>Ga0187802_10000028_pt1 | contig 29245 bp, 25 predicted proteins | sample NC_wetland_sal_i_FD_130584 | JGI IMG/M metagenome (GOLD analysis project Ga0187802, IMG submission 130584) | Wetland sediment microbial communities from Neuse River Estuary, North Carolina, USA - Control_2 | ecosystem: Environmental > Aquatic > Freshwater > Wetlands > Sediment | place: USA... | reverse complement strand
GGTCCGGGAGGCTACGCCAGCGTGATTTCGACCTTAGCCGCGGCCTCGGGCTGCTCCCCGCCGACGGGCCGGGTCCGCCCGTCACTGCCGTGCTCCTCACGCGCGGTGATAGCCGGGCCGACTGGCTCCGCGCGGGCCAGGCGCTGCACCGGCTGCTGCTGCACGCCGCCAGCCGGTGGGTGTTCGCGAGCCTGTACACCCAGCCGCTTGAGGCCGCCCTCATCCGCGCCCTCATCCGGGATCGCCTGTCGCTGCCGGGAGACCCTCAGATGCTGCTGCAGCTGGGCGTCGCCCATACCACTCACGCCACCGCACGCCGACCGCCCGGTGATCTCATCGAGCCCTGACACTGCCGTACCGGTTACTCGTGGCCGCGCACCGGGTGCGCCACGTAGGGCTCTTCCAGGCGGCGGATCTCCTGGTCGGTGAGTTCCAGCCGTTCGGCGGCCAGCGCGTCCTCGACGTGTCCGGGTCGGGTGGCGCCGACGATCGGCGCGGTCACGCCCGGCTTGTGCAGGAGCCAGGCCAGCGCGACCTGCGCGGGCGGGACGCCCCGCGCCGACGCGACCTCGGCGGCCCGGTCCACCACGTCGAAGTCGGCGGGATGGCCGTACAGCGAGTCGAGGAACGAGTCCGTGCCCGACCGGCTGGTGCGCTGCTCGCCGCCCCGGGTCCGGCTGCCCGCCAGCAGGCCGCGGGCCAGCGGGCTCCACGGCAGCACCGCCACGCCCTGGTCGATGCACTGCGGGATCATCTCCCGCTCTTCCTCGCGGTAGACCAGGTTGTAGTGGTCCTGCATGGACACGAAGCGGGTCCAGCCGTGCCGGTCGGCGGTGTACTGGGCCTTGGCGAACTGCCAGGCGAACATGCTGCTGGCCCCGATGTACCGGGCCTTCCCGGCGCGGACCACGTCGTGCAGCGCCGCCATGGTCTCCTCGACCGGGGTCCGGTAGTCCCACCGGTGGATCTGGTACAGGTCCACGAAGTCCATCCCGAGCCGCTCCAGCGAGGCGTCAATCGCCGCGAAGATGTGCTTACGGGACAGGCCCCGGTCGTTCTGCCCGCTACCGGTCGGGAAGTAGACCTTGGTGGCCACCACCACCTCGTCGCGGCGGAAGAACTTGCCGAGCAGCCGCCCGGTGATGACCTCGCTCGCTCCGCCGTTGTAGGCGTCGGCGGTGTCGAAGAAGGTCACGCCGCCGTCGACCGCGGCGCGCACGATCGGCTCGGCGGCCTCCTCATCGACGGCCCACGGACGCTCGGGACTGGTGCCGAAGCTCATCATGCCAAGGCAGATTCGGGACACCCGCAGGCCAGTGCCGCCCAGATTCACGTAGTCCATGTCTGCGATTATCCGCCCGTCTGCCGCTCCTCTTTTTCCCGAACGCCGCGCCGCAGGACTCGGTGCAGGTATTCCTCGCGGTTGAGCGGGTTATCGTCGGTGCGCGGCCGGGTCGGCACCGGGCCCCGGACCGGCTCGTAGCGGTCGAAGGACGATTCCATGACGCCTTCGCCCCGGGTGAGCGGCGGGATCTGCTGCCGAAGCTCGTGCACCCTGGTTACCGGGATGTCTCCCTCCAGGGTGCACCAGGAGTCCCTGGTCGCCGCGACCGCGGGGACGGCGTGCAGCCTGGCCAGAACGGGCAGCAGGCCGGTGAGCGTGTCGGCCGGGGTCTCCAATCGGAAGCGGTGGACCGGCTCGCAGACCACCGTGCCGGCCCGCTTCAGCGCCGCCATGACCACCAGCGGCGTGAGCTTGCGGAAGTCCTGCGGCCCGCTGAGCGGCCCGCGGACCGACGGGGGCCCGTCGGGCACGCTGTACTGGGACCGGACCAGCGACACCGTGCAGTCGGTAACCTGCCAGCCGTAGAGCCCCTGGTGCAGCGTTCGGGCAATGTAGTGCTCCATCGCCGCGGCGAAGTTGTCCATGTTCTTGTAGATGTACAGCGGAACGGACTGGTGGCCGACCTCGAGCCGGACCGCGGTGCCCGCGCCCGGCGGGGCGGGGTCGATGCGGATCCCCAGCGTGGCGAGGAACGGGTTGCCCGGCGCGTGCAGGATCTCCTCGGCCGTGCCGGTGCGGACGGGCCGTTCGACGCAGATCGGCGTCGTCTGGTTGAAGCCGACCTCGACGCCGTACTCGGTGGCCAGCGTGGCCTCGATCACCTGCTTCTGGACCTCGCCGTAGAGGGAGACGTAGATCTCCTGCCGGATGTCGTCCTGGCGGACGTTGATGAGCGGGTCCTGCTCGGCGATCTCGGTGATGGCGGCGTGCAGGCGCGGCTTGCCGCCCGGGTCGCGGGCCACGATGGCGGTCTCCAGCGTCGGCGGCGCGAAGTAGTGCTGGTCCGCGCCGCCCGGGGCGGCCCCGATCGCGTCGCCGATCTGGATGTCCGTCAGGCCCGACAGCCTGGCGATCTGGCCGGCGGTCACCTCGTCGCGGCGTGCCGCGGCGCCGTCGGCGAAGACGCTGATCGCCGTGACCTTGCCGTCGCGGCCGCGGCCGAACCGGACGCGGTCCCGGGTCGCGACGGTGCCGGAGAACATGCGGACGTACGCGATCTTGTCACCGGCGGGCCCGCGCCCGACCTTGAACACCCGGCCCGAGACCGGGCCGCCGGCGTCTTGTCCGGCCGCGGGCAGCAGGCCACTGAGTTCATGCAGGAGCATCTCGACGCCGGCGCCGGTAATGGCGGACCCGAAGTACACCGGGTGCACCAGCGTGTCCCTGACCTGCCCGGCCAGCTTCTCCCGCAGCCAGCCGCGGGGCATCGCGGCCTGGCCGTCAAGGTAGGCGTCCAGGACCGCGTCGTCGTGCTCGGCCAGCAGTTCGGCCAGCCGCGATCGGACCGCCGGGGCCGCCGCGTCATCCGGGATGACGGCGGCCTCGCGCGTGCCCAGCCCGCGCACCGAGCCCATCGGGATGATCGCCGGTGTCAGCCGTCCGGCGATATCGGCCAGTAGGCGCTCGTAGCCCGCGCCGCGGCGGTCGATCTTGTTGACGAAGAAGATCGTCGGTACGCGCAGGCGCTGCAGGGCACGCCACAGGATGCGCGTTTGCGGCTGGACGCCCTCGACCGCGGAGACCACCAGCACGACACCGTCCAGCACGCTCAGCGCGCGCTCCACCTCGGCCACGAAGTCCGGGTGGCCGGGCGTGTCGATCAGGTTCACGGTGGTGTCACCGACGGTGAACGAGACGACCGCCGACTTGATCGTGATCCCGCGCTGACGCTCCAGCGCCAGCGTGTCGGTCTGCGTCGTGCCCTCATCGACGCTGCCGGGTGCGTCGATGACACCAGCGCAGTAGAGCAGGCGCTCCGTCAGCGTTGTCTTGCCGGCGTCAACATGTGCGAGGATCCCCAGATTCAGTATTCCGCGAGGCACACGCCACATCCTCCGAATAGGCCCACAGACGCTTTTCGATGGACACGCGCGCTCCCCGCATCACTGACTCCCTCTGACTTGCGAACCAACCGGCTGCTACGCCACGCATTGTCGTATCTAGCCAGTCATGACGCGAATGAATTTCCACCCGCCAGTCCCAGTCCGGAGCGGCCTTCGCGACCACCCGCCCCGGTCGCCGGCGGCTACGCTCGCGGTATGGCGCGCCTTTTCCACGTCAGTTCCGCCCTGAACCGGGACTCGATCCTGGCCCATGGCCTGGACTGGACCCGGATGGGAGCCGCCCCGGGTGTCGCCGGAAGAAGCCGCGGGCCGGCAAGTGAGCGATCCACCGGTCCGCGCGGCCCCAGAGCTCCCGGTAGATTCAGAGGCGTGAAGAAGGTCCTGGAGCTCCTGGTCTGTTTCCTCCATCCCGTCGCCGTGATCCTTGTCTGGATCGACTTGGCCACTCGCCGTAACATCGGCGTCCTCGCGAAAGTGGCGTGGGCGGTATTCGCCCTCATCCCGCTCGTGCCGTTCCTCTACGTACTAACGGGCGGCGACCTCTGGTAACACGGGCAGCGTTCACGCCCGGCGAGCGACTTCGGCTCGACCGAAGGTGCACTCGTCTTCGCTCGCGCCGAGCACAGTATGCGCGCCCTTGACCTCGTAGAGCGGCAGCTCCTCAGCCTCGGCGCGACTCTGTGTTGATCGAGCAGTCGGTCTCTGGGACTCGAACCCGCGACACCCAGGACCACAACGGCGTCGTGGAGTTACAACCACTCCTCGGCGTTGACGAGGTCTGCTCGCCGGGATACTGGCCGAGCTTCGCCTCAAGGTCACGTCGGGTAGCCGCGGCGCCAGACGACGTATTCGGGGCAGAGCGGCCGGCCGGTTTCGGGTCGGCTGATCCACAGTCGCAGCAAGTGCCGTTGATGCGCCGGGTCCCCGGCGTCATCCACGAATGCCGTGCGGGTGTGCACCGTCACGAAGTTGTTGATGAACTGCATGTCGCCTGTCTGGAGTTGCATGCCCAGAGCGACGCCTGGTCTTTTCGGCAGGGAGTCGAAATACCGGAAGCAGGAGACCTCGTCGGCGGTGAGCCTGGGCACCTCGGGGAATCGCATGGCTGATATGACCCGGCCGGTCCTGACGGTCGCCGAGAGCGCTCCCCCGAAGTAGCTGTACAGCGGTTCCAGGTACCAGCCGGGCGATCCGGGCGGTTCCTCGCTCCGCCAGTCGGTCGGGAAGTTCTTGTTGAGGATGGGCAGGTACCCGGGCTGCTCGTCGACGACAAAGTTGTACAGCAGCCCGGAACTGGCGACGAAACTCTCCCCGCCGTGGAGCGCGGGGCGCAGGCACATCAAGCCTACGAAGTCGGTGGAGTCGGTGTGGAACCCCAGATCCTCGTTGGTTGCGTACGCTCGCTCGTACGGTCCGCGCTTGCCGAGGTCTCGGATCTGGCCGATCAGGTCGCCCTTGCGGTTTTGCGGCACGAGGTTCCCCATGTGCCGGCCCATTCCCCAGTAGATGATCGTGGCCTCGTTCACGCTGAACCTGTCGTAGATGGGCAGCCCGCACAGCAGAACGAGCCCCAGACCGCGTTCCAGCTGGTCCACGATGTCATCGATCCGCTCCTGGAAATGAGGAAGCGGGAAATCTTCGGCGCGGATCTCGGTGACGTCCCTGAGTTGCCTCTTGGCGACGTGCGCGAGCGCTCGCTCGAAATCGGCGAAGTCTTCTTCGGTGAAACGGATGATCCAGCGATCGGTGTCGGCGAGTTCGTCGCCTCTCCATACATTCGGAGCCGACACCGGCTCGGTGAGGATCTCGGTCACCGAAAACACTCCTTCTCCCCACCCGCGATCGGCGGGGCGTGCCGGTACGGGGCGGCGACGCTCGCTGGCTCGTACTGGCGGCCACTCGAACCCACGACATCCAGGACCGCAGCGCGTGGTGGAGTTACAGCCATTCCTCGGCGTTGGCGAGGTCTTCCTCGCCAGGGTATTGGCCGAGCTTTTCCTCAAGGGCTGCGACGATCCGGCCGATGTCGTTCTTGGTACGCCTGTAGGTTCCCGGCATGAAGATCATGCCGTAGTGTCCTGGGCCGCCGGGCAGCACGGCTTCGACGTGCAGCGGCCGGAAGTCGCGGATGTTGTTGGTGACGACGGCGCGCCGCTCAGCTCGCGCGAGCGCCAGCACGTCGGGATCGGAGAGGGCTTCCCGTTCGGGATGTCCGGTCACGGCCTGGACGTCGTGACCTCGCGCGCACAGTTCGCGGGCGATGACCGGGGAGAGCATCTCGTCTAGGAGCAGCCTCACTGCCTGACCGCGGCCTGTCCCGCGGACCAGGCAGCACTGGCCTCGGCGGCCTCCTGCTCATTGGCCTCGATCCACTGGTCGATTTCGTCCTGGTAGACGCCGTAGTAGGTGATGGCGGCCTGGACGAAGCCGAGCGGTATCTCCAGGTAGCGGGCCGCCTCGGCAGCATCGCCGCCGTTGTCCCGGACGGTGGCGATGACCTCCCAGACATCCTTACCGGTTCCCACCAGCCGCGCCCGTCGGCCGGCGGGGCCCTCGGCGAACCGGATGAGCGGATGCTCATCCATGCGCAGGCCCTCTTCGATGTACCGCTGTGCAAGGGTGCGAGGCGCAAGATGCACCCGCTGGGCGTGCCTGCCCAGGCGCGCAATAGTCGCATCGTTCAGGCGGACGCTTAGCGGATGACTCATGTAGTTCATTGTAGTGCGGCGCGCTACATCGTCAATTTCAACCTTAGGCCCTGGGCGCCGTAACGCCTTCTCGGCGAGTCCAGTAGTAACGGTTGTGGCCGAGCAATGTGTCCCGCCGATCCTGGATCTCGTAGTGCATCAGGCGGGGTAGCTCGTCCAGTCCTGGGGCCTTCAGCTACTGGGCAGAACGTGGGCCCGGCAATGCAGGCCGAGCTGTTCGCTGCCGAACTCGCAGCGTGAACGGCTGACCCAGGATCGTCCGCGACCAGGGATGGACCATCGTCTTCGGCTCGCCATTGCCGGGCTCGTATACCGTCGCGGGGAGCGGCTGGGCGGTAGCCGGCGCGCCACCGACCATTCACCACCTGAGTCGGCACAATGCTGGCATTCCGGTTTGCCTCGATCCATCCGGAGCGATATAGCCCCAGGAATGCGAGCGGCCCGCGCTAGCGCAGTACGGCACTACACGCCACGAAACTCCATGTGATCGACGTCACACAGCTGTGCTAACCAAAATGCTAACCACGTGGTTAGCGAAAGCTCCGTGCTCCCGTCAAACCCGCAGGTCACCGGCTCTAAACGATGGGGTGAGCGATGGGATTCGAACCCACGACATCCAGGACCACAACCTGGCGCTCTAACCAACTGAGCTACGCCCACCATCGCCGCCGTCTGCGCGGTACACGCCCAAACGACAGCAGAACGCGCGCTGCCCCGAGGGACATCGCGCGGCTAACCATGAGTATAGCGGCCCCCGGGCGGCCGCGGGCCGCGTCAGGACTCCGGGCGCCCCGCCGGGTCCTCCAAGGCGTAACGCGCGGCGATCCCACGCGCGGTGGATGAGTCGGGACCCGGCTGCGGGACGAAGACGGCGTCGCGGTAGTAGCGCAGTTCCTGCACGCTCTCCCTGACGTCGGCCAGCGCCCGGTGCCCGCCGTGCTTGTCGGGGGAGGAGAAGTACGCGCGGGGGTACCAGCGCCGCGCGAGCTCCTTGATGCTGGACACGTCGATCATCCGGTAGTGCAGGTAGGCGTCGAGTTCGGGCATGTCACGCGCGATGAACCAGCGGTCGGTGGCGATGGAGTTGCCGCACAGCGGCACCTTCCTCGCCTCGGGGACGTGTCCGCGCACGTAGCCGAGCACGAGCTCGGCGGCCTCGGAGACCGGGATTCCGCCCGGCAGCTCCGCCAGCAGCCCGGAGGTGGTGTGCATCTCGCGGACCACTTCCGGCATCCCCGCGAGGGCCTCCGCCGGGGGCTTGATGATCAGGTCCACGCCGTCGTCGAGCAGGTTCAGCTCGGCGTCGGTCACCAGGCACGCGATCTCGATGAGGGCGTCGCGCTCGATGTCGAGCCCGGTCATCTCACAATCGATCCATACGAGCCGGTCGTTCACCCTCACAGAGTATGGCCTTGCCGGCGCTGCCTGGCCAGTCGGCAGTGCCTCAGAAGACCCGATTCGTTATGTGCTCGGGCGCAGCGATCCCCGGCCGCAGATCCTGAGAGGGCACCGGCGCCCCGAACGCCACCGTCACCGGCACCACGCCCGCCCAGATGTCCCTCTCGTAGTCCTCTTCCTCGTCGTGCGGCCCGCCGTCGCGGATCTTCACCGAAGCCTCGGTGAGCGGCAGCTCGAGGACCGAGGTGGCGGCGAGTTCCTTCTTGGTGGGCTGGCGCACGTATGACCACTGCCCCGGGGCCAGGTGCTCGGTGATGACGCGCAGCGCCTCGGTCCGTTCGGCCAGGTCGGTGAGCAGCCGGGTCACGCCGTAGATCATGGCGCTGCGGTAGTTCATCGAGTGGTTGAAGACCGACCGGGCGCAGACGAGCCCGTCCAGGTGCGTCACGGTGACGCACACCTCGCGGCCGGCCCCGGCCATGAACGTCCCGTTGGCCGACGACCCGTGCAGGTAGAGCGTGTCGCCGAGGCGGCCGTACCCGGTGGGCAGGACGCGCGGCGCGCCGTCCACGATGACCCCGAGGTGGCAGATCAGCCCGGCGTCGAGCACGGCGTAGAGGTCATCCCGGTCGCTCCGGCCGCGGTCGCGGTGCCGGTGCAGCTCGGTGCGCGAGGTGTCGGAGAGTTCAGGCATGGTTCCAAGGGGGTCTGGGGGATGGGTCCCCCCAGGCGCGGGGGGTTCCGGGGGGTCGTCCCCCCGGGCTAGCACCTTACTAGCCGACCGCCGCGACCACCTGCGCCGTGCGGGGGCCCAAGCGGATCGCGGGCGGGTCGGCCATCGGCGGTTCCGCCAGCTCGCGGGCGAGGCTGCCCCGTCCGGTGAGCTGGTCGATGTCGATTCCGCCGGGGCCGATGCTATCGCAGTCGGGCACCTGCGAGGCGCCGAAATGTCCGCCTTGCGCCCACAGGGCGCGGCTGCGCGGCCTGACCGCCTGCCGGTAGGGAGCGGGCGCCCCGGCCGGCCAGCGGCGGGAGATCTGCCAGGAGTCGAGCCAGTCAAGGATCTCGCTCAGCCCGATCATGTGGTAGCTGGTGAACGGTTCCCTGGGGGAGGCGAGGACGCCGATCTGGACGCACAGCCGGCCTTCGTGATTCACCTCGGGCGCTGGGTGCGGAAGCCGGTCCGGGGCGTAGTCGAGATGCTCGGGAGTGCCTAGCGCGCAACCGGCCCGGACGATCGGAAGAAGCTGCGCGATGTCGCCGGTCGCCGGATCCCAGACGAGGTGCGTCGGCCGGTTCTCCTGGTTGAGCCGTTGCGCGGCCGACCAGACCGAGACGAGGCGCGGGTCGGCGCCGAGGGTCAGCCAGACGACCCTTGGTGCGCCGCCTCCCAGTTGTCCCCCGTCGGTCTCGGCCCGGATGCATCTGGTGCCCGGCATCCACGCGTCAGCCACAGGGTCCCTCCCAGGTCTAGACCTTCTAGCTTCTTTTCCTGCTTACGTCAGTACGGGCGATTAGTCCATAGATGGGAGAGGAGAGATTTTCGGTTCTGTTCCGTTCTACGATTCGTTAGATCATGACCGAAACCAGCAGTCCGCCAGGGATCCCCAGCCCCGAACGCCTGGCCGCGTGGCTGAACGATAACGTCCAGAACGGGCCCGTAGAGCTGAAGGGCATCGAGCTCATCGCCGGGGGCCGCTCCAACCTGACCTACCGGCTCTCGGTCTCGGGCCCCGCGGGCGGCCGATTGCTGGTCCTGCGCCGTCCGCCCCTCGGTCACGTGCTGCCGACCGCCCACGACATGTCCAGGGAGTTCCGCGTCCTATCCGCTCTGGCGGACACCGCGGTGCCGGTCGCCCGGCCGATCGCGTCCTGCACCGACCCCGAGGTGATCGGCGCGCCCTTCTACCTCATGGAGCACGTGGCCGGGGTGATCCTGCGGACCAAGGCCGACACGGCCGGGTTGACCGATGCGCAGTGCGCGGCCTTGTCCGAGCGCCTGGCCGACATGCTCGCCGCGATCCACGCCGTGGACGTCCAGGCGGTTGGCCTGGGCGACCTGGGCCGCGGCGCCGGGTACCTGCAGCGCCAGCTTGACCGCTGGCAGCGGCAGTGGGACATGTCGGTGACCAGGGAACTCCCGGAGTACGCCCGGCTGGTGGAGCGGCTGACCGCCGCGCTGCCCCCCGAGGGCGAGGTCACGCTGGTGCACGGCGACTTCAGGCTGGACAACTGCCTCGTGGCCCTCTCGCCGGAGCCCGCCATCGCGGCCGTCGTGGACTGGGAGATGGCGACCCTGGGCGACCCGCTGGCCGACCTCGGCCTGACCCTCGTCTACTGGACCGAGGTCGACGAGGAAGGCTGGCTCAGCCCCTGGGCCACGGAAGCCGAGGCGCGCGATGGCGCCCGCCCGGTCCGGGTCCGCGCCCTCACGGCCGACGCCACCGCCCGCTCCGGGTTCGCCACCCGGGCCGAGTTCACCGCCGGATACGCCCGGCGGACCGGCCGGGACGTCTCCCGGATCGGTTACTACGTGGCGTTCGGCTACTTCAAGCTCGCCGTCGTGCTCGAGGGCATCAACGCGCGCTACCAGCTGGGCCAGACGGTCGGCGAAGGCTTCGACCGCGAGGGCATGGCCGTCCCAGCGCTCATCGAGCGCGCGCACGAGGTGCTCGACACTGACATGTAAGGCGCCGTAAGACGACTGTGGGCCGCCGAACCCTGCGTCGCCGGCCCATCCCCTGCCCTCAATAAGCTGTCCAGACCCGGCGCCCCGCTCACACCGGCCAGCTGTCCGGTGCCCCGCTCTCGCCGGGCCTGCCCGCCCGGCACCCGCACGATTGCCGAGCGATGTAGAGGTCCGGCGCCCCGCTAACGCCGGACCTCTACCCAAAAAGACGCGCGACGCGGACCCGAGGTTCACGCGGAAACGGGCCCAACCCCGGTGGTAACCCGAGCCACCGCGCTCGGCGGTGCGCCGATGGGGTCGAAGCCGCAACGGGCCAGACGACACTAAGGCCCGACGGACGGCTTGAAGAACTGGCTCGATTCCGGGCGCCAGAGCAGCACGATCACGCCCAGGCCGATCAGCCAGGTCACCAGCGGGAAGATCAGGCCCAGGGCCGTCTTGGGCTGGCTGAACACGCCGAACAGGTCCAGGGTGGCCAGGCCGAACAGGACCGTGGAAAGGACGCGCGCCCAGTTCTTGCCTTCCTTGTTCGCCCAGGACATCCACAGCCACAGGCCGACGCCGACCAGGCCGGAGACGATGGCCAGGCCGATGATGAAGCCGTTCAGCTGGTTCACCTGGGCCACGGTCAGGCTGGGACGCGCCTTCCTGATCGCCGCCTTGGTGCCGCTGATGTCGGTCAGCGAGATGATCAGGCTGACGAGGCTGACCGCCGCGCCCGCGTACATGAGCTTGACCGCGTTCAGCACGGGCGCGGGAGCGGCGGGCCGCACCGGCGCCATCATCGGGTTGCCGCCGGACAGCCCGCCGGACGGGTACTTCTGGTACATGGTGACCTCTGCTAGGTGAGCGTGCCGAGCGGCGCAGCCCGGTTTGTGACCTACTTGAGCTTAGTGGCTGGGCCCTGTCTGGGCCATCAAGCCCCGCGGCCGGGCGATACTGGCAAGGTGATCGAGGAGAGCCACGCGAGCTCACCCGACAGCCAGCCGAGCTCGCGCGAGAGCCCGGCCCCGCCCACCGCGCGCCTCCTGCGCTGGGAGATCGTCGTCGTCTTCGCCGTCTCCCTCGGGGCCAGCGGCCTGTACGCGCTGGTCAGTTTCATCGGCTCGCTGACGGCGCACCAGTCGCTCGGCAAGCAGACCGCGGTACTCAACGGCACCCTCGCGCCCGGCCGCCCGCTGTTCGACCTGTTCCTCCAGTTGCTGTCGATCGCCATCGCGCTCGCCCCGGTCCTGCTCGTCTTCTACCTGCTGGCCCGGGCGGGCGAGCGGCCGTCCTCGATCGGCCTGGACGCGAGCCAGCCGGGCCTGGACCTGGCCCGCGGCGCGGTACTCGCGGCCGTGATCGGCGGCAGCGGCCTGGGCCTGTACCTGGCCGCGTATCACCTGGGCGTGGAGCTGAACGTCGTCGCGGAGAACCTGCCCGACGTGTGGTGGCGCATCCCCGTCCTGCTGCTGTCCGCCGCCCAGAACGCCGTCCTCGAAGAGGTCATCGTCGTCGGGTACCTGATGAGCAGGCTCGACAAGCTCGGCGTCAAGCCGCCGGTGGCCATCGCCATCAGCGCGGTGATCAGGGGCTCCTACCACCTGTACCAGGGCGCGGGCGGGTTCATCGGCAACGCCACCATGGGCGTCATCTTCGCCTACCTGTACCGCAGGTGGGGCCGGGTGACCCCGCTGATCATCGCGCACACGCTGATCGACGCCGTGGCGTTCGTCGGCTACGCGCTCCTGGCCGGCCACGTCTCCTGGCTGCCCGCACCATGAACGCCCTCGCGGTGAACGCCGCAGCCGGCCACGTGTCCGCCATCCAGACCGTGCCGCCGGGCTGGGTGGTCGGGGCGGGCGGCCTGGTGGCGCTGGTCCTGGTGCTGCACTCGGGGCTGTGGCGGCTGGCCGGGAAGGTCGTCACGATCGCCCACGAGGGCGGGCACGCGCTGGTTTCGCTGATGAGCGGGCGGCAGCTGGAGGGGATCAGGCTGCACAGCGACAGCTCGGGGGTGACCCGGTCGCGCGGCAGGCGGACCGGTCCCGGCCTGATCGCGACGGCGGCCGCGGGGTACCTCAGCCCGTCCGCGCTGGGCGCGGGCGCGGCGTGGCTGCTCGACACGCGGCACGTGACCGCCATGCTGTGGCTGACCTTCGTGCTGCTGGCCGCGACCCTGTTCGTCACCCGCAACGCCTTCGGCGTGCTGGCCGTGCTGGCCACCGGGGGCGGGGTGCTCGCGGTCGCCCTCTTTGCGAGTGTGCTCGTCCAGGCGGGCTTCGCCTACTCCTCCGCGTGGTTCCTGCTGTTCGGCGGGCTGCGCCCGGTCCTTGAGCTGCCGCGCCGCACCCTCAAGGGACGTCAAGGAATATCGGACGCCGACCACCTGTTCCGGCTGACCCGGATCCCCACCAGCCTGTGGGTGGCGCTGTTCCACCTCGTCTCGCTGGCCGCCCTGGTGGGCGGCGCCCTACTCCTGATCCCCTTGCACGGGCATCTGCCCCACGTGTCCGTCCATCCGTAGACGGTATACACTGCGGACGTTATCGCCTGACGATAGCGGCATTCTGAGGGACCGATAGGGGGACCCATGGCTAGAGCCACGGCCGTCAAGATGCCCCCGGAGGCGAACGCCGTCCACGGCTGCGAGGGCGCGCGCCGCGTCCTGGCCCTGATGCTCGCGTTCTCGGCGGATAACAACACCCTGACCGCGCGCGACATGGCCGCCGCCACCGGCATCGCGCTGCCCAGCGTCTACCGGTATATCGCCCTGCTGCGCGAGACCGGGCTGATGGCCGGGGACGATCGGGGCAGCTACCGCCTGTCCGCGCGCCTGATCGGGCTGGCGCGGGCGGCGGAGGCCGCGGAGAGCATTATCGACGTCGCCGATCCCGTGATGCGCGCTCTGGCCGCGGAGACCGGCGAGACGGTCATCCTGGTCCGGCTGATCGGCCGGTCGGCGGTGTGCGTGCACCGGGTCGAGTCGGCCCAGCGGCTGCGCATCTCGTTCGAGCCCGGCCAGCCGCTGCCGCTCGACCGCGGCGCGAGCGCCAGGCTGCTGCTGGCCGGCCTGCCGCCCGAGGTCCGCGCGCAGTACCTGGCCCCCCTCGCCGAACGCGATCCCGGAGCCGCCGCCACCTTGGCGGAGCGGATCGCGATCGCCGAACGCGAGGGCTACGCGGTCTCCGAAGAGGAGATCGAGGGCGGCGTGTGGGCCGCCTCGGCGCCGGTGCTGCAGGGTAAGCGCATGACGGCCGTGCTCACGGTGCCGTCGCCGCTGGTGCGGACGCCCGCCGCGCTACGCCGTCAGATGATCCGCCAGGTCATCTCGGCCGCCGAATCGATCAACGCCAGGCTCCGCGCCGCCCGAAGGTAACCGCGGGTAAATGATCATGGCCAGCCAGCGATAACACGGTTATCCTTCCGGCATGCCGGACTTCCCCGAGATCATCCCGGGCACGCTCATCCGCGCCAGCCACGCGACCCTGGCCGAACTCCAGGCGGTGATGACCTCCGGCGAAGTCAGCTCAGAAACACTGACCGGGTTCTACCTCGACCGGATCGATCGCCTGAACCCGGCGCTGCACGCCGTCATCACGGTCAACCTGAACGCCCTGGCCGAGGCGGCCGCCAGCGACGCGGCGCGCGCGGCGGACGGCCCCCGCGGGCCCCTGGACGGCATTCCCGTCCTGGTCAAGGACAACGTGCAGGCGGCCGGGATGCCGACCACGGCGGGCTCGCCCGCGCTGCTGTCCGCCGAGCCAGGCGACGCGTTCCTGGTCACGCGGCTGCGCGAGGCGGGCGCGGTGATCATCGGCAAGGCGAACCTGTCCGAGTGGGCCAACTTCCGGTCGACGCACTCCACGAGCGGCTGGTCGACGCTCGGCGGGCAGACCGCTAACCCGTACGCGCTGGACCGCAACCCGTCCGGGTCGAGTTCGGGTTCCGCGGCGGGCGTAGCGGCGGCGCTGGCGCCGGTCGCGGTCGGCACCGAGACGGACGGCTCGATCGTCTGCCCGTCCAGCGCGTGCGGGATCGTCGGTATCAAGCCCACTAACGGCCTGATCAGCCGGCGCGGGATCGTGCCGATCTCGCCGGTCCAGGACACCGCTGGCCCGATGGCGGCGTGCGTGGCGGACGCCGCGGCACTGCTGTCCGTGCTGGCCGCCGCCGACCCCGAGGATCCCGTCGCACCAGAAGATTCATATGACGCCGAACGAGCGTTTGATGACTCACCCGCCTACACCGGCGCCCTGGATCCGGCCGCCCTGGACGGCGCGCGCCTCGGGATCTGGCGGGAGGGCTCCGCCCCGGCGGGCCCGGCGACCGCCGGCGTGCTCGACGCGGTCGTGGCGAGGCTTCGCGCGCTGGGCGCCGTCCTGGTCGACCCGGTGAGGTTGCCCGACTCGGACAAGATCCGCGAGCCGGAGTTCGCCGCGCTCCAGCACGAGTTCAAGTACGGGATCAACGCCTACCTGGCCTACATCGCGGGGTTCGGCTTCCCGGGGTCCCTGCCCCGCACCCTGGCCGAACTGATCGACTTCAACAAGCGGAACGCCGACCTGGTCCTCGCCCGCTTCGGCCAGGAGATCTTCCAGCAGGCCGACGCGACCAGCGGCGATCTGGCCGACCGCGACTACCTGTCGGCGCGGCGCGACGCCACCCGGCTCGCCCGGGCCGCCATCGCCGGGCCGGTGGCCACCGACGGGGTGGAGGCCATCGTGGCCCTGACCGCCAACCCCGCCTGCCTGACCGACTACGTACTCGGCGACCACACCGTGTTCCATACCTCGGGGCCGGCCGCGGTCGCCGGCTGCCCGTCGATCACGGTGCCGTTCGGGTACGTGTCCGGCCTGCCGGTTGGCGTGTCGTTCTTCGGGCCGCGCTGGACCGAGCCGCGACTGATCGCCCTCGCCTACGCCTTCGAGCAGGCCACCCAGGCCCGCCAGGCCCCCGCCCTGGCCGCCAGCATCGCCCAGCCGCCCCGCTGAGGCACCCGGTGGATACGTTTGGTTAGCTATTAACTACTCTGGGTAACGTAGCGGATAGCTTGCGCCAGTAACGCGCTGGGGCTGTCCGAAGGGAACCCGATCGGATGAATACGTATCGCTCCGCAGGGCTGGCCCTGCTGGCCTGTGCGGTGAGCCTGTCACTGGCGGCGTGCTCGAGCGGAGGCGGCAGCGCCAGTCCGCCGGCCTCCGCGGCATCGACGCCGGCCGCGTCATCCTCTCACGCGACGGCCTCGAGCCCCGCGTCCAACGTGTCGTCGGGCGGCACGGTCAACCTGGGCGCGCCGGTCGGCGCCTTCCCGGTCCCGCCGGGGGCGCGGGTGATCGCGAGCGTCACCTCCGCCGGCGCCAAGGAGGCCGAGCTGGGCTCGGTCACCGCCGCGGAGGCTGTGAGCTTCTACACCTCGGCGCTGCCGCGGGCTGGCTACACGATCATGACGAACTCGCTGTCCCCGGTCGGCGGCGGTGCCGAAGGGGCCCTCGCGTTCAGCGGGCACGGGTACCAGGGCACCATCGTGGCGGACTCGGTACAGGCCACGTCAGGCACCAGCGCACAGAACGTCTTCGTCATCCAGCTGACTCCCCGGTAAGGCCCGCCCGGGGCGTCGGGCCAGGACTCACCTCACCGCGTCCGTGCCTGGTCCGGGCCTCACGATAACCTGGCGGACATGGATTCGTGGCGCCGGGCGGAGGTTCCCGTACTCCCAGGGAGCGGACCGGCGCCGTGGCTGCACGACACGGCCACCGGCCGGCTGACCCTCGCTTCGGCCGGCCCCGTCGCGACGCTGTACGCCTGCGGGATCACGCCCTACGACGCCACGCACATCGGGCACGCCGCGACCTACACCGCCTGGGACCTGCTCGTGCGGGCCTGGCTGGACGCGAGCCCAGCAGGCCCTCATGACCCCGGCGCCCCGCGCTTCTCCGTGATCTACGTGCAGAACGTGACGGACGTGGATGACCCGCTGCTGGAGCGGGCCGAGCGGGACGGCGAGGACTGGCGCGAGCTGGCCCGCCGCGAGACGCAGCGCTACCGCGGCGACATGGAGGCCCTCCGCGTCCTGCCGCCCACGCACCTGATCGGGGCCGTGGAGGCGCTGCCCATCATCGACCGATTCACCGTCCGGATGGCCGAGCGCGGGGCCCTGTACCAGGTGGACGACGACGTCTACTTCGCCAGGTCGGCCGACCCTGAGTTCGGCGCGCTGTCCGGGCCCGGCACTCCGTCCGGCTTCGGCCCCGGTGAGATGGCCGACCTGGCCGCGCAGCGCGGCGGCGATCCGGGCCGGCCGGGGAAGAAGGATCCGCTGGACGTCCTGGTCTGGCGCACCGAACGCCCCGGCGAGCCCGCCTGGGACTCCCGGTGCGGCCGCGGCCGGCCGGGCTGGCACGTGGAATGCGCCGCGATCGCCGCCGAGTACCTGGGCCCCGCCTTCGACGTTCAGGCAGGCGGGTCTGACCTGGTGTTCCCGCACCACGAGATGACCGCGTCCCACACCAGGATCGCCTTCGCCCCGGAGCGGGGCGTGTTTGCGCGGGTCTACGCTCACGCGGGGATGGTCAGCTACCGGGGCCAGAAGATGTCCAAGTCGCTGGGCAACCTGGTGTTCGTGAGCAGGCTCGTGGCCGACGGCGTGGACCCCATGGCGGTCCGGATGGCGCTGCTCGCGCACCACTACCGCTCGGACTGGGAGTGGACCGACGCCGTGCTGGCGCAGGCGCAGGGTCGGCTGGCCCGATGGCGCGCCGCGCTCGCCCACGTCGAGGCAGCCGCCCCGTACACCCCAGCCGCCCCGTACACCCCAGCCGCCGACCCGTCGGCGTCGGCGGCCGCGGAACTCGTGCTCGCCGGAGTACGGTTGCGCATGCGCGAGGACCTGGACGCTCCCGGCGCCCTGGGCGTGGTCGACCACTGGGCCGACACCATCCTGGACGAAGCCCCGACGCGGATGACCCCCGCGGACATGTTCGGCGCGCGCCTGGTCAGGGACACCATCGACGCCCTGCTCGGGGTCAGCCTGTAGCCGCAGCGGCCGGGGCGTCAGCGGTAGTCGGGGTTCGCGAAATCGAAGCGGCAGCCGGCGTCCCATTCCGAGCGCTGGTTGCCGTGGGCGGGGATGCCCCCGGCGTCCTTGAGCATCCGGGCCAGGTGCAGCAGGTTCCAGGTCATGAACGTGGTGTTGCGGTTGGTGAAGTCGTTGGCCGGGCCGCCGGAACCCGGGTCGAGGTAGGACGGGCCCGGGCCCGCCTCGCCGATCCAGCCGGCGTCGGCCTGGGGCGGGATCGTGTACCCCAGGTGCTGCAGGCTGTACAGGATGTTCATCGCGCAGTGCTTGACGCCGTCCTCGTTCCCGGTGATCAGGCAGCCGCCGACCCGGCCGTAGTACGCGTACTGCCCGGCGTCGTTGAGCAGGTGGGAGCAGGCGTACAGCCGCTCGATCACCCGCTTGGTCACCGAGCTGTTGTCGCCCAGCCAGATCGGCCCGGCGATGACCAGGATGTCGGCGGCCAGCACCGTGGGATACAGGTCAGGCCACGCGTCGGTGGCGGCGCCGTGCTCGGTCATGTCCGGCCACACGCCGGTCGCGATGTCATGGTCGACAGCCCGGATCATCTCCACCCGGACGCCCTGCTTGCGCAGGATCCCCGCGCTGACGTCGATCAGGCCCTGGGTATGGCTGAGCTGCGGCGACGGCTTCAGCGTGCAGTTGATAAACAGGGCGTTCAGGTCGTCGTAGCGCGGGCCAGAATCGGTCATCAGTGCCCCCCTCGTACAGCAAGACCGGTCACATTGAATAGTCCACGCCAGAATGTATCCGTTACAGCCCGGCCGCCAGCAGGCAACGCGGACGCCCGGCTCGGTACGATCGCCGCATGGCCTACGACGAATATCTCGCCACTCGCATCAGGGACCTGATCGGCCCCGACCCTGAGCTGACCGAGAAGAAGATGTTCGGCGGCCTGGCCTTCCTCATCCGCGGCCACATGGCGATCAGCGCCAGCGGGCAGGGCGGCGTGCTGGTCCACGTCGATCCCGGCCAGTCGGACGACCTCGTGGCCACCACCGTGGCCACTACCGCCGTGATGCAGGGTCGGGAGATGCAGGGCTGGCTGCGCGTCAGCCAGGAAAACCTCGCCAGCGACGACGACCTGTCCCGATGGGTGGAAATCGGCATCGGGCACGCCCGCTCGCTGCCGCCGAAGCAGGCCGCGGGCCGGAAGCCGCGGAAGTAGGGGAGGCGCATCGTGGCCGGGCCATCGCCGTCCTCCGGTCCGCCGGACAAGGCCGAGCCGATCGCGCGCAGGGTGGATATCACCGTGGCGCACATCAGCCGGGTCTATGACTACTGGCTGGGCGGGAAAGATAACTTCGCGGTCGACCGGATCGCCGCCGAGCGCGTGATCGCGGCTTATCCGGACATCGTCCGCTCGGCGCGCGGGAACCGGGCGTTCCTGGGGCGGGCGGTGCGGTACCTGGTCGGCGAGGCCGGGGTCCGGCAGTTCCTGGACATCGGCACCGGCCTGCCTGCCGCGGACAACACGCATGAGGTAGCCCAGAGCGAGGCGCCGGAGTGCCGCGTGGTGTACGTGGACAACGATCCGGTGGTGCTGTCCCACGCCAAGGCGCTGCTGGCGAGCGGGCCGGACGGTGCCACGGCGTACGTCGACGCCGACCTGCGCGATCCGGAGACCATCCTGGCCGCCGCGGCGGAGGTGCTGGACTTCTCCCGTCCAGTAGCGGTCATGCTGGTGGCGATCCTGCAGCACATCGGCGATCAGGACGATCCGTACGGGATCGTGGCCAGGCTGCTCGCCGAGATACCCTCCGGGAGCTACCTGGCGCTATCGCACCCCGCCCGGGACATCCACGCCGCGGCGATGGCCGAGATCGCGGACAGGATGAACAAGCTGGTCGCCGAGAAGGTTACCTTCCGTACCCGGGCCGAGGTCCTGCGCTTCTTTGACGGCCTGGAGCTGGTCGAGCCGGGATTGGTACCGGTACCCCGGTGGCGGCCCGCATCGCACCTAGACGCGGCCGGCCCCACGGTCATGTGGGGCGGCGTCGGACGCAAGGGCTGACCCGCCTCAGCGCCGGGCGTATGCGTTCATCGCTGAACCTGCGCTGACGCGGACTGCGTCGCACCCTCGGTCAAGGCCACCGATCTGCCTGTGGATAACCTCTCAGGTTTTCCACAGATGCGCGGCTCCTCCCCGCCCGGCGCATCGCCGGCACCGCACTCTGGCGGAATGAGACAAACAAGCACGGCTGGTGACGATACCCCGCAGACACCCCAGACCTCCCGGCCCGATACCGTCATCCGGGCCGGTTCGCCCACGGCCCTGCTCGCGGTCGTGCCGCACCTGCTCGGCTTCGTCCCGGAGATGAGCCTCGTGGTGATCGGGACCTCGCCGCCCCGCGAACGCATCCGGGTCACGCTCCGGTACGACCTGCCCGATCCGCCCGATGCGGACCTGGCCGCGGACATCGCTGCTCACGCGGCCAGCGTCCTCGGCGCGCAGGAACTGCCCGCCGCGCTGGCGGTCGGCTACGGCCCCGAGGCGATGGTGACCCCGGTGGCGGGCGCGTTCCTCGACGCGTCGCACCTGGCCGGGATCGAACTGCACGACGTTCTGCGGGTCGAGAACGGCCGCTACTGGTCCTATCGCTGCGACAACGAGGCGTGCTGCCCGGCCGCCGGAGTGCCGTTCGATGGGAGCGCACACCCAGCCTCGGCCGCCCTGGACGGCGCCGGGCTGCGGGTGCTGCCCGGCCGGGCCGCCGTGGCCGCCCGGATCGCGCCGCTCGGCGGCGACACCGCGGAGTCGATGCGCCAGGCCACCCGGCGGGCGGAGCAGCACATCGCCCGATTGCTCGCCAGGGTGCGCAAGTCCTCCCGCATCGGCGCCGCGCGGCGCATGATCGCCGCCGAGGGCCTGGCCGCGGTCGGCGCGATGATCCTCAGGTACCGGAACGACGGCCGGTTTACCTCGGACTACGAGATCGCGCGGATCTCGGTGGCCCTGCGGGACCTGCGGGTCAGGGACGACGCGTGGGCCCGGATGGACCCGGAGCACGCCGCTGCCTACCTGCGGCTGTGGACCGACGTGGTGCGGCGGGCGCAGCCCGGGTACGTGGCTCCGGCGGCCGCCCTGCTCGCCTTCGTGGCCTGGCAGTCCGGCGACGGAGCGCTGGCCAACGTCGCCCTCGACCGGGCGCTGACCGATGACCCCGGTTACTCCATGGCGCTGCTCCTCAGGCAGGTGATCGGCGCCGGAGCGCCGCCGTCCCTGGCCAGGCTGCCGATGACCCCGGAGGAGGTGGCCGCCAGCTACGACGGCCTCGGCGACGAGGCCGGCCAGGCTGACGACGACGATGACCACGAACCGGACGAGGATGTCCAGGACCCGGACTTCGACGACGAACCGTGAGGTCAGGGGAGTGCCAGGCGAGGGGCGGGGTCGGCCGCCGCCTGGATCGCCTGCCGCGTTCAGCTACACTGCCTGAAGTTTCGTCCTGCTCAGGGCGGATCTTGTCTTTTGTCCGTCCTCTGTCGTTTCCTTAATGGGGGGCGGGACTTAACCGGAAGGATGTCCGCATGACGGCCGGCTCGCATGAGGTCGCGGTGGCCAGCGTGCGTGAGGCGTACGCCGCCCTCCCGCCGGGCGCGCCGGTGCGCCTGGCCAAGCGGACGTCGAACCTGTTCCGGTTCCGCGACGCCCAGGGCGCGCACCCAGGCCTGGACCTGTCCGCGTTCGATCACGTGCTCCGCGTCGACCCGGCCAGCCGGACCGCGCGGGTCGGCGGCATGACCACCTACGAGGACCTGGCCGACGCCACGCTCAGGCACCACCTGATGCCCCTGGTCGTCCCCCAGCTCAAGACGATCACGCTCGGCGGCGCCGTCACCGGCCTGGGCATCGAGTCCCCCTCGCTGCGCCACGGGCTGCCGCACGAGTCCGTGACCGAGATGGAGATCCTGACCGGCGACGGTCGCGTGGTGCGCGCCACCGATGACAACGAGCACGCCGCCCTGTTCCGCGGCTTCCCGAACTCCTACGGCACCCTCGGCTACGCCCTGTCCCTCACGATCGAGCTCGAACCGGTGCAGCCGTTCGTGCACCTGCGCCACTTCCCGTTCAGCACGCCGGAAGCGTGCATGGACGCCATCGCCCAGGCGGCGGCGGACGGCAGCCTGCGCGGTCACCGGGCGGACTTCATCGACGGGATCGCGTTCGCGCCGGATGAGCTGTACCTGACCGTCGGGTCGTTCAGCGACGTGGCGCCGTGGCGCAGCGACTACACCGGCCAGCAGATCTACTACCAGTCGGTCAGGCGGGACAAGGAGGACTTCCTCGCGATCCGCGATTACCTGTGGCGGTGGGACACCGACTGGTTCTGGTGCTCGCGCGCCTTCGGCGTGCAGCGGCCGCTGGTCCGCCGGCTGTGGCCGCGCCGCTACCGGCGATCCGACGTGTACCACAAGCTCGTCGCGCTGGACCAGCGCTACGGCCTGACCGCCACCATGAACGCGCGCCGGCAGCATCCGCCGCGCGAGGCGGTCACCCAGGACGTGGAGATCCCGGTCGCGCGCGGCGGCGATTTCCTGCGCTTCTTCGCCGCCACCGTGCCGATGAGCCCGGTCTGGATGTGCCCGCTGCGGATGCGCGGCGACCGGTCCTGGCCGCTCTACCCGCTCCAGCCCGGCGAGGTGTACGTGAACTTCGGGTTCTGGGGGACCGCGCCGCTGCCCCCGGGGCAGGGCGACGGCTACTACAACCGGCTAGTCGAGGACGAGGTGGCCAAGCTGGACGGGCACAAGTCGCTGTACTCGACGTCGTTCTACCCCGAGGACGAGTTTGACCTGCTCTACAACGGCGAGGCGTACCGGGCGCTCAAGAGCGCCTACGACGGCGGCGGACGGCTGCTCAGCCTGTACGACAAGTGCGTCAGGGGACGCTGAGGCACCCCTCACGGACGGAAGGAACGGATGGAATGGCACTAGCTGAGGTCTTCGAGGCATTCGCGGGCCCCGACACCCCGGTGGAGTTCACGGCCTACGACGGCAGTCATTCGGGGAAGGAGGGATCGGACGTCAAGGTCACGGTCCGCTCGCCGGTCGCCGTGGCCTACCTGGCCCAGGCGCCGGGTGAGCTCGGGCTGGCCCGGGCGTACGTGGCCGGGCACCTGGACATCGACGGCGACATGTACGAGGCGCTGGTCCGGATGAGGAGGGCCCAGTCGATCAGCATGGGCGTGGGGGAGAAGCTGCGCCTGCTGCGAGCGCTGGGCGGCCCGAAGCTGCTGCTGCACCGGATCCCGCCGCCGCCCCAGGAGGTCAGCGTGCACCGCCGCTGGACCGTCGGCCCGCTGCACTCCAAGGGCCGCGACGCCAGGGCGATATCCCATCACTACGACGTGTCCAACCGGTTCTACGAGTGGGTACTCGGGCCGACGATGGCCTACACCTGCGCCTGCTACCCGCGTGAGGACGCCACGCTGGAAGAGGCGCAGGTCAACAAGTTCGACCTGGTCGCCCGCAAGCTCGGGCTCCGGCCGGACATGCGGCTGCTCGACGTCGGCTGCGGCTGGGGCGGGATGGTCATGCACGCCGCGCGGGAGTACGGCGTCAAGGCCCTCGGGGTCACGCTGTCCGCCCAGCAGGCCGCCTGGGCGCAGGCCGCGATCGAGCGGGAAGGGCTGTCCGGGCTCGCCGAGGTGCGGCACCTGGACTACCGGGACGTCCCGGAGACGAGCTTCGACGCCGTCAGCTCGATCGGGCTGACGGAGCACGTGGGCAAGGACAACCTCAAGGGCTACTTCGCCTACCTGTACGGCAAGCTGAACCCCGGCGGCCGGCTGCTCAACCACTGCATCACCCGGCCGGACAACCTCGAGCCGGCCATCCGCAAGCAGGGTTTCATCAACAGGTACGTCTTCCCCGACGGCGAGCTCGAGGGGCCCGGCTACCTGATCTCGCTCATGCACGACACGGGCTTCGAGGTCCGGCACGAGGAGAACCTGCGCGAGCACTACGCGAAGACCCTGGCGGCGTGGTGCGCGAACCTGGACGCGCACTGGGACGAGGCGGTCGAGGAGGTCGGCCAGGGCACCGCCCGGGTGTGGCGGCTGTACATGGCGGGGTCGCGGCTCGGGTTCGACACGAACCACATCGAGCTGCACCAGGTGCTCGGCGTCCGGCTGCACGCGGACGGGACATCGGGCATGCCGCTCCGGCCCGACTGGGAGACCGGACGGGTTCTCGCCTCCTTATCCCGAACGAGCGGTGGTTCTCGCCCCGGGATCCCGACTAGCGCCATCGCGGTGCCGTCCCGTCGGCTCCGCCTCCCGCATGCGCGGGATCACCTGGCGGGCCAGCAGGTCCACCGGCGCGGGTGCCGCCATGAACGGCGCCAGGTCCGTGATGGCCCCGGCCGTGAACAAGGCCGCCACCACGCCGGCCGGGGTATTCCGGGCCGCGTCCGCGGGACGGCCGGGGGGAGGCGGCACCACTCCGGTGACGGCCACCGCGGGTACGCCGGACCCGTCGGCGGCCAGGGCGGCCAGCTCGGCGTCAGGCCCGGCGACCACGATCAGGTCCGCTGCCGCGGCCGCCACCGTCAGCGCCTGCGTGAAGAGCACCGGCAGGCTCAGCTGGCCGGCCAGTTGCTCCGCGAGGTCGTCGCCGGGCATGACCAGGCGGCCGGTGATCGTGGACACCAGGTGCCGGCGCGGCGGCGCGAAGCGCGTATCCGCGAAGACGCTCCGCAGCGGGGCCGTACACCTGGCCATGGCCGGGCAGTGCAGGGCGTGCAGGCTGGGCAGCACGTCCGCGACGATGCCCAGCGCGGCGGCGCGCCTGCTCAGCTCGCGGATGCCCGCGGTGGACCCCGCCAGCACGTGCGTCCGGGGTCCCTCGTAGGCCGCGACGTGCAGGCGGTCGTGCGTGCACAGGCCGTGGGCGGTCTCGGCGTCGGCGGCGATGCGGGCCATCGCGGCGGGGTGGCACGCGCAGCCGCGCAGGACCTGGTCGCACTGGGCCGCCAGGCGCGCCGCCTCGGCCGCGGGCAGGCACTGCGCCCAGGCCAGACCCGAGAGCTCGCCCAGGCCGCAGCCCACCCCCTCGTCCAGCCTGACGCGGAGCAGCTCGAGGGTCCGCAGGGCCGCCAGCGAGGCGGCGAGCAGCGCCGTGTAGGTGAGCCCCGACCCGGCTAGCCCGCCGAACAGCACCACGACCCGCCCCGCCGCCCCCGCCGAAACGTAGACCCCCGGCGCGTCCGCCGCGCCAGGTCCGCCCGCCCCCCGCAGCAGCCGCGCGGCGGACCAGGCCTGGTCGGCCAGCTGGCCGGGCGTGGCAGCCGTCAGGGCGACCCGCAACGGCGCCCCGCGGTCGCCCGCCGCGAGCACGCCGAAGGCCAGGTGCCTGGCCACCTCCGGCAGTTCGGCCTGCGGGAGCCCCTCGACGCTCGCGGCGATGGCCTCCAGCCGCCCGGCCAGCTCGCCCGGATGCCCGCCGCAGAGTGCGAACACGCTGGCGTGCGACGCTGATCCCCAGGTGACATCCGCCACCCGCCACGGCGGGGCAGGCGGCGCCTCCGGGCTATCGGGCAGTTCTGTTATCGCCGGCCCGTCCAGCGGCTCCACCAGTCCGGAGTCCGGTGGCGCGTCCCGTGGTTCTGCGGTGCCGGGCGGGGACGGCGCGTCCACCCCTACTGCCGCGTGGCGCCGCCGTTGGCCGGTCCGGCCCCCCGTCCCGTGGTCGCGCCGCAGTACCAGATGGACCCCGGCCAGCTCCCGCGTGCCGGTCAGGCTGTGCAGCGCGGGTACCTCATCGGTGCCGGGCGAGCTGACCGCCGCGAGCCGGGTCCGCCCGGCTCCCGACGTTACGTCCGGCCATGGTTCCGGCTGCCTGGGCAGCCTGAGCCGCGCGTCGCCCGCCTCGATCAGCGGGTGCGGCCGTGCGCACCCGGTGCCGGCCGGAATCGTCCCCGCGACCATCGCCAGGGTCGTCTTGATCAGGCTGGCGACACCCGCCGCCGCCCTGGTGTAACCGAGACCGGCCGAGGCCGCGCCGAGCGCCGCCATGGTCCCCGCGCCTCGCCGCAACCCGGTGAACGCCGACAGCTCGGCCAGGTCGGCGTCGGGGGTGCCGATACCGAGGCCCTCGATCAGCGCGATGTCGGCGGGATCGACGCCGGCCCGCTGATACGCCTGCAGGGCCTCCGGGCCCGCGGTCCAGCCCGCGATCTCCGCGTACACGGGCAGACCCGCCGCGCGGGCATCGGCCGAGCGCGCCAGCACCATGACGCCGCAGCCATCCCCGGGCAGCAGGCCGGCCGGGTCGGCCGCGTAGACGCGCATCTGGCTGGTGCCCAGCAGCCCGGCTCGCGCCTGCAGCGCGAGCCAGACCGGGTCGAGCCCGAGCTCCGCCCCGCCCGCGACCGCCAGGTCCACGTCCCCGGCCGCCACGGCGTGGGCGGCGGCCGCCACCGCGTGCAGCGACGACAGCGACGCGGCCTGCGGATAGGACAGGTCGGTGGCGAACCCGAGCTCGCCGGCGACCAGACCGGATAGCCCGGGCGCCGAGCTCGCGATGACCAGCCCGGTCCTACTGCCGGCTGCCGCCTCGCGTAGGCCCGCGTCGGCGAGGGCTAGGGCGGTCATCTCGGCCGCGAGCTTGCGGACTGGCCCTGCGTCCTCCGCCCCGGGCCCGTGCTCCTCGAGCGAAGCCGGCGCGGGCGCCCAGTCGTCGACCAGGGCCGCGTGGAGCTCACCGCCCGGCCATCCGAACACCGGCCCGAACCTGGGCTGGGCGGCCACGGTGAGGCGGTGGAAGCCGGCCGGGTCGCTCGCGCCAGGAAACCGGCAGGCCATGCCGATGATCGCGACCGACCCGTCGTGATCTCCCTGACCGTCCATTGCTCCCCTGTCAAGGAACGGCCACCGGGTTTCCCCGGTGATTCTCAGTAACGAGAAATAATCGCTCGGTGACCGCCCGTCAAGGGGAATGACGAGACACGCTGATTTCGCCCGCGCATGCGTTTCTGGCCCATATTGCGGGCCTTTGCCCGCTACAGGTCGGCCGCGGCGAGCTCACGCCGGGCCGGTATGTCGCGCGGCCGGCTCCGCCGCTACGGGCGCCGCGGGCACCCGGCGACTACCCCGCGCGTGCGCTATCCTGTGCGCATGCGTGCCGTACGGCTGCTTCTTACCTAGCCGCGCCGACTTAACGTCGTTGGCGCGGCCGCCCCTCGTGTCGAGGGGCGTTTTCATTGCAGCCGATCTTCAATGGTGAGGGAAACGATGACAGCGGCCGAGAGCGCCGATCTGGCGCAACGCTACGACCCCCGCGACGTCCAGGAGAAGTGGCAGGCGCGGTGGGCGGAGCTAGACCCGTTCCGCGCCGGCGAGGACCCCGCGGACTCCAGGGAGCGCTTCTACCTGGTCGACATGTTCCCGTACCCGTCGGGCGACCTGCACATGGGCCACGCCGAGGCGTACGCCATCGGCGATGCCCTCGCGCGCTTCGAGTTCCTGCAGGGCCGCAACGTGCTGCACCCGATCGGCTGGGATGCCTTCGGCCTGCCCGCGGAGAACGCCGCCATCAGGAACAACTCTCACCCGGCCGACTGGACGTACGCCAACATCGAGACGCAGGCGGCCTCGTTCCGGCGGTACGCCACCTCCTTTGACTGGAGCCGCAGGCTGCAGACCTGCGACCCAACCTACTACCGCTGGAATCAGTGGCTGTTCCTGCGCTTCTACGAGCGCGGGCTGGCGTACCGGCGCGACGGGTACGTGAACTGGTGCCCGGTCGACCAGACCGTCCTGGCCAACGAGCAGGTCATCGCCGGCCGGTGCGAGCGCTGCGGCGCCGAAGTCGTCCGGCGGATGCTGAACCAGTGGTACTTCAAGATCACCGAGTACGCCGACCGGCTGCTCGCGGACGCGGCGCAGCTCGAGGGCTGCTGGCCGGACCGTGTGCTGCTGATGCAGCGCAACTGGATCGGCCGCTCGGAGGGAGCCGAGGTCCACTTCGCGATCGAGGGCCGGGATGAGCCGGTCACGGTCTTCACGACCAGGCCCGACACCCTGTACGGGGCCACGTTCTTCGTCGTGGCGGCGGACTCGCCGCTGGCCGAGCAGCTGTGCGCCCCCGAGCGCCTGCCCGACCTGAACGCCTACGTCGCCCAGGTCCGCAAGCTGACCGACATCGAGCGCCAGTCGACCGACCGGGAGAAGACCGGTGTCTTCCTGGGCCGGTACGCCGTCAACCCGGTGAACGGCGAGCGGATCCCGGTATGGGCCGCCGACTACGTGCTGCCCGACTACGGCACCGGGGCCATCATGGCCGTGCCCGCGCACGACCAGCGCGACCTGGACTTCGCCTGCGCCTACGGGCTCGACGTCCGGGTGGTGGTCGAGACGGGAGAGCCGGATCCGGCCCAGACCGGGATCGCGACCCCCGGTAACGGAACACTGGTGAACTCCGGCCCGATCAATGGCCTGCCCAAGGCGGAGGCCATCGCCGCGATTACCGCGATCCTGGCGGACAAGGGGCTGGGGCAGGCGGCGGTCAGCTACCGCCTGCGGGACTGGCTGGTGTCCCGGCAGCGCTTCTGGGGCACCCCGATCCCGATCGTGCACTGCCCGTCGTGCGGCGAGGTGCCAGTGCCGGATGACCAGCTCCCGGTCGAGCTGCCCGACCTGCGCGGCCAGGATCTGGTGCCCCGCGGCGTGTCCCCGCTGGCGGCGGCCGAAGACTGGGTTAACGTGCCCTGCCCGCGCTGCGGCGGGATGGCCAAGCGCGACACGGACACGATGGACACGTTCGTGGATTCGGCCTGGTACATGTTCCGGTACTGCTCGGTGGGGTACATCGACGGCCCGTTCGATCCGGCGGAGGTCCGCCGGTGGGCGCCGGTCGACATGTACGTGGGTGGCGTCGAGCACGCCATCCTGCACCTGCTGTACAGCAGGTTCTTCACCAAGATCCTGTATGACATGGGCCTGCTCGACTTCACCGAACCGTTCACCAGGCTGATCAACCAGGGTCAGGTCATCAACCACGGCAAGGCGATGTCGAAGTCCCTGGGCAACGGCGTGGACCTCGGTGAGCAGATCGAGCGGTTCGGGGTGGACGCCATCAGGCTGACGATGATCTTCGCCAGCCCGCCCGAGGACGATATCGACTGGGCGGATATGAACCCAGAGGCCATGGTCAAGTTCCTCGGCCGGGTCTGGCGCATCGCCGCGGACGTCGCCGCCGCCGACTCCGGGGCCGGCGAGTTGGCCGCCGAGCCGGGAGATGCCGCCCTGCGCAAGGTCACGCATCGCACGATCGACGAGGTCACGCGCCAGGTCGAGTCGTACCACCTGAACGTGGCCGTGGCGCGGCTGATGGAACTGGTCAGCGCGACGCGGAAGGCCATTGATTCCGCCGCGGGGTCCGGAGCGGCCGATCCCGCGGTGCGCGAGGCGGCCGAGGTCCTGGCCGTACTGCTTTCCCTGTTCGCGCCCTATACCGCCGAAGAGTGCTGGGAACTGCTGGGCCACAAGCCGTCCGTGGCGCGGACGGCCTGGCCCGTCGCCGAGATGAGCCTGCTGACGCAGGACAAGGTCACCTGCGTGGTCCAGGTCGACGGCAAGGTCCGCGACAAGCTAGAGGTCCCGCCCGCCATCACCGACGACGAGCTCCGCGAGCTCGCGCTGGTAGCGCCGGGCGTGGTACGCGCGCTCGGCAGTCGTTCGGTCAGCCGGGTCATCGTCCGCGCGCCGAAGCTCGTCAGCATCGTCGCGGCCTAGCTCCCTAGGCTCAGCTAGCTGTGGAGCCTAGCCGGGCTCGCGTCCGACCAGCGGGCTCACACGCGGCGGAGCACCGCGACGACGCGGCCGAGGATGCTGGCCTCGTCACCGAGGATCGGCGTGTAGGCGGGGTTGTGCGGGATCAGCCAGACGTGCCCGTCGCTCCGCTTGAGCGTCTTCACCGTGGCCTCGCCGTCGAGCATCGCCGCGACGATCTCCCCGTTCTCCGCGTCCTCCTGCTGCC
>Ga0187802_10000024_pt1 | contig 29524 bp, 31 predicted proteins | sample NC_wetland_sal_i_FD_130584 | JGI IMG/M metagenome (GOLD analysis project Ga0187802, IMG submission 130584) | Wetland sediment microbial communities from Neuse River Estuary, North Carolina, USA - Control_2 | ecosystem: Environmental > Aquatic > Freshwater > Wetlands > Sediment | place: USA... | reverse complement strand
TGCGCCGCTCCGCTCGCCGCCAGCGCCGGCTATGAAGAGCCGAGCCTGGTATTTCTTGCCGGCACCAAGACGCACCTCACCGATGCGGCGGGGGCCGCCGATTTCTTGCTCCCCGGTGGTTGCCGTTTCGCCTTCGTCGAGGCGAGGCAACAACGCACCTTTGCTTTGCGCGCCGAGGCGATCGGATTGCGCTACAATCGTGGACCGCTGGTCGAGGGTTACGACATTAGCATCGGCAAGTCGGTCTCAATCGCGGTGTTCGAAACTGTGAGCGCGCCGTGAACGCACCGAATGCAGGTTTTGATCGGGTGAACGCGAGGCCGGTCGGGGAGGGCGTGTCCCTGCGGTTGGCCCTTCAGTGCATCGCGCGCAACATTTCGGAAAATGTTGCGCTTTGCTTTCGCGCGCTGATCCGGCCAGCGCGATCCACCAGGCTCCCGCAATCGTCAGGTATCATTGTGGTTGCCCTTGTGCTTATCGCCGCCGCGGCAGTCTCTATGCCGTTTCTTGACGCAAGCGCTGTCGACTGGGCCCGCGGCGAGCCGCATTGGTTTAGGGCTGTATTCGAGGAAATTACCAGATTTGGCTTGTCGGGCTGGTTCTTGTTTCCGTGCGGCTTCGTCTTGCTGTTTTTAGCCGTGGTGACCTCGCCGCAACTGGCGACCTCGGCGCGAGCCGTGCTCGCCGCCCTAGGCGCGCGGTTCGGCTTTGTGTTTCTCGCGGTCGGTTTGCCGGGATTGTTTGTTGCGATCGTCAAGCGCCTGATCGGCCGCGCCCGTCCCTATGTCGGCGGGCACGAGGATCCCTTTGCCTATGTGCCGTTCACCTGGCACCCCGCATTCGCCAGCCTGCCGTCGGGCCACGCCACGACGGCTGTGGCGGCCGCGATCGCTATCGGCGCGATCTGGCCGCGCACCCGGGTCGTGATGTGGATCTACGCGGCGACGATCATGTTCAGCCGCGTTGCGGTGCTTGCCCATCACCCGAGCGACGTCATCGGCGGCGCGCTCGTCGCGCTGGTGGGAACTCATCTCCTTCGGCGTTGGTTTGCCGCGCGCGGTCTGGTCTTTCGGGCAAGCGATCTTGGCGCCAAACCGGCACCGTCGCTCGCCCGGGTTACGACCGCTTTGCGGCAGGCAATGTCGCCCCGCAACCTGGCCGCCTGAGCGGACCTTCGCCAATTGAACCCCGGCGAGATGGCCTTTAGAAGTTTGCGCCATGTCGGATGAGGGCATGTCGCGGGTGAGCACGGCGCAAGAGGGCGGTGGTAATCGCCCCATGGTTTCCGTCGTTGTGCCGGTAAAGAACGAGTCCGGGAACATCGCGCCGCTGGCGGCCGAAATCGCCGCAGCTTTGGCGGGCCGCGCGTTCGAGATCGTCTACGTGAACGACGGCTCGACAGATGCGACCGAGCAAGAGCTGCGCGAGCTCATGCGCGAGCGCTCGTGGCTACGGCAAATTCGGCACCGGAGCTCCTGCGGGCAATCCGCCGCCATCCGCACCGGGGTTGCCATGGCGCGCGCGGAGCTCGTCGTTACAATTGACGGCGACGGGCAGAACGATCCCGCATTCATCCCCGCTTTGATTGCCGCATTCGCGACGGGCAGTCCGCGCATTGGACTGGTCGCCGGCCAGCGCATCGGGCGCAAGGCGACGCCATTCAAGAAGTTGCAATCGCGCATCGCCAACGCGATCCGCAGCATGGTGCTCAAGGACGGCACGCGCGATACGGGCTGCGGACTAAAAGCGTTCCGCCGCGATCTATTTCTATCGCTGCCGTACTTTGACGGGTTGCACCGGTTTCTGCCGGCGCTGGTCCGGCGCGAAGGTCTCGACATTGTTTACGTGGATGTGGTCGACCGGCCGCGCCGGCACGGCATATCCAATTATGGTTTTTGGGATCGGCTGTGGATCGGTATGGTCGATCTGTTCGGCGTGTGGTGGCTCATTCGCCGCAAAAAACGCATTCCCCAATCGGTGGAGGTCACGCTTGCTCATTGAGATGTCGCACGCGATCGGCGCGTATCTGACCGACGTTTTCGTCACCAGGCTCGATTGGTGGGTGCTGCTCGGGCTTCTTGCCCAGGCGCTGTTCACGATGCGCTTCCTGGTCCAGTGGATCGCTTCCGAGCGCGCTGGCCGCAGCGTCATTCCCGTGGCGTTTTGGCTGTTCTCGATCGGCGGCGGGCTCTTGCTGCTGGTGTATGCGCTCTACCGCAAGGACATCGTCTTCATCGCCGGCCAGGCGTTCGGCGTGTTCGTCTACCTGCGTAATCTTCATTTCGTGCTGCGTGACCGCAAAACCGCGGCTTCGGCTGCCTGACTTACAGATTCACAGTGTCCTGAGGACTGCTATTTACGCTCGCGCGGCTGCGGCAAGGGCGGCAAAGCCGCGCTCGAGGTCGGCAATCAGATCATCGACCGCCTCAAGGCCGACATGGAATCGCACTGTCGGGCCGCCGGGCTGCCAGCGCGTTGCAGTGCGCAGCGGCGTACAATCGAATGGAATTGCCAAACTCTCGTAACCGCCCCATGACGCGCCGATGCCGAACAGTTCGAGCGAATCGAGAAAGGCGTAATAGGCTTTTTGCGGCACCGGCTTGAGCACCATGCTGAACAGGCCCGAGGCGCCGGAGAAATCGCGTTTCCATATCGCATGCCCGGGATGGCTCGGCAGCGCCGGATGCAACAAGCGCAGCACTTCCGGCCGCTGTTCGAGCCAGCGCGCGACCGCCAGTCCCGACTTTTGGTGCCGTTCAAGCCGTACCGCCAAAGTGCGTAAGCCGCGCAATCCGAGATAAACATCGTCGGGGCCTTCGCATTGTCCGGTCTGGCGCACCGTGTTCTTCAGCCGCGCGACGGTGGCCGCGTTCGCCGATACCGTGCCGAGCATGACATCGGAGTGACCGCCGATATATTTCGTGCCGGCCTGAATCACCAAATCGCCCCCGTGGTCGAGCGGACGAAAATAAAGCGGCGTGGCCCAGGTATTATCCATCAGGACCAACGCACCTTTGTTATGGGCGACCTTGGCGATCGCCGCGGTGTCTTGCATTTCGAAGCTCAATGAGCCCGGCGACTCCAGGTAGACGAGGCGCGTATTCGGACGGATCAATTCGCCGATGCCGGCGCCGATCAGCGGATCGTAATATGTCACCGTGATGCCGAGGCGCGTCAGAATCTGGTCGCAAAAAGTATGCGTCGGTCCATAGGCGCTATCGGTGACCAGCACGTGATCGCCGGCATGCACGACGGCCAGGAATGCGCTGGAGATTGCCGCGAGCCCGGACGGCAATAGCGACACGCCAGCGCATTGCGGTCCTTCCAGCTCCTGCAGCGCGAGTTCGAGCGCCTCCGTCGTCGGCGTGCCACGCCGCCCATATTGGTAACGCGCGCGATGGGCGAGAAAATCCTCGGCGCTCTGATAGAGCACGGTCGAAGCGTGATAGACCGGCGGATTGACGAATCCGTGATACGACATCGGGTCGCGGCCGCCGGTAACGATTTTGGTCTCAGGCTGCCGCGGCCGCGGCGTCTCTTTCGATTTGTCGTTCATCCGCTTCCTTCGCGTGCTTTGTCGCCGAATTCGGCCGCCCGCCGGCCTAGTAAGTCATGTTTGGCGCCTGTCTGGCCATTTCCGGCCATTATGCCGGTTCGTCAACCCCTTGACCTCATAATGCGATCGTTCTCAGATGATCGTGGACGGGTAACAAGCCACGCGCGCCTGAGGTCGGGGCCTGCGCGCCTCCTTGAAAGGGCTGATCATGAAACGTTTAGCTACGGCTTTCGCCATTGCAACCATGCTTGCGTTAGCCACACAGGCGGCATCCGCGCAAACGCTCAAGGCGGTTCAAGATCGCGGTCAGCTCGTCTGCGGCGCGAACGGCGTCGTAGCCGGTTTCGGCGCTCCCGATCCACAAGGCAACTGGACCGGATTCGATGTCGATTACTGTCGCGCCATTGCCGCGGCGATCTTCAACGATCCCACCAAAGTGAAATTTGTGCCGCTAACGGCGCAAAACCGGTTTACCGCGCTGCAATCCGGTGAGGTCGACGTGTTGGCCCGCAACACCACCTGGACGATGTCGCGCGATACCACGCTCGGGCTCGATTTCGCCGCCGTGAATTTTTATGACGGCCAGGGTTTCATGGTCCGCAAGTCGCTGAAAGTAAATTCCGCGCTGGAACTCAACGATGCCGCGGTTTGCGTGCAGCAGGGCACCACCACGGAACTCAATCTCGCGGACTATTTCCGCGCGAATAATATGTCATTGAAGACCGTGACCTTTGCAACGGCCGATGAAGCGGTCAAGGCCTATGACAGTAGTCGCTGCGATGCCTATACCACCGATTCATCGCAGCTCTACAGCGAACGGCTGCGGCTGAGTGATCCCAACGCGCACATCGTGCTGCCGGAGATCATCTCCAAGGAGCCGCTCGCTCCTGCCGTGCGGCAAGGTGACGATGCCTGGGAAGATCTCGTGCGCTGGACCCACATGGCGTTAGTCAATGCCGAAGAGCTCGGCGTCACCCAACGCAATGTCGACGACATGATGAAGTCCAACTCGCCGGATGTGCGGCGTCTTCTCGGCGTCGAGGGCCAATTCGGTCAATCACTCAACCTGACCAATGATTGGGCGTACCGGATCATCAAGGCTGTCGGCAATTACGGGGAAATCTTCGAGCGCAATGTGGGTCAAGGCTCGCCATTGAAGATTGCGCGCGGCCTGAACGGGTTGTGGACTAAGGGCGGTCTGCAATACGGGTTGCCCGTGCGTTAGCTCGGCCGGCTGCCGCCGTCGCCGCCGGCCATGTCGAAGATGCTGCAATTCCCGGTTCGCAGCAAGCAGCAATGGACCAATATTGCGCTGCAGGCGGCGCTCGTGGTTGTGGTCGGCGGCCTCATTTACGCGGCCGCGGTCAATGCCGCCAATAATCTCGCGAAAGCCGGGATCGCCTCCGGCTTTCGCTTCTGGGACAACACCGCCGGTTTCGACATCAGCCAGACGCTGATCTCCTACTCGTCGAGCACTTCGACATTCGGTCGCGCCTTCTGGGTCGGTCTTCTTAATACACTTCTCGTCGCCTCGCTCGGCGTCGTGCTGGCGACTGCGCTCGGCTTCACCATCGGGATCGCACGGCTGTCGCGCAATTGGCTGGTGTCGCACCTCGCTGGCGGCTATGTCGAACTCATCCGCAACGTTCCGCTCTTGCTGCAGATCCTGTTTTGGTACAACGCTGTTCTTAAATCACTGCCCGACCTGCGCGGCAGCATTGCGATTCCCGGCGGCGCATTTCTCAATAATCGTGGCCTGTTCCTGCCGCAGCCGCTGTTCGGCGCGAACTTCCCTTACGTTGCCGGCGCGCTTGTTTTGGGGATTGTTGCCACGCTCGTGCTACGGATTTGGGGACGCCGCCGCCAGGAGCGTACCGGGCAGCCGCCGCGCACTTTGTATTACGCTTTCGGACTGATCGTGCTGTTGCCGCTTGTGGTGTTCTTCGCTGCGGGCGCGCCGCTGTCTTTCAGTTTTCCGGAAGTGGCCCGCTTCAATATCCGCGGCGGCACCGAGATATTGCCGGAATTCGCGGCGCTTCTGGTCGCGCTGACAATTTATACGGCGGCGTTTATTGCCGAGGTCGTGCGCGCCGGCATTCTTGCCGTGGCGCCAGGGCAGACCGAAGCCGCGCAGGCGCTCGGCTTGCGATCGGGCGGGACGCTTCGGCTGGTGGTGGTGCCGCAGGCAATGCGGGTCATCGTGCCGCCGTTGACCAGCCAGTACCTCAATCTGACCAAAAACTCCTCGCTTGCGGTCGCCATCGGCTATCCCGATCTGGTGCAGGTGTTTGCCGGCAGCGTGCTCAATATCACCGGCCAGGCGGTCGAGGTGATCGCCATTACCATGGCGGTTTATCTTTTCCTCAGCCTGGTCACGTCGTTTTTGATGAATCTCTATGGGCGCCGGGTCGCCATCGCGGAGCGCTGAACCATGGCGGCAACCGACCGGGTCTATCTGCGCGACGCACCGGCGAAACTCTTACCCGCGCCGGTGGCGAGCACCGGCGTGCTCGGCTGGGTTCGCGCCAACTTGTTCTCGTCTCCAGTGAATATCGCGATCACCATTATCTGCGTCGCCGCCATTGTCTGGATCGTGCCGTCTTTGCTGCGCTTTTTCATCTTCGACGCGGTGTGGTCAGGCGCCGATCGTGAGGCCTGCCTGCCGTCGGAGCAACACCCTGAACCCGGCGCGTGCTGGGCCTTCGTACGGGTATGGTCCTCCTATTTCGTCTACGGCTTCTATCCGATAAGCGAGCGTTGGCGCGTCGATCTGTTCTTCGTGCTGCTCGCGCTCGGAATCGCCTGGCTGGCCTGGCTCGGTGCGCCGCGCCGCGATCTCGGCGCCATTTATTTCTTCATTGCGCTGCCGATCCTTTCTTACATTCTCTTGAGCGGGGTGCCGATGATCGGCCTGCCCGATGTGCCGACCTCGCTGTGGGGCGGCATCCTCGTCACCATCGTCGTCGCAACCGTAGGGATTGTGGCCTCGCTGCCGCTCGGCATTTTGCTGGCGCTGGGGCGACGCTCGGCAATGCCGGCGGTGCGACTGGCCTCGATCACCTTCATCGAATTTGTCCGCGGCGTACCCTTGATTACAGTCCTGTTCATGGCGAGCGTCATGTTGCCCTTGTTCGTACCCGACCGCTTTGCGCCGGATAAGCTTGTGCGTGCGCTCATCGGCGTTGCCTTGTTCGCCTCGGCCTATATGGCCGAAGTCGTGCGCGGCGGACTGCTCTCGATACCGCGCGGCCAATACGAGGCGGCGCAGGCGCTCGGCCTGTCATATTGGCGCATGATGGTCCTGGTCATTCTGCCGCAAGCGTTGCGGGTGACACTGCCGAACATCGTCAACACTTTCATCGGATTGTTCAAGGATACGACGCTGGTCTTCATCGTCGGGATTTTCGACTTTCTGCGAACCATCGAAGCCGCCCGCGGCGATCCGCACTGGGCTACGCCGGTCACCAGCGTGACGGGCTACGCCTTTGCCGCGGTGTTCTATTTCGTGTGCTGTTATGGCATGTCGCGCTATGCGCGAAATGTCGAAGCACGACTGGCGCGCACGCATCGTCGTTGAAAGGCGCGGAGCATGACGGATACGGGCATGACAAAGGCGGCGAACCAGACCGGCGAAAAGGCGCAATGGGCCGTCGAGATCATCGCCATGAACAAATGGTATGGCGATTTTCACGTGCTGCGGGACATCAATCTCACCGTTGCCCGCGGCGAGCGCATCGTCATCTGCGGTCCGTCGGGCGGTGGCAAGTCCACCATGCTTCGCTGCATCAATCGTCTGGAGGATTGGCAGCGCGGGCGCGTCATCGTCGACGGCAAAGAGCTGACCGACGATGCCAAGCAGATCCTGGCGGTACGCCGCGACGTCGGAATGGTGTTCCAGCAGTTCAATCTGTTTCCACATCTCACGGTTTTGGAAAACTGCACCTTGGCACCGATCTGGGTGCGTCACATGCCAAAAAAGGACGCCGAAGACCTGGCCATGCGTTACCTGCGGCGGGTGCGGATACCGGATCAAGCGCTCAAATACCCGGCGCGGCTGTCCGGCGGCCAGCAACAGCGTGTCGCCATCGCGCGGGCTTTGTGCATGAGCCCGCACATCATGTTATTCGACGAGCCGACTTCGGCGCTTGATCCTGAGATGGTCAAAGAGGTGCTCGACACCATGGTCGAGCTTGCCGGCGACGGCATCACCATGCTGGTCGTCACTCACGAAATGGGTTTCGCGCGGCAGGTGGCCGATCGCATCATCTTCATGGCCGACGGCCAAATCGTCGAAATCAACGAACCGAAATCGTTCTTCGAACATCCGCAGCACGAGCGCACGCGATTGTTCCTGCGGCAGATCTTGCATTGACAGAAAGTTCAATTTGTCGATTTGCGGACGAAAAGATTACGCGTTCGTAATCTTCGCAGACCACATTTCCAAACTTTAACTTGTACGGCGGACCGCCGCGCCATCTACTCAAGTCACGTTTAGAATTTCAGGAGGATCGCCATGTTGAGGCCAGTGATCACCGCGACCGCGCTCATTGTGCTCGCCGGTTCTTCGCTCGCTTATGCGCAGCAACATTTTGGCGGCGGCAGCGGATTCGCCAACGACGAACCGCGCTTCGAGCAACGCCACCGGCCGAGTGCTGCAGATGTGTCCGCTTTCGCCGACGCGCGTATCGCCGCGTTGAAGGCGGGACTCCAGCTCACGCCCGACCAAGCCAAGAATTGGCCACAGTTCGAGCAGGCCGTTCGCGATCTCGTTCAACTGCGCATCCAGAGGCTCCAAGCGCGCCAGGCCGGCGATCAACAGCAGCCAGGCACGCCTTTTGAACGACTGTCGCAGCGCGCCGACAATATGGCCAAGACCAGCGCCGCACTGAAAAAGATCGCTGACGCCGGTGCGCCGCTCTATCAGAGCCTCAACGACGATCAGAAAAACCGTTTCGTCAGGCTCGCGCGCATGTTGCGGCCGCATCATCACATGCGCGGCGAAGGTGAGCACGGCTGGGGCGAGGACCGGCGCGACGGCTAGCCGCTTCTCCTGATCGCAGCGAATTTGCGCGCCCGCTAATTCCCCTCCCTGCAGCGGGCGGAAAGGAAAGCCGCAGGAGACGTCCTGCGGCTTTCGCATTTTGTCGTGGAATGGGGCGGATCGAGACGACTACAGCGTCTCTATGAATTCCACCATCTGCCGCCGCTGATCGGGATCGGGAAGCGGTCCGCGCATCGCGCCAAGATTGTCGGTCATGTGGCCGGCGTTGGCGGTCCCCGGAATGACCGCGGTCACGCGTGGATCGCCCAACAGATATTTGAGGAAGAATTGCGCCCAGCTGCCGGCGAAACTTTGTGCCCAGTCCGGCAGGGAGCGGTCGCGCACCGCGCGAAATAGCCGGCCGCGGCCGAACGGCAGCGCGGTCAGCACGCCAGCCTTTACCTCGGCCGCTAGTGGCAGAATGCGCTGCTCGGCCTCACGATCATCGATCGAATAATCGATCTGCACAAAATCGGGCTTTTCGCGTCCGAGGATCGCTTCCACCGCCGCGAAGGCGCCGTGCGAGGTGGAGGTGATGCCGATATAGCGGCACACGCCTTGCGCTTTCCAGTCGCGAAAGGCGCCGAGCGATTGCTGCGGATTTCTCACATTGTGGAGTTGAAGAAGATCGAGCTTGGCGGTCTGCAAACGATTCAACGAGCGTTTAAGCTCTTCGACATCGGGAGACTCAAGCTTGGTCGCAATAAAAAGCTTGCCGCGCAAGCCAGCGGGCCCAATCACGTCGCCTAGAATGCGTTCGGCATCGCCATAGGTCGAAGCGGTGTCAATGAGTTTGCCGCCGTTGTCGATCAGCGCTCGCACGACCGCTTTGGCTTTTTGCAAGGTGGCAGTATCGGCAACGTCGAAGACTTCCGCAGTGCCCAGGCCGACAGGGGGCAGAGGCTCGCCGGTGGAGGGGATCGGGCGCGTGATGAGAGGTAAAGCGGATTGCGCGAAGGCCGGCAAAGTCAAGCTCGCCGTTCCCGTCGCCAAGGCAGCTACGGGCAAATTGGCGAATTGGCGCCGTGTCAATTTAACCATTCACTGCCCGGATGTGGCGGAAGCGCCGATCAGCTTGGCACGCTGCTCTTGAGCCCGCTGCTCTTGGGCCCGCCCTAACGCCGCCGACAAAATCAGCCAAATCGCCGAGACCGGGGCGGCGACGAGCGCGATCGTTCCGAGCTTTAGCCCAAGAAGCTGCAAGCTGTCGAATACCCAGCCGTAAAGCGCGTCCGAGCCGCGATAGATGACCACGTCGATCAGGTTCTTGGCTTTGTATTTCTCCTCCCGGCCAAGCACCGTAAAGAAGACCTGGCGTGCGGGATTGGCGAAGGCAAAGTGAATCCAGCGCTGGGCGATTTGGGCCGCCAAAATAACGGCGAGCGTTGGCGTGAGAAAGACCGCAAGAAATCCCGCTACATAGACGGCGGGCAGCGCCGCCGCCGTAACGCCGGTCCCGTAACGCTTGAGCAATGGTCCGGTTGCAAGGAACTGCGTCACAAGCACCAGAGAATTCACTGCAAGATCGATGTTGGCAAAGATGCGGGTTTGCGCACCCGCGCTTTGGACTTCGGCTGCGACGACGTGAATCTGCTCGAAATAGAGGATCGTCGCACAGAAGGATTGCAGGCTGATCCAGGCGGCGATGGCGAGCAGATAGGGCGAACGCATAAGCTCGGGCAACGCCGCGAAGGCGCTGCCACCGAGCCTTTGATCTTGCGTGGGGCTTGGACTTGTCTCGCGTGCAGTTGCCGCGTGTTCGAGACGCCAGACGCAGAACACTGCAGCTTCGATCAGCACCATTGCTACAATCAAAAGATTGGTTGGCCCCAGTGGGACGGAAAGCCAACTCGTCAGCGACGGTCCGAGCAGTGCGCCGGCTGTGCCGCCGGCGCCGATGAAACCGAACAAGCGCTTACCTTGGTCGGCCGTGAACAGGTCGGCCATGAACGACCAGAACACCGCCACCGAGAACAGGCTGAATACGGCAACCCACACGTAAAACATCCGCGCCACCAGCGCGGTATCGATCTGCAACGTGAGAAACAGCCAAAACAGCGCGAGGTTGACGACAAAAAAATGATTGACGATCGGAATGAAACGGGCGCGCGGCAGCTTCGCGACCAGCATGCCATAGAGCGGCTGCGCGACCAGTAGCGTGGCGAAGGTGGCGGTAAACAGCCACGGCAGATTGCGTATGCCGCCGGTGATGGCCATCTGGTCGCGGAGCGGTCGGAGCACGTAATACCCCGCGAGCAGCGTGAAAAAATAGGCGAACGACCATAGTGCGGCGGCGCGCTCCTGCGGCGTGGCGGGGAGTGCACGCGCCATCGCGCGCCGCAGGAACGCGCCGCTGCAGTTGCCGGTCGTTTCGAGTGTCATTGCGGCAGAGATAATTTCTGCTTCAGTTCGGCCGCGCTGACCTGCTGTCCGTAACCCGGCCCGCCGCGCTGAAAGAGCTTGGCGTCGGCGAGCTTGCCGACGACCACGGGATCAAAGCCGGCGTCGCGCACCAGCGCCGCCGCTATCCGCACGGCGTCCTGATCGTCGCCGGCGATGGGTACCGCGAGTTTCGGATCGGGCCGGTTCGCTTCGCTGCCGAATATTTTGTAGGACATCGTGTTGAAGGCGCGAACAAGCCGCGCCCCTGGCAAGTATTTCTGCGACGTGACACCGACCCCGTTGGCCTCCACCTCCTCGGCGATAGGTCCGTCGCGGCCCACAACCGCATTGCAGGTATCGAGCACGATTTTGCCCTTGAGCTGGGCGGCGTAATCGCGGCCGATCTGCGGCAATGCGGGGTAAGGTACGGTCAGCAACACAACGTCGCCGAAGGCAATCGCCTGTTCGACGGTGCCGGCTTGGGCCAACGGTCCGAGACCGGACACCAAATCCTTCAACTCCTCCGGGTGGCGCGAGGAAAACAATACCTTGTGCCCGTTCTTGACCCAGAGCCCGCCGATGGTGCTGCCGATATGGCCTGCGCCAATGGTTCCGATCGGCTGCTTCCCACCACTGTTCTGAGCGCGTAGCTCCCGCGGCGATAGTGCCGCGCCCAACATGAGAGCGCTGCCGGCCGTGAGCACTGTCCGGCGGTTAAGAAAATTGTCCCGTGCCATAAAGTAACCTCGCGAATTGAGCCGCAAAAATTATAATGGCTACAAGCGCGAAATGTTCATGGACACGCCGCGCATAGAGGCTATGCATCCAGGGCAGCGGGTTCGAATGACGAAGTAGTGGCGTCCGGGGTTAATGCCCGAGCGGGCCGCTTGCCTTCTTCCAGGCATCGATGCCGCCGGCAATATGACATGCGGTTTTCAAGCCGGCGTCCTGTGCCGCCTGGACCGCCATCGCCGAGCGTTCGCCGAAGGCGCAATAGAACACGAGTCGCTTACCGGACGCGGCGGCCAGTTCATGCAAAATGCCGCCGGGGCTAATCTCCGCCGGCAGTTGCGGGTAGGGCAGGTGTAAGGAGCCCGGAATAACACCGTGCTTTTCGCGCTCGCTTTTTTCGCGCAAATCGACCAGCGCGAGATCGGGTTTGCCGCGAAGCGCAATCGCGTCGGCCGCCGTTAAAGCCCACCCTCTGCGGGCTACCTCCTCCTGATGCAGGCCGACCCGCATATTGGCCGGCACCGCGACGTCCATCATCTTGGGATTTGGCAGCTTCAGATTGTTCATCAGCTCGGCATATTCATCCATCGACTTCACCTTGAGCCGCGGATTGAACAATTTCTCTTCGCCGATGGTGGAGACGGTATCGCCCTTATAATCGTGCGCGGGATAGACGAGCGTGGCGTCAGGCAGCTTCAAGAGTTTGTTGAAGATCGAATCGTATTGCGCGCGGGGGTCGCCATTCTGAAAATCGGTGCGGCCGGTGCCGCGGATCAACAGCGTGTCGCCGGTGAAGACCCGATCGGCAAGCAGGAAGGAATAAGAATCGTCGGTGTGGCCCGGCGTGTAGAGGACTTCGAGCCGCAACCCTTCAATCTCGACCCGGTCGCCTTCGGCGACTCGCATCGAGACGACGTCGGCATGGGTCTGTTCGCCCATCACAGTGATGCAATGGGTGCGGTCGCGCAGCGCGCCGAGCCCGGTAATGTGGTCGGCATGCAGATGGGTGTCGACGGCTTTGACCAGCTTCAGATCGAGCTCGCGGACGAGCTGCAGATAGCGATCCACTTTCTCCAGCACCGGATCGATGATCAGCGCTTCGCCGCCGGGGCGGCTAGCAAGGATGTAAGTGTAAGTTCCAGACGTGCTGTCGAAGAGCTGGCGAAAGATCATGCGCGACTCCTCACCTGAACTATACACGATATGATGGACTGTAGGAGATCGTGAGACGACGGATATGAACAAAATCAACCTGGACGAAAAATTCGCATTGTTCAGCGAATACTGGCGGCCGAAGACGATTGCCGCTCTCAACGGCCAAGAGGTCAAGCTGGTGAAAGTGCAGGGCGAATTCCCTTGGCACCATCACGAGCACGAGGACGAGTTTTTCATGGTCTGGCGCGGCCGGTTCCGCGTCGAGTTTCGGGACCACGTCGTCGCGCTGGAAGCCGGCGAATGCGTCGTGGTGCCGCGCGGGGTTGAGCACCGCACCTGTGCCGACCAAGAAGCGTCGATTTTGTGCTTCGAGCCCGCCGGCACGATCAATACTGGCAATGTGACAGGCTCGTCCTACACCGCGCGCCAGGTGGTCATCTAACCGGTTGCACGCGCTACTCTTCGTAGATCATCTTGCGCGTCATGCCGCCGTCGATCACGAAATTGGCGCCGGTCACAAAGCCGGACCGCTTGCCGTCCAACAGCCAGCTCACAATTTCAGCGATATCTTCCGGCCTGCCGACGCGGCCGGCCGGATGCTGCTTGTGATCCTTCCGCCGCAGCCCGGAATAATCCTTGGTTTCGATCCAGCCGGGGCTGATGCAATTGACCCGCACGTCGGGGGCAAGGCTGATCGCGAGCGCATGGGTGAGTGCGAGCAGTCCGCCTTTGCTGGCCGAGTAGGATTCGGTGTTGGGTTCCGACATCAGTGCGCGGGTCGAGGCGATGGTTACGATCGCACCACGGGCTTTGCGCAGCGGCTTTTCCGCCGCGCGAGCCAACAGAAACGCGGCGGTCAAATTGGTGTCGAGCACACGATGCCATTCCGAGAGCGTCAGTCGGCGGAGCGGCTTGCGGACCATGATGCCGGCATTGGAGACCACCGCGTCGAGGCGGCGGAAGCGATGAATAGTCGCTTCGACGGCGTCGGACGCGGTGCTTTCGTTGCGCACATCGCTTTCGATGACGGATACATCGCACTCGCGCGCGAAGGCGCGGTGCAATTGGCTATCCGCAAGATCGATGATGCCGACTTGCCATCCCGACGAAACCAGATGGCGCGCAATGGCGCGGCCGATGCCCTTTGCCCCTCCGGTGATCAGGGCGACGGGTTTTGCCGCGGACATGTTGCGGATTGTGCCGGTCAATCGCGTTCGACGGGAAGATCGGGGCGGCCGCCCCATTCCGCCCAGGAACCGTCGTAGAGACCCTTTGGCTCTTTGTCGAGCGTGTCCAATGCCAAGGCCAGCACCGCCGCGGTGACGCCGGATCCGCAGGTGGTGATGATCGGCTTGTCGAGATCGACTCCCGCCGCGGCGAATGCGGCGGCGATTTTCTCGCGTGACTTCAGCCGCCCATTTTCGATTAGCCGGTCGTAGGGCACGTTGAACGAGCGCGGCATGTGACCCGAACGCAGTCCTGGACGCGGTTCGGGCGCCTTGCCGGCGAAGCGTTCGGCGGAACGCGCATCCACAACCTGGGCGCTGTCGTCAGCGAGCGCCATGCGCACATCATCGAGCATCGCCACCGCGCCGACGTTCATCTCGGCGGTGAATTTTTTGGCTTTCGGTTTGGTCTCGCCGCTCTCAAGCGGGCGGCCTTCCGTCTTCCATTTTGGCAAGCCGCCGTCGAGCACGTGAACGGATTTGGCGCCGAAAATCCGAAACGTCCACCACACCCGGGCCGCGGAAAACAGTGGACTATTGTCATAAACGATGACGGTGTCGCCGTCGCCGATGCCAAGCGCGCCGACCGCGTTGCCGAACTGCGTAGTGCCCGGCAGCATATGCGGTAGCTCGGTCGAATGGTCGCTGATCGCTTCGATGTCGAAGAACACCGCGCCCGGGATATGGGCGTTTTTGTATTCGGCGTGCGCATCGCGATTATGCTGCGGCAGGAAATACGTCGCGTCGACCACGACGACCTTCGGATCGTGCAAATGGCCGGCCAGCCAATCCGTCGACACCAGCCAACGACTGGACTGCGAGGTAGGGGGAAAATTGTCGTTCGACATGATGTGTCTGACTGCTAACGCGCCCGCGGGCGCCAAGTTCATGACAAGTTCATTGATATGGAACTGAAACGTTCGGCTTACGCTCGAGCCATGAGGGTACCGGCAAGTTCTTCTGGCGCAAAAACTGCGGATTGAACAGCTTCGACTGATACCTGGTGCCGTAATCGGCAAGGATCGTCACGATTGTATGGCCGGAGCCAAGCTCCTTGGCCAGCCGCACGGCGCCTGCAATGTTGATGCCGGAAGAGCCGCCCAGACATAGCCCTTCATGTTCGAGGAGATCGAAAATGAACGGCACCGCTTCGTCATCGGGGATAACGTACGGATGCTCTACCTTCAGCCCGTCGATCATTGGCGTTACGCGGCCGAGGCCGATTCCCTCGCTGATCGAATTGCCAGGTGAGGCCTTGGCGACGCCGTGCGCGAACAGCTCATACATGGCGGCGCCGCACGGGTCGGCGCAGCCGATCACCACGTCCTTTTTCTTCTCGCGCAGATATTGCGATACGCCAGCCAGTGTACCGCCGGTGCCAACGGCACAAACAAAGCCATCGACCTTGCCGTCGGTCTGCTGCCAGATTTCGGGGCCGGTGCTCAGATAATGCGCCAGGCGATTGTCGAGATTGTTCCATTGGTCAGCATAGAGAACACCATTCGGCTCGCGCCCACGCAGTTGTTCGGCCAACCGGCGCGCAATGTGCTGATAATTGTTGGGATTACTGTACGGTACCGCCGGCACCTCGATGAGCTCTGCGCCGGCGAGCCGCAACATGTCTTTCTTTTCCTGGCTTTGCGTATTGGGAATGACGATGAGAGTTCGATAGCCGCGCGCGTTGGCGACAAGCGCCAGCCCAATGCCGGTATTGCCGGCGGTACCCTCGACGACAAGGCCGCCCGGTCGGATATCGCCGCGTTTTTCAGCCTCCAGAATCATCTGGCGCGCCGGTCTGTCTTTCACCGACTGGCCGGGATTTAGAAACTCGGCCTTGCCCAGGATCGTGCAGCCGGTGGCCTCCGAAACCTGTCGGAGCTTGATCAATGGTGTGTTGCCGATCGCTTCGATAATGCCGTTCTGGACTTGCATGGGTCCGCCGCGGTGGTTCTCGATCCATCAGTTCATAGCAAGGCGCGCACTGCCCGCCAATTCGGCTGTCCGCCATGCGTGGAGCGGCGCTCGCCATGCAGCGGGCGGAGAGGGTGCGTTGCGCCTTTTGCCCGGTGCTGTATCAGTTTCGCCGCGCAACGCACGGCAAGGGATGATTAGGCGATGAAACGCAGCACGGACCGCATTCTGACAACCCATGTCGGCAGCCTGATCCGCCCCGCCCCGCTGCAGGAATTGTTGCGCGCCAAGCAAGCCGGCAAGTCCTATGACCGGGCGGCATATGAGGCCTGTCTGAAATCTTCCGTTGCCGAGGTGGTCCGCGAGCAGGCCGAAGTCGGAGTCGATGTCGTCAGTGACGGCGAGTTCGGCAAATCGATCAGCTGGTCCCAATATGTGCTCGAACGCTTGAGCGGCTTTGAGCGGTGCCCGATCAAGGCCGGCGCCAATCCCTTCACCCGCGGCGTCGACCGCGAACGCTTCGCTGAATTTTACGCCGAGCTCGACGCGCGCGAGGGCGTCGCCACCGCGGTCGAAGCGGTCTGCGTAGGGCCGATCAGCTATACGGGGCAAGCCGAGCTCAAGCGCGACATCGAGAATTTCAAGGCCGCGCTGAAGGATGTCGGGATTACGGAAGCCTTCCTTCCGGTTGCGGCGCCGGCGAGCGTCATCCCGGATCGCAAAAACGAATATTACAAGAGCGAAGAGGATCTGATCCGTGCGATCGGGGTAGCGATGCGTACCGAATATCGCATGATCATCGACGCCGACTTTGTGTTGCAGCTCGATGATGCCCGCGCCGCGGTCACCTACGACCGCATGGTGCCGCCGGCGAGCTTTGCCGATTACCGCAAATGGCTCGCCTTGCAGGTCGACGTGCTCAACGAAGCAATAGCCGGGCTGCCGGCCGACCGCATCCGTTATCATGTTTGCTGGGGCAGCTGGCCAGGACCTCATACCAGCGATGTGGCGCTCAAGGACATCGTCGACCTCGTCTTGGGCATGAAGGTCGGCGCTTATGTCATCGAGGGCGCCAATCCGCGTCACGAGCACGAATGGCGGGTGTGGGAAACGGCCAAATTGCCGGCGGACCGGCTGCTCATTCCGGGCGTCATCAGTCATGCCACCAATGTGGTCGAACATCCGGAACTCGTCGCCGAACGGATCGTGCGCATCGCGCGGCTGGTCGGACGTGAAAATCTTCTTGCCGGAACCGATTGCGGCTTCGCCCAGGGGCCGTTTCACCGCCGGGTCCATCCCAGCATCATGTGGGCGAAGCTCGACGCGCTGGTGCAAGGCGCGCGCCTCGCCAGTGCGCAATTGTGGAGCTAGGCTCGGATAGGTAAAAAGGACGCCCGGCCAAGGTCATCCAGAAACAGAATTTAATGAGCGGTCGGGCGTCTCAGGCGCGAGTGCAAACTACCGCAGCGTGATCACCAGCCCGTTGAGATCGGCGGCGACGATCAGTCCCGTTTGGCGGCCCGCTAGCGTCAGCACCGCGCCGTTCTGATTGGTCAAGACGATCCCGCCCGCGCCAGGGCCGATCGCGACACCCGCGCCGGCAGCGCCGTATACGCCATTAACGTCGGACGGCCTTCGGATGTTGCTGACCGTGCCGACAAAATCGGTCGCTGAAGCGCCGAAGGTAAATCCATAGCTCACCCCGCCGATCGCGAGCGGATAGCTCCGGCCCTGGAACACCAGCGTGCCGCTGCCGCCGGAACCGCCCACGACAAAACCGGCCTTGATAACGTTAAAGCGGATGCCGCCGCTGTCGGCGTAGGTGGTCGTGAGCCCGGCGCCGGTTACAGTCAAAGCTATCAGTGCGGCACGAATGGCGGATGATAATTGCATAAGTAAAGTCCCCCTAGATGGCGTTTGCCACGTTTGCCGAGGTCCAACCCCGAATGACTAAAGATGCGACAAATCGAAGAGGCAAACAAGTTTGAACTTGTTCTGAGCATGAAAGCACGCGTTGCCCCCCGGGTGCTCGCCGGCGAAGTGATCGAAGGAGGGGATGTCCTCTACTGGCCCAAAACGGACATTGACCAAGTGTGGTCCACCGACCCCAATTTATGAGTACACGCCCTAGCGCGATCGCTCCGCGGCTGTGCACCAGCGCAAAGCAGGCATCGGCAGCTAGCGGGTTCATCTGTGCCGCTGGAACTGTTAGCCTAAGCGTGGATTAGCGTTCGCCTCTTCGCCGCCAGGAGACCGATCATGCTCGATGTTGCCAAGCGACAGAACACAGCCCCGTTCGACACCGAACGGTTGGACCGGTTGATGGATGACGCCGGCATGGACGTGTTGTTCGTAACATCGAAACACAATGTGCAGTACCTGCTCGGCGGCCATCGCGCCTTCTTTTTCGAGTCGATGGATGCGATGGGCCTGTCGCGTTACCTGCCGGTATTCGTTTATGCCAAGGGCGAACCGGACAAAACGGGCTTCTTCGGCCACCGCATGGAGAATTACCAGAACGAGGTGAAGCCGTTCTGGGTCTCGGAGCTTAATGTCAAAAGCTCCGGCTCCGTTGACGTCATGGAGAAGGCGGTCGAATACGCGCGCAAGCTCAATCCCAAGCCGAAGCGGATCGGCGCCGAACTCGCGTTCCTGCCCGCCGATTCATCGGCGGTTCTCGGCCGGGCATTTCCCGGCAGCGAGATCAAAGACGCACTCTTCGTGCTCGAGCGTTTGCGCGCGATCAAGTCGCCCGAGGAGCTCAAGATGCTCCGCGTCGCCACCGACGCCGTGATCGATTCGATGGCTGCGGTGTTTCACAAATTCGGCGCCGGCGCCACCAAGAATGAGCTCGCCGAAGCGCTGCGCCGCGAGGAGACCCTGCGCGGGCTGACCTTCGACTATTGTCTCATCGCGGCGGGCTCCAGTCTCAACCGCGCACCCTCGGATCAGCCCTGGGAGGAGGGCGACGTGCTCTCGCTCGATTCCGGCGGCAATTATCACGGCTATATCGGCGACGTTGCCCGCATGGGCATCATCGGCGCGCCGGATCAGGAGCTGGACGATCTGTTGGCGGAGGTCGAAGCGGTCGAGCAAGCGTCAATGAAGCCGATCCGTGCCGGCGCGCTCGGTAAGGAAATTTATGCCGCCGCCAATGCCGTGCTGCATAAATCCAAGATTCACAATCACGCCCATTTCCTCGCCCATGGCATGGGTCTCGTCAGCCACGAGGCGCCGCGGCTCACCAATGCGGGGCCGGTGCCGTACGACGCCTATGACGCCGAGCGGCCGCTCGAATCAGGCATGGTGATTTCGGTGGAGACCACGCTGCAACATCCGCAACGCGGCTTCATCAAGCTCGAAGACACGGTAGCGGTCACGCCGACCGGTTACGAGGTTTACGGCGATCGCATTCGCGGCTGGAATCGCGCCGGCGCCTAAGCGCCGCGGCCAGGCCAACAGTCAGTCCAAACTGCTGACGAAACGGAACGCCGCCGCGCTTTACCAATCGATCGGCCGCCCGTCGCCGCGGCTCACAAGCGCATGGTCCCAGCCGTTGCAATGCGCCAGTTCGTGGCGGCGATAGGCGCCGCGATCGCGCACCGGGCCGTTGCTCGGGATGATGAGATGACAGGCGCCATTGCTGGTCCAGGCGCAGGCGTCGGCATGCACGCCTCTGCCGGCGCAAGCTTTGCGCGCTTCCGATAGCGGCAACACGCGCTCGATCACAGGCCCGTTGTAGTGATGGACGTACTGGACCGGCGGTTGGAGCACGAATAACGGCATTGGAGTTCCGGCCTCAGGAAAGGGTGCCATTATAGCCAGCGCGCGCGCAGTGGGGGCAAGCCAGTAGGTTTTGGTGACGCGTTTTTTGTGCCCGAGCAGTACCTTAGACCCACATTGTCGACCGCAGTCTGAGGTTCAACCTGAAGCCTGCTGCTGCGGTCTCCGCACGGGCGAAGCAATATTTCCAACCCAGAACAATCGTTCGGGCACGACGGAACCCGGAGCTGGGGTTCGGCGTTACCGTCAAACTGTGCCACGGGGAAGGGGGATTACCGCCATGGCGAGCAGGGACGATTTGGGGGCGCGCAACGTCCCCGCGATTGATTGGCTCGAACTGTTTATCTGGACGCTCTTGATTACGATGAGTTCTGCTCTGGCGCTCCTGCTCATGCGCTAGATTGTGGCTGGCGGCTCTTCCGAAGACTTCGCCGTTGGGGGCGCCAGCGCCGGCGCAGCCATACTGCGTGCAAAATGGGCAAAAAACGATGGGCAAAAAAAGGCAATGAGACGCGCTTTAGAACGGCAAGCCGACGCCGGCTTTGAAATTGCCGCCATTGTCGCCGACCCCGACATTGCCGCGAAGGCTGATCACCGCGAAGGTTGATCACCTTGTCGCCGAGCTTCATTTTGACTCCACCGGGAAGCTCACCGCCGAGGAGAGAACTGTTCGGCGGATTGCCGCTGCCGGTCGCCGGCAATCTGCTTGACCCCGCGCTCCTGGCGCCCACGCCGACCTGACCGGCAACCGAGCCGACCTCGCCGACCGTGCCGGCGACCCGCCTGGACGCGCTTATCGCTGGCCGGGAGAATTGCATCGCAATCGAAATCCACAAAAAGACTCTGTGCGATGCGATTTTGCAGGCCGATATGCGCGCCTTGCTGTTCGACCGATCGAGGCGTCGAAAGATCCGCGCCGCCGTCCCAGCCGATTTCACTGTGACTAAGGTCACTCCAGGCTGCCACAGGCCGCGGTATTACGGCGGTCATGACCCGTTTATGGCGAAACTCCCTGGAGGCGGCGGCAGCGGTCGGTACGATCGTGCTCGCAACGCTGATCGTTCACCTGGTCACGTCATGGTGGTCCGCATCAGCCGCTCTGCATTAGCCCCTTGGAACTAAATGAGGCGACAGCGCGTTGATCGCCGATCGTGCGTCACTCCAACTTTGTGGCCCCTGAAACGGGGCCGCCATATTTTGGGTGTTCGGATGGCGCGGCTGGCGAGTACAGTTCACTTCGAACCGGTTGCTTGGTGGTATACCAGGGAAGAAATCGGGCGCGGCCTCAGGGAGTATTATGGGCCGGCCAGCGATTTGCCGCCGCGATTGCAGGTCCTCGTCGAGCAATTGGACAAGCCTCGATCGACTTGGCTCGCCAATTTGTGCGTGCTCGCTTTTATTTGCGCGATAGCGGCTGCGAGTTTGCGCTTCCATTTCGTGTTCTAATTTCTTCCGCCAAGCGCATAGCGGTCAGCGCCAGCCGCTTGCCGCGCGCCCTCGCGCACAACGTCCACCACCTGGCGCATCCGATCGGCAAGTGCGCCAAATATTTCGCTGATGGCATTCGGCGCGAGTGGCTCCCCGGGCCGGATTCGAACCAGCGACCAACCGGTTAACAGCTGCATTCCGACGCGTCGCAGCCCCTAGCAAGGGGTCGCATGCCGGTTCATCGATGTGGGAAAACCCCCGCCGTCCTTGCTTTTGCCTTCGCATGCCGTAGCATCTGGCAGCATCCCGTTGCACTCAATAGCAGCGGATTTGCTGCCAGCCTGCTGCCAGAAAGGTCACCGGTTGGTCGCTCTCGCTTACCGGTTAGTCGCTTTCACGATCCCGCTGCGAAACAAGGAAAATCCGATGAACTCACCGGTTGGTCTCGCCGCCGAAGATAAGCCGAAGCGGTGGAAGAAAAACTTCAATGATCGCAGCCTCAAGGCGCTCAAGCCGGCGGCAAAGGGCAGGGGCACTTACGACCGGATGGACCCCTTGCTGCCAGGTTTCGGCGTGCGGGTCAGCGAGGCCGGGCGGAAAACGTTCATGCTCGCGGCGCGCTATCCCGGCAGCGCGTCCTACGTCCGCCGCGCCATCGGTGTGTTCGGCGCGATGTCGCTGGAGAAGGCACGCGCCAAGGCCAGGGCATGGCTGGAGTTGATCGCGAAGGGCATCGATCCGGTCGCCGACGAAGAGCGGCTGAAGATCGAGGCGCAGCGCAAGCGCGAGAACTCCTTTCGAGCGGTCGCGGAAGCCTACGTCGCGCAGGCCGTGATCGGTCCCGATCCCGACCGGCCGCGGCAACGCAAGGGCGGCGAGGTCCAGCGCAACGTCGAGAAGGAGTTCGTGAGCATCTGGGGCGGCCGGCCGATCGCCGACATAACCTCCGACGATGTGGAGATCGCGATCCAAGCCGTTGTGAATCGCGGCTCGCCCGGCCAGGCGCGCAACCTGCTCGGTATCGTCAAGACGCTATTCGCCTGGGCGGCGCGGCAGAAGCGGTTCGGCCTGAAGATCTCACCTTGCGGCGACCTCAAGGCGAAGCATCTGATCGGCCCGAAGGCTTCGACGGATCGAATCCTCAGCGATACAGAGATCGCCGCATTCTGGCGCAGCGTCGGCCGTCTCGGTTACCCATACGGCCCAGCCTACAAGATGCTGCTCTTGAGCGGCCTGCGCCTGAACGAGTGCGCCGATGCCACGTGGGGCGAGCTCGATCTGAAAGAAAAACTTTGGACCATTCCCAAGGAGAGGATGAAGGGCACCGCCGAGCGGGCGCGGGCGCACACCGTGCCGCTGACCGACGAGATGCTATCGATCATCGGCGAGCTGCCGCGCTTCAAGGCCGGCGATTACCTGTTCTCGACCACCGCCGGCCGGAAGCCGGTTTATCTCAGCGACAAGATCAAGCGGAAGCTCGACCGGCGGATGCTGCGCTCGCTGCGCGCGCTGGCTCGCTTGCGCGGCGAGGATCCCGCCAACGTCAAGCTCGATCCTTGGACCAACCACGATCTGCGGCGCACGCTGCGCTCGGGCCTGTCGCGGCTGAGGATTGATCACGACGTCAAAGAGGCGCTGCTCGCCCACGTCAAGCCCGGTATCGCCGGCGTCTATGACCGTTACGACTTGCTCACCGAAAAGCGCGAGGCGCTCACGTTGTGGGCCGCCCGGGTGCGCGAGGTCACCTCGCCGACGCCCGATAACGTCGTGAAGCTGCCGACGGCCGGCAGGGCGTGATGCATCTACCGACCAAGCCGGAGATCACCGCCAGGATCATCTCCGGCGACGAGGTGATGGAGTGGTTCGCCCGCGGCCACAAGCCGTGGCCGACCGAGAAAGATTGCGCCGACATCGCCGCGCGACTGACGAAGGTGCGCTGGCCGGGGGAGGAGTTGCCCGCGATCGGCGATGACGAGCAGTGGCAGATAGATTATCCCAGCTGGCCGGACGGTCCGCCGGTATTCCGGCGCGTGCCTTATAAAGCCGATCCGTGGTGGGATCCGGAGAAGGCCGCCACCGCGGCGAGGGTCCTGCTCCACGATTTCCCGGCGATGCTGTGGCATTGGCGAGGGATGCGACACACGCGGGCTGAAACCCTCCCCGGCCAAAAGCCGGCCCGACTGCGCGAAGGGTATGCCGCGATCAAGCGGCTTGGCGACGCGCTCGAGGCCGCGTTGCCGTACGTCGAGTTTCCATTCGGGAAGTACAGACGGCAAGATCATCGCGAAGGCATGCGCCTGAAGCCTTGGCACGTCCACGCGGTGGCGATCACCCCGATGATCGTTGAAACACTAAGGCGGTCGGGACACCCGATCCCGGCCCACTTGCGTAAAATCACGCACAACACCGCCGCGGTCAGGATCGTGCGCGAGGCCTTGGTTCGGATGGGCTACGACAAGAACATCATCAAGCCGCCCGCCATCGCGCAGTTCTTGACCCTTTGGGCTAACGATTCCCCCGGCAGATTCTTTTAGGAACGGCACAGCGCGGCATCGAACCAGGGCCCGCCGCACGTTCTTGTGCTTCTCAACCCGCGGGGGCTTTCTTGGTCTTGAGCGCGGCCAGGATACCGGTCGCGATGGTTTTCGCCTTGTGCTCGGTGACGTTGCCGAGGATGGCGGTGATGATGTCGTCGGCGCTGTCGCGCTTGAGATCGAACAGAGAGCCGTCGCGGTTTTCGGCCGCTGCCAGCTCCTCCTGCAGATGGGCGATGGTGCGGTTTTGCTCCGCGACCTGGCGCTTGAGGATCGTCATCGGCGCCGAGCGCATCGTCTCTTCGGTGCCTCCGGCGCGGGCCTTGAGTACCTTCTCGACGCGCTGCCGCGCCGAGATCGGCGAGTTGAGCCGGGCGCGCTCGCCCTGCGACATGGTCTCGCGGATCTCGCGCAGGACAGTCATGCGCTCCGGGTCATCGTACAGCCACAGCACGGCGGTCATGCTGGTCTTGACGGTGTTGTCCTCCCACTTGAGGCCGTCATGCCGCATCAGGTCGCCGAACTGCTTCGGGTAGCAACGGCCTTCAGGGCGGTTGACGTGACAAATTTTCATCGCCAGACGGCGGCGGATCATCAAGCCGGGTCCGAAGGCCAGCCACTCATCGAGGTGAGCACCCGCACCCATCCGCTTCCAGCGCACCCGATCTTCGGCGAGCACGCCGCGTTCGCTTTGCGTCAGTTCAGTCTGTTCGATATTGTCGATCGTCATGGCGGTCATCCCTTTCCGATGGTCGCTGTGAAGACGCCGTCCGCGTTTGCGCGTGGGCGGCGTCGCTGTTTGAGACGATGGCAGAGATTGCGTCATCGCCGGCAGCGCGCCCGAAAACCGGCATAATGTCAATTTGACTTATGAGCCATTAGCCATAAGTCATGACTCGCCGAGTTGTCCACAGAAGCTTTTGGGAACATTGACGCCGGTCGTCATTGTTCCCGGAGACTTCTATCGCAAGCCGGATTATCGCGACTCACATCATCGCAACCTGATGTGAGGACAATATGCGGTTTTTGATCTGGGACGATTTCAAAGCGAAGGGCATCAACTATTCCCGGCAGCATGTGAAGCGGCTGGTCCAGGAGAAAAAGTTTCCGCAGCCGGTCAAAGGAGTCTGCAAGGAGAACGCGTGGACTGAACCCACCATCGATCAGTACGTAGAAGAGCGCGTCGCCGCCGCGAAGCGTGAAGACGTCGCGGCGTGAAGAATGGCCGCAAACGCGAGCGCCGGAGCTGGCGACTCCGGCGCTCGGCAGAAAGTTCATCGTTCGGGTAAGAACGCTGTCGATCTAAATAGCCAACATCCGTCACGGTCGCAAGCGGCGCTGCTCAAGGCGCTCGAAGCCAATCTTGCGCGCGCTACCGAACCCGAACTGCGTGCCCGGCTGGTCGCCACCATCATGCGATTGCGCGGGGCGCGATCATGAGCGCCGCGCTAAGCAAGATCGGCAAACTGCGGGCGCTGGTGCTGTCTCTGCTGCGCGAGCACGAGGCGGCCGGCGACGACGGCCTGCCGACATCGGCACGCTTTCTCTACTACGAACTGGTCCAACGCGGTCACCTAGACAAGCACAAACCAAAAGGCGCGAGGGGGCGCAGGTCCGATCAGGATCTACATGATGCGCTCACCGATTTGCGCGAGAGCGGTCAGGTTCCGTGGGATTGGATTGAAGACGAGACGCGCTCACTCGACGACTACACTGGCTGGTCCAGCATCGCGACATGGGCCACCACAATGGTCGAGCACACCCGGCTTGATCCATGGCGCGACCGCGCCCCAATGATCCTCACTGAGAGCCGCTCCATTGCCGGTGCATTGCGTAGACTGGCGAGGGAGTACGCCGTCAAGATCGCACCAACAAACGGACACGTTGGCGGCTTCCTACATACCGATGTCGCTCCGCAGCTAAGCCCCGGCGACTGCGTACTCTACATCGGCGACTTCGACTGGCAGGGTAACCAGATCGAGGCCAACACCCGGCGCGTTCTGGAACGCCTAGTCGGCGGTGACCTCGATTGGCGACGCATTGCTCTCACCGAAGAGCAGGTCGAACAATACGATCTTGCGGCCGTCCAGATCATGAAGCCGGACCGGCGCTATCGGCCGGTGCGTCATCACCCTGCCATCGAGACTGAGGCGCTCAAGCAGAATGTCATCGTAGCCATCATCCGCGATCAACTTGATGACGAACTGCCAGAGCCATTACCGCGTGTTCTGGAACGTGAGACCCGCCAGCGTCGCCGGATGGCCGCGCTCTTGCGGAGAGGGCGACGCGCATGACCGCCCTCCGCGAAAAATTGCCGAACCGGCGCGCCAGCGAGTCTTTCACGTTCGAGCTGAGCGGCTTGCGCTTCACCGCGACTGTGAGCCGTTTTCCAGATGGCCGGATCGGCGAGGTCTTTCTGAACAATCACAAGTTCGGAAACCAGTCCGACACCAACGCCAGAGATGCCGCGATCATTTTCAGTTTCGCGGTTCAATTCGGTGCTGATCCTGACGCAATCCGCCGCGCCCTCTGCCGCGATAGCCAGGGCCGTGCGCTCAGCCCTTTAGGCGCGGCGCTCGACATTCTCTTCGCCGAACAGCGGTCGCCACGATGACCAAGCACGCTGAACCGCTCGATGATCGGCCAGACGTTCCCGCTGAGGATCCCGCGCACCGGCAACTCGGTTTATTTGCTGTTCGTTGCGACGAGATCGCCGATCGCATCGCCGCGGGTACGCTCCCGTTCATAGAGGGCGTCGATCTTCTGTATTCAGCCGCGATCTGGTCCGGCCTCACCGACAGCGTCGGCGACGATCAGGTGCAACAGGTGATGGCCGATGCGTTCCTGCGGACGCGCCGGAGGACGCCATGACCGAGCTGCGGCCATATCAGCATGATGTGATCGCCGAAATCGAACGCGTCATTGCCGAGGGCAAGCGCCGCATCCTGCTCGTTGCGCCGACCGGGTCCGGCAAGACGATTATTCTCAGCGAGATCATCAAGCGCGGCGTCGCTGCATTCAAAAGGGTGGTCTTTGTCGCTCATCGCGACGAGCTGCTGACGCAGGCCCGCGACAAGCTCAAAGGCTTCGACATCGCCGCCGGAATCATCAAGGCCGGGCGCGACAAGGATTTGCGGCCGCAAGCGTTGGTTCAAATTTGCGGAATCCAAACACTGCATGCTCGCGCCGTGCGGGCAAGGACAATGGAGCTGCCGCCGGCCGAAATCCTGATCATCGACGAGGGCCATCACTGCCGGGCAGTGACCTATCAGACCTTGGTCGACGCATACCCGGATGCAATCCTGCTCGGTGCGACAGCCACACCGGTTCGCGGCGATGGTCGCGGACTCGGCAACGTGTTCGAGAGGATGCTGCAATGCCCGCAGATCGGCGAACTGATCGCGCTCGGATATTTGGTCAAATTGAAGATCTTCGCACCGCCAGCTCCAAATCTTCGTGGCGTCGAAGTCGCATCGACCGGCGATTACGTCATCAGTCAACTGTCCGCCAGGATGGACACCGACGAGCTCGTCGGCGACGTCGTGGAACATTGGTTGAAGCATTCGCAGCGCCGGCGCACCGTGATCTTCGCCGTCGACGTCGCGCACAGCGTGCACATCGTCAACGAGCTGCAAAAATCGGAAGTCAAAGCGGAACATCTCGACGCCAACACGCCGCAGGACGAGCGCGACGCAATCCTCGATCGGCTGCGATCGGGCGCGACCGAAGTCGTCTCGAACTGCATGATCCTCACCGAAGGATTCGATTTACCGGACATCGGGTGCATCGTCCTGGCGCGGCCGACGCGATCGCTCGGGCTGTTCAGACAAATGATCGGCCGCGGACTGCGCCCGGCCGAAGGCAAATCCGATATCGTCATCCTCGATCACTCAGGCGGCGTATATCGGCACGGCCGTCCCGACGACACGATCGAGTGGACCCTAGATTCCGATCGCAAGGCCACGAACTCGACGCACGAAGCGCGCGTCGCCAAGAACAAGAACAGCGATCCGTTCTGCGAATGCACCGCTTGCGGTCATCTGCGAATGCGCGGCATGGCCTGCGACAATTGCGGCTGGGAGCCCAAGCCGCGGGGCCGCAACGTCGACTATGTCGACGGTGATCTCGTCCCGCTCGGCGAATCCGGCATACCGTCGAACGAACAAAAGAACATCTTCTATCGCGAGCTACGCGGCTTTGCGCAAACCGTCCGCCGCAAAGACGGCAGCCCATATTCCCGCGGTTGGGAAGCACACCAGTTCAAGCAAAAGCACGGCCATTTCCCGCCGTGGTCCTGGAACGATGAACAGCCGCTCCAGCCGTCGCCGGCGACCTGTCGCTGGATCAAATCCCGACAAATCGCCTGGTGGAGAGTGAAGGCAAAGGGGGCGGCATAACCATGGCCCGCGTCCGCTATTACCGGGTCGACAACTTTCGCCGCCGCGAGCTTCAGTACGCGATGCGCCCTCTGGGCGCGACCGAGATCGAGATCGAGAGCGTGCTACGCCAATATCGCGGCCGCCGCTGGGACAGGACCGCCGTCGGGCGCCACATCAACTTGACCTTTGCGAGGTGGCAGCTTCTCGGGAAGCAGGCGAAGCGCGGCGGCCTCGGCTTGCGCCATATCTGGCCCGGCGACCGCACCGCCGAGCAGATGCGGCAATACATGAAGGACCGAAGGCGCGATGCGGATCGCGAGAGGAAGAGGAGGGACAGAATGAGCCGAAACATAAACCCGAAGATCAAAGGAATATCGCCGCGGGCGCGCATTCTGGCCGCCGTGCTCGCCGATGAATGGACCGAAAGCCGCTCGCTGCTCGACTCGGTCAAGCCACGCTGGCGCAACAGCGCCGGGGAGCACCTCAAGAGCGGCACCGCTGCGAAGGCGCTTCAAAAGGCTGCCCGCGAACTCTGCGAAGCCGGCGTCGCCGAGCAGAAGATCGAAGTGCGCCACGGCCATGCAGTTCGGTTCCTGAGATGGAGCCCGGCGAGCATTTTTCGGCGGGAAGATTTCATCGAGATTTTCGATGAGCGGACGCGATTATTTCCTCGGGGAACGTTCCCCGGGGAAAAAAACCTGTCCGCACAACGAAGATGTGCCGCTAAACCGGGCATTTCCGACCCCGGACTTTTAGTTAAAACGGCGCGTCCGCTTGAATCCTTATCTTCTTCTGAGCGGACGCGCTCGCCGAGCAAGCGGCGCGGCCCGATGGTGGCCGATGAAGAGGGTGCCGACGCGGCCGTGTCCTACGGGGAAGTCTGAGACCAGAAGGACCGCCAAACGGTACAGGAGGGTTCCTCTCGAGCTGGCGAGCCCCGCCGGCTGGCTCGGTGAGCGGACGCAGTTTTTCGGGGCAACAAAAGGAGCAGATCAATGAAGTGCAAGACGAACGTACGAACTGTCGAGGTCACAGCGGAATACCTAGACGCCTTGCGCAAGGCAGTCGGGCTCCAGATCAATCCGGAGACTGCCGAGGTTGCATGGACCTTTGCGAACACGTTCGACCCCTACGGTGACGATCCCAATCTTCCAGAGGAGTACCAGCAAGTCGGGCGGGAATACTTCGCCCGTTCTCCTGGAAGTGACGTGTGGGTCTCGTTTGGCGACCTCCCTGAAGCCACCAGCCATGCACTGTGGGAGAAGCACAGTTCAAAGTTGGCGTTTCCGTTCGCGTTTCCGGGGCCCGGGTCTCGAATGCTCGAATGGCTGGAGGGAATGCCCGACGGAGAGCAGGCATGAGTGAGCCGCCGTGCCAGTGCCAGCTTGAGGGTATGG
>Ga0187802_10000022_pt1 | contig 30873 bp, 26 predicted proteins | sample NC_wetland_sal_i_FD_130584 | JGI IMG/M metagenome (GOLD analysis project Ga0187802, IMG submission 130584) | Wetland sediment microbial communities from Neuse River Estuary, North Carolina, USA - Control_2 | ecosystem: Environmental > Aquatic > Freshwater > Wetlands > Sediment | place: USA... | reverse complement strand
TAAACCCTCAATTAGGACCGCGGGCAGCATCCTTTTGGTTTAAGGGAAATGCGCGCCAGGCGGTCGAATCTGCCTTGTTTGGCGTGCCCGCAACATAGGATCGATTGGCCGAAAGTCAACCTGAAACGGTCGACCGCAGTGCAGTAAGTTTAGAAGATTGCTTCACTTTTTCTGACCAGCCGGTAATCTGCCGCGCTCCGCGCAGAAAGTTCCCCCTATGCCAGACCCGTTGCCGACCGTGCTCATTCCCGGATTGACCTGCTCGGCGCGGCTTTACGCCGACCAGATCCCGGCACTCTGGCGGTTCGGCCCGGTCACGGTTGCCGACCATACCCGCGACGACAGCATGGCGGCGATCGCGCGGCGCATCTTGGCCGCAGCCCCGCCGCGCTTTGTGCTCGCGGGCCTGTCGATGGGCGGCTACATCGCTTTCGAAATCATGCGCCAGACACCGGAACGGGTGGCAAAGCTTGCACTCCTTGATACCGGCGCCCGCGCCGAGACGCCGGAGCAAACGGAGCGGCGCAAGGTGGTCATCGCACTCGCCAAGAGCGGCCGCTATGCCGAGGTTCCCGACATCGCCTTTCCGATCTACGTTCACCGCATTCGCCACAACGATGCCGGCTTGAAGCAAACGGTACGCATGATGGCCGCGGAGACTGGCGTCGAAGCCTTCTTGCGGCAGCAGCAGGCGATCATGGGTCGGCCGGATTCGCGGCGCGGCCTTGGTGCGATCAAATGCCCGACGCTTGTTCTTGTCGGCGACGGCGATGAGGCGACGCCGCCCGAGCTTGCGCGCGAGATTGCGGGCGCGATCGGCGGCGCGCGCCTCGTGGAGATCGCCGATTGCGGGCACTTGTCGACGCTTGAACAACCGGAGAAAGTGACAGCCGCCCTGATCGACTGGATGAATTGGTAAGCGACATCGCGCCATTCGCCGACCATGGTGCCAAGTCTTGGGTGCCAACTCTTGGGTGCCAGGTCGTGCGGTCATGGTTGCGAAAATGAAAATGATGAAACTGAGACCGATGGAGGAAGTTCGATGAGTTATTTCTCACGCCGCTCGGTCCTTGGCGCGTTCGCGGCGCCGGTTGCTGCAGCCATGCTCACCGGACCGGCGCGCGCGCAAAGCGATTATCCGAACCGGCCGGTGCGCTTGATCGTGGGATTCGCAGCTGGCGGTGGCAACGACATTTTTGCGCGCCTGGTTGGGGCCAAGCTTTCGGAGATCCTCGGTCAGCCTGTCGTGATCGAAAACCGCGCCGGCGCCGGCGGCCGGCTTTCTGCAGAGTATGTCTCTAACCAGCTCGCCGACGGCTATACGCTGTTGGTTGGTGCGATTGGCGCCATGTCGATCGCCGCTGCAATCTATCCGGATCTGAAATATCACCCGACCAGGACGCTCAGACCGCTCGCCATGATTGGAAACTTCCCGCTGATCCTGGCGGTCGGGCCCGACAATCCGTCACGTAACGTCAAAGAATTGGTGGAATGGGCGAAACAGCATCCGGACAAGGCAAATTATCCGAGTACCTCGCCGCTCTTCACGATCGCCATGGAAGAATTAAAATTGAAGTCCGGTATGCCCGGCGTGATGATCCCATATAAAAGCAGTAACGAAATGATCTTGAGCGTGATCGAAGGTCAGACCATGGCCGCGATAGCCGATCCGCCGCCGACAGTACCCCAGGTCAAGGCCGGTAAGGTCAAGGCACTTGCCGTGACCGGGACTGAGCGCTTGACGGAACTGCCGGACGTGCCAAGCATGGCCGAAGCGGGTTATCCCAATGTCGATATGCAAGCGTGGAGCGGTATCTTCGCGCCGGTGGCGACGCCGCCCGCGATCATCGCCAAACTGGAAAAGACACTGAGCCAGTCGATTCGCGATCCCGAAGTTTCGGCGAAACTGAGAAATCTCGCGGTCACGCCGGGTGGCGGCCCGCCGGACGATTTCCGGCGTATCGTCGAAGACGACATCGTAAAAGTCCGCAATGTGGTGAAGGCCGCGAACTTGACGTTCGAGGAATGATTTTTAAGGGCGCGCGATGAGAACCGCGGTTCCTATACTGACCGCAGCAATGCTGGCAGCTTTTATGGCAGCTGTTATGGCAGCTGTCCTGGCATGGAGCGCGTCGGCAAAGGCGAACGAAATCGACCTTTCCACCTGGACCTGTAAACAGTTTCAGTCGGCGAGCAAGGACGAGATCACGCTCATTCTCGCGTGGCTTGATGGTTACTATCGCGCCGAGGACGACCCACCGGTCGTCGACACCGATCAATTGGGCGCCAATGCCAAAAAACTTGGCGCCTATTGCGCCGCGCATCCGGATACCAAGCTGATTACGGCCGCCGATACCCTATTCGAACGGGAGTGAAAGCCCCGCAGAGTTAACGCAGCGGGACTTATCGCAGAATAGCGGCCCCTCAATGTTGCCGCCTTTGCAGTCCGAAATGACCGCGGGTGCATTTTCGGCACGGCGGGGCGAATGCGCAAAGACTGGCGGTTTTTTGTTTTCTGGCTTGGCGTGGGTGCTGCCGGCGTCGCCATTTGGGTTTCGTGGTGGGCGGCGTCCGGGTTTTCAGTTCCGATATGCGAGGACGCGAGCGTTACAGATCATTGTTTGAGTTATGACGAAATCCCCGCCTGGACGTCTGGGACTTTCGATCTCGCTTCGCGCGTTGCCGCGCGCGCCAACAATTGGGCCGCGCTGATAATCGCGGTATTCACCGCGGTTCTAGCGATTTTCACGGTTCGCCTGTGGCGGTCCACCCAACAACTCTGGACGGTTACGAACCGGACGTTGCAGCACGCCGAGCAAACCTCGCGAAAAGAGCTGCGCGCCTACGTCAGTGTCGAACCGCTCGGGATAACCGAGTATATCGGCCACAATCTCTTGGTCGGGCGGTTTAAAGTCCGGAATATCGGCAAAATTCCAGCCAAGGATGTTTCGATCTATTCTACGATCGGATTGGACGCCGATCCGGCGCGAAGGGATTTCGCGATTGGAACGCCGCGCGTCTCTCCTACGGTTCTGCAGCCGGGGGCAAAAATGGAATTCATTTCCTATGAAGGTTATCCAACTCCCGCCGAGCAATTGGATCGCGACGAGCCGTTAAAGCTCGCAGGCTATTTCTACGTCTGGGGAGAGGTGCTGTACACCGACGAATTCAATACGATGGGCTGGACGGCCTTTTGTCATCGGTATCCGTGCGAAATGTTTGGTACGAGCGACGACGAGGCGACTGCCGGCCGCGCCCGCAATCGCAGCATTCACCGCAAATTTGCCCGCTATCACGAAGAAACGGGCAATGACGCCGGGTGACCTGTGCGAGCCTTCACACGTCGAGCGCCGCCTCGTCGGCGAATTCGGCGCGCTCCTGGATAAATTCGAAGCGTGCCTCGGCCTTGGTGCCCATTAGCCGCTCGACGGACTTTTCCGTGTCCTTGCGATCATCGGCGAGGAGCGCAACGCGAAGCAGCGTGCGCTTTTTCGGGTCCATGGTGGTCTCTTTGAGCTGCGCGGCCATCATCTCGCCCAAGCCCTTGAAGCGGCTTACCTCCACCTTGGCATTGGCGTGAAATTCTTTCTTGAGGATCTCGTCGCGGTGTTTATCGTTGCGGGCATAAAGAATCTTGCCGCCATGCGACAGCCGGTAGAGCGGCGGCACGGCAAGATAAAGATGACCCTTTTCGATGAGCTGGGGCATCTGCCGATAAAAGAACGTGATCAGGAGCGAAGCGATATGCGCGCCGTCGACGTCGGCATCGGTCATGACGATGACGCGGCCATAGCGTAGCTCCTCGTCGCGATAATGCGCGCCGGTGCCGCAGCCGAGCGCCTGAACGAGATCGGCAAGCTGCTGGTTTTGCGCGAGCTTGTCCTTGCCGGCTGAAGCAACATTGAGAATTTTGCCGCGCAGCGGCAGGATCGCCTGCGAGGCGCGATCGCGCGCCTGTTTGGCCGAGCCGCCGGCGCTGTCGCCCTCGACGACGAAGAGTTCGGCGCCTTCGGCCGCAGTGTTGGTGCAATCGGCAAGCTTGCCGGGAAGGCGGAGCTTGCGTACCGCGGACTTGCGCGCGATGTCCTTTTCCTGGCGGCGGCGAATGCGCTCCTCGGCGCGCTCGACGACGAAATCAAGGAGCTTGTTGGCGGCGGTCGGATGCCCGGCGAGCCAGTGGTCGAACGGATCTTTGATCGCCTGCTCGACCAGGCGTTGCGCTTCGGCGGTCGCAAGCCGATCCTTGGTCTGCCCCTGGAATTCCGGTTCGCGGATGAACACCGAAAGCAGAGCGCCGGCGCCGACCATGACATCGTCGCTGGTGATAGCGGCAGCGCGTTTGCCTTGGCCGATGCGGTCGGCGTGATCTTTGAGCCCGCGCGTCAATGCGGCGCGCAGCCCCGATTCATGGGTGCCGCCATCCGGCGTCGGGATGGTGTTGCAGTAGGAATTGAGAAAGCCGTCGGCATCGGCGGTCCAGCCAACGGCACATTGCACCGCCCCGTGCGCGCCGATCTTGCCGGCGCTGCCGGTGAAAATATCGGGATGGACGAGCGTGGCGCTGGCGAGCGTTTCGGACAGATAGTCCTTGAGCCCATCGGCGAAATGGAACGTGGCCTGTTCGGGCACCTCTTCGATGCCGCGAAGGAGTTCCTTGGCGCACGACCAGCGGATTTCGACGCCGCCGAACAGGTAAGCCTTCGAACGCGTCATCTTGAAAACGCGCTCGGGCCGGAAGTGCGACTTTGCCCCGAAGATGTCGGGGTCGGGCCGAAAACGGACCTTGGTGCCGCGGCGGTTCGGCGCCTTGCCGGCATCCTGCAATTTGGTCTTCGGCTTGCCGCGCTCGAAAGCCATCCGGTAAAGGCGCTGGCCGCGCGCGACCTCGACTTCCATGCGCTCCGATAGCGCATTCGCCACCGACACGCCGACCCCGTGCAGGCCGCCAGAAGTCTCGTACACCTTGGAATCGAATTTGCCGCCGGCGTGCAGCGTGCACATGATCACTTCAAGGGCCGACTTGTTCTTGAACTTCGGGTGCGGATCGACCGGAATGCCGCGGCCATTGTCGGTGACCGTGACGAAACTGTCCGCGGTCATTTCGACCTCGATCCAATCGGCATGGCCGGCGAGCGCCTCGTCCATGGCGTTGTCGATCACTTCGGCGAACAGGTGATGCAGCGCCTTCTCGTCGGTCCCGCCGATATACATGCCCGGCCGCCGGCGCACCGGTTCGAGCCCTTCCAGAACCTCGATGTGCTTGGCAGTGTATCCGGCGTCTCCCGCGGGGGCGCGGGAGCTGCCACGGCGTGCGCCATCGCGGCGCGCTTTCGGCGCGTCCGCAAAAAGGTCGGGCATTTTCGATGATTTTGCGGTCTTTCCCACGGCTAGTCCCAAGTGGATGTGGAGCCTGCTGCCGCCCGGTGCAATGGCGGATGAGACAGCGGCGAATCAGCCCCCGGGTCCAACTATGCCATCGGCGCGGCAAAAGCATGAGCGCCAAGCGTCGGTTCTTGGCGATTTGACCCTGGACGCTTTGCGCCCTATATCGCCGCCCATGAATAGGTCAGCCTGCGCAATTTTTTCCAAACGGCACCGCCGCCAGGCTTGGCGTCGTCGCGCCCGCCTGCGTGCTCACGCCTAGCCCTCTTTTTCCGTGCCGCCGGGTCCGCGGCACTTTCTCTGATAAGCTTTCGCGGATTCGGCCTGGCGCGCCCCTACAGCGCAAGGTGATCCAAGGATTCGACTTTAATGTCAGCAGCAGGCGGTTTCGAGAAGACGAAAATCGGCGTACTCGGCGCGTCCGGTTATACCGGCGCCGAACTGGTGCGCCTACTTTTGTGCCACTCGAGGGCACAGATCGTGTTGCTGACGGCCGAACGGCGCGCCGGCAAAACCATGGCGGAGGTGTTCGCGCAATTCGCTCCCTTTGCGCTACCGACACTAGGCGCAATCGAGGACGCCGATTGGGAGAAGCTCGGCCTCGACGTTGCGTTCTGCGCGCTGCCGCACGGCACGACGCAAAAGGTGATCAAGGATCTGCTCACTCGCGCGCCGCGCACCAAGGTGATCGATCTATCGGCTGATTTTCGCCTGAGCGACCCAGCAGCTTATGCGCGCTGGTACGGTCACGCCCATGCCGCGCCCGACCTGCAGAGCGAGGCGGTATACGGCCTCACCGAAGTGTATCGGGACAAGATCAAGAGCGCGCGGCTGGTTGCTAATCCCGGCTGCTACACCACCTGCGCCGAGCTGCCTTTGATTCCGCTTCTTGAGGAGAATCTCATCGATCCGGATGAAATCGTGATTGATGCGAAGTCCGGCATGACAGGAGCGGGCAGGGCGGCGCGCGAGGACATGGTGTTTGCCGAAGTGTCCGAAGGCTTTCATGCCTACGGCGTCGGCCATCATCGCCACATGGCCGAGCTCGATCAGGAATTTTCCCGCGCCGCCGGCCGCGAGGTCATCGTCAGCTTCACGCCGCATCTTGCGCCGATGAACCGGGGTATCCTGGCGACGAGCTACGTCCGCAGCGGTAAAGCCTCGCCGCAGGATCTCCATGCGCACCTCGCGAAAGTTTACGCGCCGGAGCCGTTCGTCCACGTGCTGCCGTTTGGCGCGACGCCGCAGACCCGGCACGTGCGCGGCTCCAACATGACCTTCATCGGGGTGGCCGCCGATCGCGTTGCCGGCCGCGCCATTATCGTTTCGGCGCTCGACAATCTGACCAAGGGCGCCTCAGGCCAGGCGGTGCAGAACATGAATGTCATGCTCGGCCTGCCGGAGACCACTGGCCTCGAACAGATCGCTTTGTTTCCTTGAGCGACGGCCGCGCTTCTGAAGCTGGTTGGCAAAAATCAGATCAGCTTGAAGATCGCGAGCACCAACAGCACCTGCGCCACGAAGCCGCCGGCAAAGGACAGCGTGCGCAGCACGGGAATGCCGAGCGTGTAGACCACGACATGGGCGAGCCGCGACCCGAAATAAAGCGCGCAGGCGAATGCGGTTGCGGCGGTTGCGATGCTCAGCGCCCGTGCCGTTAGAACGAGCGGCGCGAAAATGACCAGATTTTCCACCGCATTGGTGTGAGCGTCCACCATGCGTCGCGCCCACGGCGATTGGGGCTTGTCGCTCGGGCTCGGATTGGCCATCGCGCCCATGAGCCCGCGCACCATGATGCGGTCGAGTATGTAAGGTACCCAGAACAGGCCCGTCATCGCCACCGTCAGTACGAGCCAGAACAGTTCAGTGGACATGGTCATTCCCCCGGATTTTGCGAAGCACGCGCGATTGAACTAGCGCAATGTACCGCTTGTCTGCACCGAGGTCACGATGCCGTTGTGAAGAATGACCCGGCCATCCTCATAGACGTAGCGCTCGGTAATTCCTTGCGTGGTCTCGCGCCTATCGACATGCTCCGGTTTCCCTCAGCACGTGGCCAAAACTTGCTTTGCCGACATGCCAATTCGTGGCTCACCCCGGCGCTTACATTCGGCCGCGGCTTGCGCGGGGTCGACATCCGTTCCGAAGCTGACCAATTCGAAGGCGGAAATATATCCTGTCCGGCCATCCTCCAGCTTGACATGGTAATAGGCATCACTGGTTATTCCCCGTTCGACTCCGTCCGGTCGTAGCTTGCTTCCCCGGGGAATAAGTTGGCAGTCGAGCTCATTTGATCTTGGTGTTGCACAGATGAACCTATCGGAGGTCAACCAATAATCCTTTCCAATATTCGGCTCGTACTTCGCTTTCTCCTGTAAGAAATCTTTCTCGAAGTCGACTGCCGGCGGGCGCTTGGCGCAGCCCGTCATCACCGCAAGCGCGATGAGGCCAAAACACAATCGCGTTTTCAAAATAAATCTCCCAGCCGAAGCGCGAAGTTACACGCAGCTGCAACGGCTGGTCGAGTGAATGATATTCAACATAAACGGCCGGCGCGCCGCCCCAACGCAAGGTGAAGAAGCGGATGGGTCTGTTGTTTTAATCGCGCACTTTGACATAGCTTCCCGGCGCGTCCTCGATCGGCTTGAGTGCGCCGGCGCCCGGCACACGCGCGGGGACTTCGGTCGGGCTTTGCTTGGTGATCCAAACCAGCCAATCCGGCCACCACGAACCGGGATGCTCCTTGGCCTTGGCAAGCCAGCCGTCGATGTCCGCGCTGCGCGGTTTCGGCCCGGTCCAGAACTGGTACTTGTTCTTTTCCGGCGGGTTGATCACGCCGGCAATGTGGCCGGACCCGGCGACCACGAATCTCACGTCGCCGCCGAAAAACTTCGACCCGAACATCACCGATTTGGCCGGCGCAATGTGATCCTCACGCGTCGCCAGATTGTAGATCGGAATCGTAACCGCTTTGAGATCGACCGGCGTGGCGCCGATCGTCATCTTTCCCTTTGCCAGCTTGTTATCGAGATAGCAGTTGCGCAGGTAGAACGAGTGATTGGCCGCCGGCATCCGCGTGGCGTCGGAATTCCAGTACAGCAGATCGAACGGGAAGGGCGCCTTACCCTTGAGATAATTGTTGATGACGTAGGGCCAAAGCAAATCGTTGGAGCGGAGCAGGTTGAAAACGGTCGCCATGGAGCGGCTGTCGAGATAGCCGCGTTCCGCCATTCTTTTTTCCAGAGCCGAGACCTGTTCCTCGTCAACGAACACTTTCAGATCGCCGGCATAGGTGAAGTCGACTTGAGACGCGAACAGGGTCGCCGAAGCGATCCGCTCGTCGCCTCGCGTCGCCATCGCGGCCAGCGTGATCGCGAGCAGGGTGCCGCCGACGCAATAGCCGATGGCGTGGACCTTGTCCTCGCCGGTGGCTTGCTTGATTGCGTCCAGCGCCGCAAGCGGCCCTTGGCGCACATAATCGTCGAAGGTCTTTTGCGCGAGCCGTTCGTCGGGATTGACCCATGAAATGCAAAAAACGGTCAATCCCTGATCGAGGCACCATTTGATGAAGGATTTTTCCGGGGTGAGGTCGAGCACATAAAATTTGTTGATCCACGGCGGCACAATCAGCAGCGGACGCTTGAGAACGGTCTCGGTCGAAGGCGCATATTGGATGAGCTGCATCAGCTCATTTTGGTAAATGATCTTGCCGGGCGTGATCGCCAGATTGCGTCCCACTTCGAACATCGAGGAATCCGACTGGCGGATTTTCAAATGCCCGCCGCCCCGTTCGATGTCCTCCGCAAGCATGTGCATGCCGCGTACGAGGTTGTCGGCATTCGACGTCAGGGTCTCGCGCAGAAGCTCGGGATTGGTCAGAACAAAATTGGTCGGCGCCAGCGCATTGGTGATTTGGCGTACGTAAAATTCGGCCTTCTGCTTGGTATGGGGCTTGAGATCGGCGGCATTCGCGACGAGCTTGTCGGCCCATTGCGCAGTCAAAAGGTAGGCTTGCTTGAGAAAGTCGAAGAACTGGTTTTGCGACCATTCCGGATCGCTGAAACGCTTATCGCCCGCAGCCGGCGTGGCCACCGGCGCCGCCGGTTCGCCAGCCAGCCGCCTGACCGCCGAAGCCCACAAATCGAGATAGGCTTTGCCAAGGCTCGTTTGCAGCTCGACGGTGCGCTGCGGATCGGACAGCCAGTATTCCGCGACCTCGCCCAGCGTCTTGACGACTTCCGTGACCTCGTCGGCGAGTTCGTTATCGTCGCGGCCTTCCTCGCGCGGCCTGAGATAGGCGGCGAGCGCCCGGCCGCCTTCTTCGACGAGCCGTGCCAGATTGCGCGAAAACTGCTCGATGTCGACGGTGCCGATCTTGGCCGGTACCGGTGTCAACGCTTGCTGTTCCGCTGCCTTGACGGACGGCGGCTGGCTAGCGGGGGTCTGCCGCGCCGTCTCCTGCAATGGAGCCCGCACCTGCGTTTCCTCTATGGCCGAACAATTCTGCAGCCCTTTAGTCAGAAATGGCCCACTCATGTGCGGCCTACAAGTGAGTGTTCCGCCGAACTTGACGCGCTTACCGTCGCCGCCGGGAACGGCCGGTCCCGCTTTGGACATATTAGCAGGTTAACTTGACAGCTCGTGCGAGCGCTGAGTTGATGATCGTAAATTATTGGGGCAGCAGGCATTTTTGCGTCAAGGCTGGTGACTGGGCGATCAATCCGACGACCGATTAGTCGGCGGTTAGAGCCATTTCGGAGAAAACGAAGGTGCATAGCGCAACCGTGATTCCGCGCATGCCGGCAAGCCTTGCGCTACGCCGCGCGGCCGCGTTTCTCGCGCTGGCAGCCGTCGCTTGCCTGGTCCTCGCGGCCTGCTCGCCTGGCGCTGACTACCCGTCACTATTTCCTTCCGTTCATGATATTCCGCCGCCACACACCGATACCCCGCTTGACTCGAACCAAGTCCAGCAGGCCACCGAGGATCTGATCAGTGCGCGCGATCGCTTAAGCGCGGAAGCGCAGGACGCTCACGGCAAGAACTCAACCAGTTCGGCGGTCAAGCCTGTGGCCAAGTCTCCAACCAAGTCTCCAACCAAGTCTCCAGCTAATTCCCCCGCCAACTCTGCGGACAAGTCTTCGGCGAAGGCGGCGGCCGGCCCAGCTGCGGCCAGCAAACAGCCAAGCACCCCGGTCAGCGCGCGGCAGACCCTTGGAACGGACGCCGAGCAGACGGCTGGCACCGAAACCAAGTGATAATGGTCCGCGCATAGTGTAGTGAGATTGATTCATCGGAGATCACGCGTCCGGATTGTCCATGGAAGAGTTTTATCGCATTCGCCGTTTGCCGCCTTACGTGTTTGAGCAGATCAACCGCGCCAAGGCGGTGGCCCGCAATGGCGGCGCCGACATCATCGACCTCGGCATGGGTAATCCCGATCTGCCGACGCCGGCGCATGTCGTCGAAAAACTGAAAGAGACCGTCGGAAAGCCCCGTACCGACCGCTATTCGGCTTCTCGCGGCATACCCGGGCTGCGCCGCGCCCAAGCCGCCTACTACGGGCGGCGCTTTGGCGTGAAGCTCAATCCGGAAACTCAGGTCGTCACCACGCTCGGATCGAAAGAGGGCTTCGCCAATGTGGCGCAGGCAATCACCGCGCCTGGTGACATCATCGTGGTTCCAAACCCCACTTACCCGATTCACGTGTTCGGCTTCCTGATGGCGGGCGGCGCGATCCGCTCAGTCCCGGTCGAAGCCAATGACGCGTTCTTCGGAGCGTTGGAGCGCGCGGTCCTGTTTTCTATTCCGCGTCCGATCGCGGTGGTGGTGTGCTACCCGTCCAATCCAACGGCCTGTGTCGCGACGCTCGATTTCTATCGCGAGCTGATCGCATTCGCCAAAAAGCATTCGCTCCTGGTGTTGTCGGACCTGGCCTATGCCGAGGTCTATTTCGACAACAACCCGCCGCCCTCGCTGTTGCAGGTCCCTGGCGCGATAGATGTCGCCGTGGAATTCACGTCGATGTCCAAGACCTATTCGATGCCCGGCTGGCGGATCGGCTTTGCTGTCGGCAACGAGCGCATCATCGCCGCGCTGGGACGGGTAAAATCTTATCTCGATTATGGCGCTTTCACGCCGATCCAAGTGGCGGCGACCGCGGCGCTCAACGGTCCGGACGACTGCATCAACGAGATGCGCGCCACATATCGGCGCCGCCGCGATGCTTTAGTAGAGTCCTTCGGCAGAGCGGGCTGGTCGGTGCCGCCACCTTCGGCCTCGATGTTCGCTTGGGCGCCGATACCCGAACCTTTCCGCGCTCTCGGCAGCGTCGAATTCTCCACGCTTCTGGTTGAGAAGGCCGGAGTAGCCGTATCTCCTGGTGCCGGCTTTGGCGAGCACGGCGAAGGCCACGTCCGCATCGCGCTCGTCGAAAACGAACAGCGTATTCGTCAGGCGGCCCGTAACGTCCGGCGCTTTCTTGAAACCTGGCCGGAAATGCTGCACAACGTCGTTCCATTGGCGACGCGGCGCTAGGGTCGAAACTCGCCGCGTCTTTTTCCCATCCAATCCGGACGACGCGTGATGGCACAGCCGCTGAAAGTCGGTCTTGCCGGAGTCGGCACCGTCGGCAGCGCCGTCGTGCAGCTCCTGGAGCGCGGCCGCGACAAGCTGATTGCGCGGTGCGGTCGTGCGATCGAGGTCGTCGCCATCAGCGGGCGATCACGTCATAAGAAACGCGGTTTTGATCTCGCCGAATTTCGCTGGGTTGGCGACCCGGCGGCGCTGGCGCGCGATCCCGCAATCGATGTGCTGGTCGAAGTCATCGGCGGCGCCGGTGGTCCCGCCAAGCTCGCCGTCGAGACCGCGTTGACTGCCGGCAAACCTGTCGTCACAGCCAACAAGGCTCTGCTCGCAGCGCATGGCCAGCGGCTAGCCGCACTCGCTGAGCGCAACGCCGTTGCGCTCAATTTCGAAGCCTCGGTCGCCGGCGGCATTCCAATCGTCAAGACGCTGCGCGAGGGGCTCAATGGCGCGACCTTCACGCGCATCTACGGCATCCTCAACGGCACCTGCAATTACATTCTCACGCGCATGGAGCAAGAGCGGTTGAGCTTTGCCGATTGCCTCAAAGAAGCGCAGCGGCTCGGCTACGCCGAAGCCGATCCCAGCTTTGATATCGAGGGCCATGACACCGCGCAGAAGCTCGCCATTCTCGCGAGCCTGGCGTTCGGCACCAAGATCGATCCGCGCGCGGTCTATAGCGAAGGCATTGCCTCGATCACCCCGGCCGACCTCAACGCAGCGGCCGAGCTCGGCTACCGCGTCAAGCTCTTGGGCGTTGCGGTGAAAACTGCCGAAGGCATCGAACAGCGCGTGCATCCGACCATGGTGCCCAAGGATTCCGCCATCGCTCAGGTCATGGGTGTCACCAATGCGGTCACGATCGATGCCGACGGCATCGCGCCGATCACACTGGTCGGGCCGGGCGCCGGCGGGGAAGCCACCGCTTCCGCGATCATTGCCGATCTCGCCGATATCGCCCGCGGCGTGCGCACGCCGCCATTCGGCCGACCGGCCGCGCGCATGACCGCAGTCCGCAAGGCGCCGATGCAGCATCATGAAGGCGGCTATTACATCAGGCTCCTCGCCCGTGACCGGCCGGGCACGGCGGCCACGATCGCGCGGCGTCTGGCGCAGCAGAAGATTTCGTTGGAATCGATCGTGCAGCGTCACGACACCGGGTCGCGCGGGGCCGCACAGCCGGGGCGTTCCGACGAGGCCGTGCCGGTGATTTTGATCACCTATGCGACCAGTGAAGACGCCGTCCACAAGGCCCTTGCCGCGGTGCGCCGGGATCGGGTTGTTTATGGGCGGCCGCAGGTCATCCGCATCGAGCGCGCTTGACGCGCTTAAAGGCTGCGCCGCGGGAGTTTTTGTCGCCACTGGAGATTGCCTCATGTCGTCGAAGCCGGCCGGCCAGCACTCGGGTCAGCACACAGGCCTTGGGCGGGCGCTGTCGCTCGAAATCGTGCGGGTAACGGAGCGGGCCGCGGTGGCCGCCGCGCGATTGCGCGGACGCGGCGCGGAAAAGATATCGGATCAGGCCGCCGTCGATGCCATGCGCCGTGAACTGAGCGGGCTTGCGATCGACGGCACGGTTGTGATCGGCGAAGGCGAGATGGACGAAGCGCCGATGCTGTTCATTGGCGAGAAGGTCGGCACCGGATCCGGACCGAAAGTGGACATCGCCGTCGATCCGCTCGAAGGCACAACGCTCTGTGCCAAGAACATGCCAGGCGCCATTGCCACCCTTGCGATGGCGCAGGACGGCACATTGCTGCACGCGCCCGACATCTATATGGACAAAATCGCCGTCGGCCCGGGTTATCCGAAAAACGTAGTCGAACTCGACGCGCCCGCCGAGGAAAACATCGTCAACCTCGCTAAAGCCAAAGGCGTCAAACCGGAGGCGATCACAGCGATGATTCTTGACCGGCCGCGCCACGCCGACTTGATCGGCGCGGTGCGAAAGGCCGGTGCCGCCGTCAGCCTGATCAGCGATGGCGACGTCGCCGGCGTCATCCACACCGCCGATCCGGACAAGACCGGCATCGACATCTATCTCGGCATCGGTGGCGCCCCTGAGGGCGTGTTAGCGGCCGCTGCGCTGCGCTGCATCGGCGGTCTGATGCAAACGCGGCTAGTGCTCGATACGGAACAGAAGCGCGAGCGCGCCGCCAAAATGGGCATCAAAGATCCACGCCGTAAATATCAGATCGAAGACATGGTCAAAGGCGAATGTCTGTTCGCGGCGACCGGCGTCACCGACGGCCGCATGCTGCGCGGCGTCCAGTTCGGCAGAGAAGTGATCGAAACCGAAACCGTGGTCATGCGCTCAACCAGCGGCACCATCCGCTGGATCAGAGCCGAGCACCGACAATTGGGCAAGTTCCGATAAGGTCCGCGCCCGCGATGGCGATCACTGGGGATAAGCCGTTTTGACCCCGATTCGCTGAATCAGATAGCGTGCCGGATCGCTGCGCTGCACCACGGCGCTGGAAATCGCGGGATGTCCGAAAAACGCTTATTCCTCGGCGTCGAGAACTCGGCGACCGGCCGCGCCTGGCGCGACCGGCTCGACGAACGCGGCGCCGCGCGGGCGTTGGCCATCGCGCAGCATCATGCGCTGCCCGAACTCTTGGCTCGCATCATCGCTGGCCGCGACATCGAGGCGGATGCGGTGGACGCTTTCCTCGATCCGACCATCAAGCGCGCGATGCCCGATCCCCTTGTGCTCACGGCCATGAAGGAGGCGGCGGGCCGGATCGCGGACGCAGCGATGGGCGCTGAATGTATCGCGATTTTCGGCGACTATGATGTCGACGGTGCGACTTCGGCGGCGCTGCTTGCCCGTTTTCTCCGCCACTGCGGCATCGAACCGATCATCTATATTCCCGACCGCTTGTTCGAAGGCTATGGCCCGAACGTCGAAGCCGTGCGCGCGCTTGCCGAGCGCGGCGCCACTCTGCTCGTCTGCGTCGATTGCGGGACAACCAGTGCCGAAGCCCTTGCGGAAGCGAAAACACGTGGCCTCGATGTGGTCGTCATCGACCACCACCAGGCCGACGAGGAACTGCCGCCGGCCCTTGCAATCGTCAACCCGAACCGGCGCGACGACCTCTCCGGTTTAGGCCACCTGGCCGCCGTGGGGCTCACTTTCATGACGGTCGTCGCCGTCAATCGCATGCTCCGCGCACGCGGCTTTTGGCACGCCGAGCGGCCTGAACCGGACCTCCTCGGCTGTCTCGCTGACGTCGCGCTCGGCACGGTTGCTGACGTGGCTCCGCTGACTGGGCTCAATCGCGCCTTCGTGGCGAAAGGACTGATCGCGCTGCGCCGGCGCGAGCGCCCCGGCCTTGTCAGCCTGATGGACGTGGCACGGCTTTCTGGCCCGCCCGAGGCCTGGCATCTCGGGTTTCTGCTGGGACCGCGGATCAATGCCGGCGGCCGCATTGGCAGGGCCGATCTCGGCGTGCGGCTCCTGCTCGAAAATGATCCGATCGAAGCGGTAAAAATTGCCACTGAACTTGATCGGCTCAACCGCGAGCGGCAGGCGATCGAACAGGAAACTTTGGCGCAGGCCGAAGCCGAAGCGGATGCCGCGCTCGGCGTGGAAGACAAAGGCGCTGTCATCGTGACTGCGGCCGAGGGCTGGCATCCCGGCATCGTCGGGCTCGTTGCGGCGCGTCTGAAGGAGAAGTTCGGCCGGCCGGCTTTTGCCATCGCGCTTGAACCTGGCGGGATCGGCACCGGCTCTGGGCGTTCGATACCGGGCGTCGACATCGGCCGCGCGGTGCGGCGCGCGGTCGCCGAGGGACTGCTCGTAAAGGGCGGCGGGCACGCCATGGCCGCGGGCGTTACATTGCGTAAGGGCGCGCTTGCGGAGCTGCGCGCTTACCTCGAGGCCACCCTTGCGGCCGATGTCGAGAAGGCACGCCGGGCGAGCGGTCTCTTAATCGACGGCGCGGTGACCGCCGCCGCGGCGGACGGCGATCTCCTCGCCATGATCGCGCGGGCCGGACCGTTCGGGTCCGGCAATCCGGAGCCGATCATCGCGCTTCCGGCGCACACGATCGCTTACGCGGAAGAAGTGGGTCAGGCGCATATGCGCGTGCGCTTGAAATCCGGCGATGGCGCGGCAGTGAATGCAATTGCATTTCGTGCGGCCGGCCAGAAGCTCGGTATCGCGCTGCGCAACAGCCGCGGTCGGCAAGTGCACGCCGCCGGCTGCTTTGCGCTCGATCGCTGGCAGGGCGAGGAGCGGGTCCAATTCAAACTGACCGACGTCGCACCGGCGGAGCCATTCACCGGGACGTAATGCTCGAATCGCGCTAAGGCTTGTTTTCGCACCACTCGCCGTGCGCCTGTCGAATCAAGTCGGCCCTATTCCCGAACTGGCCGAGTGGTCCAAGCTCCTTTTTGCCGGCGGGATTGTAGAGCCAGTACCAATCATAGCTGCCACCGAAGAGAAAATAGCGGTGTGAAAGCACGACCAGATGATCTTTGTATTTGCTTCGGCAGAAGTTGAGGACCAGGAATTCATTGGCAGGCAGCAGAAAATGCTCGTCGCCGGCGCGCATGTCGAACGCGTGCAACGCGTCTGATATTGCCCAAGCCGGCGTGAGGAAATAAAGCCGCCGGCCATCTGAGCTGAATTGCTTGCTTTTAAAATCGCAGAGCTGGTGCTCGGGGTCACCACCGCGGCCCTTCAGCAGGAGCCGGTCATCGCTGCCGTCCAGATTGATGCGCCGCAACTCATCAGGCCGTGGCTCAGTGGGGCAGAACTGGCTGGGCTCGTAATGCCGACGGCTGCGGCCGCGACCCTGCCGCGTGTAAACGACAAAAGCGCCGCTCGGCGACAGCACGGGATCGACATCCATCTCCGATGCCGTGAGCTTGGTGGCGCCGCCGGCACGCTCGATGAAAATGCTTCCAGCGTCGCTGTAAACGCGCGCCGGCTGACCGTGCGCGGCGATCGTGCCGGTGAGCAGTCCAAGAAGGGCCAAAATATGTTTCATGTTTTGGCTGGATGAAAATCGAAAGGCGCTCGCCCCGCTGCCATCTTGGCACGGCCCGCGCAGAGCGGCTATCAGGATGGGGACAACATCGCCAACCCAGGCAGCAACGAATGACCAAGCTCAACCTTTCGGTCGCCGTGGGCGACTATGACCGCACCCGCGCCCTGATCGACGGCAGCGTTCAGATCGATGGCGTCGATCCGGTCTATATGACGCTCGTTCCTGAAGAGATTTTCTTTCGTGCCTTCCGCGCTGCCGAGTTCGACATCTGCGAACTGTCGCTGTCGAGCTACACGGTCAAAACCGCGCAAAATGACTGTCCCTATATTGCCGTGCCGGCCTTCGTTTCGCGCGCCTTCCGGCATACTTCGATCTATGTCCGCACCGACCGGATCAAGAAGCCGCAGGATCTCAAGGGCCGCAAAGTCGGCGTACCGGAATATCAGCTGACCGCGAATGTCTGGGCGCGCGCCTTTCTTGAGGACGATTACGGCGTCAAGCGCTCGGACATCCATTGGATCCGCGGCGGCATCGAGCAGGCCGGCCGGCCGGAAAAGATCACCGTCAAGCTGCCGCCTGGGGTGCGGCTTGATAATGCGCCGCAGGGCGCGACCATTTCCGCGCTGCTCGAAGCCGGTGAGATCGACGGCTTCATCGCGCCGCGGCCGCCGACGCTGGTCGAAAAAGGCCATCCCCGTATCGGCTGGCTATTTCCGGATCCCACGGCGGTGGCGAAAGATTATTTCAAGCGCACCGGCTTTTTCCCGATTATGCACGTCCTCGGCATTCGCCGCGACCTTGCCGAAAAACATCCCTGGCTCCCCGGCGCCGTGTACAAGGCCTTCGAGCAAGCCAAACACGCTGGTCTTAAAAAACTTTCGGATACGTCGGCGACGAAGGTCACTTTGCCTTTTATCGAGGAGCGCCTTGCAGAAGCGCGGACGCTGATGGGTGATGATTTCTGGTCGTATGGCGTCGAAGCAAACCGCAAAGTACTCGACTATTTCCTGGCGCAGCATCACGGCGAAGGGTTGTCATCGCGCCGCGTTCAAGTCGATGAACTCTTCCACCCCGCGACTTACGAGACGTTCAAGTTGTAATTCGTCAGACCGCGCCGCTGAGAAAGTTATACTGCTCATTCCCGCGCAACCGGGGATCCAGTGAAATACGTCAACTAGGCGTTAACTTCCTCCGCGCGTCATCGCCGCGGTCATGGCGGCGGTGTAGCCCGGTTCGACGGGCACATCCACGACAGCGACCTGACCCGCGTCCACTGCGGCAATCGCTTTTTCCAGAACGCCAGCGAGATCACCTGCCTTGGTCACCGGACCAAATCCGGCAGCGCCTTGCGCTCGACCCATGGCGGCCAGATCCACTTCGGGATCGGACATGCGCTGGCCGATCCACTTGTTTTCGATCGGGCGATTGCGGGCGCGAGCCATCCGCTCCTGATGCAGCTCGTCATTGTAGAAGGAGCGGTTATTGGCCAGAACGAACAATAGCGGAATTTTATAATGCACCGCGGTCCAAACTGCGGTGACACCCATCAGAAAATCACCGTCGCCGCAGATCGCGACTGGCAAGCGTCCCGAACCCTTCAGCGCCAGCGCGGCGCCAACCGAAATGCCCGGGCCGCCGCCGACCCCGCCGCCGCCGTCCGAGCCGACGTAATCGAGCGGGTGGCGGAACGTGAGCCAGCTGTCGTCCCATGATAGCGGGAGGTGGGTATACGTCACCGGGCGATTGCCGAGCACTTCGCGCAAGGCGCGGGCAATGTGCTCGTTAGTGAAGCCTGCCGGCTCCTTGTTTGACGTTCTCCGCGGCGACGGCAGCGCGTGCGGTTTCGCGCTCTTGCCGATCGCTTTGACGAGTTCGCCCACGACGATATTCGGATCAGCGGACAACAGCAGATCCACCGGCGGCAGTCCCTGATAATCCATGCTCCAGCCGTTGTGAATGCGATGGTCCAGCGAGATCTGGATCACTTTCACTGACGGCGACGGGCCGAAAGCGCGCAGCGCGCCGGCGAGGTCGACCCAATCGAGACTGAGCACGACGTCGACGTTCTTTAAACCGTCAACGCTATCCGGCGTGATCGCGCGCGGCGAACCAACATAAAGGGGGTGATCGGTCGGGAAGCTCGCGCCGATCTTGAGATCGGTGACGACGCGCGCGTTGAGAGCTTCAGCAACCGCGACTCGCGCCTCCCAAGCATCTGTGCTGCGCGAGGCACGGCCGGCAAGCAGCAATACCTGTTTTGCGCCCTTAAGAATATCCGCCGCTTGGCGGATTAATTCGGCGGGCGCCGCGGTCGCAACCTGCGGCATGTAACGGGCCACATCGATCGGCGGCAGCGGTTCGGCAACCTTCGCTTCCTGCAGTTCGGCGTCGAAATTGATGTAGACCGGACCGCATGGCGCCGTGTTTGCAATCCAGGTTCCGCGCAAAATCGCTTCGCGCGCCGCGCCCGGCGATGACGGCTGGTCGTCCCATTTGGTGTATTCGCGCACCAAGGCGCCCTGATCGCGCGCGGTATGGATCCAATCGATCCAGGGCCGGCGCTTGGCCGCGTCGACAGGCCCGGTGGCGCCGAGCACGATGACCGGCATGCGGTCGCACCAGGCATTGAACATCGCCATGGTCGCATGCATCAGGCCGACATTCGAATGCACGGCCGTGACCATGGCCTTGCCGGTGACCTTGGCATAGCCATGCGCGATGGCGACCGCGGCTTCCTCGTGCAGGCAGAGCAGCATCTGCGGCTTGGTGTTGCCGAGATAGTTGACGATGCTGTCGTGCAGCCCGCGATAGCTCGCGCCCGGGGTGAGCGCGATATAGGGAATATCAAGCGCGCGCAGCGCGTCGGCGATCACATCGCTGCCAAAACCAGGCGCGTTGACGCCGGCCGGCGTTGGCCGTTCAACCCCGGCCACGGCGGGGTCGGCGTCATTGGCTTTGGCGCGTGCGGTCGCAGAAAAGGGCGGCGTCATGTCGGGATTCCTTTGGGAACTACTTGGCGCTTACTTGGCGGCAGTCTCATATACCGCGGCTGCCGGGCTTGGGGGCGTCATCCAACCGGATCGCCGAGCATTGCACAAGGCGGTTTGGCGCACGCCAGCGCGGGTCATGACCCTTGACGCAAAAGGCTGAGGAGCTTCACGCCGGCATAGCCGTCGGCGGGCTCGATGCCGAATTTGCGCTGGTAATTGAGCACGGCAAGGCTCGTCGCGTTGCCGATCCGCCCATCGGCGCCACCGGTGTCGAAGCCGAGCGCGGTAAGGCGGCGCTGAAGTTCCTGGACCTCGGCGAGGGTGGGAGGCGGCTCGCTGTCGGGAAATTGCTGGACGAAAGGCGGACGGCCGACGCATCGATCGCCGAGATAGCAAAGACCGAGCGCATAACTCATTGCCGGATTGTAGCTGCGCGCGGCGAAAAAATTGGCGCCGAGCAGGAAAGCAGGGCCGCCCGCGACCGGCAACCAAGCGCGCGCGGTGGCATTCGGCTGCGGGAAGGGCTCGCCGTCAGCGCGCGCCACGCCGAGCGCTTGCCAATTGGCGTAACTGCGCGAGGCGGTGCCGCTGATCGGCCGCTTCATGCGTACTTCGTAACCCCAGTGCTCGCCGCGGCGATAATTGCCGCGCTCCACGAAATAGCGCGCGGTCGTGGCGAGCGCGTCATCCGGTGGACCGTAGGGTGAGATTTTGCCGTCGCCGTTATAGTCGATGCCCATATGCAGCCAAACTTCCGGCATCCATTGCGTATGCCCCATGGCGCCGGCCCAGGAGCCGACCATTTCTTCCGGCGTGCTCCAGCCGCGCTGAATGATGGTCATGGCATTGATCAATTCGCTTTCCCAATAGCTGCGGCGGCGCGGCTCGGCCCAGGCGAGCGTCGCCAGCGACGGAATGACCGGCCGCATATGGCTCTTCTCGACGAGGGGATCGCCGAATGCGGATTCGATGCCCCAGACGCCGAGCATGAAGGAATCCTCGACGCCGAAATCACGCGCAATGCGCGCAAGCAGCGATGCATATTCTTTCGCTTTGACTTTGCCCGCCTCGATCCTCCAATCAGAAGCCGCGCGGTTGAGATATTGCCAGAGCTGTTGATTGAACTCCGGTTGATTGCGGATGGCATTCACTGCCGTCATGTCAGGCTGCACGCCGCGCATCACCCGCGTGTAGGTCTCCTCGCTGATGCCGCGAGCGGCAGCTTTGCTGCGGAAGAGCGCGACCCACTGCTCGAAGCCAATCTCCGCGCGCGCGGCGGGCAGGCTCGACAGCGCGGCGGCTGCGCCGGCAAAACCGGCCAGCAAGTTTCGTCGTGTAGGGTTGGGCAGCGATGTCGTTGCCATCACGATTTTATCTTACCGCCACCGATATGCGGCTGTGAGGGCCGTGACTTAGGGTCAAAACCCATTATTTCCGCGAGCCGCGTTGCAGCCAGAATCGTTCGCCGGGCAGGAGAAGGGCGAAGAGCGTATCGGCAATACGGTCGAGCCCTTCGACAAACCCGGCGGCGATTTTCGCTACAACCTGAAAGGACGCGGGCCTTTTGGCCGTGTTGCTCGTCGCTCATGATCGTGTAGATCACATCACTCCTCGCGCCTAGCCAGCGGCCAAAATGCCCAGCGTCGCGGTCGCGCAAATAATGGGTTTTGACCCTAGCTACTGATGCGCCGCCTGAACCTGATCAGGCGTGCCCAATTTTGCGATCAGGGCGTCAAGGCTGCTGGCGAAACTCTCGATGTTAAAGTTGAGCGGATCGTCGTGACCATTGGCGATCTGCGCATCGATCGCGGCATGAAATGCCGGGATGAGCCAGCGTTCGGCGCGGACGCTGGCGATTAGGTAGAGCAGCGCAAGCCGATCATATTGCGCGGCCGTAAAGGCGGGATCAGGTGAGCGCGCGTCATTGCGCCGGCCGCGGCCAGGCGCGCTGCGGCGTGGCTGAATCATTTCGTTGTGCAGGAACAGCCCCTTCAGCGCGCCGCCGAATTCCGCCGCCTGCTCGAACTTGGTCTCGCGCCATGGGATCGAATAATCGTGCGCCAACAGCAGCTCGCCGGTGCGGTTGATGACAACATGGGCCTTGCCCCAGCCGTCGTGGCACTCGAAATTTCGCAAGTCGTTGACTTTGCCGCCGCCATTGATGTCATCGGGAAAGGAGCGGCGTCCGAAATTTGGTCCGCTGGTGTCGTGGATCACGAAATAGCGCGCCATCGGCGCGGCAAGTTCATTGTCGTGCGCGCGCGACACCGGCAGCCAGAGAAAATCGCCAAACTCACCCTCGAGCCCCAGCGTAGCGAGGTAATCGCTCAGCGTGGCGCGTGACGGCAGTCCAGTCGTTTGTCCGATGCGTTCGGCCAAGGCATGCGGCAGGCTCTGCAAACGCGGTTCGAGATTGCGCGACGAATCCATGCCGCGCATCAGGCACATCGCTTGCTCGGCGGGCGTGCCGGCGAAACTCAATGTCTCGCTGTCGAACGCACATGCTCCCATGCTTTTGATGAAGAAGAGCGGGCGAAAATGATCCGGCTTGCAGCCGGCAAGGACGGCATCGAACGGCGCCAGCACGATCGGGCCCGCGAGCATCGCGACGCACAGCCATTCGTAAATTTTGCTCGACCCGCGCACGCGTCAAATCCCAATGTTGAGACTTTATGATAATATCGCGAGCAGCGCGCGTTATGCCAAGCCGTGCTCGAGTCTTTTTGAAGCGCGAGGCGGTCAGTATGAATAAATATTCAGCTTAAATCCGGAAAAGCTGCCGAGCAGCGAAGAAAGCTCAATCTTTTGCCCGCTCGACATAACTGCCGTCCGTGGTCATCACCACGATCTTGGTCCCTGTGGTGACGAAAGAGGGGACCATCGTTCGCACTCCATTCGAGAGCAAAGCGGGCTTGTAGGACGAAGCGGCGGTCTGTCCCTTCACCGTAGGCTCGGTCTCGACCACTTCCAGTACCGCTTTGGGCGGCAATTCGATGGCGACCGCCACGCCCTCATGCAGACTGATGGTCACCTCCATCTCCGGCTGCAAATAGGCCGCCAAGTCGCCGATGATGTCGGCGGGCACGGCAACCTGATCGTAGCTTTCCATGTTCATGAAATGGAAGCCGTCGCCATCCTGATACATGTATTGGTGCTTGCGGTCCTCGACAAAGGCGCGCTCGACCTGGTCGGTGGTCTTGTAACGCAGCGAAACTTTGACCCCGTCGCTGATACGGCGGACGTCGAGCTGGGTGACCGGCGTGCCCTTGCCGGGATGGATGTTCTCGGCGGCCATAACGACCCCGAGCTTGCCCTCGATTTCGACGATATTGCCCTTGCGCAGCGAACTAGCGATGACTCTCACGGCTTCCTCAATATCAATGACTTTCAGATTGGCTTTGGGATTGGTCGGATTCTTGGCGCACCATACTGATCTTGAGCTTTCCCGCTAGTTATTTCTCAATTGCCGCCAGGCAAGGAACATGCTCGACAGGACCATGCCGCACGTTCCGCCGTCTTCCTCGCCGTTCTGGTCCCCCGAGATTCACGCGGATCGCCGGCCGATCCTGCTGGCCCGGGGCCGCATTGTGGCCAGCTTGCGCGCTTGGTTCGCCGCGCGCGACTTTGTCGAAGTCGAGACCGCAAGCTTGCGGATCTCGCCCGGTAACGAGACCCATCTGCATGCCTTCGCCACGTCGCTCATAACGACCGACGGCAGCTCGGCGCGGCTTTATCTGCGCACGTCTCCGGAATTTGCCTGCAAGAAATTATTGGCGGCCGGCGAGCGGCGCATCGTCGAGTTTGCCAGATCGTTTCGCAACCGCGAGCGCGGCGCGCTGCATCATCCTGAATTCACGCTGCTCGAATGGTACCGCGCCGGCGAGCCGTATGATGTGCTGATGAACGATTGCATCGCAATCGTACGTGAGGCGGCTCATGTCGCGCAAACGCGGCAATTCAGCTTTCGCGGCTGCGCGGCCGATCCATTCGCCGAACCCGAGCGGCTCACCGTCGCGGAAGCCTTCGCGCGTTTTGCCAAGATCGACATTCTCGCGACGCTCGCGATTGACGCTGCGGATCGCGACCACTTTGCGCGCGCGGCGCAGGACGCCGGCATCCGGGTCGCCGAGGACGATCGCTGGGCCGATATATTCAGCCGCGTCTTGGTAGAGCGGATCGAGCCCAATCTCGGTATTGGCCGCGCCACGATCCTCGACGAATATCCCGCCGTGCTCTCCGCGCTAGCAAAACGCACGCGCGATCCTCGCGTGGCGGAACGTTTTGAAATTTATGTCTGTGGCGTGGAACTCGCCAACGGCTTTGGCGAACTGACCGATCCGACCGAGCAGCGCCGGCGGCTGGAAGAGGAAATGGCGGAGAAGGAGCGCCGCTACGGCGAGCGCTACCCGATCGATGAAGACTTTCTCGCCGCGCTCGCGCATATGCCGCAAGCATGCGGCGTCGCGCTTGGCCTCGACCGGCTGGTCATGCTGGCGACCGGCGCGTCGCGGATCGACCAGGTGCTCTGGACACCGCTCGATGATCCGTCGCAATAAGCGAGCATTGCAAACGCCGCGGCAGGTTCTTTCCGAGCGGCAGTAAGGAACGAGGTCGGTCATGCCGGCAGGAAGTAAAACGCTTCGTAGCGCATCCGATCTTGTCGGCGCGCAGCTGATAAGACCCGATAGGCTAACGGCCTTGCAGAATGTCGCAGCGCGTTACGCCGTGGCGATCACACCGGCGATCGTCGATCTGATCGACGCCGCGGACCCGCACGATCCGATCGCGCTGCAATTTGTTCCCGATGAGCGCGAGCTGGAAACCCTTCTGGAAGAAAACACCGATCCGATCGGCGACGAGGCGCACAGTCCGGTCCCGGCCGTGGTGCATCGTTATCCAGATCGGGTCCTGCTCAAAGTCGTGAATGTTTGTGCGGTATACTGCCGTTTCTGCTTCCGCCGCGAAATGGTCGGGCCGGGACGCGGCGCGCTCACTGGCAAGACACTCGCCGCCGCGCTCGATTACATCGCGCGCACGCCGCAGATTTGGGAAGTGATTCTGACCGGCGGCGATCCGCTGTTGCTGCCGCCGCGCCGCTTAAAAGACGTGATGACGCGGCTTGCGGCGATCGATCATGTGAAAGTCATCCGTCTGCACACACGCATTCCAGTCGCGGCGCCGGAACGGGTTACGCCCGCGCTAGTGCGCGCGCTGCGCAGCACTAAGGCCACCTTCATGGTGTTACACGCCAATCACGCGCGCGAGCTCGGCGAACAAGCGCGTGCCGCGTGCGCACGCGTGATCGACGCCGGGATTCCGATGCTGTCGCAATCGGTGCTGCTTCGCGGCATCAACGATGATGCGGAAACGCTCGGCGCGCTGATGCGCGCACTGGTCGAATGCCGGATCAAGCCCTATTACCTGCACCATGCCGATCTCGCGTCCGGCACCGCGCATCTGCGCACGTCGATCCCTGAGGGTCAGGCTTTGATGCGCGCGTTGCACGGCCGCTATTCGGGCCTATGTCAGCCTAATTATGTGCTCGACATTCCCGGCGGCCACGGCAAATCGCCGATCGGGCCCATCTATCTGAGCGCCGACGGTAGTGAGATCACCGATTTCAAAGGCGCGCGGCACGTCTATCCACCGCGCAATCCCGGCTAAGCTGCAATGTCCTCGCGCGGCGCGAAGAATACCGCGGTCTCGAATTCATAGCCGCAGCTTTGGCACGCCCACGTGTGCCGCACGCAGCGTTCATTGAAATATTCAGACCAGTCGGGAGCCAGCAGCCACTCGCCGCATTGGGGGCAATGGTTCTTGCTGTGTGTAGCCAAGCGGGTCCGTGCCGCCGTCTCGGCATGCAGAGCCATGATTCAGTCCTCCCTGAACCCGAACCACCCTCTGCCCATAATCAGGCTAGAGGCATTCCGTGGCGGCGGCAAGACAGATTTGCGTCGATACGGTGGGCGCTTCACCGAAAATTCGCGTTGCATTGCAATAGCTTTTTAAATTTTAAAATTGTGCGCTGCGTCGGGAGGCAATTTGCAATTTGGGCAATTTGATTGAGATCAAGGTATGCGTCGCGCGTCTTGCCGAAAAACGCAGAGAAAATGCAGAACGCGGGCGCATTTTCAAAAGGAGCAGCGCTCATGAAATTATCGCTATCGGCGCTTGCCCTTATCGCCGCCGCAGTGACGCTTGCCACCCCAGCGCATGCGCAGAACTATCCCTGGTGCGCGCTCTACAGCGGGGGCGGCGTGGGCGGTGGGACGAACTGCGGTTTCGTCAGCTTTGAGCAGTGTATGGCCACCGCTAGTGGTTTGGGTAAGTTCTGTGTGCGGAACACGCAATATGTACCGCCGCCGGGGCCGCACCCACTAAGGCGCTATCGGTATCCGTATTGAACTTTGCTGTCGCCGAGAATGCCGCTTGCGGATCGTTGGCAATTAGATGGGCGCGAGCGCCGGCGCCGCGAGTTCCAAAACCTCGGCCCGCGGCGAGACGTTGAGTACGACGCCGCACCAGTTGCAGTCGAAGCTGGGGAAGACGGAACCCAGATTGTCCTTGGGAGCTGTGCGCCGGAACTGCATCGGCAGGCCGCAGAACGGGCAGTGCGGGTGCGGAGCGTCGGCATCCATGCGCCGAGCCATAGACTTGTATGGTTAATCAAAGGTAAACGGCGCGCCTGCCGGCGACTCCCGCGGGCGATTGAATAGTCTTGGCTCTGCAATCGCCGGTAGCCTCAACCAAGCGATCTTGCATCCCCCAATCTGCGAGGCCGGTCGGGTGGACGGCCTATTCTTTTGATCTCTCGGAACAACTACCGAGTTGCTGCGTTTTTGCTTCGTCGAAGCCCCGGTGAGCGGGGCTTTTGTTGTGGTGACGCAAATGCTCGAAACAACCGATTTCTTCCAGGATCAAGTCAAGCAGTGCAGAAAACTCGCCGCGGACGCGCATGACAAAAACGATCGAGAGTTTTGGCTGCGCTTGGCATATCGCTGGGAGGGGTTGTTACGAGCCCAGCGGCCCGACGGCACCGGCGTCGAAATCGTTCAAAAAATCAGATTCGAGCGTCCGATATTTACAAAGCGGCGTCGCGCCGCGTAGCGCGGCGTTTCCCAGACGCGGCTTCAAGTCGGCTTAACGCGCCAGCTTTTGTTGGTCCGGCGAAGTGCACGCGCTCGGCAATCTGATTATCAGTCGACGTGCCGGTTTAAACCGACACGAACGACGCGATCCGAGAGCGTGCGACTTGTCGCGTTGCTGACCGGAAGTCCAAACGCGCGTGCCGTTGAAGCTGAAGTTGACGCCGGCAAGGCTTACGTAAAAATATCACACCAGTTTCAACGTATTGCGCGTCGGGGTTCACCGTTGTGATCCATCCATCAGCCACAATCATGGACTATCAGCCACAATCATGCACGCGGGCAATCCGTCCATTTCAGGTCGTTCTTGCAAAGGTGGGGAAGCCGGGCAGCCATCGGAGAAGCTAAGCCGCCCGAGCCCCACAGAGCTGCGTCCGCTGGCGTGCGCGCAGCCCATGTCCCGATTAAATCTGCGGCTCGCTGATAAACGGCGTGGTGTTGTTTGCCACCAACGGCAGTCCCAGCGGCGACATGATCAGAGCGCGATGCAGGGCGTGCAGAAAGAGGTGCATCCGCTCGATCATCGCTTCGCCGGTCAAATCCACATGCCTACTGTTATGTCCCCGATACCGAGTGGGGCCGTGAGGATGCCGAACGGCTAATCGCCGCTTGGAATGAGCGCCAAGCAAAGCGCATACCGATGCTGTTCTCGCCGACGATCGGCGCAGCCATTGCTGCGGGATATTGGTTCGTTTGGGTGCGCTGCCCGGCTTGCCGGACAGTCAATGCCGTCGACCTGCGCACGCTAGAAGCGCATCAGTGGAGAGTGTTGGGCGAGTGAGGTCTTTAGCGCCCCCAATAACCGGGTGCGTAGTCATATAACGGCTGCGAAACCACGACTGACCGCGCTGCGTAATAGCCGGGCGCCGCCGGCGGCGCTGGGTAGGCAGGAGTCGGCGCGTAGACTGGTGCTGCGTAAACCAGTGGTCCATACCCATGCGGTGCCGGCGCCACATCGGCTGGACCTGCGTAATCGTAGAGCGGAGCCGTAGCTGTGTAGCCGTAGCCATAAGGTTCATAGCCGTAACCGGGGTACACCGCCTGGGCCGACGCGGCACCCGCTGAAAGCGCCAAAGTGGCCACTCCGAGAACAAGCTTGCCCATAAATTCCTCCGTGGCGAAACTTGGCCCCTCACTCGACGCCCGAAGCAATAAATGAACAGATTGTTGGTTGGTAATTCTTTGACTTGCATCAAAAAACTGCGCTCGACCGTCACCACGACGCGGCAGTTGACCAGTCTCATTCCCGCATTGTCCTGCCGATCATGCCGGCCGAATGCGCCGTTCGCCGAGCTCGTGCGGCTATCGCGAACGAGCATTGCGGATGAAATGCGCGAGGAGCACCGGCGCCGTATACTCGGCGAGTAAAACGACGCTCGCTGCAACTGATGGGGCCTTTACGGGAGGAAAGACATGGAATGGTTTAGCGGGAAAACATCGATAGCAGGCATTCAAATTTCAAATTGGATGATCGTTCTGGGTGCCATCATTGTAATCTTGCTCATCTACAGCTCTATACACTGAGCAGGTCCGATTTATTTCGGGTCGTCGTCATCCGCGCGCTTGTTGCGTTTGCGATCGTTTCGATATTCCTCGATCGCGCCCAAGATTAGTTTTTTGACATTCTCGATTGTGAGATCATCGCGTTGCTGGATACCAACGCTCTTGCTTACGTTCATCGGTTGTTGAGGTTCCCCTGTAAGGCCGAAACTATCACCGCTTGTGACGGTGACCGTTCCCCCACGTGGGACAATCAAATAGACGCGGCTTTGATGGCCCTCCTGATCCGTTATGCGAAACGCAACCGATGTGGGCCGAAGCGATTTCCCAGTGCGACCGTACCGCCGAATTTCTACTCTGCCGCCAAGCCGCTCCAATTTCTCTGCAGCGGCCTGTAGTTGAGGCAGCACCACATCGCTTAATGCGGCGGCGTCTGCATCGGCTTCCGCCTGCAAACGCTGTTCCTCTTTCGAACCTTGCCGTCGTTGTTCATGTTCAAGTTTTGCTTCTTTGAACGCATCACCATATTCGTCATCACCGCCGGTCATATTGAAAACTTTCCTCGTTGGGAGCATTTGGCCGGCGCCATCGATACGCCGGGCATCTACGTTCAAGTTTTTGGCTCCACCCGTCGCCGCGACATCAACGCTGGGGCGTAAGTGTCAACGTGACCGCACTCAGGACAAGTAAGATTTATCGTTCGATGTTGCAGCGGATCCGGCTGCTCATTCGGCGAAGCTATTTCGGCAAGGGGAATAGGTTCGCCACAGCCCGCACAATCGACGACGAGGTACCACTGTCCCGGCTTGGCAGACGCCATTTGGCCCGCCTTCTCTTTGCCCCGCCCTCTGCGCCTAAAACCTGCTCCCGATATTGAACATTTATTGAATATGAAATTGCCAGATTTAGCTAAGCCATTGATTATACTGGCGCGCCCTACGGGAATCGAACCCGTGTTTCCGCCGTGAAAGGGCGATGTCCTGGACCGCTAGACGAAGGGCGCAGAGCAGCGGCGAAAGCCGCTGCTTTTATTTTCTTCGCGTGATCTTTTCCGAAAACCGGTACCGACCCCGGATCAAGTCCGGGGCAGGCTTTTTCGGGATCACGCTTTGAACGCGCGAGGTATAAAGACCTTTCCCGGCCCACGCAATCGCTTCAAACTGGAAGATCGTGTCCTAGCGTTTTGATGGATCACAAGGTTTTAGGCTCGAGCGCGCGTTTTCCGGCAAATCGCATTTCGACTTACCATTTCCCGCTGTTCGGCATCGAAACCCACGGCTCTTTGGGCGGCAATGGCGAGCCCTTCTGCAAGAGCTCGATCGAGTGCTTATCCGGTGAGCGCACGAAGGCCATATTGCCGTCGCGGGGCGGGCGGTTGATGGTGACGCCGGCTTTCATTAGTTTCTCGCAAAGCGCGTAGATGTCGTCGACCTCATAGGCGAGGTGACCGAAATAGCGCGCTTCGCCGTAATCTTCGCTGTCCCAATTGTAAGTCAACTCGACCAGCGGCGCTCGACGCGTGTCCGGTCCCTTGGCGACGAGGTCGTCGTCCCCGGACCCGGCCAGGAACACCAGCGTATACTTGTTCTTGTCGTCAACGCGGCGGCGGACCTCCTTGAGCCCGAGCTTGTTGCAGTAAAAGTCGAGCGCCGCATCGAGATTGCGAACGCGTAGCATTGTATGCAGGTACCGCATTGAGAGACCTCCGCTAGTCGGATAGGGACCGAAAATGTATGACAGCTTCTGGTGGTTAAGAAGATCGGCTCATCAAGAATGATCGCACCTGACGTCGACAGTGCCATAGCGCGCTTGGAGGACATCGTCCACGCCGCCGGCGGCATCGTGCCGTTTACCGGGGCGGGGATTTCCACCGAGTGCGGCATTCCCGATTTCCGCTCACCCGGTGGGCTATGGACAAAGAACCGGCCGATACCGTTCGACGAATTTCTCTCAAGCCAGGAAGCGCGTAACGAATCCTGGCGGCGGCGCTTCGCCATGGAAGAGCAGTTTGCGAGCGCAAAACCAGGCCGAGGCCATCGCGCCATCGCCAATCTCTATCGCGCCGGCAAAGTGCCTGCCGTGGTCACCCAAAATATCGACAATCTGCACCAAGCCTCGGGAATCCCGGCAGAAGATATCGTCGAACTGCACGGCAACACCACGGTCGCAGCCTGCCTCGACTGCAATAAGCGGTACGGGTTGCCGTGGGTGCGCGATCGCATGGAGGCGGGCAATGGTTGTGCGCCCGACTGTCCGGATTGCGGCGGCTACATCAAG
>Ga0187802_10000019_pt1 | contig 31644 bp, 30 predicted proteins | sample NC_wetland_sal_i_FD_130584 | JGI IMG/M metagenome (GOLD analysis project Ga0187802, IMG submission 130584) | Wetland sediment microbial communities from Neuse River Estuary, North Carolina, USA - Control_2 | ecosystem: Environmental > Aquatic > Freshwater > Wetlands > Sediment | place: USA... | reverse complement strand
TCCGAGTCGGACTGATCCAAAGTCGCGGGTGGTGGTGATTCGCGAGGCCAAGCCGGAGTGCAAATAGCGCGGCTTTTGCTATCTGAAGTTGTATTAAACACGTAACGGTTGCGAAACGCCCATGACAAGAAGCCCATGACAAGAAGCCCATGACAGAAGCTGCCGTATCGTCGCAAGTGATGGACTACTCGGCGCCGGACCAGGCGCGGTTGGCGCTCGCGACCAAGGCGCCGCGGGTGCTCGCCGTCGCCAATCAGAAGGGTGGCGTCGGCAAGACCACGACTGCGATCAATCTCGGCACCGCGCTCGCAGCGATCGGCGAGGATGTGCTCGTCGTGGATCTCGATCCGCAGGGCAATGCTTCGACCGGTCTCGGTCTTGACCGTCGCAACCGGCGCTATTCGACCTATGACGTACTGACCGCACAGGCGACACTGCGCGACGCGATCGTGCCCACGGCGGTGCCGCGGCTACAGGTCGCCCCGTCTACTCTCGATCTATCTGGGCTTGAGCTCGAGATCGGCCAAGCGCGCGATCGCGCGTTCCGCTTGCGCAATGCGCTCGCGAGCTTGAATGCACAGGACGGCACGCGTTTCACTTACGTCTTGGTCGACTGCCCGCCGTCGCTCAATTTACTGACCGTCAATGCCATGGCGGCCGCCAACGCCATCGTCGTTCCTTTGCAGTGCGAATTCTTCGCGCTCGAAGGTTTGTCGCAACTTCTCAAGACCGTTGAATCGGTTCGCGCCCAGCTCAATCCGGAGCTCACGATCCACGGTGTCGTGCTGACCATGTACGACGCGCGCAACAATTTATCGTCTCAGGTGGTCGCGGACGTCCGTGAATTCATGGGTGCGAAAGTCTACGACACCATCGTTCCGCGCAACGTGCGTGTCTCGGAAGCACCGTCCTACGGCAAGCCTGTGCTGGTCTACGATCTTAAATGCAGCGGCAGCGAAGCTTATTTGCGGCTCGCGACCGAGGTCATCCAGCGCGAGAAAAAACTGTGCGCACGATGAGGCGTTGCGATGAGCGTTAATCCCGGAAAGCTGGCCGAAGACCCGGCGCGATCGCGATTAGGTCGCGGGCTCGCCGCCTTGATCGGCGACATGGCCGCCGAAACGTCGGTTGATCGGCCGCGCGGCCAACGGCGCCTGCCGACCGCTGCCTTGCGGCCCAATCCGCGCAATCCGCGCCGTGCCTTTCCCAACGCCGAGCTCGACGAATTGGTTGCTTCGCTGCGCGAGCGCGGGATCATTCAGCCGATCGTCGCCCGGCCCGTGCAGGGCGCCGCGGATGTCTATGAGATCATCGCCGGCGAACGCCGCTGGCGCGCGGCCCAGCGCGCCGGCTTGCACGAAGTGCCGGTGGTCATCATCGAAGCCAACGATGCCGAGGCGCTGCAACTTGCGATCATCGAAAACGTGCAGCGTGCCGATCTCAATCCGCTCGAAGAAGCCGAAGGCTATCGCGCCTTGATCGAGGAATTCGGCAACAGCCAGGACGAGATCGCCAAGATCGTTGGCAAGAGCCGCAGTCATGTGGCCAACACCCTGCGGCTTCTGAAACTGCCTGAAACGATAAAATCGTACATTCATGCCGGAAAGCTTTTCGCCGGGCACGCGCGGATGCTGATCGGGCAGCCGGACGCCGAAAGACTGGCCGAGGAAATCATCGCCCACGGCCTCAATGTGCGTCAGGTCGAAAGCCTCGCGCGTGAGGCGGCTGAGCGCGGCGGCAAATCACGTGGCGCGCGGGCCGTGCGCCGCGCGGGAAAAAATGCCAATTTGTTTGCGCTGGAAAAACGCATCTCGGATGCGGTTGGCCTCGCTGTCAGCATCAACGAAGCCAAGCGCGGCGGCGTTTTGACCATTCGCTACCGCAGTCTTGATCAACTCGACGATGTGCTGCGGCGATTGGAGAAGCGCTAGCTTTTCATTGTCAGCCGCGGGCAATGGCCACCATCAGGATCATCAAGACGAAGGGTTTATGGGACTGGTGACATACCGGTAGGGTGTTACGTGCACACATACTGTCCCATCAATCCGGCATCCTCATGCTCAAGGATGTGGCAATGATACATGAAGGGGTGCTGGCGGGTTGCTGGCTGATTGAAGTCTACGAGAAGCACCGCTTTGTCTTCAACGAGAACGGTATCCTTCCAGCCGATAAGATGAGCCGGCGGCGGTGAACCTTCGATCGACAAGATGTGAAACATTGCACCGTGGACATGAAACGGATGGGCCATTCCGATTGAGGTAATCTCCCAAATTTCCGTTGTTCCAAGCTTTGTTTCAACGTCAATGCGCCCGAGGTCAAACGGTTTCCCGTTTATCCCGATTAGTGCTGGCATATCCGTATGCGCGCTTGCTTGTGGGCGGCTTGCGCACAAGCCGCTGTCCAGGACGAACTGACGACGCCGTACAGCCGACGCCGCAACGGCCGTCGCAGGCTCGACCAATCGACTTGGTATTTGTTTCACCAAAGACATCGTTGGTGTTGGTTCGAACTGCATGACAACCACATAGTCTGCGCTGCCATCCGGCGCCACGCGGCCGAACTCGCCCATTTCTTTGTCGGGGCCGGTTTCGAGTGCGATCGCTTTGCCGTCCGAGAAGTCGACCAAGATCTCGAAGCGCTCGGCTGGGGAAATCATCAACTGTGTGACAGCGACCGGCGCGGCGAGAAAACCGCCGTCTGACGCTATGATGTGAAACGTCCGTTGGTCTTTGAAGCGCAGATCAAAATTTTGCGCATTGGCAGCATTGAGCAGTCGCAAACGAACCAAGCCGGCTGGGACTTTTGCGATCGGCGTTATCGCTCCGTTTACGACAACTGTGTCGCCTCTAGCTCCATACGCGATGTCCAGCGCATTCAAGTCGTTGTTGTCGTATCCGATCGATCCATCCGAATCGATCGAACGATCTTGCAGGATAATCGGCAGATCATCGACCCCATAGGTCCGCGGTAGATCAAGCCTAGCATCGGAGCCGTCATCGATGATCATGATGCCCGTCAGACCCATATAAATCTGCCGAGCAGTATCGTGATGCGGATGGGGATGAAACCACAGTGTGGCTGCCGGCTGGTTGATCTTTAAAACTGGACGCCAATTCTCGCCTGCTTGAATTAGTTGCTGCGGCCCACCGTCGTTGTAGCCGGGCGCTAGAAGTCCGTGCCAATGCACCGTCGTCACTGTGTCAAGCGCGTTTTCGACGGTTACTTGAACTTCATCGCCGCGCCGTACGCGCATGACTGGCCCTAGAACTGGCGCCGAATAGCCATAGGTTCCAGTTGGCTTTCCCTTAATGAAAGCGTGCCGACCGAACATGGCTTTCAAGTGGACGGCGTTTCCCTGCTTCGCGGCATCAATCAGCATTGGGATCGGTAGATGCGTGTCCGCAGGTGCGGGATCGGTAAAACCAAGCGGCGCATCAAAGATGGCGCTTGAGGCGAAAGCTCCGCAGCCGATCGCAAACTTACGCCGCGTCAACATCATGAAGTTGGTGCCAGCTCCGCGAGATTTACTCCGCTGCCGCCTGGCCAGAGGAGGAGCCGAATCGGCGCTCGATGTAATCGACGACGATCTTCTTGAAATCAGCGGCCAGCGTCGGGCCGCGGAGCGTCATGGCCTTTTTGCCGTCGATAAAAACCGGCGCGGTCGGCTGCTCGCCGGTGCCCGGCAGCGAAATGCCGATATCGGCATGTTTGGACTCGCCTGGGCCGTTGACGATGCAGCCCATCACCGCGACGTTGAGGCCCTCCACGCCCGGGTAACGGGTCTTCCATTCCGGCATCGATTCGTGGATGAAGCTCTGGATGTTGGCGGCGAGCTCCTGAAAGGTGGTCGAGGTCGTGCGGCCGCAGCCGGGGCAGGCCGCGACCAGCGGCACGAATGTGCGCAGACCTACGGTTTGCAGCAATTCCTGAGCGACCTTTACCTCGAGCGTACGATCGCCATTTGGTTCCGGGGTGAGCGAAATGCGGATCGTGTCGCCAATGCCCTGCTGGAGCAGGACGCCGATTGCCGCCGAAGACGCCACGATGCCCTTTGAGCCCATGCCGGCCTCGGTCAGGCCGAGATGCAAGGCGTAATCGCAGCGCAGCGCCAGCTCGCTGTAAACCGCGATCAGATCTTGGACGGCGGAGACCTTTGCCGAAAGAATGATTTTTGAGCGGGGCAGTCCGATCTCCTCGGCGCGCGCCGCCGACAACAGCGCCGACTGGACCATCGCCTCGCGTGTGACGTCGCGCGCGTCGACCGGCTGATTGGACCGCGCGTTCTGGTCCATTAGGTGCGTGAGCAGCTCCTGATCGAGCGAGCCCCAATTGGCGCCAATCCGCACCGGCTTGTCGTGCCGGATCGCAGTTTCGACAATGGCGCCGAACTGGCGATCCTTCTTCTCCTTAAAGCCGACATTGCCCGGATTGATGCGGTACTTGTCGAGCGCCTCGGCGCAAGCCGGATGATCGGCAAGGAGCTTGTGACCGATGTAGTGGAAATCGCCGACGATCGGCACGTCGACATTCATCTTGGCAAGCCGATCTTTGATGTGGGGAACGGCGGCCGCCGCCTCGTCGCGATCCACCGTGATGCGCACGATCTCCGAACCGGCGCGTGCCAAGGCCGCCACCTGCTTTGCGGTGGCCTCGGCATCGGCCGTGTCGGTATTGGTCATTGACTGCACCACAACCGGTGCCCCCCCGCCAACGGTGACGCCACCGACTTTGACGCTGATCGTGCGATGCCTGGGGGCTGGACCGGAAAACGCGATCATGAAAATTCCTTCAACGAATCCGTGGCTTAGCAGAGGGCTCCATCGCTGCGGACTGCGGCCCGCAATGCTCCGACGCCATGCATATAACCTCACCGGGGCCGATTGACGAGGAGGAGCCCGGCAGCAACCAGCGCCACCGCGACAGCGAAAGCCGGGGTCAGTGGCTCGCCAAGCACGAGATGGCCCGCCGCCACCCCGAAGAGCGGCGCCAGAAAGGTGAAGACCGACAGGCGCGCGGCCGAATAACGCACGACCAAGACAAACCAGATCGTGAAGGTGATGCTGACCACGTAGATGGTCTGATAAGCAAAAGCGCCGAGTGCCACGGCGGAAGGCGTGGCCGTGATGCGCTCACCGAAGACGATCGCACCGAGGCCCAGCAGCGGCGCCGAGACCACGAGCTGATAGAGCAGGGTCTTTTCCGCGCTAATCCGATTGAGTGCGCTCGCTTTGATGGTGAGCGTAGTCGCCGCCCATGCCGCCGCGCCGCCGACCAGCATGAGATCACCAAGGACTTGCCGGGAATCGGCCGCCGGCGTCGGCAGGCCGAACGCTATCACGATGCCGACGAAGGACAGCAAAAGGCCGAGCCATTGCGAGAGGTGGAAGTGATCGCCTGGAACAAGCCAGCGCGATCCAATCACGACAAAGAATGGCGCGAGATAGAGAAACAGAACGCCGCGCGTCGCGGTCGTCCAGACCAGGCCGCGATAGATCAGCATAAATTCGAGCGCGAACAGGACGCCGGCGAGAATTCCGGCACGCAGCGTACCATCGCGCTTGAACAAAGGAATTCCGCGCGCCTGGGTCCAGGCACCGACCAGGAGCGCCGCGACGAGAGAGCGCGCCGAGGTTTGAATCAGCGGCGGAATGTCATGGATCGCGAGCTTGATGGCGACATTGTTGAAGCCCCAGCTCAGGCAGAGTCCGATGGTGACTGCAATTGCAGTTGCATCGAGCGGGCGCGACGAAGGAGAGGGCGGCACTGCGGTTAGTCGATTTGCAGCCGCTTATCGTTCACGGCAATGCGCGCAAATGCCGGCGATTTCGACCAACGGACTGCGTGGCGAAAAACCGGCCGCGCGCGAAGAGGCTTTGAGCGCCTCGGCAGCGGCGCCACCTGGTGCTTCGCCGACCGCACCACAGCGTTCGCAAATCAGGAAAATGACAAGATCGCCGGTGCCATGATTGTGCACACAAGCGACGAAGGCGTTGCGGCTTTCGATGCGGTGAACGAGACCGTTATCGCACAGAAATTCGAGCGCTCGATAAATCGTAATCGGCGCCGGCCGCGTCTTCTGTTGCAGGCGGTCAATGATTTCATAGGCGCCAAGCGGGCGATGGCTGCTCAGCAAAACTTCAAGCACTTGGCGCCGCATCGGGGTCAATCGTTGGGCGCGCGCGGCGCACTGCGCTTCGGCATGTGCAATGGCAGCGCTGGTGCAGCGCTGATGATCGTGACCGGGAGCGGGGAAAATTACGGGCGACATGATTGCCTGGTGCTTGGTCCGGCGCGGCGCCGGCGCGGCGCCTATGCATTAGTCCGTGCCGGTCTCTTTTGCACTAGTCTAATTGATCGCCGATCGCTCGAAAAAAGCGTTTCCGGCAAAGCGCGTTAGTGATATTGCGCTGCAGCAAAAAGCGCCCCACATTCCTTGGCAAGCTTCGGCCGTAGGTCCGAGGTGTCCGATCCGACACCACATTTCATCGGAGATCCGCATGTTGCAGGGAAAATCAGTGCTGGTGACAGGTTCCACGTCGGGAATCGGTCTGGCCATCGCCCGCGCGCTGGCCGCGCAGGGCGCCAATGTCACGATCAACGGCTTTGGCGACAAGGACGCAATCGAAAAAGAACGGGTCGCGATCGAGAAAGATTACAAGGTCAAGGCGATCTATTCGCCCGCCGACATGGGCAAATCCGGCGACATCGCCGAAATGGTCCGCACGAGCGAGAGGACGTTCGGGTCGCTCGATGTTCTCGTCAACAATGCCGGAATCCAGTTCGTCTCACCGATCGAGGAATTTCCGATCGAGAAGTGGGACCAGATCATCGCGATCAATCTGTCCTCGGCCTTTCATGCCATCCGCGCCGCCGTGCCCGGAATGAAGTCGCGCAAATGGGGCCGCATCATCAATACCGCATCGGCGCATTCGCTGGTGGCCTCGCCGTTCAAGGTCGCTTACGTCTCCGCCAAGCACGGCCTTGCCGGCCTGACCAAGACGGTCGCACTCGAACTTGCGACTTTCGGCGTCACCTGCAATTGCATCAGTCCGGGTTACGTATGGACGCCGCTCGTTGAAAAACAGATTCCCGATACGGCGAAAGCCCGCGGCTTAACGGAAGAACAGGTCAAGCGCGACGTATTGTTGGCGGCACAGCCGACAAAGGAATTCGTCACTGTCGACGAGGTCGCCGACCTTGCCGTTTATCTTTGCTCGGATGCGGCCAAGTCGATTACCGGCGCAAATCTTTCGATCGACGGGGGCTGGACGGCGGAGTGATGTCGAAATTTGCGGCGTCTCGCCCTTCTTGACGGGATCGCTGACCGCAGCGCCCACGCGCGAACTTCTTTTCGTATTTCTGTCCGCTGTCTTGGCGGCTTCGGTCGGCTAGACACGCGAGAGGATCATCTTCAATGAAGAACGTCTTGGCCTCGCTGATGCCCGCCCGCGCGGCGGAGAAAAAAACATCGGCAACCACCAAACGCATCAATCTGGCGCTGCAAGGCGGCGGCGCGCACGGCGCCTTTACCTGGGGCGTGCTCGATCAAATTCTCAGCGATGAGCGGCTCAGCATCGAGGGAATTTCCGGCACGTCGGCCGGAGCCGTCAATGCCGTGATGCTCGCCGACGGGCTGTGCCGCGGCGGGCGAGAGGAAGCGCAAAAGCGGCTCGCCGACTTCTGGCGTTCAGCGTCGAGCACCGGCAATCTTCCGGTGTTGCAGCGCGCGGTCATGGAGCGACTCTTATCCTTCACCCCGCTCGAGGGCACGCCGGTACAGGCTTGGGTCAACGCTTTGTCGCGCTACTTTTCGCCCTATGACGTCAATCCGCTCAATATCAATCCGTTGAAGGATCTGATCGAGCGCTTTGTCGATTTCGAAACACTGCGCGCCAATACCGATCTGCAACTCTTCATCTCGGCGACCAATGTGCAGACCGGGCATGTGCGGATTTTTCCGCGCGATAAGATAACGGCCGACGCAGTCATGGCGTCGGCCTGCCTGCCGTTGTTGTTCCGCGCCGTCGAAATCGATGGCGTGCCGTACTGGGACGGCGGCTATCTCGGCAATCCGGTGATTTTTCCGTTCTTCCGCACGACCGCAACCGAGGACGTGCTCGTGGTGCAAATCAATCCGCTGGTGCGGCAATCGACGCCGATGTCGTCGAGCGAGATCATGAATCGCATCAACGAGATCACGTTCAACTCGTCGCTTCTTGCCGAGTACCGCGCTATCGACTTTGTCGCGCGGCTGATCGATCAAGACCGGCTGCCGCGCGGCATCGGCCCGGGAGAGTATCGCCGCATCAACGTGCATCGCATCGTGCTCGATCGCTTCGGTACGCATCTCGACACATTCAGCAGGCTTTCGACCGATTACGACTTCTTCGACATGCTTCACGTCAGCGGCAAGCGCGCGGCGCGGCGTTTCCTCGACGAGCACTTTGACGATATTGGCGTGAAGAGCACGGTCGATCTGCGCGCCGAAGCGCAGGCCGAATGGGCGTGATAAACTCGGCTCGTGCCTTCCTCGATTGCCAATATCTCTTCGCTTGCCGGTGCCGCGATCGGCTCGACGCGGCTTGACGTCTGCGTCGCCGACATCACAACGCTCGCCGCCGATGCCATCGTCAATGCCGCCAACCGGACGCTCCTTGGCGGCGGTGGGGTGGACGGCGCCATTCACCGTGCCGCCGGACCGGACCTGCTGGCCGAATGTCGAACGCTTGGCGGCTGCGAAACCGGTTCGGCAAAAATCACCCGCGGCTATCGCTTGCCGGCGATGCACGTCATCCATGCCGTCGGCCCGGTCTGGCGAGGAGGACACGCTGGCGAGGAGGAGCTGCTCGCGTCCTGTTATCGCACTGCCCTCGATCTTGCAGCGGCGTACCGCCTCGCGTCCATTGTTTTTCCAGCGATATCGACCGGCGTCTATGCGTTCCCGGCCGATCGGGCAGCGCGCATCGCGGTCGGCACCGTTACCGCGGAGCTTGGCGCCTCTGACCGCGGCATCTCACACGTCGTGTTCTGCTGCTTCGCCCAGGGCGCGGCCGATCACCACCTGGCAGCATTTGCAGATCTCAGTCTGGCCTGACTGCCCGCGCAATTTCAGGTTTTCGGTCGTCTGCGGCTAATTTTCGCGAGAATTTGCTCGCAGAATTAATAAGCTGACTTATATTAGGTAGGCCTTATACAGGATTTCGACCAGTGGCGCCGCGCTCGCTCAATCGAGAATTCGCTTTCCTACTCAATGATGTAGCGCGCATACTGCGGACCCATGCCGACTACAAAGCCGCCCAGTTTGGCATCACACGGGCGCAGTGGGCGGTTCTGGCAAGGCTCGACCGGTTCGAGGGCCTCAAGCAATCGGAGCTCGCCGAAATGCTCGACGTGCAGCCGATCACGCTGACGCGCCTTTTGGATCGGCTCAGCGCGGGTGGACTGATCGAACGCCGGCCCGACCCGAACGATCGCCGCGCCAATCGCGTTCACCTCACCCCGGCGGCTCGCCCGCTCCTTGAGCGCTTCGGCGCGCTCGGCGAGGAGCTGATGGCAACGGCGCTGGCGGGCGTGGACCGCGCCACCGTCGAGCGGATGCTCGCCGAGCTTGCGACCATGAAAGAGAACCTGCGGCACGCCAATGCGCAACGCACCGTCGCTTGAGAACAGCGTTATGCCTGATACGGTTCTTAAATTGGTTCGCAGCGCTTCGGCAAAATAACAAAGAGCGGCGTCCGAGAACGCCGCTCTTCGGTTTACTTCGATTGAGGCGAATTTACTCGGCTGCGCCGCCTGCCGCAGCCTCGCGCGGCTCGCCGCCTTCCGCTTTTTGCTTGGCTTCGAGATCCTCGCCGGTCTGCTGGTCGACCACCTTCATTGACAGCCGCACCTTGCCGCGCTCGTCGAAGCCGAGCAACTTCACCTTCACTTTGTCGCCTTCTTTCACGACGTCGGTGGTTTTCTGCACGCGCCGCGGCGCCAGTTGGCTGATGTGCACAAGGCCATCCTTGGCGCCGAAGAAGTTCACGAAAGCGCCGAAGTCCATGACCTTAACGACGGTGCCTTCGTAGATGTGGCCGACTTCGGGGTCCGAGGCGATCGACTTGATCCAGTTGATCGCCGCTTTGATCGATTCCGCCTTCGCGGATGCGACCTTTACGGTGCCGTCGTCGGAGATGTCGATCTTGGCGCCGGTCTTTTCCACGATCTCGCGAATGACCTTGCCGCCCGAACCGATGACCTCACGGATCTTATCGACCGCGATCGAGAACACCTCGATACGCGGCGCGTGTTCGCCGAGCTCGGCGCGCGCCGACGTGATCGCCTTGCCCATCTCTGCGAGAATATGCATGCGGCCGTCCTTGGCCTGGGCAAGCGCGATCCGCATGATCTCTTCTGTGATGCCGGCGATCTTGATATCCATCTGCAGCGAAGTAACGCCGCGTTCGGTGCCGGCGACCTTGAAATCCATGTCGCCGAGATGATCCTCGTCGCCGAGGATGTCGGACAGCACCGCGAACCGATCCTCCTCCTTGATCAAACCCATGGCGATGCCCGCGGTCGGCCGCTTGAGCGGAACGCCGGCATCCATCAGCGACAGCGACGTGCCGCACACGGTCGCCATCGAAGATGAGCCGTTCGATTCGGTAATCTCCGAGACGACGCGGATCGTGTAGGGGAACTCGGTATGCGGCGGCAGCACCGGATGGATTGCGCGCCAGGCGAGCTTGCCATGACCGATCTCGCGCCGGCCCGGCGCGCCCAGCCGGCCGGTCTCGCCGACCGAGAACGGCGGGAAATTGTAATGCAGCAGGAAGGTTTCCTTATACGTGCCCTGCAGCGCGTCGACGTATTGCTCGTCTTCGCCGGTGCCGAGTGTCGCCACCACCAGCGCCTGGGTCTCGCCGCGAGTAAATAAAGCCGAACCGTGCGTGCGCGGCAGCACGCCGACCTCGCAGTTGATCGGCCGCACGGTTTTGACGTCGCGTCCGTCGATCCGGGTTCCGCTGTCGAGAATATTCCAGCGGACGATTTTAGCTTCGAGATCCTTAAAAACGCTCGCGGCTCGCGGCGCCGGATATTTCGGCTCCGCGACATCGGGCGGGCAGAAGTGACCCATCACACGCTCTTTGGCGGCGTCGACGGCCTTGTGGCGCTCCACCTTCTCGGGGATGGCATAGGCGGCGCGCAGATCCTTTTCGATCAGCTTAAGCATCTCCTTTTCGAGTGTGGCGTTGTCCGCCACCACGAGCTCGCGCGGCTCTTTCGCCGCCTTCTCGGCGAGCTTGATGATGGCATCGATCACCGGCTGAAAATGACGGTGGCCAAACATCACCGCGCCGAGCATGATGTCCTCGGACAGTTCCTTGGCTTCCGATTCGACCATCAGCACGGCGTCCTGCGTGCCGGCGACCACGAGATCAAGCTGGCTTTCGCTCATCTCGTCGATCTGCGGATTGAGTACATATTCGTTATTGATGAAGCCGACGCGCGCAGCGCCGATCGGTCCCATAAACGGGGCACCTGAGAGCGTCAGCGCCGCCGAGGCCGCGACCATCCCCAAAATATCCGGATCGTTTTCCAAATCGTGCGACAGCACGGTCACGATTACCTGGGTGTCGCAGCGCCAGCCGTCGGCAAATAGGGGGCGTACCGGACGGTCGATCAGGCGGGAGACCAGCGTCTCCTTTTCGGTCGGGCGCGCCTCGCGCTTGAAATAGCCGCCGGGAATGCGGCCGGCCGCGTAGTATTTTTCCTGGTAGTTGCAGGTCAGCGGAAGGAAATCGATACCTTCCTTCGGCTGCTTGGCCGCGACCACGGTCGCGATCACGGTGGTGTCGCCGTACGAGGCGAATACCGCGCCGTCGGCCTGACGCGCGAGTCTGCCGGTCTCTAGCGTGAGTTGGCGGCCACCCCAGTCAAGTTGCACACGATGAGTATTGAACATTGCGATTGTCTTTCATGGTTTTCGCGAAAGGTCGAAAGCCAAAAGCAAGACGGCGAGAGGCTGTCATCACCGCAGCGAAGCTGCGATGCTTGTTCAGCGTCCGGCGATCCTGCCATGGCCTTCGGACCTTCCTACATACGGACGGGCGCTCGCCCGTCCCGGAATCGGCAGCTTCGCTGCCGGGCAATGGCGGCCGCATCATGCGCGCCGCCGAGCGCACGGCTTCTGCCGCGCGCAAATCGTCAACGACGAATACCAAGTCGCTCGATCAGCTCCTTGTACCGCGCATCGTTGGTGCGCCGGAGATAATCCAGAACCTGGCGTCGCTGCGACACAAGCTTCAACAGCCCGCGCCGCGAGTGATTGTCTTTGACATGTGTCTTGAAGTGTTCCGTCAAATTATTGATCCGCTCCGACAAGAGGGCAACTTGCACCTCGGGCGAACCGGTATCGTCAGATTTGACGGCATACGTCTTGATAAGCTCCGCTTTACGCGCGGCTGTTATCGACATCGTCACCAACCTTTGTCTCTCTGCCGGCACGACCAGCGATGCCGGCTAAATTGAACACGCGCCGGGGAACGATCTCGCCCTGTTCGACCTCGGCAATGGCCACGAGTTGGCCGCTGCAAGCGACCTGAACCATGCCGCGGACAATGGGAGCGTCCCGTCCGCGCAATAATACGGCTTGACCCCTCTGGAGCCTTGCCGCGTCTGCCGGGCTCACGGCCAGCGCCGGGATGTCGTCCAGCGCGGTCTCGACCGGCAGTAACGCGTCGGCGAGGTGTCCCTCGCCGGCGGCCGCTCTATGGCACAAAGATTGCGCCTGTTCCAGGGGTATCATGACGGCTTCGCCGAATGGCCCCACCCGGCTGCGGCGCAGGGTGCAGACATGCCCCAACGCCCCAAGCTCCCGGCCGAGGTCGCGCGCAAGTGAGCGAATGTAAGTTCCCTTGCCGCATTCGGCACTCAAAACGGCGTGGTCGGGGTCGGGAATTTCGATCAATTCAAGCCGGTGGACCGTGATCGTGCGGGGGGCGAGTTCAACGATTTCACCGTCCCTGGCCAGATCGTAGGCCCGCTCGCCAGCGAGTTTCACGGCGGAGAAGCGTGGCGGTACCTGCTCGATCGTGCCGGTAAAACGCGGCAGTAACCCTTCGATCGTGTTGCGATCGGGACGTTTGTCGCTGGTCGCTACGACCCGACCCTCGGCGTCGTCGGTATCGCGTTCTTCGCCCCAACGGATGGTGAAGCGATAGGTCTTTCGCCCATCAAAGACGAACGGGACGGTTTTCGTTGCCTCGCCGAGCGCGATCGGCAGGCATCCCGACGCCAGCGGGTCGAGCGTTCCGGCGTGGCCGGCGCGGCGCGCCGCGAACAGGTGCTTGATGACCGAAACGGCATGGGTCGAGGTCATGCCGACGGGTTTGTCGAGCACGAGCCAGCCGTGAATGTCTCGCTTTTGCCGCTTGACGCGGGCGGCGGGCGCATCCTTGCCATCGGGATTAACGAGCGAACTGGTCGGCGCATTCATATTTTGGAAACCATAATTCATGCCGACAACAATTGAGCGGCGTTTGGTGCGCGCGCGAACGGGTCGGGATTGGTCGGAACGATGTCGGTGTTGTCCATTATTTCTCGTTACGGCTCCTGAGATCGCGTTGGACCGCGGGTGTTCGCAAAAGCTTCTCGATCCGTTCCGCTTCGTCGAATCGTTCGTCGATGCGAAATCTGATCTCAGGTGCAAATTTGAGGTTAACGCGCCGGGCGATCTCGCCGCGGACATATCGGCTGTTGCGGTCCAGCGCGCTGAGCACTTCCTTTTCGTCCCGTCCGCCAAGCGGCATGACGTAAATCGTCGCCAATCGCAGGTCGGCACTCACGCGCACTTCGGGAACCGTAATCATGTGATGCTCAATCACCGGATCATGAACCTCGCCGCGCGCGAGCATGTCGGCCATTTCGTGACGGATCAATTCGGCAACGCGTAGCTGCCGCTGCGAAGCTCCAGCCGTTTGATCGCGATGCTGACGGCGGCTCATGGGTGAATCCGGATACCCTTTTATGAGGGCCGCTTTGCTAGGGCCATCTACGTCCCAGTGCCTTTGAAATTTGCGGTGGAACGCCCGGCACAAAACCAGGCAGGACGGCTGTCACAGCGTCCGCTGTATCGTCTCCACGCGGTAACACTCGATAATGTCGCCGACCTTCATGTCTTGATAATTCTCGAATGCCATGCCGCATTCCTGCCCGGCCACGACCTCGCGCGCATCGTCCTTGAAACGCTTGAGCTGCGACAGCTTGCCTTGATGCACGACGACGCTGTCGCGGATGAGCCGAACGTTGGCGCCGCGCTCCACTGTGCCGTCGGTGACGCGGCAGCCGGCAATATTGCCAACTTTCGACACCTTGAAGATTTCGAGAATGACGCCGTTGCCGAGCATGGTTTCGCGCAGCGTTGGCGCCAGCAGTCCCGACATCGCTTTCTTCACGTCGTCGACAAGATTGTAGATGATGTCGTAGTAGCGGATTTCGATGCCCTCGCGCTCGGCGGCTTCGCGCGCTTCCTTGTGGGCGCGGACGTTAAAGCCGATGACGGCCGCGTCCGACGCTTCCGCCAGTGTAACGTCCGATTCGGTAATACCGCCGACCCCGGCAAAGATGATTCGGGCGGCCACTTCGCTGGTCGAAAGCTTTTCCAAGGCGCCCACGATCGCCTCGATCGAACCCTGCACGTCGGCCTTGATCACCAGCGGGAATTCCTTGCGGCCGGCGGTCTTGAGCTGATTCATCATCTGCTCAAGCGAACCGCGCATGCCGGTTTGCCGGGCCGCCATCTTTTCGCGCTTCTGGCGGGCGCGATAATCGGTGATCTCGCGCGCACGCGCTTCGGTGTCGACAACGGCGAGCCGGTCGCCGGCCTCCGGCGTGCCATTGAAGCCAAGCACCTCGAGCGGCATCGACGGCCCGGCGGCGACCACCGAATGTCCGGTGTCGGAGGCCAAGGCGCGCACCCGGCCCCACTCGCTGCCGGCCACGACGATGTCGCCGGGCTTGAGTGTGCCGCGCTGCACGAGAACCGTGGCGACCGGACCACGGCCACGGTCGAGGCGGGCTTCGATCACCGTGCCTTCGGCCGGCCGGTTTGGATTGGCCTTGAGTTCCAGCACTTCGGCTTGCAGCGCGATAGTGTCGAGCAGCTTGTCGAGATTGGTTTTCTCCTTGGCGGAGACTTCAAGCTCGAGCACATCGCCGCCGAGCGATTCCACCTGAATCTCATGCTGCAGCAATTCGGTGCGCACGCGTTCTGGCTTGGCGTCCGGCTTATCGATTTTGTTGATCGCGACGATGATCGGCACTTTGGCAGCTTTGGCGTGATGAATTGCTTCGACCGTCTGCGGCATCACGCCGTCATCGGCCGCCACCACCAGCACGACGATGTCGGTGACTTTAGCGCCGCGGGCGCGCATCGCGGTAAAGGCGGCGTGGCCGGGCGTGTCGATGAAGGTGATTCTGCCGCCGGACGGCGAGGTGACCTGATAAGCGCCAATATGCTGGGTGATCCCGCCGGCTTCGGCGGCGGCAACTTCGGTCGAGCGGATCGCATCGAGCAGCGAGGTCTTGCCATGATCGACGTGGCCCATGATGGTCACCACCGGCGCGCGCGGCTGCAGGCTTTCCGGCGAATCCGAAGCGTCGAACATGCCTTCTTCGACATCGGACTCGGCAACGCGCCGCACCGTGTGACCAAGTTCCTCGGCGATCAGTTGCGCGGTATCGGCGTCGATCGTGTCGGTGATCTTCGCCATATGGCCTTGCTGCATGAGGATGCGCACGACATCCACCGACCGCTCGGCCATGCGGTTGGCGAGCTCCTGGATCGTGATCGTCTCGGGGATTATCACTTCGCGCGCAATTTTTTCCTTGGGCTCCGCGTCGCGATGGCCGGTCTTGCGCAGAACGCGGCGCCGGAACGCGGCCTCGGACCGCTCGCGCACCTCATCGGCGGAAAAAGCGTTGACGACGGTCAGTCGGCCACGCCGTTTTTCGCCGCCGCCGCCGCGCGCCGGCTTGGGCGCCGCGGCGGGCCGAGCGGCTGCGCCGCGTCGGGCCGTGCGTGGCGCCTCGTCATCGTCGGCTTCCAGCGCCGGCCGCGCACCGGGCTTTGCCGTCAGAGCATCGGTGCCAAACCGCTTTTTGGCGACTTCGTCGGCTTTGCGCCGGGTTTCTTCGTCGTGCTTGCGGCGCTCTTCTTCGTCACGCTTGCGGGTTTCCGCCGCGGCGCGCTCGGCACGCTCGCTTTCCTCTCGACTGCGCCGCGCCCGGGCCTCTCCTTCGGCGCGCTCGCGCTCTTCGTGTTCGCGCAAACGCGCGTCGGCGAGCGCATGTGCGCGCGCGTTGCGTTCGTCCTCGGTGAGGGTGCGCAGCACGACGCCAGACGCTTTCGGTGACACCACCGGAGCCGCAGACGGCGCCGAGGCAGGCGCAGCGGCAGCCTTGACTGGTGCCCCGGCACGTTTGGGCGCGGCGCCGCGATCGGCCGCCGGCGCCTCGGGCTTGGCCTCGCCTGGTCCGGGAATGCGGCGTTTAACCTTCTCGACCACAACAGCCTTGCTGCGGCCATGACTGAAGCTCTGGCGTACCACGCCCTGCTCAACGCTGCCGCGCTTCAACGTCAGCGTCTTGGTAGGGGTCACGCTCAGCTTTTCGCCGCTATTTTTTGTGGTCTCACTCATTCCGATCCGGTTCCGTACACACTAGCCTCGAACATTAACCTTGCCCCGGCCTGCTTCATCAAGTTCCGCATCTTCGCCGAGCTCGGCGCTCCGAAATCGTTCCAAGCGCCGCAAACGCGCCATAAACGTCTCGCTAGCCCGGCCGGCAAGCAGGGCTGCATGTATCACATTTGGGCGGCCCAATGCCAAATCCAATTGGCCGGTCGTCAGTATTCGGATGGTCCTCACCGATCCGCTTTGTCGGCTTTGCCTTAGCGCGGAATCGAGCTTTTTAACTCCGTCCGGGGCTGCTTCGGCCGCATGCAGAAGCGCAATGACGGCGTCGCGCTTCAGAGCGGTCTCGACCTGGGCAAAGCCCATGGCAACCCATCCGGCTTTGCGTGCCACCGCCAGGGCACCGAGTGCGGCGTTTTCGAGCAGCCGTTCGGTGCGAGGGACGAGATCGCCGGCAAGCCGCACCTCGCGCCGGAAACCGCGTGCGAAAGCGTTGGCCTTGAGGGCCTGATCCAGCGCGCTGCGTGTCGCGGTTACCCACACGCCGCGCCCGGGCAGGTTTTGTTTGAGGTCGGCGACGGCTTCGCCATTCGGTGCGATGACGAAGCGGATCAGGTGTTCGACCGGCCGCACAGCGCGGGTCGCCACGCAAAACCGCTCAGCGCCGCGCGATCGCGGTCCATCGTCGAGTTCGGTAGCGTCCGACTGTGCCAGCATCCGTGAGCTTTGATCCCTCTCTCTCTCCGCTTTAAGGCTGCGCCGGCTCCGTCGCCTCCGCCGCCGGCTCCTCAGCGGCGGCAGGCGCGGCAAAATCCGCCTCGCTGATCCAGCCGGCTTTAACGCGAGCACGCATGATCAGCGCCTCCGCTTCATCCCGGCCTAAGTCCATGCCGTCGAGAATGCCGGCTTGGCGCACGGCCTCGCCGTCCTTGCGTTCAGTCCAGCCGGCGAGGTCGTCGGTCGCGCAGCCGGCGAGATCCTCGACGGTCTTGATGCCGTTCTCGCCAAAACGCACCAGCGTCGCCGTGGTGACGCCCTCGATTTCCGTAAGGGCGTCTTCGACGCCGAGCTCGCGGCGCTTGGCGTCGAGCTCGGCCTCGATCCGGGCGAGATATTCGCGTGCGCGGGTCTGTAGTTCACCCGCGGTGTCCTCATCAAAGCCTTCGATGTTGGCAATTTCCTTGACGTCGACCACCGCCAGCTCTTCGACCGAGTTAAAGCCTTCCGAAGCCAGCAATTGCCCAATCACCTCGTCGACATTGAGCATGTCGATGAACATCCGCGTTCGATTCTCGAACTCGGCCTGACGGCGTTCGGATTCTTCCTGTTCGGTCAGGATGTCGATGTCCCAGCCGGTGAGTTGCGACGCAAGCCGCACGTTTTGGCCGCGCCGGCCGATGGCGAGCGAGAGCTGCTGATCGGGGACGACCACCTCGATGCGCTCACGCTCTTCGTCCAGAACTACTTTGGCAACTTCGGCGGGCGCCAGCGCATTGACCACGAAGGTGGCGATATCGTGCGACCAGGGAATGATGTCGATTTTTTCGCCCTGCAACTCGTTGACGACCGCCTGCACGCGCGAGCCGCGCATGCCGACGCAGGCACCGACCGGATCGACCGAAGAATCGCGGGACACGACGGCGATTTTCGCGCGCGAGCCCGGATCGCGGGCCACCGCCTTGACCTCGACGATGCTATCGTAGATTTCCGGCACTTCCTGCGCGAACAGTTTGGCCATGAATTGCGGGTGCGTGCGCGACAAGAAAATCTGCGGACCGCGCGGTTCGCGCCGAACGTCGTAAATGTAAGCGCGGATGCGATCGCCGTTGCGGAACACTTCGCGCGGCAGCATTTCATCGCGCCGCACGATAGCTTCGCCGCGGCCGAGATCGACGACGACATTGCCGTATTCAACGCGTTTGACGATGCCGTTGACGATGTCGCCAATGCGATCCTTGTACTCGTCGTATTGACGATCGCGCTCGGCCTCGCGGACTTTCTGCACGATCACTTGCTTTGCCGATTGCGCGGCAATTCGCCCATATTCGAGCGGCGGCAGCGGATCGGCGATGGTGTCGCCGATTTGCGCCGCCGGATGCCGGCGCCGCGCATCGTCGAGGCTGATCTGAGTCGCGGGATTTTCGACCGTGTCGACGACGAGCATGTGGCGAGACAGATGCAGCTCGCCGCTTTTCGAATCGATTTCCGCACGCACTTCGGTCTCGCTGCCGTATCGCGAGCGCGCAGCCTTGGCGATCGCATCCTCCATGGCGCCGAGCACGATCTTGCGATCGATCGCCTTTTCACGGGCGACCGCCTCGGCGATCTGCAGCAGTTCGAGTTTGTTGGCGCTAACGGTCGCCATTGGTCAGTCTCCCTGGTTAGATCTCTGTTTGCTCTTGCGCAGCGATTCGGCAACCAGCGCGTCGGTAAGAACGAGCCTGGCCTCCGCCATGTCGTCGATGCGCAGCAAAATGTCGTTTGTCTCGTCACAACAAATGCGGGCACATTCGCCGTCGGTGCCGTGCAGTTCACCGCGAAACCGTTTGCGTCCGTCGATCGGCACCAGCATTTCGATCTGGGCGACATGGCCGGCGTAGCGGTTAAAGTCGGAACGGCGCACCAATGGCCGATCGATGCCAGGCGACGAGATTTCCAGCCGATACGAGCCTTCGATCGGATCGGCAACGTCGAAGACCGGCGATAGCGCGCGCGAGGCGGCTTCACAGTCCTCAATGCTCATCGTTCCGTCGGGACGCTCGGCCATAATTTGCACGGTGCAACCGGCAAAGCCGGAAATCTGAACACGAACCAGACGATAACCGAGGCTGGCGAGCACGGGCTCGGCCAGTACAGCGACGCGCGCCGCTCGCCCCGGCTCGGTTATCCGCCGGGGTTCCTCGGCAAAAGCCACGTCTTCAAAGGTGCTCGATCCACATTCCATGTTCTTCGCAAAGCCGCCTGGCCTCAGGTAATAAAAAAGAGCGGGTCCCGGGGGGCCCACTCTCAAAACCGTTCGGATAATCCGACCGTTATGAGGTATCCATTGGCGGACGACGCAAATATAGCGTTTTGCCAGTCCGTTGCAAGGGTAAAGCCCGCAGACGACCAGCAAATAAAAGTGCCTAGGCCGCCGACTTTATCATCGGCTGGCCCATCGCTTCGGCTTTAAATCCTGCGGAACATCAAAAAACATGATGAACGTTGCTGGCGCGCAGCCTTGGCGTGGTAACGGGTGCCGGTAAAGCCCGGCCAAGGATTGCGCCAATCATCGGCGCACTGCGCCATCCATTCGAAATTGGGAGAGCGCATGAGCCGCTGCAGCGTCCAGGCCGCGTAATCCGCGATATCAGTGACAAAACGAAATTCGCCGCCGCGGCGCAGAATGCGCGCCAGCTGTCCGACCGTTTCATCTTGAACGAATCGGCGCTTCCAATGCCGCCGCTTCGGCCAGGGATCAGGATGAATGAGATCGATCCGAGTGAGCGACGCTTCGGGGAGCCACGCGATCAAGCCAATCGCATCATCAAAATGCAGCCGAATATTCTGAAGGCCTTCGGCTTGGATGCCCGCGAGCGCCTTGGCCATGCCGTTGACGAACGGTTCGACGCCAACAAAGCCGACGCGCCGATGTGCTTTGGCTTCGGCAAGCATCGCCTCGCCGCCGCCAAAACCGATTTCGAGACAAACCGCCGTGACCGGCTCGACAAACAACGAGGCGAGCTCGGTCGGTGCCGGCTTACTGAGATCAAGGGCAAGACGCGGCAGCAGCGTTTCGAACAGCCCAGCTTGCCGCGGCCGCAGCTTATGCCCTTTACGGCGCCCGAAGAACGCGCGGACATTGTGGAGTGCGGGATCCATAGCCGTCCTGATCGCGGTTCACCGCGACGATCGACGTCTTCCTGGTTACGCCCTGGTATAGCAAACGCGCCGGCAGCGGGCACGACGTCCGCAGTGCCGGCGCATGTGTGGCGGCTTAGCGCAAAGCGCGCTTGAGCGAATCGGCAAGATCCGTTCGTTCCCACGAGAATCCGCCGTCCTTTTCCGGCGCGCGGCCAAAATGGCCGTAAGCGGCCGTGCGGCGGTAGATCGGCCGGCTGAGCTTCAAGGTGCGGCGGATATTGGTCGGCCGCAGCGGGAATAATTCAGGCAAAAGCTTTTGCAGCTTTGCTTCTTCGATATTGCCGGTGCCGTGGGTGTCGACATAGAGCGACATCGGATCGGCTACCCCGATCGCATAAGCGATCTGAATCGTGCAGCGTTCGGCGAGTCCGGCCGCGACGACATTTTTCGCTAAATAGCGCGCCGCATAAGCGGCCGAGCGATCGACCTTGGTCGGATCCTTGCCGGAGAAAGCGCCGCCGCCATGCGGGGCGTAGCCGCCATAGGTGTCGACAATGATTTTCCGCCCGGTGAGACCGCAATCTCCATCCGGTCCGCCGATGACGAAATTTCCGGTGGGATTGACCAGAAAATCGCTCGGACGCTTCGGCATCCAGCCGCTCGGCAGCGCCGAAGTCACTGTATCCTCGATCATATCGCGGATCATTCCGGGCGAATATTTCTTGCCGTTACGATTCTGCGCGTTGTGCTGGGTCGAGACCACGACCTTGGTGCAGCCGACCGGCTTGCCGTCGACATACCTGATAGTGACCTGGCTTTTGGCGTCCGACTGCAAGTCAAACAGCGCGCCCGAGCGGCGTTTTTCCGAAAGCACTTTGAGAATCTTGTGTGCGAAATAGATCGGGGCCGGCATGAACGAGCCCTTTTCGTAGACTTCGCTCTCGGTGCAGGCGAAGCCGAACATCATGCCCTGGTCGCCGGCCCCCTCCTGCTCGCCATCCTTCTTCTTTTTCGCGTCCACACCCATGGCGATGTCGGGAGATTGGCCATGCAGCAGGACCTCGACGTCGGCGCCGTAATACGAAAAGCCATCCTGGTCGTAGCCAATGTTCTTGACCACGCCGCGCGCAATTTCGGTGATCATTTCCCGGTTCACGACGGCCTTGCCGCCGTGTTTGTGAAACAGCGGGGCTTGACCACGGCCCTCGCCGGCGATGACGATCTTATTGGTGGTGCACAACGTCTCGCAGCCGAGACGGGTATTTACGGCGCTTTGGTCGGCTATGCCGAGCTTGAGATCGTTCTCGATAAACGCGTCGAGAACGGCGTCTGATATTTGATCGCAAACCTTGTCGGGATGCCCCTCTGACACGGACTCGCTGGTGAACAGATAATTGGCGCGGCGCAAGGCGAAACACTCCCCCTCAAAACTGATGTGATGTGCCAGTCTCTGCCAGTAGGCGCGGTGGCGATACGCGCGGTCGGTTGGTTGACAGGGTTGTTGCAGCGTCGCCGTGCGCGGTCAAGATGTGGGCGAAAAAATGGGCGGCTACCTCGATTTTGGCCTGCGGTGTTGCGGCGACTGTTCGAGTATTCTTCAGCGTTTGTCGCGGCTGGCAATTTGCTCGACGAGATCGACGATGCGGCGCCGCAATTTTGAATCCTCGATCCGCATAAAGGCTTTGGTCAAAGCAAGGCCGTCGGCAGTCGCCAGGAAGTCGGAAACGTAAGCAGGCGAGGGGGCCTCGGCCAAGCCTTCATGGCGGCCTGCGGTCTGAACATTGGGGGCGCCTTCGAAGAAAAAAGCGACCGGGACTTGGAGAGTGTGAGAAATCTGCTGAAGACGACTGGCGCCGATCCGGTTGGTGCCCTTCTCGTATTTCTGAATCTGCTGGAAAGTCAGGCCGAGCGAGTCGCCGAGCTTCTCTTGGCTCATTCCCAGCATCATCCGGCGCATGCGAACCCGGCTTCCGACATGCTTGTCGGTCGGGTTTGGCGCCTTTTTTGCCAGCGTAGCCATGGGGCTTCTCCCCTTTTAGCTCAATGCCGATAGATAGCAAATCTGTCGCAATTGAAACTGCTTTCCTGTTGGCGGGACCCACAGGCAGCGGTTTTTTCCTGGGATCGCGCCAATTCTCACGGAATGTGAGATCGCCCAATTTGCTCGCGTTGGTTGCAGCGTAAGGTATCACCAAAGTATCACCGCTGTGATCCCTAGTTTGTTTGCTCCCTGGTTCGGTCCGGCTCAGGTCATCGCGGCGCCGGCGCGCAGTCGACCGCGAATGGCAAGAACAAATGCGATCAAAATCAGGGCGGCAGCGGGTGCGTCGCCAAAGCGCGCATAGATCGGCGCGCCGATCGAACGCGGCAATGGTGCATCCAACACGCCTTCACTGGCAAGCGGCAAAGAGCCGACGATGCGCCCGACTGGATCGATTACGGCCGAGATCCCGGTATTGGCGGCGCGGGCGAGCGGCAGACCCTGCTCGATCGCGGTCACGCGCGCCTGCTGCAAATGCTGGTAAGGTCCGCTGGAATTGCCAAACCAGCCGTCATTGGTGACATTGACGATCCAGCCTGGCCGCTCGTCGGACGACCTCAGTTCGCCAGGAAAGGTTATCTCATAACAGATGAGCGGCAACGCGCTCGGCGCGCCAGGTACGGTGATAAGCCGATGCCGGTCGCCAGCAAGAAACCCGCCGCGCTGCTCTGTCAGCGTCTGCAGGCCGATGCGCTCCAGGAGATCTTCGAAAGGCAAATATTCTCCGAATGGAACGAGGTGTACCTTATCGTAGACGGAGCGAATAGATGCTTGGTGATCGATCACATAGATCGAATTGTACACGCCGGATTGCGTTGGATTGTTTGGATCGGCAAGCCGCATCGCCCCGGTAAACAACAAAGTATTCTGCGGCAAGGCCTGCGCGATCTGCGCGAACGCATCCGCCTCGCGCGTCAAAAAGAACGGAAAAGGCGATTCCGGCCAGATCAGATGCGTGACCTGATCAAGACCTGGCCGCGCCGATAACGCGAGATATCGTTCCACCACCTCGTGCTTGGCGGCGTAATTAAAGCGAACGTCCTGCTGCAGATTCGGCTGCATGATGCGCAAATGAACGCCGTCAACAAGCCGGGTTGGCGTGCGCGCCAGTCGCACGGCGCCAAAGCTGGCCAGCGCGGCGAGCGTGAGCGCAGCCAATGTGAACGGCAACAACGGCCGCCGTTTTTTCGCATCCTGATCGAGCAGCGTCGCTGGGCTGGCGCAGACGGCGACGGCTATGAAGGTCAATCCCCACAGGCCGAGCACCGAAGCCGCTTGCGCCAGCGCCAACGGCGCGGTGAGTGCATAGCCGAAAGCGTTCCACGGAAAGCCTGTGAAGGCATGGCCGCGCAGCCACTCCATTGCGGTGAGGCAGACGGCCAAGGCTAAGATGCGCATCGCACCGCGCTGCCACAACAAGCGGGCCAGCACGACCCCTAGCGCAGTGTAGATCGCAAGAATCGCCGGGAGACCTAAGACCGCGAATGGTAAGAGCCAGCCAAAGGTCGCGGCATCGACGAGAAACGCGTAGCCGAGCCAATACAGACCGGCCAGAAAATAACCGAATCCGAACCACCACCCGATATCGGCCGCCGCGATCAAGCCACTAAAGCCGCGGCTCGCGACGCCATCGATGAGGAAAACGAGGACGGGGAAGGTCAAAAACAAGACGGGCCAGGCGTTAAACGGCGCCATCGCCAGAACCGACACCGCGCCGGCGGTGAACGCGATCGATCGGCGCCGCCAGCCCCAGGCCAGAACGATGCTGTGGACCAGGTTGTTCGGCTTCACGGTCCACGCGAGGGGTTTGGATTGGACCGGGCCGTCTCGTCGCGTTGCGTCGCCGGGCGAGGCGCTACCGCCCGCAGCGGCAACACCGCCTCGCGCGGACCTGCCGGCCGGCGATCCTTGCGCAGATAAATTTTGACGCGCTTGACCCGGCGCGGATCGGCATCGAGGACTTCGGCCTCAAACGGTTCTGGCCCCGGCACCAGTTCGCCGCGAACGGGCACATGGCCGGCTTTGATGACGAGGTAACCGCCGAGCGTCTCGACTTCCTCCGCGACGTCGCCGACGTCGAATTGGCTGCCGATTGCGGCGCGCACATCATCGAGGCTGGCGCGGCCGTTGGCCAGAAACGAGCCGTCGCTTTGCCTGGTGATCCCCGGGCTCTCTTGCTCATCGTGTTCATCGGCAATATCGCCAACGATGAGCTCCACCAGGTCTTCGATCGAGACCAGTCCGTCGCTCCCGCCGTATTCGTCGATCACAAGTGCAAGATGAATCCGAGTAGCCTGCATCTTCGCCAGCAGGTCAAGCGCCGGCATGGACGGCGGCGCGTAAAGCATTTCGCGGACGATGTTCGCCGCAGTCAACGGCGTAGAAAGATCGATATTCGCAAAATTAAGCGCTGCGGGTTTTGGTTTGGCGGATCCATCCGCTGAGGCCTCGTCATCGGAGGCGCGCGCCGCCATGAACGCGATCAAGTCGCGGATATGGACCATACCCACCGGGTCATCGAGGGTGTCGTTGTAGACCACCAGGCGCGAATGCCCGGCGACTTCGAATACTTTGACGAGCTCGCCGAGTGTAATGTCTTGCTGGACCGCGACGATATCGGCGCGCGGCACCATGATTCTTTCAATTCGGGTTTCCCGCAGACCGAGAATGTTCTTGAGCATCACCGCTTCTTCGGGCGAAAAATCCGATTGCGCTGGTTCAGCGGTCAGAACGAGTTCGAGATCCGCGCGCGGCGACGGCGCTCGCCAACCGAACAGCACGCGCGTCATGCGCGTGAGCCAACTTTCCGGCTGGTCGGCTTGCGCCGACACCACGACGGGAAGCGAATGACGTTCGCCCTCGGTCGGTTCTGTTCGGGGTGAAGGCTCAGCCATTGGGCGTCTTCGGGAGCAGGATCGGGAAGGCTATTTTACGCGTTCTGCGCGGCGCGCGCTCGATCTCTGCCAGGGAGCTTTGCTGGCCGCCGGCCGGCATGCCCGGCGGTCGAGCGGGTTGGACGATAGGGATCCGGCACCGCGAGATCACGCAAGATCGAGCGCTCGGTCGTCTCCATGCGGTGCGCTTGGGCGTCGTTTCCGTGATCATAGCCGAGAAGATGCAAAAAGCCGTGCACCACGAGATGGGCGAGGTGGTGATCGAACGGTTTGCCCTGGCGGTGGGCCTCGCGCTTGACGGTCTCGTAGGCGAGCACGATGTCGCCCAGGTGACTGCCAAGCTGTTCGTCCAGCCGGTCGCTGGGATTTTTCGTTGCGAAGGACAGTACATTGGTCGGCGCATCGATCCCGCGCCAATTGCGGTTGAGCCTGCGCATCGCAGCATCGTCGGTCAAAACAATGGCGAGCTCGGCAGTTTTTGTTGACAACGTAGTGGCGGCTTGCTTGAGCGCGCGCCGGACCACGGCTTTTGCCGCAGCGACATTTTTCCAATGTTCCGAATCGACCAGCACGTCGATTTTTAGTCCGGCGACTGCCGTCCGCTTCATTCCCGGCGCTCGCGCTTGCGTCCGGCCTCCTCGTCATAAGCCGCAACAATGCGCGCGACCAGCTCGTGACGAACTACATCCGCCGCTGTGAAACTGACATGTCCGATGCCTTCGATCCCCGCGAGCAGGCGCACCGCGTCGGCGAGTCCGGAAGTCTGGCCGGGCGGCAAATCGACTTGGCTGGGATCGCCGGTCACCACCATCCGGCTGCTTTCGCCGAGCCGCGTCAGCAGCATTTTCATCTGCATCGCCGTCGTGTTCTGGGCTTCATCCAGAATAACCGCGGCATTCGACAGGGTTCGCCCGCGCATGAAGGCGAGCGGCGCAATCTCGATTTCGCCTGTCTGCAAAGCTCGTTCGACGATGCGCGCATCCATCAAGTCGTAAAGTGCGTCGTAGATCGGCCGCAGATAAGGATCGACCTTTTCGCGCATGTCGCCGGGCAGAAAGCCGAGCCGTTCACCCGCTTCCACCGCCGGGCGCGACAGAATGATGCGATCGACTTCTTTGCGTTCAAATAATTGCACGGCATAGGCGACCGCGAGCCACGTCTTGCCGGTGCCGGCGGGCCCGGTGGAAAACACCAGTGTGTGCCGTTTGAGCGCGCGAACATAGGCGTCCTGCGCGGCGGTTCGTGCGCGCACGCGCCGCTTGCGCAGGTTGATTTCCTCAAAACTCAGGCGAGCCGCCGTCGGGTCGAAGTCGAACAGCGAGCCTTGCGATAGCGCCAGCCGGATCGTGCCTTCGACATCGCCAGGGACGAGATCGTCGCCACGCTTGAGCCGGTCATAGAGACTTTCGAGAACGCGCCGCGCCTGATCGCAGGCCTCGCGCGCGCCTTCGACCGTCACCTGGTTGCCGCGCGAATTAGCAACTACGCCGAGCCGTCGCTCGATCAGCGCCAGATTCTGACCGTATTGGCCGAACAGTGTCGAAGCGAGCCGATTGTCGTCAAACGTAAGAACGATCTGTGCCGTATTGTCTGGCGCGATAAAAACCGATTCTTCCGTTTCGGGCGTGCGCATTCAGACTCCTGTTGCGACCAAGGCCGTCTCGGCGGGCGCCGGCGGCGTGGTTGCGGCAACGCGGTCGGCAAGCGTGCCGAACAGACTGTTGCTGCCGATCTCGGTAATCGTCACCGCCGCCATCTCACCGATCAGCGATTCCGGCGCGGTCGCTTGCACCGGCTGAAGATAGGGCGAGCGGCCGACCAGCTGGCCGGCATGGCGGCCTCCCCGTTCAAACAACACCTCGAAGGTACGGCCCAGGCAGCTGCGATTGAATTTCGCTTGGCTCTCATCGATCGCTTGCTGCAGGCGCTGCAGCCTTTCCGATTTTATCGCTTCGTCGATCTGCCCCGTCATTTCGGCGCCAGGCGTGCCGGGCCTCGGCGAGTATTTGAACGAGAAGGCTCCTGAAAAACCGACGTCGGCGACCAGATCCAGTGTTGCGGCAAAGTCCTCCTCCATCTCGGCGGGGAAGCCCACAATGAAATCGGAGGTCAGTGCAAGCGCGGGGCAGGCGCGGCGCAGACGCTCGACGATGCGTAGATAGTCGGCTCGCGTATGCCGGCGGTTCATGGCGGCGAGGATTCGGTCCGAACCGGATTGCACCGGCAAATGCAGTTGCGGCATCAGCTTCGGCAAATCGCGATGCGCGGCTATTAAATCATCATCCATGTCATGCGGATGACTGGTCGTATAGCGCAGGCGTTCGACGCCCGGCACTTGCCCGACGCGTTGCAGCAGGCTTGCCAGCGACCAGACACGGCCGTCCGGACCCATGCCGTGGTAGGCATTGACGTTTTGTCCGATCAGCGTCACCTCGCGCACGCCGGCCCCAGCGAGCGATTCGATTTCGGCAATAATGCCATCGACCGGACGCGACAGTTCAGCGCCGCGCGTATAAGGCACGACGCAAAACGTACAAAACTTGTCGCAGCCTTCTTGTACCGTGACGAAGGCGCAAGCGCCGCGCGCGCGGGTTGCCGCTGCCGTTGGCGCAGCAAGAGCCACGAATTTGTCGTCCGTTGAAAATTCGGTATCGATCGCGCGCGCCCCGTCCGCCGCGCGCGCCAACAAGCCGGGCAGCCGGTGATAGCTCTGCGGCCCGAAAACCAAATCAACCGCAGGCGCCCGGCGGACAATCTCTTCGCCCTCGGCTTGCGCCACACAGCCCGCAACTGCGATCAGCACATGGCGGTTTTCGGCGGCCGCGGCTTCTTTCAACTGGCGCATGCGGCCGAGCTCGGAATAGACCTTTTCGGCGGCTTTTTCCCGGATGTGGCAGGTGTTGAGAATGACGAGATCGGCATCCTCGGCCGTACCGGTCTCGATATAGCCGTGGGGCGCCAGAGTGTCCGCCATCCGACGCGAATCGTAGACGTTCATCTGGCAGCCAAACGATTTGACGTAGAGCTTGCGGGCTTTCGTCATGCGGCGATCGCTAACTTAACCCTCTGTTGCAGATGACGAAATCCTCGGGTCCGGCAATTTCCGCGGCGGCCATCAGGCGGCTTAGCCGGTTTACCGATATTCGCGCAATATACACGCCCAATCCAATGCCCCGGCCTCTGTTGACGGCGGCGGATGTCATATAGGCATCCGGCGCCTTGCAGCTACCGTTGCAACGGTCATTCCAAACCGCGAGCGACGGATCATCAGCCGAAGTCGCGGCGCAGCACCAGCGCGGTCGCGCCGTCGTCGTAATAGCCGCGCCGGCGGCCGACGTCCTTGAATCCGGCGCGACGATAGAGCCGGCAAGCCGGCATATTGTGCTCCCCGACTTCCAGGTAGACGGCGCGGATGCCAAGACCGGCGAGGCGCCGCAGGTGCAGATCGAGCAGTTGTCGGGACAGGCCGCGCCCGCGCCACGCCGGCGCGATCGCGACCGAGAGGATTTCCGCTTCGCCTGCGGCAAGACGCGACATAATGAACGCAATCAGTTTGCCGCCGACCGTCATGCGTTGCGTCACCACATTGCGTTCGAGCAACAGGCGCAGAATTTCGTCTTCGCCCCAGCCGCGCCGAAACGAAACGCCGTGCAGCGCCGCAATTGCCGCCGCGTCGGTCGGCCGCGCTTCGGCAATGGTCGGCATTTTGCGGCTAAAGAGACGCGATACGAACCGCATCATCGGCGTGGCAGTTGCACGGCATTTTGCGGCTGCGCGTCCGGCGCGCGCAGATATTGCGGATTAGGGGCTGAATGCGCCTGCGGCGTAACGGCGCCGATCTGCGCCACCCACACGATGTCAGGCGCCTCGCGCGGATCGACGGCGCGCGGCGGTGCTGCGTTCTTCGCCAATCCGTCGGCGATCGCTCGCGCCGACGAACCGACCAGATAAGCCGGCGCGGCGGATGCTGCGCGTATCGCTTCACTCAAACGTGCCAGTCGCGGGCTGACGACGGTCTGCCCGCCGGGTGCGAATACCTGCAGAAACACATGCTCGTGCCGGGCATCGATCGCGGCGACCACCGGAGACTTGCCGTTGCCGGCGAGATAAGGCGCGGCATAGACCGACAGCGTTGAAACGCCGACGACCGGCACGCCGGTGGCGACGCCAAATCCGCGGGCGGCGGCCAGACCGACGCGCACGCCAGTGAAACTTCCCGGCCCGATGGTTACCGCAATGCGGCCGAGGTTGCGAAAAGGCATGTCGGACCGCTTCATGACCCGCGCGATCAGCGGGATCAACGCCTCGGCATGGCCGCGGACCATCGGCAGGCTTTCGCTTGCGACGATCCCATGGTCGGTGTCCAGAACGGCAGCCGCACAAGCCGCGAGCGCCGTATCAATGGCAAGCACACGCATGGAGCGTCACAAAGATAGAGTGGATCGCCGGCGCCAACTGTGCCCGATCACATCGGACGGACTTCGGTAACGTCTGGAATGAAATGGCGCAGCAAGTTCTGAATGCCGTGGCGCAGCGTCGCGGTCGACGATGGGCAGCCGGAACAAGCGCCTTTCATGTTGAGATAGACGACGCCATCCTTGAAACCGCGGAAGGTGATGTCGCCGCCGTCATTGGCAACCGCGGGGCGAACCCGGGTCTCGATCAACTCCTTGATGGTGGCGACCGTGGCAGCGTCCGCCTCGTCGAAAAATTCTTCGCCGTCTGTGATCTCATGGCTGCCGACGGTCAGCAGCGGCGCGCCTGACATGAAGTGCTCCATGATCGCGCCGAGGATCATCGGCTTGAGCTGATGCCATTCGCCGGCGCTTTTAGTCACGGTGATGAAATCGGAACCGAAAAATACACCGCTCACTCCCGGGATGCCGAATAAGCGTTCGGCGAGCGGCGACTGTTCGGCTTGAGCGGCGTCACGCAGATCGAGGGTGCCGTGTTCCAGCACCGGGCGTCCGGGCAGGAATTTCAGCGTCGCTGGATTCGGCGTAGCTTCAGTCTGAATGAACATCGTACCCTCCATCACGGCGCGCTCCACTGGATCGAAGCTGCCCCGTGACTCGCGTCAAACTCCCCTATTAGGTGGCGAATTTGCTCGAAAGTTCAAGGGCGGCGGCGATATCCCTCCTACACACGAACGACTATTTTGCCGCCGGCTTCACTCGACTCTGCCAGCCGATGCGCCTCTTGGATATCCTCGAAGCGAAAGACTTTGGCCGGCTTGGTCTTGTAAAGGCCCGCGGCGGCGCGATCGACGATCGCCTGGAAAGGAATTTCGCTGAGCGGGAATTCCGGCGTGCCGGTGACCACGGCGCTTGCAAAGACCGTGAGATGCCGGCCGCTCGGGATCTGAAATACCGGCTCAAGTGACAGCGGACCACCGCCACCAAGAAAGCCGACCAGACACGCGTGACCTCCGCGTTTGAGCATCGCCAGTGAGTCGAGCATCGTGGTGTTGCCGACGATATCGAGTACGGCGTCAATGCCTTGCGGATGATGCTCACGAATGCGTTTGGCAAGTTCCGGCGATTCCAAGAGCACCTCCTTGGCGCCCAATGCATCAAGCATCGCTGCCCGCGAAGAATTTCGCGTCGTTGCGACGACACGCGCGCCGGCTTGGTTTGCGATATTCACCGCGGCCTGACCGAGCGCGGAGGTCGCGCCGCGAATGGCGACGATCCGGCCTTTGCCGAGTGCGAGGACGCCCATCAGGCTTGTCCATGCGGTGGCATAGGACTCCGGAATGGCCGCCAGGTCCTCCCACGAAAGGTTGCTGTCGACAGCGACGACATTGGTCGTTGGCACGCAAACCTGTTCGGCGTAGCTGCCGTTCATGCTGCGCCCCAAGCCGCCGACCAGGGCCATCACCTTCTGGCTAGGCGCAAAGCGACTATCGGGGTCGGACCTGACCGTTCCCACGCATTCGATGCCGGTGATTTCGGCCACATCGCCCCATGCGCCTTTGCGGAAATAGATTTCAGCATGGTTGAGCCCGAAGGCTTTGACATCGATTACCACGTGGCCGGGTTTCGGCTCCGGATCGGGACGTTCCTCGATCTGCAGGACTTCAGGACCGCCGTATTGCTTGATGACAATTGCACGCATTTGAGCCGCTCCGTGTGGACGTTGACGGACGGGATTGATACGCGCGTGCTTGATTGATAAAAAGAATTAAATT
>Ga0187802_10000018_pt1 | contig 33205 bp, 28 predicted proteins | sample NC_wetland_sal_i_FD_130584 | JGI IMG/M metagenome (GOLD analysis project Ga0187802, IMG submission 130584) | Wetland sediment microbial communities from Neuse River Estuary, North Carolina, USA - Control_2 | ecosystem: Environmental > Aquatic > Freshwater > Wetlands > Sediment | place: USA... | reverse complement strand
GCCGTGCGTGTTTGGGCCGGTTTCGTGTAGTCGGTCTTCTTGCTGGCCGACTCCGTCGCGGCCGGCGTCGTCGCGCCGGTCGTCGTCCCGGTCGTCGTCGTGCCGGTCGTCGTCGTGCCAGTCGTCGTCGTGCCGGTCGTGCCAGTCGTCGTCGTGCCGGTCGGCGTCGCGCCGGTCGTGCCCCTCGGCGGGTACGGCGTGCCGGGCGGCGGTGGGTACTGCGGGCCGGTCGGCAGGGGCGTGCCATGCTGTCCGCCGTGGCCCGGGTGGGTGTAAATCCAGAGGCCGAGCCCGCCAAGAACCTCAGGAAGCGGAGGTCCGCTGGGCACAACGACTTCGCGAATCGGAGGCTCAGTCGGCACAACGGTCTCGCCCGTCTCAGGTTGACTCGGCACTCCGGCGTGACGTGGTTCGGGGGGTCGCCCTGGCCCATTCCTGCCGCCATTTGAAGGAGGCTGCGGAGGCGGCACGAAGGCGGCGATGGCGCATTTTGCGTTCAAGCATTGATTTTCAAACCCCGATGGCTCAAGCCCGCTCTCCCACGGACCCACAACATCATCGGTTGTCGCGACCACCATTTCGCCTCGCCGCGATAGCGGCTTGCAGTGCCCCGGCGCGGCCATGGCACAAACCGTCACCCTGCCCGTATGCAGCAGAACCAGTGTTCGCTGCGCTTCCACGACGAGATCGAACGCGGTGCCCTCGTCCCTGATAACAGCGTGCGGTGTTTCTATCTGGTAGGCGCCGGACATCGAGTTGCCACTGATCCAGCGCACGGCGCCCTCTTTGGCGCTTACGATAAGCTTTTGAATCGAATGATTGCGGGGGTCCAAGACGACATGATCGATTTTCATGATCGCTGTGGCGCCGAGTCCAATTGTTGACCCATCGAAGAGAGCGAAGTTGGCTCTGCTGTTCACCTGAGTGCGGATGAACTCGGCTTCGAAGACGTCGTCGCCTTTGCTGGTTTGCGTCCAATCCTGATCGTTAAACGCGCCTTCAACATCCTGCTGAATGAGTACAGCGTTGCCGACCACCATGTTTGCTTGCGCGGACGTTCCACCGCCGATTCCGGCAGCGATAACTGCCAAAGCGGCTAAACACTGGAGGCGATGCATTTTCCCCTCCTTACCAGTAGTGATCCTTTCATTCGCCGGCGATGCTGGCACCGCAGGTAGCTACAATATGTCAGCGGCAGGACGCCGGTGCTGTGCCCTAGTCACTCCCAATTTCGCCAAGCGAATGAGTGATTCCGGCCGCCGCTATTTTCACCGTCGATGAGGTACCACCCAGGAGAATAGCTAAACACGCGAGTTTGATTTTGATGCAGATCAAATTCGCAACGGTTTTTCCAAACAAAACATTGAACGTGCGAGCGCCCAGGAAAGTCCAAGCGGCGGGTCGCAGCGTCAACGCCTGCGGTGCGAGGTTAACCAGGATCGGCAGCCGCAGGTGTTTGATTGACCTTGCATCCAACACTTAAAAGCGCTCAGGATGAGACCGGCCGATGTCCGCACCGAATGCACCTCCTTGTTTGTTTCTGAGCCATTCGGGTGCAGACATCGATGTTGCCCGCGAACTAAAACGCCGTCTCCTGAATAGTTCCGACGCACGCGCCGCAGGCCTTCGCGTATGGTTAGATAAGGACGACCTGGTAGCGGGCGTTGGCTGGCAGGCTCAGCTCGAGAAAGTGATCAGCCAGGAGGCTACGGCCTTTGGCGTCCATGTCGGCGCTAACGGCGTGGTGAACTGGGTTGAAAGCGAGGTCCGGCTCGCCCTTTCGCGGGCAGAGAGCGAGCCAGATTATTGCTTCATTCCCATCCTTTCGAAGGAATGCTCGGGGTCCGAAGCACTGCCTCCTTTTGCCCGGCGCTACCAGGGAGTACACGACCCCCTCAATGATCCCGACGAGTTCGCGAAGCTTCTTCGTGCTGTACTGCGCCGATCGTCCGGACCGAAGCCGATCGTGCTTGAAAGTCCTTTCGTCGGCCTCAAGGCGATGACAGAAGCGGACGCAGATCGGTTTTTTGGGCGAAATGAGGAAATTGTCGAGCTTCTAGATAAACTGAAGCGCTATCGACTGATTGCAATCGTAGCGGACAGCGGTGCCGGCAAGTCCTCTCTCGCTCAGGCTGGACTCGTTCCTGCTTTTCGCGGCGGAGCACTCGCCGATAGCGCGCGCCGCGAGCCGGACGACAGGGTATGGCACGTCGTCATAATGCGGCCCCGCGGCAACCCTATCGAGGGTTTGAAACGGGGGGTGACGGAAGCGGCCGAACGGCTCGGACGTGGTCCCGACGCGTGCGCCGCCTTGCGCAGGCGCATCGATCCCACGGACCCAAGCGAGACCGCTTACGCGATCCGCTGCGATTTGCCGGTCGGCAAAACGGAAACTCTATTGATCGTAGATCAATTTGAGGAGCTGCTTACAGAAACTGGGCAAAGTGATCGCGGTCCGTTTGTTGAACTTCTGATGAAGCTAGTCGATGGCTTCCGCATCGTACTCACCTTGCGCGCTGATCATTTCAACCTTTGTCGGCCACTCTCAAGCTTATTCGACTATCTGACGCATAATAACTACGATCCTGTCCTGCGGTTGCGACGGATCACGGACCAAGGGATCAACGAAGCCGTGCGCAAACCGCTGCGCTTGGCCGGTTACACTGACAGTGCAGAAGCGGATGCGGTCATCGCCGCGATCCGTCGGGACATCAGCGATCGTGCTGGCGATCTTGCCTTGGTGCAGATGGCGCTCTACGCGATGTGGCAGAAGCATCGGGCTGATGGTGTCGATCTCCTTGTCGCTTATTCCCAGGTCGGTGGCGTTGCGGGTGCTTTAGCGCAAGAAGCGGAGCATGTCCGAACGGAACGCCTGGATGTTGCCGAGCGGGCTTTGCTCCCTTCGATATTTGTTCGGCTGGTTCGACTCGGCGAGACGGGCGGAGCAACCAGGCGAACTGCTCAGCTTGCGGATTTCGACGGCCCGCATCAGGTCCTTGCATCAAAGCTCGCGACCGAGAACTGCGGACGCTTGCTTCTTGCCGGTGAAAAGTCTGTCGAGGTCGCGCATGAGGCGCTGATCACGCAGTGGCCTTGGTTGCAGAATGCACTGCACGAAGGGGCTGCGGACATGCGTGTCCTGGACCGGCTGATGGACAACGCCCGTCGCTGGAACACGGCCGATCTCAGCAGGAACGCGTATCTCGCGAGCGGCGCCGAACGGGAGGAGTTTGTCGCGCTGATCAGGCGACGACCGGACTGGCCATCGGCCACAGAGCATGAATTCGTCACCGCGAGTGTAGAGGAGGGACGACGACAGCAGCTTGAAACAAGACGACGCCGGTGGGTGATCAGAGGATTGGTAGCTGCGGTTTTTCTGATTTTGATAGCGGCTGTGATCGGAGTGGGGCTAGCGGCCCGAAAAGCAGATGTGGCCGCCGAACAGGCACGAAACCAACGTGACCAATTGCTCCTCCTTCAGTCTCGGTTTTTGGCTGACCTCGCGAACCAGCGAATGCTGGAGGGAGACGCTGGCACAGCTATGCTGCTCGCCCTCGAGGCACTTCCGGACGCTCACGGCGGAATTGAACGGCCGTTCGCTCCGCAGGCGGAGGAAGCTTTGTTTGGCGCGTACCAGGCGCTTCGAGAGTTGGTTGTGATGGAGCACAAAGGTCCGTTGGTCGATGCAAGCTTCGCGCTCGACGGTCGCCGCGTCGTAACGGCGTCCGAAGACAATACTGCCCAGGTGTGGGATGCCGCGACCGGCAATCGAGTGGCAGTTCTCGAGGGGCACTCAGGGCGCCTGCTGGCCGCGGCCTTCAGCCCTGATGGTCGACGTGTGATTACGACCTCCACGGACCATACGGCGCGCTTGTGGAACATTAAGCAGGGGACTCCTTCCGCCATCATTCTCGAACATGGCGCAGTCGTGCGGACAGCCGCCTTTAGTCCTGACGGTGTGCACGTGGTGACAGGGTCAGATGACAACACCGCGCGCGTTTGGGATGCCCAGACCGGCAAACGACTCTTGATTCTCGAGCACACGGAACCTGTCCGCGTCGCGGTCTTCAGTTCGGATGGCCGGCGCATTCTGACAGGATGTGACGACGCCATTGTACGTCTGTGGGATACCGAGACCGGCAAGTTGGTTCATGCCTTCGAGGGGCACTCTGGCTCCGTACGATTCGGTGCATTCAGTCCTGACGGTCAGCGCGCGGTGACCACCTCCGTTGATAAGACGGCTCGTCTATGGAACCTAGAAACGAACGAGTTGGCCGCTGTTCTTGCGGGGCATCAGGCACTCGTGTGGCGTGCCGCTTTCAGTCCCGACGGTCGACGCGTAGTGACAGCGTCCGACGACAACACCGCTCGCATTTGGGACGCGACGGGTCGGGAGATTGCCGTTCTCGAGGGACATAATGGGCCGGTACGGAGCGCCATGTTCAGCCCGGACGGTCGTAGCGTGTCTACAGCATCAACCGATGGTACGGCCCGGATTTGGGACGCTGACACAGGCAAACTGCTGCTCGTGCTCAATGGCCATCTCGACTGGGTCTTAAACGCCGTATTCAGCCCGGATGGCGCCCGCATTCTTACTGCATCACGAGATCACACCGCACGATTGTGGCGCACCACCACATTTACGCGACACGCTGGACTGGTGCGCAGCGCGGTCCCGGGGCAGGAACGCATCCTTTTAGAACATAATGGCCCTGTGCACGGCGCGGTATTTAGCCCGGACGGTCGTCGCGTTCTTACCGCGTCCGATGACAACACGGTCCGATTGTGGGACGCCGACACGGGTGACCAGATTGCGCTCTTCGCTACGCACGGCGCCGGGCAGGGTGCGGCCGCCTTCAGCCCAGATGGCAAGCTGATCGCAATGCCCGACGGCAACACCGTCATCATTCGCGACGCTAACACTGGTACGGAGTTCTCTGTTCTTCGCGGGCACAGTGCGGTTGTACGGAGTGTCGCCTTCAGTCCCGACGGTCGGCACATCGTCACAGCGTCTGCCGACAAGTTTGCGCGCATTTGGGATGTAGAAACGGGCTCGACCACAGCGATCCTAAAAGGCCATACCGCGTCGCTATGGAGTGCTGTGTTCAGTCCCGACGAACTTTTGGTGGTGACAACATCCGATGACAGCACTGCTCTGTTGTGGAACGCAGTTTCCGGCGAACTCATCCGGCGCTTCGAAGGACATTTGGCCCAGGTATACGACGCCACTTTCAGCCCCGATGGCAAACGAATCGTGACCGCAGGCACTGACAATACGGCACGCATATGGGATGCGGCAGCAGGTACGACGATCTCAGTCCTGAAGGGCCATTCAGACTCCGTGTTCAGCGCCGCCTTCAGTCCCAACGGTCGACGCGTTGCGACGGGTTCCAGCGACAAGACTGCACGCATTTGGGATGTAGCAACGGGCACGACCATCGCCGTCCTGAAAGGTCACGCTGGGCCGGTGCGAAGCGCCGTATTCAGCCCCGACGGCAAATCGGTGCTTACGGCGTCCGATGATAACACCGCTCAGATTTGGTATGTTTTCGCCACCCTGGAAGCTCTTATCGATCATTCCAGGCTGGTGGTGCCGCGCTGCCTCACGCTAAAGCAGCGCGAAGATGCATTCCTCAATCCGGAGCCGCCACGTTGGTGCGTGCAACAGAAATGGCCTTACCGGAACTGTTCGGTGCGCGCATCGGCTAAGGCAGAAGCGTGCTGACCTGGATCCCCCGCGCATCTCTATCATCCGCTCGGATATAGCGAGACCCCATCTCACAAGACGTTTGAATCAATATGGTGAATCAATAAGGGCGATCGCCGCTCTTATCTCCGTGTTCAAAATGTATAATTGAAAGGCACACTTTACTGACTGAGGCGCTCTCGATCCTTGAAAAGCTGGATCGAGATCACAAGCTCACAGCGGAAGAAAAGAATTGGCCCGATATGGTGCGCGCCGCGTTGTCAAAGCACCCGTGACCGATCGCTGAACTACTGGATTGCTTTGGGTATCGGCAAAAATATCCTCGTCAACTGTTCGAGGCTAATCTCGAATCCTGCGGCGCCCGGGTGGCCACCTCCGCCATAGAGCTTGGCGAATTCCCCACAATGGATGTCGCCCGGCCGTTCTCGCGATCTGACGGATACAGTCACACCGCGGTCCTTTCCGGTGCACCATATTGCAACCATGTTGTAGGCGTCAGCGCCGGCACGCTCATAAACTACGTCGGCCAGATCACTGGCCATGAACTGAGGCGCGTTTACCAGGGCAACTTGATGGGCGGCTGTCGCCCCGTTGCGTGTCCAGTCGACTACACATTCAACGCAGTTCGCGGCGGCCTTCCGAAGCTGCTGCTTCTGGTACGCGACAATTGGCATCCCTTTGAGGACTGCCTCTTGCGGTTGGTCACAGAATTTGGCCCACGAATCAAAACTGAATGGCATGGTATCCAAGTACAAATGGAGCGCTTCGATTGCATCGACGTATTTTTTGTATGCGTCACGTCTCTTATGCCACCACAGGTCGCGCCACCCTAGATAGTTGATGAACTCGGGTCGAGAAATCTCGCGATTGATTGTCTGGGAGGGTTGAAAAAAATGATCCCATGCGAGCTGGCAGCCAGCCCTAGCCATGTCGAAATTCACGAAGACATTCCCGAGATCCTGGATTTCGCGCCTAACGGCCCAAGCGCTTGCCCCACTCTGTTCATCAATTTTGCGCTGCTCCATCAATTCTTTTCGCGCCGTGTCGTGGTGATCAAGGATGGTTATCTTTCTGAAGATTTTTGCTAATCGACAAAGTTGACCGACGTTGAACGAGAAATCTAGCACATAAAGCTCATACAGCGGATGCTCCGCTGATTTGGCCATGTCATCAACGAATGAATCTTGTTCCGCGCCGTACGACACGGGGATGTAGCTGGCTTCGCCGCCGAACTTCTTCCAAGCGACAAGAGCGGCACCAAAGCCGTCCATGCAGTCTTTGTGATACACGACAACGATGCTCATCGTTCCAACCAATTCCTGCTGTCAGTCGGGAATCTAGATGGGCAAGTCACACCCCCCTTGCCGGGTATGGAAAGCCGGCGGATGGCGTGAGCCCGGCGTCAACATGCTTGCGAAGAGCGGCATCGCAAACCGCGTAACCCCAGTTGATCAAGCGCTCTTGTTGATGGTCATCGAGGCGTTTGAGACGGGTGGGAATTTTGGCGAGTTCCATGGTTTGCGCATGCGGGCACGGTAGTGCGCTCGAAAGCTGATAGTCGCCAATGTCGGTGCGGATGCCCCAATACGTGCCTTTGCGCACTCCTAATTTGAATGCGTCAATTGTTTGACGCTTGCGCAGAGACCGCACCTGATCATCAACCATAGTGAACACGCGGTAAGAATGTCTAGCCCAGTCGCTTTTCGGCTCCTCCTCAGCCTGAATCTTGGCGCCGCCGTCACTGACTAGGACCGTGTCGTATCGTTTCCACACGGTCTCGAGCCCGAGATTGTCATAGACGCCCCCATCAGTGAGCAAGACCTTGCTGGTGAATGGAGGCCGCTGCAGGTCCTGCCCGGAATTCTCAGTGAACGTCTTCGGATCGAGACGCATTTCAAATGGGGAGAGGATGGGAGCGAATGCCGATGATGCGGCCACCGCCTGCGCTAGCGGGATGATCGGCTGCTTTACCTCCCCGACACGGTAGTCGCGCATATATGGCTTCATGAACCGCCACAGCGCTCCCGACTGCACATTCGTTGCATTGATAACGAAGCGCGGCTCGTCTGGAAGATCTTGTAGCGTGGCGTCGCCAAACAGATGCCGCTTGTAGGCCGCCGCCACGCGATCGCTGATGCGGCCGGGAAGCGCGATTCCCAAGATGACGGCCCCAGCGTCGATAGTTTCGCTGGCCAGCGCGCGAATGGGGTCGACCACTGCACGGATGAAGCTGGACGATGAGTGCGCGCACTCGGAACTCACATCCTTCCATTTGAGCGCCAGCACGCCCGCAGTGATCGAGCCGCCAGACACACTCGAAATCCTGTTCACTTTGGCCAATAGTCCAGTTTGGTGGAGCCGCCATATTGCGCCGACGTGAAACACCATGGCGCGATAGCCCCCTCCGGAAAGGCAAAGCCCGATACCTCGTTTAGGATTTTGCATTGCCTCTTCGGGCGAAATCTGTTCGACAGGGGCATCTGGCATATGCTCTACATCCATCTAGCCTAACCGCAGCTGAAAGAGCCTCGGGGCGCATCTGCTCGGCGAAGCAAATGCCGGCTACCAAAATTTAGGATATCACGACTCTTTGAGACGGGACCCAACCTTTTCCGACGATTAGCTGCTTTCCAAACGTTCTCTATCGACGCCGATAAGCTTCGAAAGATAGCGAACCAAACCTGACTCCGCCGCCAGTGCGTTCTGCTCGTTCTCAACGCCGCCTTTTCCAGCCGAGCGAGCGCCGTTGGATTTCGAGGCGAACGGTCGAAGTAACGCTGCTTGATCAGCAGTGGCGCTTTCGGGTACGCAGGGTTTTATTTGATTCGTTTCAGATCGCTTCAACCACGCAGCGGGTGCAAAAGGTCGGCGTGCCGATGCGGGAATTTGCGCAGAGGCCGGCGAACCTCACTGTCATTGGCAACAATCTTTTTGAATTGGACATGGCTTTCGTCTCCTTGCGTTTGTGGATGATTGCCACACGCCAAAGGCGGGAAGCCGTGACGGATTGGTGCTATCTGAGAAATCGGTCATTATGCGCCGGTCCACCTGGGGAATCCCCGGCGTGTCGCTACAAGGGCGCGTCGAGGCGTTATTACGATGCGCTGGTTCGGGAGTTCGTGTCAAAGCACTGGGGCGGCTCCCGATTGAACAATTGATCCGCGTCAATGCCTGCAGATAGACTTCCAAAATAACGGAGTGAACAGCACTGGGAGGAACCAATCATGGCTAGGTTGAAGAAGCGATCAAAAGTACAACAGAGAAACCGAGTGACAACGCGCGGTAAGGTACGCAAGGCGACAAAGTCCACCCGAGGAAGAGCGTCGAAGCGAGCTATGCAACAAAAACAAGCTATTTCGGCAACCGTCACTGGCGATGATCAGCAGGTGGGTTTCCGGGCCATGGTCATGAAGCAGGCTATTAAGTACAACCTCGCGGGATCCGCGAAGAATGAAAGAAACGAAATTGTACAGTTTATGCTCCAAGGCGACGCGAATCGCTTGGATTCAGCCGTGGCGACCATTCGTGAAGGAACGAAGAAATCATCAAATATAGATGTCATTATGACTCAAGCCGCAGTCGACCCCGCTTTGAGCACGTTTACAGTCATTGATTGGACATCGACTAGTAGAAATATCACGACCCCGTATACTCTCGTCTTTAAGCTTAGGGCCAATGATAAAGTGATATCCAAGTCAGAGGTCAAAGATGTTTGGCATGAAATACTGCGGACAACACTTAAAGGGGACGATTTGCAAGAGTTAGTCGATTACGATACCGATTGCTGAGGCGCTGATCCCCAAAAGTTTTTCCTACATGGTATGGGATCGGGATGACACCAACTGGAAGGGCGATGTTTAACGAAGATGGCGAGCCGATCGCGCGCTGCCTACTCGGGATCCGCTATCTGACGTGCCATCGGGATGAACGATGACTCTAATCGTTGAGCCCTGCGCCACCTGCAGAGCGCGTTGCTTGAAGACCTTGCGGGCTAGCCGCTCTTCGGACAGTTTATCGTTGCGTTCCCCAAGCCACAAACAGTCGCCCGTCATTTGCTCACTCGCCACCATTCGCGCCACGCCGCAGGCAAGGCTCGTGAAATCTGTGAAACGTCAAGTTGCCCCACCTCGTTGTCCTGCGCGCCATGGAGTCGCTTCTCACTGCGCTTTGCTCCACCCTTCACCCTTTGGCTCAGGTACCCTGCCTCAAGCAGAGTCTTCACGTTCAACACTCCAGAAAAGCTAGGCCGTTTCATTTTCGCCATGCCAGGGTCGCGCGAATACGTTCCAGCTACAGCGACATCTATAGCCGCCGCGGTGGTGACGTAAATTCCGAACACCCCCAGTCGGCCAAGCTCATATGCATGAGGCCCCGTAATGCCTCCCGCCCAAAGCACTTTGATGCCTAGAGTTTGACCAAGCGCAGCAATTTCCGCGACTTCATGCAACCTCAACAATCCTTTAGGGTCGTCGCCGCTACGGACGAGCTTCCAGCCCTTCGATTTGTCAACCGTGTCTATGAGAAGGATTTTGACCCCCTGCCTCGCCATTGCACGAAGCCAGATTTTAACCCCGTTGGCCCTATTACGCCCGACATACACGCCCGTTGAGTTGATGATTCCCTGGTCCACATAAAAGACGGGCGCAGTTGCCCATCCTGAAAACCAGCGTTGAACTTGTCCGACGACAATCGCACTCTCTTCAAGGGTCAATGGATACAGACTGTACTTTCCGAGATGGAGGCCCATGCAGCGCGCAGTATTGAGGGCGCTCCAAATTGATCGAGCAATCGTATCGGGATCTCTTAGTTCCAACGGGCGCACCCGCACGGCCTTCCGACGCGCGTATCGCAAAATTTGTGAGACTAACTCGGGATCTAAGTAGTTGGTCAACCCAGGGAGTGAAATCGCTCGATCGGCCTCTTTCCGAACTACTCCGTCGATCGACACATCTCGGATGCCCGCCGCACGTGCAAGATCGATGGCCCTGAGTGCAGAATTTCGCCCCTTCAATCCCCAACCGATTCGAATGTTGAATCCGAGGCGGTGGACTTTGGGCGCCGCGATCCCGCCCGACTTAATGTACTTGACGAGCTTCTGAAGCAATAACTTGCGTTCAGCGAAAGGGCGGGTCGAGCCAAGCTCAAACTCAACGAACGCCAGGAGCGGCCGTGGTTTGTTATCCGGCGTTTTAAGAAAGCGGCTGAACGTATCCACGAGCTCAGCCTCGGCTGAAGCCAGAGCGCTATCCACTGGCCCGTCGCTGACCGTTATGATCGGTGGCGGGAGATAGTGCCTAGCATTGATGCGAGTCCCTATGTTTGTCGTCATCAAATTACGGCCTGCACACGCGCACCAGACGTTGGAGTATTCGTCAGGTCCTACCGGCAGCTCGCCAACACCGCTCAGTCGTTCCGCATCGAGCGCGACGCCGACTGCCAGTGGCGATGCCCGATCGCCAAGCGCTTGGGCCTTCGGGGAAGCAAGCGCCGCGCGACAAATGTCGTCGGCAGCGGTTCCATCATCGCTCACACCGAGAAAGGGACCGAACCGACTATGATTGTAATCCAGCAACGAGACTGCAGGCAGGTCCGCGTCTCCGCCGAGATAATGTAATGCCTTCGCAGCAGCATCGCGCCAGTTGCCGTTTGGCAGGCGGCCTTCTGACGCCACAGCACGATACTCGCGAAGAATCGCCCGGCAAGCCTCGCTGATGCTGCGTTGGACAGTCGGCGACAGATTTCTGCCTCGTGTGAGAGAACGTATCGCCCGCAGCAGTCGGCGCGGAGGTTGGTCACGCCTCATCTCATCTCCTCAAGGGATCTGCAATTAGGAGGCTGCATTTGGATAGCCTGCGAACACGAGGCGGTCTATTGATCCTAACAAACAGACGCGAGTCCCAAAAGCAGTTTGGTTTCTTATTTACCTTAGGCACCCAAATCTCGCGCAACGTCGGCGGACTTGCTCCAGCCGGCAATTTTTCGCGCGAACATGTAATACCGTGGTGGCTTCGACCAATCGAAGGACTTTGCGGCCTTCAGCGAAGTTGCAGGATCCGCGTCTTCGAGCACCGCTTCTAAATTCGAGGGAATCGCCATCGGAGTGCCCTCCCAGAGAGCCGACTTACGATCCATTAGGCCCGAGGCGACCATCTCTTTCAGTTGGGCGGGGTGGCCATATTCACGCCGACCCCGAGCGACGGTAGAAATGAACAGATCGCCGAGAGCTGCGGCCAGCGCGACGAAAGCGGTCAGAACCGACGTGCCGATCGCGTGCTCGGGACGGATGTCGCGAAGCGTGCACCAATGCTCCCAGACTCGGCCACCGTCCTCATCACTTCCGGGAGGTTGATCAAAATCCTGCCGGCGCCAGAGGTTAAATAAATTAGGTGGATCTTTAGCAAAGCGGGCCGACGTCCGTCCTGTCGAGGTACCTTCAACAAAACCAAGCAGCTGTGATTTTCGCAGGAGGCTGATACCTTCCGCCGATTGTGTCGGTACTGTATACCCATTTCGGCCGTCGAGAACCGTCACGCTCGCGAAATATCGGTCCGTGCTACCGTCGTGGGAGATTTGCAGCCACAACAAGCTTCCGTCTGCACGTTCTCGCACGCCGCACCCGGCCGCTAAATGACAGGCGACGTGCCATGCTCCGAAATCAAAGTCACCAGGATCACCGGGACCGAGGTTTTCGCCGGCGATTACGCGCCGATCTCGCCAAAGTCTTCGAAGCAGTTCAACATTGGCGGCACTGTTGGTGAGATCCCCATTTTCAGAAGCTTCGAATTTGTACGTTCCGCGTTCCATTCGCACCACCCATTAGCCGCCTCCGCGCGCCGCTTCTAAGAGGCAAATTTGATACCATTAATAAGGCGCTAGCGCCGTCACCGTTCAAGAACCAAGTTCAGAACTTTGTTGCCCACCGCAGACGCCAACCTCTACCATATCGACGACTGGCTTACCTGCTGCATCCTGTAACCCCTTTTTGTTGCAGGAACCAACCGGTGGCTCGTCTAATATAGAAAAGAGGTTTTCTCCCTCAAGCATTTTTTGCATGTCGGCGGAGGAGATGAAGATTCGACCCGAACGATCGCCGCCCATGAGCGCTTCCGAGCTTTAATAGTAGATTATATCAAGTGAAGAAGCGCGGTTCGTCGCAATCATCGTCGCATATTTCCCTCCCACGTTTAAAGACAGGTGATTGTTGCAGACCCGGCGCGCTTATTTCTAAATAATTTAGCGGACCGATGCCCCAAACCAAAAGTCGAGCTCTCGGAGACGCCGCCGGTCATAAGGTTGGGGAGGATCCGATATCTGCCATTTGTCGTTGTCGGCCAAGCCTTCCCATTTTGGCTTGCCGTCGCTCGCGGCCACAGAGCTCTGCCAGCGATACTGGTTGTAAATCTCCATGATTTTGCCGGCGTACTGACCGGCGAGTGGCCCGTTTCCTTCGATGATCAACAGGTTTTCGTCGTTAACGCCACTCGCCTTCGGCCCCATATTGTGCGAACCGGTCATGATGACAGGCTTTTCGCCATATGGGTCAATTACGACAACCTTGCTGTGAACCATAGCATGTGTGCGTGGCAGCTTCAGTAGTTCCTTCTTCCAAAATTTAAGCGGCCCAGGGATTGCGGCGGGCAGCACTACGTCCGCGTTTGCTTCGATCCGATCCCCGCGATTGAACAGAGTGACTGGGTTTTTCGCCGTCCCCGGATTCTGGTTTAGCACACCCTGGATATAGAGGTTCGGATTGTACTGGGGGCTTGAAGGTGACGCGAGTTCGATAATGTCGTTGAGAAGCGTACCGCGTGGCCCCGGATTGAACATCAGAAACAGAATGCCTTCCTTTGCTTCCGCGATGAGTTGTCCCGCCTGCTCTAAATCGAGTTGCTCATGCATGGGTGTGAACCAAAGAGTCGTGGACTTGGTTCGCGCGGGCGTTCGCGGCTTCGCATTCGATTCGTAGAGCGACGAGGGCGAATCATTCTTGTCCTTCGCCAGTGTGTTCCACTGAACGAGATAAAACTGCGCAACCGATGGATTCTGTACAAGCAGCGCATTATTCGCCTGGGTGCAGAGCCCCGTCTTCGTCCAATTTGTGCTGCCGGTCCAAACCGCAAGCGGTTTCTTGCCGGCGTCACATAGCACTAAGAACTTGTTGTGCGCCAGCGCGCGCGGCGCAGTCATACGGTTCTTGAGATCGCATCGCTTGATTTTGGCGCGCGCGGCCTTGTTCTCGTCCTGCCCCTTCCTTTTTACGCTCCCGTTGCCAAGCACGATATGCGCCCGCTTTCCGAACGCCTTGATCAAGGGCACCAGTTCGGGATCGTCGAGCTCAAAGAGAGCCGCGTAGATGTGCCCCTTTTTCGAGTTCGCTTCTTTGAGAAGAGGCAGAAGCTTGTCGCGTATCGGTCCGGCAAGAAAATTCCTGGTCTTGTTGCCGGGCGTCGCGATTATTTTGGCAAGCGCGGTACCGGGCTTCGCATCTGGCAGCAACCGCGACAGCCACTGACTCGCGACGATGCCCCGGTTAAAGTAGCAGGACGCCCTGCCTTCTGTTTCAGCGCCAATCTCGACGATATCGCTCCAAACGGATGCGAGATCGTCCACCGGCTTCAATCCGTTTGCGGGTCCAGTCATCGGGACCACGCAATAAGCCACGCGGTCACCCGGATTGACCATAAAGTCCGACCAGAGGTACTTCTGGATCGGCCATTGGGTTGTGGGTTGCCGGGTTCCCGGCGCAACGTTCGGGCCGTCAGCGAATCCAACCCAACTCGCTACGATTTCCTCTACGAAGCCGTCCTTGTCGGGCCCACCCACGGTGTTCGGGCTCTCCGCGCTGCCTTTTGCTCTTTTGATCTTGCGCTTCAGCGCGAAGCCGCGGCAATCCTTTATGAAATCGGATCGCCAAGCGATGAAGGCGCTATCGACCCCCGGATGAACGATTGCAACAACCCGGCTCTGGTTTTCTTTCCGAACGCGGTTGCGAGTTTCGACCAATGTCATAATTGCCCCTCCCTTGGTTCGACACGTGCCTTTCGCCGGTATTATCCGCCATCGCCCTAGGGCTGATGGCGATGCCGACTTTCGGGACGCGGCGCGGCGTCCACTCGACTCCAAAAAATTCCAGAGATGATGCGTTTCAAACACGTATGTACGTTTTTATTTAGCCTTCTTCTTCGCCCCGTGATTCAAGCAGCTGCCTCCTTTGCCTTCCGCTGCCATGCGAATCTTCGGCAGGCAGTCGTCGGTCGCCGCCGGCGCTTCGCCGGATCGACCGCGGATTCCTGGTCACGCGCGGGATTGTGGTCAATTCTGAAGGAGCCATCGGACATACCTTCGGAAAATCGCTGGTCTGACCACGCGTCCAACTCCTCGCGGAAAAAAATCGAATTAGCTCCCGTATGTGCGACAGGTCTGCGGCTTCACCGACAAACCCGCCGCATGGATGCGACTCACCAAGGAGTGTCCGAATTCTATAACCAAATATTTTCCAATAGCAGGCCAAAACTAGACACGCATTAAATAGCGTCACTGAGGTCCCGCGAAACAGGCGGCGGAGGTCACGGCAACGTGCCCACGCGACGCTCCACGATGCGACGGCGCGATTCAACTTGATCATCGTAGGACGGATATAATGGTCGCTCACGGCACTGCAGCAGTGACGGATGCCCATCATCGAGTATCGGTGGCTCGGCAGTCGACGAGCGACCAGCCTTTTTACACCCACCATCACGGCCTTGAGCAAGGAGACGCACCATGTTGAAGCATTTTGATCATCTTACGATCGTCGTGCGAGATCTCGAAGGCGCGAAGGCGTTTTTTCGCGTCCTGGGATTTAAGGAAGCGAAGTCCGTTATCATTGCTGGAGAGCCGTTTGCAAGCTATATGGGTGTTCAGGAAATTAAAGCGGATCATGTTACGCTGGTTTTGGAGAATGCATCTCCACGAACGGAGATTCAACTCCTACATTATCAACACCCGCATCCTGTAGCCGACCCCCATATCCGCGACCTACACAAGATTGGCATGAACCACATTTGTTTTGCGGTGGATAATGTCGAGGCCGAAGTTGCCAAGCTGAGAGCCAATGGATTCAAGACTCGAAACGAGATTATGGATTTTCATTCGCGCAAACTAGTTTTCATCGAAGGGCCTGAGGGGGTCACTGTCGAACTTGCTGAGTGGCACTGAATGTTCACAAAGTCTTGCTCTAGAGTTGCACTGCTTCTGAACATTTTTTGGCCCGTCGAGGCGGGCCGATCTGGATGTTGTCGATATCAAAGTCGCGAAAGATGGTCTCGCGATAGAAGCCCAAGAACACGGCGCAGGGGCACGCTCGCAATCATCATCAAACCCGAAAACGGCTCGGCTAAGTTCCAAAATCAGGAAAATTGCGGAACGACACCGACAGTGCAAAGAGTTGTGGTCCGTAAGCTCGCTCAACGCGCGATCCGGTTGGGACCCTGTCGGTTATCCTGGACGGCTCGAGAGCGTGTTTCGGGAGTGACGCATACATGGTCAGCCTCGAAAGCTTCCCGCCATACGAAACCTGTTAGGCACGTATCTGGCCCGGACGGACCTCCGCTCGGATTGCGTCTTGAGCCAGCAAGCATGTTGTCCTGAAGCGTTTGCTCGTGAGTTTGCACGGATACGCACACGTGATCATCGGGAATGGCTTCGCGCCAAACGTATCCCGCTATGCACTTGTCGTGCTTCTCCGAACCTACGGTAAAATAAATCCAGATCCCGCCGACCGTCACGAGCAAGCAGGCGATGGCCCCCAGCGCGAACGGAACCCATTTAGGGCTCGAACCGGGCGGGCTTCCGCTACGCGAAACCGGTTCGGTCTTCGAGATCTGGCCTGAAAGGGGAGATTCGCCTGTCTTCAGAATCTGGTCGATGGCATAGATGAGTCTACTCATGTGCTGACGAAAATCCCGCCCGCCGTCGACTTCGCCGGCATTGATATAGCAAAGCCCTTGCAAGCTTTGGGGTAGATCCGCAGCCTTCGGCATCGTCGCGCCGCTGACCAGCACCGGAATGATCCGCATTCCTTGTTGGAACGCAGTCTCCAGCTCGATCCGGACCGGATCGTTGTTCGCGTTGATCCGAGCGTCCTTACCCCTGCCACCAAGCCATTTCGGACCGATTACTGCAATCATGACTTTGTTATCGGACAGCGCATCCCTCATTTGCTCGCGATAATCAAATCCCAGCGGGATGCTATCGATGTCCATAAAGACGGCGTCTTCGCCGTAGTGGTTTGCAAGGTTGTCCCGGATCCGTCCCGTAATGACGTCTGAGTCTGAGCGACGGTATGAAAGTATGATTTTACTTGGCATCGGCTCAAGCAATCAAAACCGGCAAACGCACGAACGTGGCGTCGATATGGAAGCTTGCCATTCCGGCAATGGGCCTTGCAAGCGGTAGCACGCCGTAAATCTACCTTGGCGACTACAGGTAAGTAATCTGATAAGTAATCGATGGCTAAAGGTTTTCTAGTATGCCTTCAGCCTGGTGATGACTCTATTGAGACGTCTCCGCCGATCCTCGTCTTCGACCTGCGCAACGCTCGCCTCGAGATCATGCACAATGCTGTCGATCTGCCATAACGCGGGACCTTCATCCGCGACCTCGTCACAGAGCTCTTCAGCTTTGTCAGCATCGCCAAGATCGAATGCCCCAGCGAGCAGCGTGGGGCGAAGCCATTCGTCGCTCGTACCCCGGCGCTTTGCTCGATCGCATGCTGCCATCACGATATTGAGTACGGCCTGCGCGCGCTCCTGGTCACCTTTGCGATTGCGCTTACGATAAAGACGGGCCAAGTTGGAAGAGCAGTAGTATTCGTTCAAGTCCAACTCCATGCCCCGCTCGTAGCTTTCGATGGTTTTATTGAGATAAATGAGTTGCTCTTGAGCGGTCGTTGCCGAATCATACAAGCGCTTGAATCGGCCTCCTCGCAATCCGAGGCGCTCCGGAGTCGGCCCAAACTCTTGTATTAGCGCATCGACTTCCGCGATTGCCTCGAGATGCTTGCCGGTGTGCGAGCGGGCAAATGCTAGCTGTTCTCGGACCTGGGCTAGCGTCGTTAGTTCATCGGGGAGTTTGCCGATAAAGTCGATTACAACTTTCCAATCATCAGACTTGTACACAGAAGCGCGCAGCAGCACCATCAGCGCGAGAGCGACCGTTGGCAGCATTGGTGGAATTGAATAAGTTGCTACAAGCTCTTGAGCCCGCGCCATCCGCGCGGGGAGGGGGACGGTGCGCGCTGTGCGGAGATCTGCCTGAAAGATCGCGAGTTGAGTCAGCTGATCTTTCATGGTTGATGCGGCTTGCTCATCGACGTTGGATGGGTAGCCATGTATTGATGCATGCATCGGCGAAGCACCACCCGCACGTCTCTGAATTTCGCCCTTCACCGCACTACAAAACGCATGTGCGGTCGGCTCGGTAATCATGCCTTCAGGAAGCGGGTAGCGCACCGTCCGCATCTGCGCGACGTCGAAAAGCTGCTTGGACCAATCGGCTGCGAGCAATACGCAGCCTTTCTCTTTGGCGGCGTGGCGGATCCCAACTTCATAATAGACATTCACATTAGCAATCGTCATGTCAGCTAACACGAGATCGGCAAAGTACAGCCGCTCAAGCATCTGTGTGATAACAAGCGCCCCGGTGTCTTGATCGGCCCGTACCGGCTGATAGCCCAGCGCCTGAATCACGGGGACGTAGCCTCGATCCCACAACGCGTTAAAGTCGATCTCTGCGGGCCCGTGGCCCGCTTCGACCTGGGTCGGCTTGCGGCCGTAGGGCATGATCATGAAACACACGGGTCTTGGTATTGGCATCGCAACCTCACCTCCTAGTCCAGAATTGCGCGGTCCAGGTTTACCCGCGGTTACTCCATTCGAAATGACTATGACTATTATAACGGCATTAATGACGCGTTCATGCTCGATGGTCGGTGCGCCTTGGTGCCACGGCGACGAAATTTTCGCGGATTGGGTCATTGCTCCTCGTGTCTGAGACAGCGTGTTGGCCATTCGCCATCGCGCGCTTGCTGGAGCCAACTCTGGTCGGACAACGGCCACGACGCCCGACTTGTCCTCAATACAGAGCGCTGTTGAAGGACAGTGCGAGCTCCTTATTGGCGTGCCGTAGGCAAGAGGATTCGTTGGATCGGAACGGAAATGCCGGAACACTTTCTTGGTCAGTAACATTCGCAGATCATATTCGACGTGGTATCATTTTTGCGGTGCGCGGGCTTGGAAGGCGGAATGGCCTACACTCGCAAGAATGTCTGGGAACTCGGCGGCGACTGGGCTGACCCGATCCTTTGGTATGCGCGCGGTGTAAAGGCAATCAAGGCGCGGGCTCTTAGCGAGCCGACGGGATGGCGGTTCTACGCAGCCATCCATGGGATCGACCAGGATCTATGGCGGCAACTCGGCTATCTGAGCTCTGGCGATGCGATGCCAAGCAGCGGCGACATTGAGACTTATTGGAACCAATGCCAGCATGGAAGCTGGTACTTCCTGCCCTGGCATCGTGGCTATTTGATTGCTTTTGAGGCGGTCGTTCGCGACGCAGTGGTCAAGCTCGGCGGACCGTCGGATTGGGCTCTGCCCTACTGGAACTACTTCAAACCGAACCAGGATGCGCTACCGCCCGCCTTTGCGTCAGCAAACTGGCCGGACGGAGAGGGCGATAATCCGCTTTATGTTCCACAGCGATACGGTCCGAATAACGACGGCAACGTCTACGTGCCGGTTAACATGATCAACCTGAACACACTCGGTGATCCTGATTTCTCAGGGGTAGCCAGCGGCGGCAGCCCTGGGTTCGGCGGCGTCAATACGGGGTTCAGTCACAGTGGCCAGGTCCATGGCGGCATCGAGACGCAGCCGCACGATTGGATTCACGGCTTAGTCGGTGGCGGCGACCCCCAATCGAATTTACCCGGACTGATGTCTGATCCGGACACCGCTGGGCTCGATCCCATCTTCTGGCTGCACCACGCTAACATCGATCGGCTATGGGAGGTCTGGCGGAAGAACCCGACTAGTCATGTGGATCCCACCGACGCCAATTGGGTCAATGGACCTCTCGTCGTCGGCGGTGGCACCTTTGTGCTGCCGATGCCGGGCGGGGTGAGCTGGACCTACACCCCCGGTCAGATGAGTGATCTTTCGCAACTCAATTACACTTATGATGATGTGTCGCCGCCATCTGCGACGCCGGCGGTGGTTGCGCGGCTCGAGCGGCTCGGGGTGCCATTGGAGACGGCCAACGCGCTTGCAAGGAGCACCGCCATGGCTGGCCCTAAGACTGTTGAACTGCTCGGTGCCAACAATGAGAGCTTACGCCTAATTGGTGCAGAAGCCGGCACGTCAGTTACCCTCGACGCTGCGGTCCAACGTAAAGTATCCACGAACCTGGAGACAGCCGGGGCCGCAGGGAGGCCGGCACCTGACCGAATCTTTCTCAATCTCGAGAATGTACGCGGCCTCAATGACGCCACTGCTTTTAGCATCTACATCAACCTGCCTGAGGGCGAGGATCCAGCCCGGCATCCCGAGCTTCTGGCGGGCAGCATCGCGCTGTTTGGCGTGCGCAAGGCGACGTTGGCCGATGGCGAACATGCAGGCGACGGTCTCACCTTCGTCTTCGAGATCACTCATATCATCGACGCCATGCACCTCGCCGGCGCTCTGAATGTGTCGCAGCTCCGGGTGCGGCTGGTCCCGATCAAGCCCGTGCCCGAGGCGGCGCAGATTAGCATCGGTCGCATCAGCATATTCCGGCAAAGCAGCTGACGAGGTCGCCTTATGAGCCGCACCGCGCATGGGCCCGATATATGGCTGGTTGTGTTGGGATCGATCATCTTGCTCGCCTGGTGGTTGCTAGCGCGCAACAGCGGCGACCTGATGATGTCCGCATTCTGTTCGTCCAATACGCTGTGGGCGCTACCGCTGTCGGTCCGGTTCGATCTCGCGCTGATGCTCGTCTCCCCGGCGCAGATCGCTTCTGGTTCGGCACTGATGATTGCTGCCATGATGCTACCCTTGATCATCGCGCCGCTTCGGCACGTCCGCGATCGGAGTTTCGCTAGGCAACGGACGCGGGCGACCATTCTATTCGCCGCCGGCTATGGTGTGGTGTGGATGATTGCCGCCGTAGTTCTCCAGCTCATTGCGTTCGTCGCGCGATGGGCAGCACCTGCACCGCTGCTGTGTTTTGGCCTCGCGCTCGTAACCGCAATACTTTGGCAGGTCTCGCCCACGAAACAATGGTGCCTGAACCGCTGCCATCGCCGGCCACATCTCGCCGCATTCGGCGCAGCGGCAGATCGCGACGCTTTTGATTTTGGTCTGACCAATGGCGCATCATGCGCCGGGTCGTGCTGGGCGCTGATGTTGCTGACGCTTCTAATAGGCCAAGGTCAGATTTCGGGGATGATCGCCGTCACGCTCTTTGTCTTTGCCGAACGGCTCGAAAGTCCCGCTCGGCTCAAATGGCGCTGGCGAGCGCCCAGCAGGGCTCTACGGATCGCCGTCGCGCAGGCGCGTATGCGGCTGACAACCGCGCGTGCGGCCGAACATGTCGTGACTCCCGTTGACGACAGCGTATTTGGTCGCACGCTATGCCGCATCATGATATAATGGCATGCTTGCACCAAGTTCGCCGCTGTGACATTGGCAACAGCGGAAATTCACGATCGCCAGTTACTTTTGCACGCGACGCAGGACGCGATAAGACTGACGCACGACTTCAGTAGCGCTCATCAGGCGTGAAAGGTGGAGTCATGTTGGCCGGTTTTTTTGAGACTGTCATCGCCGCCATCTATCGGCGCATCAACCGCTGGCGAGTGTGGTATCGACTGCCATTTCCCATCGCGGTTATCAATCTGTTGGCGCTGCGGGTGGATTTACGATGGCGCAATCTGTTCGATACCGAAACCGCACCACCCGATCTGCCGGCGCCCGATAGTTTCGACATCCGTCATTGTCGGACAGCTGACGGCACTTTCAACGATTTATCGAAAACTTGGATGGGAATGGCGGATGCGCGGTTTGGACGCAATGCGCCGCTTCCGCAGACCTTTGGCGAACAACCACCAAGTCTTTACGAGCCTAATCCACGCGTCATTAGCCGTGAGTTGTTGGCGCGCACCAACTTCATCCCAGCAACTACCGTCAATCTGTTTCTGGCAGCGTGGCTGCAATTCATGGTCCACGATTGGCTCAGCCATGGCGTCAACGATACGCAAAGCCCTCCGCTACGGTTTCCCGTTCCCGCGGACGATGATTGGCCTAAGCCGGAGATGACCATCCTGCGCACCTGCCCAGATCACCAGCGCGGGCCACGGGATGAGGGCCGGCCAGCAAGCTATCGCAACATAGTCACGCATTGGTGGGACGGATCGCAAATGTACGGCTCCGACTTGCGAATGCAGTACTGTGTTCGTAGCTCACCGACCAAAGAACTTTTACCCGACGGCAAATTATATCTCGACGAAACTGGACACCTGCCAGTCGATCCGGAAGCCGCCGACCATGACCCGCTTCAGGAGCTGGCCGCCGTCAATGGGAACTGGTGGATTGGACTTTCTGCCATGCACACGCTGTTTACGCGTGAGCATAACGCGATCGTCGATCGCCTGAAAATTGACTATCCCGACAAAGACGGTGAGTGGCTGTTTCAGAAAGCACGCCTAATCAACGCTGCACTGATCGTGAAAATCCACGCCACCGAGTGGACGCCAGCATTGCTGCAGTCATCAACCTTGCAATATGCCATGCGTGGCAGCTGGTGGGGCGCGCTTGGCGAAGCTTATTTCAAAGCGTTCGGTCGATCGACGCACGACGAGCTTCTTTCTGGCATTCCTGGCTCATCGACCGAACAGTATGCCGCACCGTATTCAATTACAGAAGAGTTCACGGCGGTCTATCGACTGCACTCGCTCATTCCCGACGATTATTCGTTTCGTCAGCACAGCGATGACAAGGAAATCCTTGCATGCACAATGGCGGATCTGTTTGCCGGCGGAACCACTAAGGTACACCGCAAGGTTTTGTTCGACGACGTACTGTATTCGATCGGCACAAGTTATCCGGGTGCGCCGGTGCTACACAATTACCCGCTACATCTGCGTCGCCTACCTGAAAAAATCGATCAAGGCATCATGACCGATCTGGCTGCGACCGATATTGTGCGCGACCGTGAGCGCGGTGTTCCACGCTATTGTGCGTTCCGACGAATGCTGCGGATGAGTGTCCCGAAATCTTTCCAGGAGCTCACCGAGAATGAGACTTGGCAAAAGGAACTGGAAAAAATTTACCAGGATGTCGAACGCGTCGATCTTCTGACCGGCACGCTGGCAGAAACTAAGCCCCCGGGATTCGCTATCTCGGACACCTCATTCCGCATCTTCATCGTCATGGCTGGGCGCAGGATCAAAAGTGATCGCTTCCTGACCAGTGATTACAACCCCCATGTCTACACGCCGCTCGGTATTGATTGGGTGGAGAAAAATGGCATGCGCGAGGTGCTGTTGCGACATGCCCCATCGCTCCATCCCGTTCTGAGGAACGTGCGCAACAGCTTCTTTCCGTGGCCCAGAGCAGCGAGCTGACGTCATGGCGCGGCGCATCCGCCTGCCCGGAATCGTTGACGTGGTGCTGGTCTCCGACCCAGCCGAAATACGCGCCCTCAATGATGCACGCGGCGTCGATCGCAACTTCGTCCTGCGCGGACCGCTGATCAATCGCTTGATTGTGGCCCGTATCCGCCGCTGGTTCAAGATTATGGGTCAGCTGTTGCCTTCCCTCATGCCGCGCTACGACCATGTCCGTGCCGATCATCAGCAAAAGCTTGCTGCAGCAGTTGACCCGATATCTGGCAACACTCTGTGGAGCAATTCACAGATCGATGCACTTGCCGCTTATGTCTGCGGCGGCGGCACCGATGAGGGCGCCGGTATTGTTGCTCAGCAAATTGTCGGCAGTTTATTCGATCCGGTCTACCACGCAGATCGTGCCACTTGGAAAGCCGCGAAACTGATCGATCAGTTTCGCGATGGTATCTCGCCGATTCAAATCGTGTGGCAGCTCACCGGACAGCTGCGCCGGGCGCGCGCTCTTTTGGTTGACCGTGCCAAGGCTGACCGTTGGACGATGCACGGCACCGCAATCGGTGTTCACGGCATCGTACAAGCCTTGACGCAGATGCGTCGGTTGCGCTGTGGGCCAAACGCGGAATCTCTCAGCGATGAGGCGGTACTTTGGCAATGCCTCATCCCGCCGAAACAGGTGCCTCGCACCGTCGAAGTCCCGCTCGAGACGCCGCTTGTGAAAGACCCTTTGAGCGTCGGCTCCATTCTGATGCTGCAGCTCGAAGCTGCCTGGCCGCGGGCACCGGACGCGGAGCTAGTGTTCATGCACGGCCACTGGAATGCGTGCCCGGCACGCGCCTTCGTGACCGGACTCCTCCTGGTGGTGTGGCGTCGGAGCTTACAGGAGTCCATTGCCACATGACCGAAGCGATGGACCAGCGCGTTACACCAGCCGCCGCCAGGGGCAGCAGCGATGTCATCTTTACACCGTTGAAATTTAACAATCTCACGGTCAAGAACCGTGTTTTTCGCTCCAGCGTTTCCGGCCGTTTCGATAACGAAGATGGCTCGCTCACCCAGACGCGGATCAATTGGGAATGCAAATTCGCAAAGGGCGGCGTCGGAGCCATAATCTCATCTTACGTCCCGGTGTTGATGGAGGGTCGCATAATCGCCGGCTACGCGACCATCCACCGCGACGACTTCATTCCGTACTGGCAAAAGCTTGGCGAAGCTGTGCGTGGCTTTGACTGCAAATTTATCATGCAACTATCGCACTCAGGTCGACAGATGGACATACCCGGCGTGCATAATTATGTGCGCCCGACGCTGTCATCGACCAGCAAAAAGGAATCGTTGCACGGGTTTTTGTGCCGGGCAATGACCATTGAGGAAATCCACTACACGATCGATGCCTTTGCCAAAGGAGCATGGCGGGCGCGCGAAGCCGGCCTCGACGGAGTCGAACTTCATGCCGCCAATGGCTATTTGTTCACACAGTTCTTGAGCTCTGGCATCAATGATCGGACCGACGACTATGGGGGCTCGCTAGCTAATCGCGCCCGATTCCTGCTCGACGTGATTTCAGCGATCCGCGCGAAAGTCGGAAGCAAATTCCATCTGCAAGTAAAGATTAGCGCAGTCGATCATAACAATGTCGTGCCGTGGGAAAAGAAAGGCAACACACTCGATGAAAGCGTGCAGATCGCGAAGTGGTGCGAGGTCGCTGGCGCCGATGCCATCCATGTCTCGACCGGCAGCCTATTTCCTCATCCCTTGAACCCGCCGGGCGGTTTTTCGTTCGAAACTATCACCGCAACTTACGACGCGATGATCTCGTCAGGCATGAGTACATTGCGCAATTATTTCTTGTTCCGCTATCCGATCTTGCGACCCATATTTTACTGGGCTTGGTTTCGAATGAAGCGTGGTCGGCGCGTGGAAGGCGTAGGCGAAGATGAGGCTCGCGCGATCAAAGCCGCGGTAAAGATCCCGGTGATCTCGACCGGCGGCTGGCAGACCGCCTCGAAAATCCAACAGGCGATCGTTTCCGGTGCCTGTGACGGGGTTTCAATCGCGCGATCGCTGATCGCCAATCCGAATCTGCCAAAATTCTGGGCTGCTGGTGACGACCTGCCGCCATCGCCTTGTACTTATTGCAATCGTTGTCTGCTAAACGCCCCGAAAAATCCGATGGGCTGCTACGAGCCGCTGCGTTTTGCCAACCATGAGGCGATGATCAATCAGCTGATGACCATCTACAATACGCATCCGATACTGAAGGCACCGACTCCAGAGGAGGTGTCGCCATGATCCGTGAACAGCCGGTCACGGCCGTCGAGAATGCCCTGCATCGGCGCTGGCGTCTGCTGATCCCAGCCTACATATTCCTCGCGATTATTGCGCTAATCGGTATTATTGGCACAATCCTTGGCCTCGTCCTGCTCTGGCAGCTGGCGCAGAACCGGACGCCGTACTACGCCGACATTGTTGAGGAGTTCAAATACGGTTCGATCGGTGCCGAGCCGCATAGCGGAATTCCGTACCGAATTTGGCGCGCTCTGCCTGCATTGTTTCCAGAGTATTTTGGCGGTCTCCAGGACTATTCGGCCTTCGGTTTTCTCTACGAAAACGACGCCGACGGCCGTCAACGCGACCTGCCGATTGGTATTTCACGGCGAACTTATCGCAATGTCGATGTGGTCTGGTTTAATTGCGCCACCTGCCACACCGGCACAGTTAACACGACGATGCGCGATGCCGGTGGGCAGCTGTCGACTGGCCGGTACATCATCCCCGGAATGCCGTCCAATAATCTCAATCTTGAACGGTTCATTCGGTTCCTCTTGAATGCCGGCGCCGATGAACGGTTATCCCCGGAGAAATTGATACCGGCAATCAATCAGACTGGCCCGAGGCTCAGTCTTCTCGAGGAACTGATCTATCGCTGGTACATCATCCCGACATTACGTGATGGATTGCTGGAGCGGCGCACCAGACTCTTTCCATTGTTTCGCCAGCAGCCGCCTTGGGGCCCCGGTCGAGTTGATACTTTCAATCCTTACAAACTGATCCAAGCGAACATGCCGCTTGCCTCACTGCAGAAGAGCGAGCTGATCGGCATCGCCGACTTTCCTTCGATCTTCAACCAGGGACCGCGGGAAGGCATGCATCTGCATTGGGACGGAAACAACACCTCGTTAGCCGAACGTAATCTTTCCGCGGCGATAGGCGCCGGCGTCACACCTGATTCTGCCGACTTCGCAACCATCAATCGCGTGGCCAAGTGGCTAAGGGCATTGCGACCGCCGCAAAGCCCGTATCATCCCGACCCGGCTGCGGTGGCACGTGGCCGCGACATTTTCACGGCGCGCTGTCGCGCCTGCCACGGCTACCAGGATACGTCTGGCTATGTCTTTACCGGCGAAACGATTGGCCAAGTAGAACCGAACAGCAAGCTCGGCGTCGATCCTCACCGTCTCGATTCCTATACGGATCAGTTTCGGCAATATCAGTTGGCCAATTTCTTCGCCGGCACCCCTCATCAGTTCAAATATTTTATCAAGACCGATGGCTACAGCAATCTACCCCTCGATGGTTTGTGGTTGCGTGCCCCTTATCTGCACAACGGTTCGGTGCCGACGCTCGCCGACCTTCTCAATCCCCCCGATAAACGGCCGGCGGCTTTCGTGCGTGGCTCTGACACACTCGATCCAGATCGCGGCGGTTTCGTCGCGCCACCGTGCGTGCCACCTTCACGACCGACAGAGCCGTTTTGCTACGACACTGGCAAACCCGGCAACGGCAATGGTGGCCACCTTTATGGTGTCGACCTGCCTGCCGGACAGAAGTCGGATCTGTTGGCGTACTTATTAACTTTCTAAGGAGCGCCATGACCGTGGATTCCGAAAATTCACCGACACCCCGGACGATTGCAGCCGTGCAGTGGTTCCGAGCTATTATGTGGCTTGGCATCGGCGCAAATGTCGCGTGCGCGTTAATCTCAATTCTATGGACAGAAGGCGTTCTCAACTTCCTTCATCTCGAAATGGCTCACCCATTGGTTTGGCCGCGATTTGCAGCTTTCCTCTTGGTTCTGCTTTCGATTTTTTATGTTCCATCGGCAATCGATCCCTTGGCTCATTGCTATTCAGCGGTGGTCGCCATCGTTTGTCGCTTTGGCGGCGTTGCGTTTTTCACAATCGTGGGCGGTCGTTACATTTTCTTTGGGCTGTTTGATTTAGCGTTTGGACTCCCGCAGGCAATACTTTTGCTGCTCGCCTGGAAATCGTCGAACACCATCAGGAGCGCCCAATGAAGGCCAGGGCGTTTAAGCGGCGTCGATGGTTACTTGCAGCTCTTGCACTCGTCATCTTTTGCGCTGGAGTGGGCTTTCTCACTTATGAAAATTTCCTGGTACGTGCCATTCCTGTATACGCTGATGATGAGCAAAATTTTAAATATGGATCAATTGGCAACGACGGCGCTACTGGCGTGCCGTACGCAATATGGCTGGTGCTACCGAAAATTTTTCCGGAGTACTTACCTGGTCCGGGCGGTTACGCGTCCCTTGGATTCCGTTGGGAACCCGGTCGTACCCAATCCGACGCGCCGGTTGGATTTTCGCGCGCTCGGGTTGGCGTGGAGCGGATGGCAATCAATTGTGCCTTTTGTCACGTCACGACCTATCGTCGAACGCCCAACGGGCCGCTCGAATTCGTGGCGGCGGGTCCGGGCAACACAGTCGACGTATTGGGTTATCAGAATTTCCTCACGGCCTGTGCACGCGACTCTCGCTTTTCCGGCGATGGCTTATTGCCCGCTATGGAAAAGGAAGTGCATCTGTCTTGGCTTGATCGGTTGATCTACCGTTATGCGATCATTCCGATCGTGAGGAAAAGCCTTCTGCAGCAAGGCGAGCAATTCCGATGGACCGATCAGCATGAACGGCCACCGTGGGGACCAGGTCGTATCGATCCTTTCAATCCGGTGAAATTTGACATGTTGCAGTTGGCCGACGATGCGACGATCGGCAATTCGGACATGCTGGCAGTGTGGAATCTCGGTGCACGAGAGCAAATTAGAGCCAATGCCCCATTACATTGGGATGGTCTCAACAATTCGGTCCGTGAAGTGGTTTTAAGCTCTGCTCTAGGAGACGGTATGACGGCGCACGAATATAATGAACAGACCCAAACGTCGTTGCGCCGTGTCGCTGCATTTCTACGCCGCACCAAACCACCGGCCTCGCCGTACCGGCCGGATTCGGCGGCGGTCGACCGAGGCCATGCACTCTATGCAAACCTGTGCGCGGACTGTCACGCGGCGACTGGTGCGCGCACACTGACGGTAATACCGATTGAGGAAATTCAGACTGACCGGCATCGCATCGACATGTGGCCGACCGCGGCACGCGATGCCTACAACAGTTATCGAAAGGGCTATGACTGGAACTTCAGTCATTTCCAGAAATTAGAGGGCTACGTCGCCGAAACCTTGGACGGATTGTGGGTGCGGGCACCATATCTCCACAATGGCTCGGTCCCAACACTTGCGGATTTGCTGGAAGCACCGCAAGACCGGCCGAAGGCGTTTGTCCGTGGGGGCGAAGTCCTCGATTCCAACCGCGGCGGTTTTGTGGCGCCCTCATGCGATCCGCGTCGACCCGAGAAAGGGGTATTCTGCTTTGACACTACGCTACCCGGCAATGCCAATTCCGGACACGTCTATGGGACCGACCTGACGGCAGCAGATAAAGCCGATCTGCTAGCCTATCTTTTGACGTTGTAAGCACGCGTGGGATTTCGCATGAGCGAAACACAGACATTGTCATATGCTAAGGCGCTGACAGCCACTCGGCTTCACATCTATCAGGTCTTGTTTACAATTAGCATTATCATTGGGTTGCTCGTGGGACTGTGGTCTATATTCGATCCAGTGGGCTTTGCCCAATTGATATTCCAGATCGATCCCCACCCGGAAGCTTGGCCGCGAATTTGGGGAGCAATGCTTCTGGCCCTACAGTTTCTCTATATACCAGGCGTGCGCAATCCGCTTTTTTATCGTTGGCCCAACTGGTCGGGCATCTCGGTCAAGCTTTTAATGACGATCATATTTCTGACCGCGGGCTCTTCCTTTTATCTGTTAGCGGTCTGGGAGTTCGTTTGGTTCATCATTTTATTCGTTACCTATTACCGATTGATGTTGGCCGATTTACAGAGCAATCCATAGCAAACAACTGGCTGCAATGAGGCACCTTACGTCCGAGCTCGTTGGGCGTCACCTGTAGCGACGCGCGAACGCTCGCGTTCGTAGGTCCGCCGACCACATCTCGAGCGTGTCTCACCATCTTTTACAAGGGGGCAAGCGCGTCGGAATCAATGGTCAGAACTCTCCGGTCTTCGCCGCTTGCTCGCCGGAAATCGAGATGGATGCCTGACCTGATTGGAGTCGATGCAGCACTTCGTCGTTTAGTTTGGGATTTGCGAACAATTCATTGATTGTCATCACTCTTTCGTCGACACCCGTCCACCGCATTAGCGCATGAAAGCCAGGGCGGTTGTTGAAATACCCGGTCGGCTGAACTTGTCCGTCCTTGTCTAGTTCGGGAACAATGCCGCCACTCGGACCAATCCTGCCACGGACGATTTGGACAGGATCTTCCGCTTCTAGCCGCAGCATGGTCATCGCACGTCCAACGCCGTCTATGTGTGGGATCAACATGCCGAGCTCCGCGATTTGGTGATCCAGCAACCGCTTGATTGCCTCGTCGCGCGTCACGTTTCCCGTCATGTCGAGCCAGCGCGTTCCCGCGGCAATTTCGGCCTCATTTTGATTCTGCAACGCTTCGCGCAACGCTGGTTCCTGCCGGTAGGCTTCGTGAGGCCTCAGGATGACGGCATCCACCCAGGCGAACGCCGCGAGCTCGACGGGTGAATATTTCTCGGGGTGGTTATTGGCTTCATGGATATACAAAAGCTTTTCCGTGCACTCGGTTAGCGCCCGTTCGGTCGCCCGTTGCGCATCGGTGTCGCTCATTCCCGCCCGTCTGAAATTGCCGCCGCCATAACGCCGAAGGAACTCGCTGTAGGCGAACAGCGTGTGATGTTCCAAGCCATAGCGGGAGCGGTTAAGGCGATAGACCTTCTGGATCAGCAACTCCTTGAGTACGCGGTCGACAAAGCCCGCCACGAGCGTGCCGTTTCTCGTCTGGTCCTCGTTGAACATGAGAGCGAGCGAGTAAAATACCTCCTCCCGACCTGCATCTGGCAGGTACTGCAGCGCAAACACTAGGCTGCCTGGGACGTGTGCGCCGCGGCCCCACCCCCACGATGCTACGCTCTGCCCGCCTTGAGTGAGGCCGAAATCGCAATCGGCGTCTACCTCATACGACGTGAGTGGGATGCGCGCTCCTTTCAATGGCGCCGGCTCAACTTTTACCTGGCCCGCAGCAATCGCTTGCGTCGGCGGCGTGACCGCGGGCGGTACGATCTCGCCGATACCATTCGAGCCTGCGGCGAGGAGACCGTTGAGCTTCTGAATGAACTCAGGGGGATACGGCTGCAGCGCATCGTCCATTGGCCCTTCGTCGGGTATGTTTAAGGCGGAAAACATGCCGGCCAAGGCGACGAACTGCATACTGTGAAAGCAAAGTTCAACGAATTGGCTATCAACTTTGCGCTCGAGAAGATCCTTCGGCATCGTTGTAGGAACGCCATCTGCAGCATTTCGTGCGAGCGAATCTGCTTCGTTGGCTGATTTGTTATTAACAAGCGCCTGGGCTCTTGCTTCACGCGCGCCACGAAGTTGGGCGAATGGACGCTCGGTGGACACGTAGGCGTTCTGGTTATATTCACCGAATGCGGCACCGAACTCGGCAAAATCTTCATCGTTGTAAGACTGCGGATCGGTGGCGAACTTATTTGCAAGGATCAACGCTGCGCGTTCATGGCGCTCGAACACGCCCGGCGTCGACGGCGCGTCGAGGTACAGCATCTTCTGTGCCATTTTTTCAGGGGTTGTGGTGCGATAACGAAGTGCGGTCTCCATGCCCAGAAAGGCATGATGCGTCATTGTGTACCACACTCTTCGCCTCTGTGCGATCGCACTGGTTACAAGCTCCTTCGTCACGCGGTCGACGAAGCCCGATATTTGCACACCGTTTCGGAATGAGGGCGTGTCGAAGGCGAGACTGGTGGAATAATCAAGCTGTTTTTCGAATACGCCAGGTATCTGGACAAAATACCTCCCGAGGTTGTTACGAACGGCCTCGGGGTTGTCGATAAGCTGCGCCGCCCAAGTCCACTCGGCGCGTGCCTCGTCGCCTCGCACCCAATTCACATTCGGCAACCTTGGATCAGCGTCTTGCAGAGGTACTGACGGGGAAGGCCGACCGTCTTGGCTTAGCAGGCGGGGTCTTGGCGTATTGGTGGCGGCCTGAGGTTCAGCGGCAACGAGAGGCGAAAATTTAAATGGGACTGCCAGCGCTACCAAGCGAGACAAGCCAATTGCTTTCCTTCTTGTAAACATAGACATACTCCATACCCCGTCTGGTCTTCGGGCTGGCCCAGTTGCGAGGCTACTCAACCTCGACCTCAATCCTTTTGCCACTTGTGTTGATGATTGGGTGTTTTCGAAGGCGGTGGAATAGGATCTCCGACGAGCTGATAACGCTTGGTCGGAGGCGCAAACATCAGCTCAATCACAAAGCGGTTCATGATAATCACGGCCACGTCAGCCTCGGGGAACGGGTCGTTTGAACTGGGCTCTTTTCCACCTCTCGGGGTATCGGCTGGAATTCCCCAGGGAAGGGGATCTTGAGGTGCCGCAGCCAGTGCCGAGCGTCACCTCGCGTTGTGGAGATAAATAATCATCGTCCACATCAAGAATTGTACGGCAATCTCGTTGCGATGTCACGCTCCCTAGCCAAATACGGTCCTGATCTTTGCTTCGAAAACAATCGCAACAGACGAGTAGTGATTTTAATTTTACTGTCTCCCGTATTGATTGAGATCAAATGGAGCGCAGCGAAGGGTGCCCGCGTAAAATTTTTTCTTTAAGCGACGGTGAGTGTCGCTAAGTATACGGAAGTCACTCTACTTTCGATCTTTTTGTTTTATCTTCGTGGTTCTTGCCTCTTCAAGTCACCGTCATCGCGGTTTTGGTGCTGAGATTTTAAACAAGGTCATCCCCGGGGTATGCCGCACCGCCCAAAAGAACGCGGCGAGGATTCTAGATTTTGACTTTGTGCAGCAAATTCACGCCTGCAGCTGGCATGCCCCTGTCCGCCATTTGGCTGCACGACGCGGGGCCTCAAATTTTTGCCGGAGTTCCGACGCCTGAGTTGGCCCAAATCGCACCGGGCGGACAGTGCGGATATACACCAAGCACACAAACCAATTGGCCGCGTGCAAACAAATCTCATCGGCGGCCACCAAACAGGTTCGGACAGATGGTGGCCCGCCCGGCATGCAAAAGATGGTCATCCCCCGAGGCAGCACACACTGCATTAGTGCGCTTGCAACGCAGAGCAAAAATTCAATATTGCCAGCGGCCATCGATGATGTCCGCTTTGCGGGGTAAAGCAGACATGACACTTCCGCTTTGGGCCTTGTGTCACGAGCATGCCGGTCCAAACGGCATGTGCAACTGGATCAACACCTGATTGTCGAACTCGAAGGGCCCACCTCCATCTCTCGTACAGTTGCACATGCCGTTTGGACCGGCATGCTCGTGACACAAGGCCCAAAGCGGAAGTGTCAGCGGCCATCGATGATGTCCGCTTTGCGGGGTAAAGCAGACATGCAATATTGAATTTTTGCTCTGCGTTGCAAGCGCACTAATGCAGTGTGTGCTGCCTCGGGGGATGACCATCTTTT
>Ga0187802_10000014_pt1 | contig 35909 bp, 35 predicted proteins | sample NC_wetland_sal_i_FD_130584 | JGI IMG/M metagenome (GOLD analysis project Ga0187802, IMG submission 130584) | Wetland sediment microbial communities from Neuse River Estuary, North Carolina, USA - Control_2 | ecosystem: Environmental > Aquatic > Freshwater > Wetlands > Sediment | place: USA... | reverse complement strand
TGGACGCTTGCCGGGATTTTGACCGGCGCCGTGATCTGCATTTTCGGCTGGTTCATGCCCGCCCGCACGATCTCAGGAGCGCGTACGCTTGCAAAAGTTCTTGGCTTCGAGAATTTCCTCGGGCGCGTGGAGAGCGACCGCATTGAGCGGCTGGAAAAAACTCCGGAACTTTTCGAGAAATATTTGCCTTATGCGATGGCGCTGCACGTAGAGAAAAAATGGGTGCAGGCGTTTTCGGGGATCACCATGCAGCCGCCGCAGTGGTATCAGGGCGGCTACGGCAGCGGTTTCGTGCCCTTCGTTCTCGTCAGCGATCTCAATTTGATGTCGTCGCAGGTGGGCAGCGCGTTGATGTCGTCGCCGCGGAGTTCCGGTGGCTCGGGCTTCGGGGGAGGAGGCGGCTCCGGCGGTGGATTCGGCGGGGGTGGCGGCGGCGCGTTTTAACCGTGCCACTTTTGCGCAGCCCCCGATCCGTTTTCCGTTTTTAATAGTTGCGTAAGCCATCCGTGTTCGCGAACACCTTCTTCCTCCATTTGGCGCGTCCAGGCGCTCAGAATGCTCGAGCGATTCAGGTAGCCAACCATCTGCTCCGGATTCTCGCGGCTCACCACAGGCAAGCGCCCGATGTTATTTTGCAGTGTCCGGAACAAAGCGTCGAAAACCATCTCGTCGGGATACGCGACGATCGGATTCCTCGTGCCGGCCTCGAGGACCGGAATTTTCCCTTGTGGGTCCGCTTTGATGGCGCGCAGCAAGTCGCTCTGCGTGACGATCCCAAGGAGCCGCCCGTCGCTTGAGGCGATGGGAAGCCCCTGCGTGAGATTGAACCCCGGCTCGCCGCGAGCCATGCGCGCGGCGAGTTCGCCGGCCGTCATCTCCGGAGGGATGGGCTGCACATCCTTTCTCATCACTTCGCCGACGCGAACCAGTTTCAGCGCGGCTGCTTCGTATTCCTCAGGCACGGAAAGCCCGCGTCGCGCCAGCTTCTCCGTCATGATGGAGCTGGGCAAGTAGCGGAGCGCGATCAGGTCTGCAATCACGCAGCCGAGCATGAGCGGAAGGATGGCGTTGTAATCCCGGGTGATTTCAAACGCGAATACGATGAATGCAAAGGTCGCGCGCGACGCAGCGCCAAACACCGCCGCCATGGCCACCAGCGCGTAAGCCCCCGGCGACAAGTGCGCCGACGGAATAATAAGGTTCACGGTCATGGCGAAAACCCCGCCCAGCGCCGCGCTCGACATGAACATCGGCGCCAGCAAGCCACCCGACGTTCCCGAGCCGAGTGAAATCACGAGCGCCAGAGCCTTGAACACGGCAATCAGGATGAGCAGTTTCAGCGCGAGATTGTTGTTGAGGATGTCGGAGATGGTGTCGTAGCCGACGCCCAGCACGCGCGGCACGAAAAACCCAATTACGCCGAGGGCAAGCGCGCCGATGGCCGGATGCCACAAGTCGCTAATCGGCAGGCGGTCGAACTGGTCTTCGACCCAGTAGAGACTCTTTGTGAATGCGATGGCGGCGACGCCGCAAAGCAGGCCGAGCACGAGGTAATACGGCAGGCCGCGGAGGACGTCGAAATCGACGTTGCCCATCGTAAACATCGAATGCTGGCCGAGAAGAACCGAGCGGACGCTCGTGGCCAGAGTGCAGGCAATCACGAGCGGGATAAAGGACCGCGAGCGGAACTCGAAGAGCAGCAATTCGATGGCAAGAATGACGCCGGCAATCGGAGTATTAAAGGTAGCGGCCATCCCCGCACCCGCTCCGCAGGCGAGCAGGACTTTCCGTTCGGCAGCGGTGGTGGAAATGAATTGGCCGACGAGCGAGCCGAACGCGCCGCCCGTCTGAATAATCGGCCCCTCGGCGCCGAATGGCCCGCCAGTGCCGATGGCGATGGCGGCCGAGAGAGGTTTCAAGATGGCGACTTTGGCTTGAATCCGGCTGCGTGAAGTCAGCACGGCTTCCATGGCTTCCGGAATTCCGTGGCCTTTGATTTTGTCGGTGCCGTACTTGGCCATGAAGCCGACGATCAGGCCACCGATTACGGGCGTGACGATAATCCACGGTCCCAGATGCGTATTTTCCGGACTGCGAAAATGGAAGGACCATTCGTGGTAGTAGGCCAGATTGGTGAACAGGCCGATCAGGTCGTAGAGCAGGTAGGCAATGAGTCCCGCGAGGATGCCGACCAGTGCCGCCAGCAGAGAAATGAATCCGATGCGGAAGGGCGCGGACGGTTGTGGCCGGAGAGTTTTCGCCGGTTGTGCTTTGGATTCCAAGAGCAATGCCTCCTCGTGTCGCTCGCTTAGCGACGGCTGGGTCTTTTCGCTTTTTGGTTGCGCGGCTTGCCGAAATTCGATTTGCGCGCTTCGTTGAACTCTCTCGTCAATCGCACCCCTGTTCGAGCGCGCGCAGCAGCCTGGGTCCGGCCGAGCTCAACTCCGCGTGATGCGAGAGCGAAATCTTGCGCAGCATTTTTTCGCCGCGGCGCGTCAGGGCCAAGAGCACTTCCCGCCGATCCTCGCGGCCTATCGCACGAGTGATGAGGCGTTTCGCGGCCAGGCGATCCGTCAATCCCACGGCCGTATGATGCCGGATTTGCAGCCGCTCGGTCAGCGCCCCTACGGTGGCTTTCTGGTTTTTCGGCAGTCCTTTGAGCGCCAGCAGCGTCTGATGCTGCTGGGGCTCGATTCCGGTCGCATGCGCGGCCCGCTCACTAAAACTCAGGAAGCGGCGGATTTCGTAGCGGAAATCCGCGAGCGCGCCGTAGTCGATGCCTTCCCGCTTGGTCGCTTTCATGCAAGAGAAAATTATATCGTATTACGACGTACAATGCAGGTGTTCGCGCGCGCAGGATTTAGGTCGCGGCACATTTCTGAGCATTCCTACGCTCGGTTGGGAAATTCAGGCTTCAGACGATGCGAGGAAGGAATGCGGGAACACGCCGCGCATACTCGTCAAACTTGATGCCGAAGGCCTCGCGAAGAATTCTCTCTTCGCTGCGGATGCGGATGGCTGTGCCGATCTGAAATATCACCAAAGCGCCAAGCAGAACTTGCCAGCGTGTGGATGCAAGCCCGGTTGCAAGCAGCATCCCCAGCATGGCCAGGTAAATCGGATTCCGGACCACGGCATATGGTCCGCTCGTTATCAGGTCATGACCCTCGATCACGCGCGCGACGAGCGCCCACTGCTTCCCGAGCGTGCGCGCGGCGGAATAGCAGAAAAGGACGGAGACCGAAGCGATGGCAATCGTCATCGCCGTCAGAATTATTTCTCCCGGCTTTGAGACGGGCAAGAATGGCGACAAGTACGGGCGGGGCAAGGCAAAACAAAGCGCATAGGCCAGGCCTTGCATGGCGAAACCGGCGTGCGATTTCAGATCGCGCTTCTTTTCAGTCCCCACCGCTTGCCGCTTCCCTATTACCAGGATCGCGCCGAATGCCAGCCAGCACACGCCAACCGCCAGAAGCGCAAGCTCGGCCCAAAAGTCTGGATTCACGGCCATCTTTTCAGGATTGCAAGCGCTTGCGGAATGATTTCTGAGTCTTGAAGTGTTCGTAGCCCTGCCGTTCGTAAAAAGCATGCGCGCGCCCGCGAATCACATTTGACCGCAGGCCGATTACGCCGCATCCATTCTCGCCCGCCCATTCTTCCGCCCGCGCCAAAAGCCGCTGCCCGACTCCCTGCGAGCGCTGCTTCTCATCCACCACCAGGCCGCTCACCTCCGCGCGCATGTCCGTCTCGACGCAATGGTAAAGGAATACCGCAATCCAACCCGCAAGTTCACCGCCCGGCAATTGCGCCACGAACACCACATGTTCGGACGTGCGCTCGATGCCCTCGAGCCGTCGCGCAATCTCTTCCGCCGACGAGGGATAGCTCAATTGGCCCGCGAGCTCCGCCATTCGCGCGTAATCCTCCCGGCGAGGCGCTCGAATCTCCACACCGAATTGTCTTGCGGGAGCGTTCATCGCTTCATCCTTCCTCTATGTCTCTTTTCCTCGCAACGCCTTCTTCAAAATGGCAATCTGCCCGGCATGGTAAAGGTCATGCTGTATCAGACCGTGGAGCATGAAGTAGGTCGTATATTCTTCGTCCACCACTCTCTCGTTCAATTGGTCATCCGCCAGCCGTGCGACCGCCTTCCGCAGCTGCCCCCTCCATTCCGCGAGGTCCTCGAGCGTTCGTTTCCACGCGACGTCGCTCACCTCCCACACCGGCGGCCAGTCCATTTCCGGAGTCACGGCCACCACTTCCCCCATCAGCCGCTGCCGCACGATCTTATTCCACACCGCGACGTGATTCACCAGTTCCCAAATCGAGTGCACATCGCGGACTGGATGCTTCGAAGCATCCTCCGCCGAAATGCCTTCGAGCACTGCTTGCAGTGATGGCCCGTGCCACGCTTCCCCGGAAAACGCGCGGTCCATCTGGTCGAGAATTCTGTTGATTTCAGTCATGGCCGGACTCCCAGAAACCGCAAATTAGAGACACAGACAGCACAAACAACCGATTAGGCACAAAATCGCGGGCAATATTGTCCACCCATTGAGTCTACTGACCGAATAGATTTCAAGCAACTGGATGGATCGACCGGCGGGCAAATCTCAATCAAAAATTCTTGTCGGAATCGAGAAGAATCGTGACGGGGCCGTCGTTTACCAGCTCGAGCGACATGTGCGCCTGAAAGACGCCTGTCTCCACGCGCACACCAAGCGCTCGCAGCGCCCGCACAAATTCCTCGTAGAGTGCTTTTGCCAATTCCGGCGGCGCCGCCTGGATGAAACTCGGGCGCCGTTGGCCGCGCGCGTCGCCATAAAGCGTGAATTGCGATACGGCCAGCGCCGCGCCGCCCGTATCGAGAAGCGACCGGTTCATCTTCCCCTCGTCGTCGCCGAAGATCCGCAGATTCGCCACCTTCTCAGCCATCGCGGCGGCGGTAGCGGGCGTATCTTCGCGCCCGACGGCGACCAGGACGACAAGCCCCGCGCCAATCTCGCCGGTCACGCGGCCATCGACCGCCACGCTTCCCCTGGTCACGCGTTGCACGACAGCTCGCATGAAGTTTGCCGTCCAGCGCACCCGACCTAGTACACGTTGGGCGCGGCGCTCGTTGACGGCCGGCGCGGCAATAGGTCGGGGAGCTGCGCAACGTTGTAAGCCCATGCCGCCATCACCTGCGCGCCTTCCACCAGCTCAGCTTCATGCGCCTGATCGAAAGTGTCCGCCTGTGAGTGATGCGTCTGGAAATATTGCGCCGGCTCCTGAACGCAATAGAATCCGGGAACGCCCGCTTCGTCGAACGCCACATGATCGCTTCCCGTCATCCATCGCATGCTCAATTCAAGCAAGCCGAGCGAATGCAGCGGAGCGACAACTCCTTCCATCGCCTCGAGGTCCTGGAAATTGCGCATCAGGCTGATGCTGATCACGCGGCCCGTGCCAGTATCATGAATCAGGGCCGCAGAAAATCTCGGCAGCTCCTCCCGGTGAGCGGCCACGTAAGCCCGCGAGCCATTCAACCCCTGCTCCTCGCCGGAAAAGAGCGCGAATCGAATTGTGCGCTTCGGGCGCAGGCCCAATTTCTCGAGCGCGCGCGCCGCTTCCAGCACCACGATCGAGCCCGTTCCGTTGTCCGTGCTTCCCGTTCCCAAATCCCAGGAATCGAGATGCGCGCCGAGCACGACGACCTCATCCGGCTTCTCGCTCCCGCGAATTTCAGCAACCGTGTTATAGACTTCCAACGATTTCTCGCTGATCGAATTCGTCATCTCGACTTCCACTTCCACAGGCCCGCGCTGCATCAACCTCCAAATCAAGCTGTAGTTTTCCGAGGTGATGAATGCCGCGGGAATCGGCGCGATGTGATAATCGCGTCCGCCGAGGCCGGTCATGTTGAGCAAGCCGTCGACCTTTCCCGAGTCCGTCAACATCGCCGCCACGCCTTCATTCTTGAAAAACTCGGTGCGCGCCGCAATGAATTTGCGCCGCCCGGGCCCGTACATCTCCGGGGCTTCTCCGGGGCGGCGCGGGTGCATGAGCAAAAATGAATCTCCGTAGGGTACAAGCATCGGATTCGGCGCCGGCTGGTCCTGTGGCGGCAGAATTATGGGTTCGGTCGTGATCACGATCGCGCCCTTTAATTTGCCCTTGTACTTTTCGAGCTCCTCCATCGAGTTCGCTTTCACGTAGGTGACCGTGCCACGAAGCGTTCCACCGGTTCCGGGCGCCCAGCCATAGGACGCGAGCGTCAGCGGATGCTCGGCGGGGCTGGCGATACGCCCGCGCGCCGTGCCGCGCGTCCAGGCATGCGCGATGGTCCATCCTTCCAGGTGCGCGTTAGCCAGGCCGTACCCGGCGAATTTTTCGCGCGTCCAGTCGTTGGCCTTCTTCAAATTGTCCGAGCCAGTCAACCTTTGTCCGATCACGTCGGAGAGGTATTCGAGGTTCGCCATGATTCCGTTGTGGTCTTGAATTTCCGCCAGGATTTTTTCGTCCTCTTGCGCCCAGGGGCTTTTCGCCTGTGCTTCGGGCTGCTGGGCACGCAAGGCGGCGAACCCGCCGCCAAGGCCCAGAATTAAAACAAGAACAAGACCACATATACGGTGAGACTTCATCATGCTCCCCCTTCTATCCATTCGCATTTTGCTGATGAAAAAGAAGCTCGATTCTAAGCGCCGTATCCGGAGATTACAATCGGCGCGCCGTTCCTGCTGCCACTAGACGCGCTGCACGTTCGATGCGTTTCCTCACGGCTGTTCTCACGGCCGCGAAAATGTGCTAGAAGGAAAGCGCGAAACCCCTCAAGGCAAAAAATTGAAACTCGCCCTCATCGGAACCCACGGAGTCGGCAAGACCACACTCGCCTACGAAATCTGCTCGCTCCTGAAGAAATCGAATCACAATGTCGAACTGGTCACCGAAGTCGCGCGCCAATCGCCCTTTCCCGTCAACGCCGCGACCACGCTCGAGGGCCAGCTCTGGATTCTGCACGCGCAAATCGCCGCGGAACTCGATGCTGCCCGTCGTGCCCCACACGTCATCTGCGATCGCGCCGTCCTCGATAACTACTGCTACCTCGTCAATAAATTCGGCCGCCAGCCCCAGCTCGAGGCCTGGCTCGCCTGGTGGATGGACACATACTCGCTGCTGGTCGGCGTTCCGCCCGTTGAAGCAGGCATTCCCGCCGATGGCTTCCGCTCCGAAGATCGCGCCTTCCAAATGCGCATTCACGAATTGCTCGGCGAATTGCTCGCGTCGCCCCCATTCAATCGTCTGCGCGCTCCAATCCTTTGGCTCGAAGCGCAGGACCGCCGCCACTGGGCCGAGCGCATCATCGCCGCCACCGTTCCCATTCTCGAAGCCCCCGCCCCCGCCCGCGATGCCGCCGCGCGCTGAAATCATAGCGAAATCATGAGCGAGCAGCCCAACGCGCCTCCGGCGTCAAATCGCTGGCTCACGCGCGGCGTCCTGGGCGTCGGTCTTGCCAGCCTCTTCGCCGATTGGGGACACGAAGCCGCCACGGCGATCCTTCCCGCATTCCTCGCCAGCCTTGGTGCGCCTGCGGTAGCTCTCGGCATTATTGAAGGCGTCGCAGATGGCATTTCAAGCTTCGCAAAACTCGCGGGCGGCTGGATCGCGGACCGCCCGGCGTGGCGCAGGCCGGCGGGCATCATCGGCTACTTCATCACCGGGCTTTCGACCTTCGCCTACGCGTTTGCCCAGAGCTGGCCGTTCGTGCTCGTTGCCCGCGCGCTCGGATGGGCCGGCCGCGGCGGACGCGGGCCCTCGCGCGATACTCTGCTTGCCGACGCAGTCGCGCCGAGTTTTGCCGGCCGCGCCTTTGGCTTCGAGCGCGCTATGGACACGGCCGGCGCCGTGCTCGGCCCGCTTTCGGCTACGGCATTGATCGGCGTCCTCGGAGCGAGAGGCCTGCTGAAATGGACGCTTCTCCCGGGCCTCGCGGCCGCGCTCACGTTCGCGTTGCTCGCCCCCTCATGCAAGCGGCGCGACGGCCACATCCACGCGGGATTCTCGGCGAATCTCCGCCGGCTCCCCAGGGTTTACTGGCATTTTCTCCTGGGCGTTTTCGTGCACGGAGTCGGCGACTTCGCGCCCACTCTCCTGATTCTTCGCGCCAGCCAAATCCTCACGCCGCAATTCGGTGTCGCGCGCGCCGCGGCAATTTCGGTCGGACTCTACACCTTCCACAATTTCATCAACGCAGCTTGGGCCTATCCGGCGGGAGTCCTGGGCGACCGCACGAGCCGGCGTGGGTTCCTTGCCTTGGGTTACCTCGTAGCCGTCGCAATGAATGCGGGATTTATTTTCGCCCCGCCCACAATTTCCGCGCTCGCCGTCCTCTTCGCGCTCTCGGGAATCCACATCGGCTTCAAACAGGCGCTCGAAAAATCGCTCGCGGCGGAGTTGATGCCGGCCGAGGTGCGCGGCTCTGGCTTCGGTGTGTTGGCCACGCTGAATGGCATCGGCGATCTCGTCTCGAGCGTGGCTGTGGGCGCGCTTTGGTCCAGCGTCAGTCCGACGGCCGGCTTTGCGTACGCGGGAATTCTTACGCTGTCGGGGGCGCTGCTGATTTATTTCTTCACCGGTCGCAATCCCTCGATTACTATGTAGCGCAGGCCGACCCTGAAGAATGAAGAGACTTCGAGCCTGAGGCCATTAGAACTTATCTGGCTTTGTTTACATCCTGCTCTGCGGCTCGCGCGCTTGGCACCGCCAAATGTGGAGTGCGGTGGCTAGCCACCGCTTTGTTACGGCCCGGCTGGCCGGGCCGAGGTTGGATTCGAGAGAAGCGTCGGCTGATTGGCACGGCTTGTCCGCGCTACGGCATGGATATCAACAGAGCCAACTTATCTCATATATGGTTCTTAGGGGGTCGGAGCTTTAGCTCCGACATCAAAAGCGGCAGAAAAAGGGGGCTTCAGCCCCTGAGGTGCACCGACTTTATTGTCGTCAGCATTTATGAGATGGGTTGTAGCGGAATTGGTCGCGATTCGAATTTCTACGAAGGAAGGTAACTATGGCCAAGGGATACTGGATCTCGATTTACCGCTCGGTCTCGAACCCCGCCGCTCTCTCCGGCTACGCCAAACTCGCTGGCCCGGCGATCGAAGCAGCCGGCGGCCGTTTCGTTGTGCGCGGCACTCCGGCAAAAACCTACGAACATGGGATCAACGAACGGATTGTGGTAATCGAATTTGACAGCGTCGCCGGCGCCATCGCGGCATTCGAAAGCGAAGCCTACAAGGCGGCATTACGCGTCCTGGGCAACGGAGCAGATCGCGACATTCGCATCGTCGAGGGAGTTTGAGCTGATCACTGCCTGACTCTCTGTGCTCAAAGTTTTCTCCGGCCACGAGGCGCCGGCTGGCAATGCGGGCAAAAGTAGCTGCTCCGGCCCGCGACGATCACGCGGCGAATCGGCGTCCCGCAACGATAACATTTCTTGCCTTCCCGCTGGTACACCCGATGCCGCAGCTGAAATTCGCCCGGCTCGCCGTTTGAATCCACATAATCCGAGACGGAAGATCCGCGCAGGCGAATCGCTTCCCGCAACACAGCCTGCACGGTGCGAAACAGCCGCTTCAGCTCCTCATCCTTCAGTTTCGCTCCCAGCCGCGCGGGATGGATGCGCGCCCGCCAAAGAGTTTCGTCGGTGTAGATGTTTCCAATCCCTCGTAGGACGTGCTGATCGAGAAGCAACGCTTTGATCCGCGCGCGCCGCCGCGAAATGCTGGCGCAAAATTCGCCTTCGCTCGCTTCGAGCGGATCGAGCCCTTGTCGGCCTAAAACCTCGTCGCGCGCCCCGTTCGCGAGAATTCGCATCCGCCCGAACCGCCGGATATCGGTGTAACGCATCTCACGCCCGTCATCGAGGCTAATAAACACATGCGTGTGCGGGATTACGTGGGCATCCGGCGGGCAGGTGACGATTTGTCCTGTCATTCCGAGATGAATCTGAAGCGAAAACGCCGCCCGTCCGCCGTTCGCGCCCTCCAAATCCAGCAACAAAAATTTGCCAAAGCGGCGCACGCCCGCGATCCGGCTTCCCGGCAGTTCCCGCTCGAGCTCCGCGGGATCATCGATGAAATCCGTTTTGCCCAGGCGCACATCGAGGATGCGCCTTCCCGGGAGAACCGCGCGCAATCCCCTCGCCACAGTTTCGACTTCCGGCAGTTCCGGCACTTTCCCTCCGATACAAAGTAGCACAGACGTGTCGGCCGCGGGCGCTTGCTAGGATATCCGCCTGTGATAAACTCCGCCCGCTTGAAACGCCTGTTTCACCGGAGGATTCACATGCGCCGTTTTCTGGTTTTCCTTCTTGTGCTTTTCGCGCTGCCCGCCTGCGCGCAAACCATTGCGATTCGCGCCGGCAACGTGATTGATCCTGCGAATGGTAAGGTGGCGAAAAATCAGATCATTCTCGTCAAGGACGGAAAGATCGCCGAAGTGGGCCCGGCCGTTGCGATCCCCGATGGCGCGCAGGCAATCGATCTTTCGAGCGAATGGGTGATGCCCGGCATCATGGACGCGCACACGCACGTCACGTTCGTCGAGCGCGGCCACGGCATCCCGCTCGAGGAAGATTATCTCGAAAAAGGCAAAGGCACTCGCGCCCTCCAGGGCCTGCGCATCTCTCAGCAGTTGCTCAACGGCGGAATCACCACCGTCCGCGATGTCGGCAACGAGGGAAATTACGCTTCCGTGGATGTCCGCAATGCCATCAATAAAGGCTGGTTCGTGGGGCCAACAATTCTGACATCCGGCAAAATCATTGCCCCCTTCGGCGGACAATCGAAACGCATGCCGCCCGATATGGGCACCATCTGGCATTTTGAATACATCGACGCGGACGGCCCCCAGGAAATCCGCAAGGCCATCCGAGAAAATATTTTTTATGGCGCCGACCTCATCAAGCTCGTCGCGGATAACGGTCCTTATCACTATTCCGAGGAGGAAATCCGCGCGGCGGCTGATGAAACCCATCATGCCAATCGCGCTCTGGCCGTGCACGTTCTCGGCGGAGAAGCCGCGCGCAATGTGATTCTCGGCGGCGCCGATTCCGTCGAACACGGCTGGGACCTCGACGACGACCTGCTGCGCCTCATGAAGCAAAAAGGCACTTACCTCGCGGGAACCGACTTCCCCGCCGCTCATTTGGAGTGGGCCGAGTACCGCAACGCCAAACAAAGAGGCGCCCAGATTCTCGACCGCCTGGCGCGCGCATACAAAATCGGCGTCAAAATGGCCTTCTCCACCGACGCCGTATACGAAATCCCGGGCAAAACGCGCGCGGATCTCACCTGGGATTATCTCGCCGTCTGGCGCGCCGCGGGCATCCCCCCGGAGGATATTCTCAAGGCTATGACCACGAATTGCGCCGAACTCCTCCGCATACAAAACGAACGCGGCGCCATCACGGCGGGGCTTTACGGCGATATCGTGGCCATGCCGGAAAACCCGCTCGAAAATATCGAGTCGCTGCGCAAGATTGATTTCGTGATGAAAAACGGCGCGGTAATTCGCTCACCCAAATAATTGCCCAAGCGAAGCCCGGGCCTCGACTATTTCCGATCCGGCGGCAGGATGGCGAAGACGCGCACCGGCCCGCCCGATCCGCCCTCGAGTTTGATGGGCGCCGCAATCAGGAACGCGCCGGCGTCCGGCAATTGGTCGAGGTTTGCCAGATTCTCGAGATTGTAGAGACCCGCGGGCAAATCGATGCGGTGAACCTCGAAGTTCTTCGATGGGCCGTAGTCAATGCTCAGCGTGTCGATTCCCAGTCCCACAGCCTCGCGCTCGATCAAGAATTTCGCTGCCTCGACGGAATATCCTGGAAAGTGCATCACCCCGCCGGCATCCATATTCCTGTAGCGCTTTTGATCCGGCCAGCGCGACGCCCAGCCTGTCCGCAGCAGGACGATCGAGCCCGGCTGAATGCGCCCGTGCAGCGCCTCCCATTTTTCCACGCGCGTCACCCTCAGCCGGTAGTCCGGGTCCTTCGACACCTCTTCGCGAACGTCAATCACCACTGCCGGCCCGAAGAAACGTTCCGGCGGAATCCTGTCCAGTGAAATATTTCCCGGCGGAAAATGGCCGGGCGCATCCATGTGCGTCCCGTAGTGCTCGAGCATCCAGAAACCGCGCGCGAAATAGCCCTCTTTCTCAGGGGTCGCCAGCACCTTCGCTTCAAACGTGTGGTCATCTCCCGGCCATGCCGGCAGTTTGTCGTTGATCGCATAGGTCATGTCCACCACCTGGGTCTTGCCGTCGGGGATTCCCTCGAGCCACGCGTCCCGCAGCGCCGCCTTGTGCTGCTGCGCGATCACGATTGCGGGCAAAATGAGCAGGCAAAAAACAAACACAAGCCTTCGCGACATGGAATATTTCCTCCGAAAGCAGAAAGTCTAGCGCAAACTCTAAAGCGGGGTGAGATTTTTGGGCGTGCCGGCAGGCGAGAGCTTCGAGATTTCAATTGGCCCGTCAGGGCAAAGGAATCCCCGGCGAGGCGACAATTCCCGCCATGCGCAGGATCTCGGAATACTCTTCATCGGTCAGGGGACAGATCGTCAGCCGCGTATTTTTCATGAACTTGATTTTTCGCAGCAGCCGGTTTTCGCGCAGCTCCGCCAGCGTCACTTGCCGTGGCAGCCGCTCGATGGCCCGCAAATCCATCACCAGCTTCTTCTCGTCCGGGTGATGCGGATCGGGGTAGGGGTCGCGGCTCACTTCGGCCAGGGCGTAGAGGGCATGTTCGGCTTTCCCGTGATAGAGCAGCGTGCGGTCGCCCTTATGCACCAGTTTGAGCTGCCGGATCGCATCAGGGCGGTTCCCGGCGTGCCTCCACATCTCCTTCCCCTTCACGAAGAGGGTATCCCAGTGGTAGACCCGGGGGTCAACGGCTAGCAGCCAGCGTCTGGGCTTGGGGGGCGGTTGCGTCATCCGTCAATTGGAAGTGTGCCGCGCGCACTATACACGGAAGGGCTGCGAAGTGAACAACTTTGTGCGGACAAATTTTGGCTAGTTGCAGGAAAAGGCAGGGTCTCGGCCGCCCAAGCTCAGCCGATATCGATGAAAATGTCCTCGCCACGTACTTCGACAGCGTAGGTCTCCACTCCGACGGCCGCATTCGTCACGAGCTTTCCCGTAGTGACGTCGTATTGCCAACCGTGCCAAGGGCAAGTCACAATCTGCCGATCCAACTCGCCTTGACCCAGCGGCCCGCCACGATGCAGGCATACATTATTGATTGCAAAGAGTTTACCGGCGACGTTGGCCACCGCTACCGTCTTGCCATCAAGCTGGAACTCTCGAATCGACCCGGCCGGCACTTCATCCTTTTTTGCTGCCCGCAAAAAGGCCATCGGTCCATCCTTCCAGTTGCAAGATTCTCGTGCGTCTCTACCTCAGGCCCGAGAGACCCATTCACCCCTGCTCCCCTCACCCATTTGCCCCCTACCGTGGTTCCGGCGATTGGGCCACCATTACGCCCTTCTTAAAGTCCTCAACCATCCCCGGCACCAGCCGCACTTCCGTCGGCCGCTTCGCCAGCGACATCTGGTCAATCTTGTCCTGAAGTTTCAGCAGCGCATAAAAGAGCCCCTCAGGTCTGGGCGGACATCCAATTACGTACACGTCCACCGGTACGATCCGGTCTACCCCCTGCAGCACCGAATAAACGTTGAATGGCCCCCCGACGCTCGAGCACGCGCCCATCGAGATACACCACTTCGGGTCGGGCATTTGGTCCCAAACGCGCTTCAGCACCGGCGACATTTTCAGAGTCACCGTCCCAGCCACAATCATCAGGTCCGCTTGCCGCGGGGACGGCCGAAACACTTCAGCCCCGAATCGCGCGATATCAAAACGCGAAGTCGTGGAAGCGATCATCTCGATGGCGCAGCAAGCCAGCCCGAAGGTCAGCGGCCAAATCGCGCTCTTGCGCGCCCAGTTGAATACATAATCCACTGTCGAAAGGATGTAGCTTCGTTCAAACCGATTGTCGATAACGCCCATATCCGTATTCTACCCCGAAAGACGCGCGAGTATATCCGCGGTCTTAGGCTGAGTCAAACCCAGGGCGCTGGTGCGTGGAACGCGCGAATGTCACTGGTCGCCCACTCGGCTGGGTCGGCGAGTGACATGGCATTGTCGCCCCAACATCTAGGAAGCGGATTCGCAGGCTGGTATCATCGGGGTACGCACAGCGAATCGGCAAGACCGAAGGGGGAAATCTGAACCATGTCCGAACCGACCAAAGAAGAATTGATGGCTCGCATCGCCGAGCTCGAAAAGCAGGCTGGCTCAAGGAAACGCGGCACCTTGGAATTCAAGGTGGGCGAGAAGGGCGGGGTCAGCGTCTACGGCCTCGGCCGTTTTCCGGTCACACTTTATTACGAGCAATGGATCCGCCTGCTCGACACCGCCGATAGCCTCCGCGCCTTTCTCGAGGAAAACAAGAGCCGGCTGAAGCTGAAAACCAAAGAATAAGTCGGAGGCGGGAGATCGGCCGGTATCGGCCAAATAATTGCAGACTCAGGCCACTGCCCCTAGCCCCAAGGCGAGCAATTTCTGAAAAGAATTTTCAGACCCCTCCAATATCCGCGGGTCCCTCACACTGGCCGCGCGCGATAATCTGTGGCACACTCGATTGTTTGAAGGCCGCGATGCGCGCCGGCAGAGCGAGTCTCTGCGGCGTCTGCTGCATCGGCCCACGCACAAGAGTGCTATGGACCCTCAGTACATCCGGAATTTCTGCATCATCGCGCACATCGACCACGGGAAATCCACCCTGGCCGACCGCCTGCTCGAAATCACGGGCGCGCTCAGCCAGCGTGAGATGACCGCGCAGGTTCTCGACTCCATGGACCTCGAGCGCGAGCGCGGCATCACCATCAAAGCCAAGAGCATTCGACTCCATTACAACGCGCGCGACGGCCACGAGTACCGCATGAACTTGATCGACACGCCCGGCCATGTGGATTTTTCCTACGAAGTTTCGCGCGCCCTCTCTGCCTGTGAAGGCGCGCTGCTTGTCGTGGACGCGAGCCAGGGCGTCGAAGCCCAAACCGTGGCCAACGCATTCCTCGCCTCGCGGCATAACCTGACCATCATTCCCGTAATCAACAAAATCGATTTGCCCGCCGCGCGCCCCGACCACGTGAAAGAGCAGATTGAAAATGTCCTGGCCATCCCGGCGGACGACGCCATCCTCATTAGCGCCAAGAGCGGCCAGGGCGTCGAAGAAATCCTCGAAGCGGTTGTCCGCCGAGTCCCCGCGCCGGTGGGCTCGGCCGATGCGCCGCTGCGCGCCCTGATTTTTGATTCCTGGTTTGATTCCTACCGTGGCGCCGTCATTCTCGTGCGCGTAATGGAGGGCCGCCTCGTTCCCCACACGAAGATTCGCCTCTGCGCCAACGACGAAGTCTACGAAGTCGAAAACCTCGGCGTGCTCACACCCAAGCCGGTCGTGCTCGACGAACTGGCCGCCGGCGACGTGGGCTTCATCATTGCGAATATCAAGCGCGTGGCCGATGCGCGTGTGGGCGATACGGTGATCGAAGCCGACCGCCCCGCGCCGCCGCTTCCGGGATTCGAGGCCATCAAGCCCATGGTCTTCGCGGGCCTTTTTCCCGTCAATGCGAGCGATTACGAAATTCTCCGCGACGCGCTCGGAAAACTTCAGCTCAATGACGCCGCGTTCTTCTACGAGCCTGAAAATTCCGTTGCTCTCGGTTTCGGGTTCCGCTGCGGCTTTTTGGGACTGCTGCACATGGAAATCGTGCAGGAGCGCCTCGAGCGCGAATTCAATATCGACCTCATCACCACCGCCCCCAGCGTGCAGTACCGCATCACCAATACGGCCGGTGAAGTGATCGAAGTGGACAATCCCACGAAATTTCCGCCGCCCGGCTCGATTCAGAAAATCGAAGAGCCGATGCTCATGGCCATGATCATCACTTCAGAAGAGTCTCTTGGCGGTGTGCTCTCGCTGTGCGAAGAAAAACGCGGCACGCAAAAGAAATTCGAATACCTCTCGCCCACGCGCATCATGCTGACGTACGAAATGCCGCTCAACGAAATCGTTCTCGATTTTTACGACCGCCTGAAAAGCGTTTCGCGCGGCTACGCTTCGCTTGATTACCACTTGTCCGGCTACCGCGAATCCGATCTCGTCAAGCTCGATGTCCTAGTCGGCGGCGAGCCTGTCGATGCGCTCACGATCATCTGCCACCGCGACCAATCCTATGAGCGCGGCCGCGAGCTCGTCTCGCGCCTCCGCAAACTCATCCCGCGCCAGATGTTCGAGGTCGCCATTCAGGCCGCCATCGGCAGCCGCATCATCGCACGCGAGACCATCAGCGCCATCCGCAAAAACGTCATCGCCAAATGCTACGGCGGAGACATCACCCGCAAGCGCAAGCTCCTCGAAAAGCAAAAAGAAGGCAAAAAGAGAATGAAGCGCGTCGGCCGCGTGGACATCCCGCAGGAAGCCTTCCTCGCGGTCCTGAAAGTTTCCGGAAGCACAGAGGAAGATTAGCAGGCCCCGCTCACTAGCCGGCCGCCAGGTTTCAAATCGAAAAATCGCTTCAGCCTCAAGAACGGCATCTCCAAAATCCTCCACGAAATTGCCGCCAATAAATAACTGCAGACGACCGTCACGGAAAAGGCGAGTAGGGGATGCTGCTCCAGATGTAAGCTCTTCGTGACATCAAACGGAATCTTGTGCAGCAAGTACAGGCCATAACTGATGGTCCCCGTGTAGATCAAAAATCGATTCCGAAAAACGCGCTGAACCCAGCTTGACGGGCTGAACAGCGATAGGTACACCAGGGAAAGCGATGCCAGCGAAGTCATCGAGAAAGCGATCCATCGAGCCTGCTGATCGTCCGCGAGCACCGCAAGCGACGCCCCGATTAAGAAAACCGCCCAGGCCCACTTGACATACTTGGCAGGCACAAGGGACTCCGACCTTACGAGAACCGCAAGAAGCGCCCCTGCCATAAGCCCGTCCAACCGGCAGAAGAAATTCGAATAGATATCGACGCCGTGGCGTACAAGAAAAAGCCGCAGCGGAGGAGATAGAACGATCACTCCGATCGCGATCCGTTTGATTTGCGTGGAGGAAAAATAGCGGACAACCCACGGCCAAATCAAATAGAACTGCTCTTCAATCGCGAGCGACCAGGTGACTCCGAGCGCGCCCACCGCGCCCTCCGGATTGGCAACAAAAAAATTCTGCAAATAGATCGGGTAAGCCCACCATGGCGAGGATCTTTCGAAGATGATGTGGGTATCCGAGGGCCGCAGGAGCGGGAGAAACACCCACATGAAAACAAGCAACGAATAGTACAGCGGCCAAATCCGCAAGCACCGCCGTGCGTAGAAGTTCTTGAAGTATCCCTCCGATTGCTTCGCATCCAGCAGAATTCCGGTAATCAGGAATCCGGATAGCACAAAGAAAAGGTCCACGCCCATCCATCCGTGGGCGGAAATTGGTCCCAAGTGCAACGATGGAAATGAACCCGTGTTGTGAATAATCACCAGCAGGATGGCGATGCCGCGGACCGTGTCGAGTTGCGGAATCTTCTGCGTCATCGAATGCGGCAGGTTTCCTCTAAGAGCTTCATTTCGCAAGCCTATGCAACGGCGAATCAGCAGTCCAGTTGGCTCGCTTGGCGGCAAGCGAATCAGTCACTCGGGAGATTGACCCGTCAACGGAGAAATCCTCCGTCGTTCTCACTGCGACCTCTCGCATGTGATGAAGACAAAGCTCGTGGCCGAATCAGAGTGGACATGAAATCGGAAGTTTCAGGAGCGGATTGGCCACGAAAAACCGCTCGATTCGCGCTTCCAGCTCTGCGTTCCGCTGTTCCGCGCGGCGCCGGTCATTTGCCGCGCAGCAAAAGAATCACGTCGAGCAGCACCAGCACGGCCACAATCACCTCCAGCGCGAACATGCGGCGCTCGTTGAATTGAGTGACCATGAATGCGTAGAGCTCCCCCGCCGTTTTTAATTTTTCGTCCACGAGAGCCTTGTAATCGTTGACTCCGATTCTTGATGAACTGACGCCGTACACCCGGGCGTAGTATGTGTCGCTGATGAATTTCACCGCGTATTCGGTCCTCTCCGCCAAATCCATGATGTCCAGGCGGATTCGATTCAAGCGGCCGGCGCGCCGGGCCAATCGCCAGCGGGACATAAAGCTATCGTGGCCCTCGAGAGAACTATAAACATTGGAGAGCAAGTTCGTCAGCAGCTCGTCGTAGTAACGAAACTCCAGCAATTGGGTATTCGCGTATTCCAGCAGATCGATCACGGCGGGCGTCGCGTCGGGTTTGTCATATACAAGCGCCGCCGCCCAGCCGACCACAACCAGGTCGCTGGGATAGTAAGACAACGCGGAGCGCACGATCTCCTCGCGCTCGGCAGCCGACAGTGAAACGAGTTCCCCGCGGACGAGTTGGGTGATCTGATCGGCATGCGATTGGAGCATTTCGACGGCAGTCACGGAGCCGCCGCCCGTGTGCTGCGCCGACTCGATGTCGATAACGAAATAATCTTCATCCAGCCATTTTGGTGACGGTCTGATCAGTGCGGGGCGAACACGTTCCAGGCGGCTTCGCACTAATTCTTCCGCAGCTTTCTCGACGTCCGGCGCGTTCATCCAGCGGTAGGACTGCGGACACAGTGAGTCGAAATCACATTCGAACCCCGTGGAAAGCTCAATGCCTGCCACGCCAAACCAATAATACTTGATTCGAGCGTCCAGCTTTTCGCCGGTTGGAAGCGCCAGCGGGCCCACTAATTCAACGATCGGGGCATGTTGAGCTTGAACATATTCAGGACTGCGGTGACTGAAGCTCGCCGGGCGCTGAGCCGCTTCAGGACCGAGAATGCCATGCAAACTCTCCATTTCAATTCCTTCGGCAATATCAAAGAAGCTGAGGATCCGAAAGTAGCCTTGGACAATCATCGGCGGGAAGGGCAGCCCTCTCAAAAGCAGGTGCAAGGTGCGAGCGACCATCCTACACCACGTCGCCCCGCTACACGAACCCCGACGCGCCCGCGAGAGCGTGCAGTCGGCGAAGACGCGGTGTGGTCGGCCTGGAGACGGCGGCGGTTGTGGCCGGGTCGTGGCGGGGACGCGCGGAAAATCAGCTACGGCTCTGATTTCTTTGTTCGCCGCACAGTGGCGCCCAATTCGCCGCGCGCCACGCGCACCGAAATATCCTCACCGATGGCGACTTGGTCGGGTGAGCGCAGCACCCTCCCCGACGCGTCGTAGGCAATCGCGTAGCCTCGCTCGAGCAGGCGCAGCGGGCTGCGCTCGTCCAATTGCACGGCCGCCGCTTCGAGTCGGCGGCGTTTGGCCACGAAAAACCGCTCGATTCGCGCTTCCAGCTCTGCGTTCCGCTGTTCCGCGCGGCGCCGCAAGCGAGCCACTCGCGCCCGCAAGTCGAGGGCAGCGAAGCGTACCTCCGCAGCCGCGAAACGGCGCCGCTTGCGTGTCATCGCACGCTCAAGCGCCGCGCGCAGCGATCCCCGCTGCTGCTCGATGCGGCGGCGCGTCACTTCCACGCGGCCCCGCAGATCAAATGACGCCACCTTGGAGCTCGCGCGCGTCAGCCGTTGCAGCGTCGCGCCCAGCCGCAACCGCAATCCCACCGCCAGTGACGACGATAGCTCGTCCACCTGCTGCCGGCGGCGCCGAACCAGCACTTCCAGCTGGCGAAACCCCCGGTGCGTTTCCAGATCGCGCACGTGGTGCCGCCATTGCGATAGCCGGTAGCGCATCTGCTGTGCGAGATTGCGATAAGCCTCGGCGATGTGCCGCTCGAATTCCTGCCGCGAGCGAACCACAATTTCCGCCGCAGCCGAGGGCGTGGGCGCGCGTAAATCGGCGGCGAAATCGGCAATCGTAAAATCGGTTTCGTGACCGATGCCCGTGATTACCGGAATTGCCGATGCCGCAATCGCTCGCGCCACCGCTTCCTCGTTGAAGGCCCACAAATCCTCGAGCGACCCTCCCCCGCGCGCCACAATCAGCACGTCGGCCGCCTTCGCGCGGTTGAAATACTGTACGGCCGCCGCAATTTCGCCCGCCGCCCCCTCACCCTGCACCTTCACCGGGAAAAGCAGCACGTGCACGTTGGGAAACCGCCGCTTCAGAACGCGCAAAATGTCGCGAATCGCCGCGCCCGTCGGCGACGTCACCACTCCAATGCGCCGGGGCAATACCGGCAGCGGCTTCTTGCGATCCTCATCGAACAATCCCTCTTCGGCGAGCCGCTTCTTCAATTGCTCAAACGCCAGTTGCAGAGCGCCCAAGCCCACCGGCTCGATGTGGCTCACGTAGATCTGGTATTCGCCGCGCGGCTCATATACACCGAGCGAGCCGCGCACCGTGATGTGCAACCCATCCTCGGGCCGGAATTTCAGCCCGCGCACCTGGTCGCGAAAGCTTACGCAGCGAATCTGCGAGCGCGCATCCTTCAGCGTGAAATATAGATGACCGGATTGCGCGGCGTGGTAATTCGACACTTCGCCTTCCACCCAAATGTCAGGAAACGCGCCCTCCAGCAGGCCGCTGATGCGCTCCGTCAGCTCGCTCACTTTCCAGATGCGCCGCTCCGGCATCAGGTCTTGGAAGAGAGAAGTTTGGCTCATCGGTTCATCGAGAGGGCGTCACCGCCGAAAAAGATTCACAATCCAAAAGATGAGCGTCAGCGCGAGGCTCAGGACGATGCAGGTGACGATCGGAAAATAAAATGACGTGTGCCGCCCCTGATAGGCAATGTCGCCCGGCAGCCGCCCGAGGTGGAATGGCAACTTCGCCCCAAACCACAGCAGCGCACCAGCGCCCGCCACCAGGACGCCGACGACAACAAGCACCTTCCCGAGTTCGCGCATTGAATCCACGGAAAAATGGCCGCAGCACCTCATTCTACCTGAAGTTCGCAGCCGGAGCGGTGGCAGGTCGCCCGCTCCGGGCCGGGGCAGGCCTTCGAGGCTAACAGTTGACATTTACATAAAGTCTTATATAGTGGCCCCCAATGAGCCTTGAACATATCCTGCTCGGCCTGCTCCGCGAGCCCGCCAGCGGCTATGACCTGAAAGCCGTCTTCGACGAGCGCCTCCATTATTTTTGGGCCGCCGAGCTCAGCCAAATCTATCCCGCCTTGCAGGGACTCGAGCGCAAGGGCCTCCTCCGCAGCCGCCGGGTGCCCTCGAAGCGCGGTCCTGGACGCCGCATCTATCAAATCACTCCGGCCGGCCACCGCGTCCTTCGCGAATGGCTCGAAAACGGGCCGGAGTTGAATGACGAGCGCATGGACTATCTGGCTAAAATTTATCTAATGGATGAGCTCGGCGACCTGCAAAAAACGTTGCGGTTCATCAGGGAGCTCCGCGACGTGTTTTCCGGCAGGCTCGCGGAATTGCAAACGATCGAGCGCTATTGGTCGGAAAAAGATCCTCAGTATCCGGACGCTCTCTCGCCGCAGATGTTCCACGTGCTCCTCGCGCTCCGAAAAGGCATTCACTCGCTTTCCGCGCACGTGAAATGGTGCGACGAGTCCATTCGCCGGGTCCAAGCCCGAATCGAGAAGGAGAATCACCATGGCCGAACTATTTCAAGGACTTCGCTGGATCCACATCGCCGTAGGCAGCATGGCATTGCTCGCGTTCTGGATTCCGGCATTCGCAAAAAAAGGCGGACGCGTTCACGTTAACGCCGGCTGGTTCTACGTGATTTGCATGTCCGTGGTGGTCGTGACGGCTTTTATCTTGAGCGGGATGTCGTTCGCCTGGCCTCTGCGTGTGCGCACTTTCGACCACGCCCTCTCCGCTGACGAAGTAGCTCGCTTTATTCGGAATTCCCGCATTTTCGCTTTTTTCCTGGCTTACCTCGCGGGTCTCACGCTCGCCGCCGGATGGCAGGGCGTTCGTGTCTTGCAGACGCGGCAGAATCCCCCGGCCCTCCGCACTCCCTTCACATTCGCGTTAAACGCCGCAGTCGTGCTTGCCGCGCTCGGGAGCCTCTTTGTCGGCTTGCGAGATGGCAATTCGGTTCTTTGGGCCATGAGTCCGGTGGGATTACTCGTAAGCGGCGGAAATTTGTCTTATTTGTTGCGCGGGCCGCAAACGAAAATGCACTGGTGGTACGAGCATCTCGCCTCGATGATTGGGACCGGCATCGCAGGGTACACGGCGTTTTTCGTTTTTGGCGCGAGGCAACTGCTCCCAGGGCTCACGAGGACGAATTTCTACGCGGTGTTTTGGGTGGCGCCGACGATTGTGGGCGTTATCGCGATTTTTCTCACCATCGGCTACTATAGACGCAAGTTCCACGAAGATGGCCGCGCTGCAAAGCCGTCAAACACGCAGATGAATCCAGCCGTCTAACGCCGCCTGAGGATGGGAAAAAGATTCTGGGCATTCAGCGGTGAGATTTTGATCCGCGATTGGCGCGTGCCCGCGAGCGCTACACCAAATCCGATCCGGGGAAAAAATAGGCGATTTCGAACGCAGCCGTTTGCGCCGCGTCGGAGCCGTGCGTGCAATTATTCTGGATGCTCGTGCCCAGCTCCTTGCGGATTGTGCCCGGAGCGGCTTTCGCGGGGTCGGTTGCTCCCATCGTATCGCGCCAGTGCGAAATCGCATTCTCTCGTTCAAGCACCATAGCCACGATCTTGCCGGAGCACATGAATTCCGTCAGGTCCTTGAAAAATGGCCGCTCGCGGTGCACGGCGTAGAATCCTTCGGCTTCCTCCCTCGTGAGCCGCAGGGATTTGATGGCCACGATGTGAAACTTCCCCGCGTGAATCCGGCTCAGAATTTCACCGGCCAGCCCGCGCCCCACCGCATCGGGCTTGATGATTGCAAAAGTTCTCTCGACCGCCATTTGTCGCATCTCCTATCAATCGTAAATAATTGTGGAAATCTTGGTGTGCAGGTTTCCGGCGTGTTATTTTCTTTTCTTCGCGCTTTTCTTCCGCCCGGTTGCCGTCTTCATCTTTGCGCCGGCAATTGGCTTCGTTTTCCCCAGCACATGCGCAATCGTTCGACCGATCTCGGCGGGGCTCTGCACCGTATGAATCCCCGCGGCGCGCATCGCCTTGTACTTATCCGCCGCTGTCCCCTGGCCGCCGCTGATGATCGCGCCGGCGTGCCCCATGCGGCGTCCCGGCGGAGCGGTCTGCCCCGCGATGAAACCAACCACGGGTTTCTTCACACACTTCTTGATGAACGCAGCGGCCACCTCTTCGGCATTGCCGCCGATTTCACCGATCATCACAATCGCGCGCGTGCCCGGATCATCATTAAACATGCGCACCGCGTCCAAAAAGCTCGTCCCGATGATCGGATCGCCGCCAATACCGATGCACGTCGACTGGCCAATACCAAGCCTCGAGAGCTGGTCCACAGCTTCGTAAGTGAGCGTGCCGCTGCGGCTGACGACTCCCACTCGCCCCGGCTTGTGAATCGAGCCCGGCATAATCCCCATCTTGCATTGCCCAGGCGAAATAATTCCCGGGCAATTCGGCCCGATCAGCCGCGTCTTCGAATCCTTCAGCGCGGCAGCCACGCGCACCATATCCAACGTGGGAATCCCTTCAGTAATGCAAATGACGAGCGGCAGTCCCGCGTCCGCCGCTTCCAGGATGGCATCGGCTGCAAATGGCGGCGGCACAAAAATGATCGAAGCATCCGCTCGCGTTTCTCGCACCGCTTCCGCGACGGTATTGAAGATCGGCACATCGAGATGCTTCGTCCCGCCTTTTCCAGGCGTCACGCCGGCAACCACCTTCGTCCCATACTCCAGCATCTGCTGCGCGTGAAAACTTCCCTCGCGCCCCGTCAACCCCTGCACCACCACCCGCGTGCTCTTATCAATCAAGACGCTCATCGCGCACCGCCCGCCAATTTCACCACCTTCTCCGCGCCATCCTTCATTCCATCCGCCACCGTGAAATTAAATCCCGAATTGCGCAAAATCTCCTTCCCTTGCTCGACATTCGTCCCCTCCATCCGCACTACCACCGGCATTTTCAGTTTCAGCTCTTTCGCCGCATTCACCACTCCGCTCGCCAGCACATCGCACCGCAAAATCCCGCCGAAGATGTTGACGAACACCGCGCGCACGCTCGGATCGCTCAGCAGAATCCGGAATGCGTTTTTCACCTGCTCCTCGGAAGCCCCGCCGCCGACGTCGAGAAAATTTGCCGGGCTGCCCCCGCTCAGCTTGATGATGTCCATGGTGGCCATCGCCAGCCCGGCGCCGTTCACCATGCACCCCACCGTCCCGTCGAGCTTGATGTAGTTCAATTTGAATTTCGAGGCTTCCACTTCAAGCGGCGTTTCTTCATCCAGGTCGCGCAATTCCTTGAATTCCGGGTGCCGGTAAAGCGCGTTGTCGTCGAGATTCACTTTCGCGTCTAGCGCCACAAGGCGCCCGTCGCCGGTCACGACGCAGGGATTAATTTCCACGAGCGACGCGTCTGTCTCCATAAAAGCCCGATAGAGCGCTTGCAGGAACGGCACTGCCGCGTTCACCACCTCCGGCGCCAGGCCCAGCCCGAATCCAAGCTTCCGCGCTTGGTACGGCAGCAATCCCGTCGCCGGGTGAACCGTTTCCCGCAGGATCGCTTCCGGGTGGTCCTTCGCCACCTCCTCGATCTCCATTCCGCCCGCGGCGCTGGCCATGAAAACCGGAGCGCCCGAAGCGCGGTCCACGAGCACGCTCAAATAAAGTTCCCGCTTGATGTCCAGGCCTTCCTCAATCAGTAGCCGGTGAACGATGCGCCCCTCCGGGCCCGTCTGTGGCGTCACGAGCTTCATCCCCAGAATTTGCTCGGCAAGCTTGGCTGCTTCCTCCGGCGATTTTCCGAGCTTCACGCCGCCAGCTTTGCCGCGCCCGCCCGCGTGAATCTGCGCCTTCACCACCACCACCCGCGTGCCCAATCGCTCGGCCGTCGCCCGCGCTTCATCTTTCTTGAACACCACCTCGCCGCGCGGCACGGGCACGCCGAACTTCGCGAGGATTGCCTTGGCTTGATACTCGTGGATCTTCATACCTACTCCATCGGCTCTCGGAACCGCGCCTTGAATAGTGCTAGTATTTGCATACGCAAAAAACGATTCAGTTTACTTGGAACTCGGGAAGCGGGCAAGGCGCGGCATGGCGTGCAGATTGAATGCGCCCTCCGGGAGCAAAATTTAATTGTCCCGCAACATGGTGGCACCGGCGGAAATTCGATGATCCACGAAGCGCTCGAAAAAGTGCTGGCCGGCGAGGACTTGTCCCCCAGCGAATTGCAAGCTGTCGTGGAGGATTTTGCCGCAGGCCGCGCGACTCGAATCCAATTCGCAGCACTCTCCACAGCCCTCAGGATGAAAGGAATGACTAAGGATGAGAGTGCCGCGATGTGGAGCCTGCAACCTCAAATGGTAGATGCATTCGAACGAACCTGCAATGTACCAAGCGAAGGGGACGCCCCAGGTGAGGCCGGTTCAAGTGAGTTTCTGCGGCTGGCGATGATGTTGATTCAGAGGGGAGATGACCTGTCGAGTAAAGAAGCGGAAAACGTGATGGAGGAGATTCTTTCAGGGCGCGCTGATGACTTGAGCATCGCGATGTTCCTTGCAGCGGTGCGATTCAAGGGCGAAACCGTGGACGAACTGGTCGGCTTTGCCACCGCCATGCGCCGCCATGCCGCGCCAAATTTCTCGACTCTCCGCCTCGCGACAGCCGAACCGCTCGTCGACACAGCAGGCACCGGCGGCGACGCGCGCGGCACATTCAATATCTCCACAGCCGCGGCCTTCGTCATCGCAGGCGCGGGCGTGCGCGTCGCAAAACACGGCAACCGCTCCTACACCTCGCGCTGCGGCTCAGCCGACGTGCTCGAAGAGCTGGGCGTGCGCATGGATCTCGCGCCCGAGCGCGTCGCCCGCGCGATCGAGGAAATCGGCATCGGTTTTCTCTACGCCCCCGCGATGCACACGGCCATGCGCCACGCCATGCCGGCGCGCCGCGAGTTGAAGGTCCGCACCGTCTTCAACCTGCTCGGCCCGCTCACAAATCCTGCAGGGGCCTCGGCGCAAATCGTCGGCGTCTTTGACGCGACCTTCACGGAGTTATTGGCCCAGGCGCTCGGAGAACTCGGCGTGCAGAGGGCGTTCGTCGTCCACGGCGCGGACGGCCTGGACGAAATCTCAATTTCAGGTGAGACGCAAATTTCCGAGCTATGCGATGCGACGGTGCGAAGCTACACCCTGGCGCCCGAAGATTTTGGTCTGAGCCGCGCCCCGCTCGAAACCATTCGCGGCGGAGACGCCAAGCACAACGCGCACATCATCAATCGAGTCCTGGGGCATCGTGATGCGCCGCACGAGCACGGCCCGCACCGCGATATCGTCCTCGCAAATTCCTCCGCCGCGCTCGTTGCCGCAGGCCGCGCCGCCGACTTCTTCGAGGGTGTCCGCCTCGCCGCCGAGTCCATCGATTCAGGCGCCGCCCGCGCAAAGCTCGACGCCCTCGTGGCCTTCACCCAGCAAGAAAAGCCGCGCAGTCAATTCGCCCCCTAAGTACGTTTCTCATAGATGTAAATGGAATCAGGTAGTATCTAGAGAGAAAGAAAATTCTCGAGGAGCTGAAAACCCGAACCGGTAAGCACCGACTCGGGATGGAACTGCACGCCTTCCACGCGCAATTTGCGATGGCGAAGCCCCATAATGGTCCCATCGGCGGTCTCGGCGGAAATTTCCAGCGTGCGCGGCAGCGATTTTCGCTCCACGATCAGCGAATGATACCGCGTGGCCGGAAAATCCTGCGGCAGCCCTCGAAACACGGTCTTGCCGTCGTGATGGATCTCGCTGGTTTTCCCGTGCATGATTTTCGGCGCGCGAATCACGCGTCCGCCAAACGCCGCGCCGATCGCCTGGTGCCCCAGGCAAACGCCGAGAATCGGAATTTCCCCCGCGAAATGTTCCACCACCGGCACGCTGATCCCGGCTTCTTTCGGCGTGCAGGGCCCGGGCGAGATCACGATCCGCTCCGGTCGTAGCTCCTCAATCTCTTCGATCGTAATCTGATCGTTGCGCCGCACCTCGAGCTCTTGCCCCATCTGCCCGAGATACTGCGCCAGGTTGTAGGTAAACGAATCGTAGTTGTCGAGCAGCAAAATCATGGCGTCACTACCATTATAAGTCCCGCGCTCACTCGCCGCGACCGTCCTCGCCTCCGCAGTGCGCGATTTCAAGCGCCCTCACCACGGCCCGCGCCTTGTTCACCGTTTCCTGATATTCGCGCTCCGGCACCGAGTCGGCCACGATCCCGCCGCCCGCCTGAATGTATGCGCGCCCATTTTTCGCCACGAGTGTGCGCAGCGCGATGCAGGAATCCAGGTTGCCGGAAAAATCCAGGTACATCACGCTGCCGGCATAAAGCCCGCGCCGCGTCGGCTCGAGCTCGTCGATGATTTCCATGGCGCGAATCTTCGGCGCGCCCGAAAGCGTCCCCGCGGGAAAGCAGGCCATCAGCGCGTCAAAGCAATCCAGGCCGTCGCGCAATCGCCCGCGCAAACTCGATACGAGATGCATCACGTGCGAATACCGCTCGACGAACATCAGCCGCTCCACCATTACCGACCCGTATTCGCACACCCGCCCCAGATCGTTGCGCCCCAGGTCCACCAGCATGATGTGCTCGGCGCGCTCCTTCGGATCGGCGAGCAGCTTGGATTCGAGCTCGCGATCCTCGATCTCCGTGCGCCCCCGAGGCTCCGTCCCGGCAATCGGCCGGTAGAAAACATCGCGGCCCTGCACCTTCACGAGCATTTCGGGCGAGCTGCCCACAACCGAAACATCGTCGAGCCGCAAAAAATAAAGATACGGCGAAGGATTCACTACGCGCAGCGCGCGGTAAATCTCAAAAGGGTCGGCGCGTGTTTCCGCCGAAAATCGCTGGCTCGGGACCACCTGAAAAATATCGCCCGCTCGAATGTACGCCTTCGCCTTCCGCACGGCGGCCAGATAGCGCGCCTTCGCGAAATTCGAGCGAATGCGCAAAGGCCCCGCACGCCGCGCGCGCCGCTGCGGCGGTAGCGGCCCTTCCAGCGCCCGGCGAATTCGGCGAATCTCGCGCACGGCGGCATCATATTTCTCGCGCAGGCTGCCTCCGCCTCCCGTGAACACGTTGCGAATCACCCAGACGCGATGCCGGACGTGGTCAAAAGCCACCAACCCGAGATAGAACATCATCACGCAATCATCGAGGCCCAAATCGTCGCGGCCGGTCGCTGGAATGCGCTCGATCAGCCGCACCATATCGTATGCGAAATAGCCGATCGCGCCCCCGATGAGCGGCGGCAGCCCTGGCACTCGGACGGGATGGTATCGCGCCGTCAGCCGGCGCAGCTCCGATATGGGGTCGGTATCAAATTCCTTGCGCTGACCGCCGGTTTCGAGCGTACATTTCCGGCCGCGCACCCGAAATACTTCCTGCGGATTCGCTCCTGTGAAGGTGTAGCGCGCGATATTCTCGCCACCCTCCACGCTCTCGAGCAGAAACGAATACTTCGCGTCGCGCGCCAGGCGCAAATGCGCCCCCACCGGCGTTAGCAGGTCCGCAGTAAAAGTCTCGTACACGGGAACGAGATTGCCCTGTCGCGCCAGCCGGCAGAAAGCCTTGAAGTCAGGTTGAATCATCTTGCTTGCAATTCTCGTTTCGCAAATTCAATCGTACTACCCGTTTCTAGCGCGCCCGCTGACCCCTGCCCATCCTCATTTCTTGCCCGCAAGCGCCCGCAAAACCGCCTGCCGCATCGGCTTCACCCGCGCCCGCTCGCCGGTCCAGATTTCCCACTGCGCGGTCCCTTGCGCCACGAACATTTCCACGCCCGAAACCGTTTCGATGCCGCGCCGCTCCGCAAGTTGCATCAGCTTGGTCCTCTGCGGCCGGTAAATCGTGTCGAAGAGCAGGCGGCAGTTCAGCTCGCGCGCGTTCAGGGGTGACCGGTCCCCGTGCGGATGCATTCCCACGGGCGTGGCATTCACAATCGCGTCGAAAAATTCGCTGCCAAGGCGGCTCCGGCTCACCGCTTCGCCACCCACAACACGCGCAAGCGTCTTGGCCCTGCCTGCGCGGCGCGACCAAATGCAAACCGACGCTCCCCCCTGCCCCAGCGCGAAAGCCACCGCACGCGCCGCCCCGCCCGCCCCAAGTATCAGCACACGGCTCCCGCGCAGCGGAATGCGCCTCTCAAGCGCGCGAAGCACCCCCACGTAGTCCGTGTTGTACCCGTACAGCTTGCCTCCGCCCCGCACGACCACCGTATTCACAGCCCCGATGGAAGCCGCCAGGGGATCGCACCCATCGAGATATCGCAGAATTTTCTCCTTGTGAGGAAGGGTCACGCTAAATCCTGAGATCCCAAGCGGCCCGATGGCAGCCAGGAAATCCCGGAGGTCGTGAACCAGAAACGGCAGATAAACCGCATCCATCCTGCGTGCCTGAAATCCAGCATTCTGAAGGACCGGCGAAAGAGAATGCCCCACCGGATCGCCAATCACGCCGTAAACCCGTGTCCGTCGTCCAATCTTGTCAGCGCGATACAATCCCGTCATTTCGCCGAGCGACACCTGGCCGGGCGCTGTGGCGTTTTCAACCGGGGCGTACGTCAGCACGCTGCCTTCACGAAGACCCAGAACGCGCAGTGGCAGCGCGACCTCCCCCATCGGTACCGCGATCACGTTTCGCCGCCCCCGGGCCAGACGCAGCAGGCGCAGCCCGTCATCGAGCGAACCGCATTGCGCCGAGATCTTCACCATGTCCGGCCGGCCGCGCGCAAGCTGCCGAACCGCGCGCTGCGGATTCCGCGGCATCCCCCGAAAGTAGTGCGCCGACGTGATTTGCCGTCCCTCCCCCAGCAGCACATCCAACAATTCCCGCGGGCACAGCTTCGTCGTTTCGATCTCGAGGTCGTACCAGTCGCACCCCGCCCGCAGCGCCTCCGCCAACTGAATCAGCTGTGTGGCGACTGTCCCCCGGTATCCCCCCCCCGCGATCCTCCTCCGGCAGGTGGCCACTAAAGTCGCGCCAGAGGGGCGCTCAGCCATGAGCAGCCGCAGAAATCGAGCGATTTCGCGGTCATCCTTGAGCCAGTCGAGCCGCAACTCCACAGTCGGAGTAGCCCGTAGCGCCTCCCGAAGTTGCCGCCACATGTCTTGCGCCTTCTCGCCAGCCACCACGGCACAAATTTTGTCCTCGCCAATCACTATCCTCAGCGACCTCATTCCCAAGGTTCTGGACCTATCCGGGGGTCCTCCGGGGACACCCTGACCCTACGTACAGGGGGGAGTTCTGGCTTCTATCATGCGGTACCCAATGTGTAAAGAGCAGCAGACCATTGTCTTGACGGGTCCCAGTACGTCTGTTACGTTCGCCTCATTGGGCAGCGCCTGCTCTTCGGCGCAGAGAATTCAAAGGAGCACGTGTTATGCGTGGGAAAATTGTCCTTGCAGGTCTGATTTTAGCCCTTTCGGGAGTCGCCGCTTCGGCCCAGCAGAAGGCGCCCACAACGACTCAGGACGACATTTACTGCTCGGGCGTCATCACCTCGGAAGCTGTCCCGCGCGACACGTACCTGATCACCGGGGAAGAATCGAACGTCAAGAATAGCTTCTGGCAAGGCGACTATGTATACGTCAATAAGGGCTCGAATCAGGGTGTAAAGGTCGGGGACGAGTTCTCCGTTATCCGCACCATCACCGACCCGACCGACATTCAGTGGTCGAAGTGGCAATTCTCCATCTTGAAGAAACTCGGCACCGTCTGGGCGGATGAGGGCAGGCTGCGCGTGGTCGTTGCCCAGCCTGACGTTTCCATTACTCAAATCGTCCGGGCCTGTGGCTACCTCCAGCGCGGCGATATCGTGCTTCCCTTCACCGAGCGTCCAGCCCCGCCGCTCAAGCCGGAAAACAATTTCGATCGATTCGCTCCGCCCAGTGGCAAGCCCACCGCGATGGTGATCACGGGCAAGTACTGGTCTGTCCTGGGCGGGGCGAACAGCATCATCTACGTGAACCTTGGCGTGAATCAGGGCGTGAAAATCGGCGATTACTTCCGCATCTTCCGCTACCAGGGCACCGAGCACGAGACCGCCTTCCAGGATCCGCGGCTGGCTTTTGAGATTGAGCCGTCCTTTGGCCTAGCCGGATTCGGAAGTGTTCCTAAGAAATGGAATTGGAACAACGTGCCTCGGGAAGTTGTGGGAGAGGGCGTGGTGGTCCGCACGGCCCCCAATGCCTCAACCGTCATGATTACGTTCAGCCTGCGCGAAGTGTACGCGGGCGATTACACGGAACTCGAGTAGCCCGGGCTCGTTCGCGCCTGCGCCGGCGGCCATAATTCCGACTCGCTGAAGACATCCGCCGTAAATGCTTCCACCCGGGTGTCCGGATGTTTCCACGCGTCCCGCACGAGGCCCGCCTTCACGCAAGTTTCTTCCAGAAAGCGTTCCGCCGCCCAGCCAAATTGTGTCGCCACCTGCGGCAGCAAAAGCCCGCGCTGCCAGCCGTGGCTCACCAATAGCCCGTGCTTCCCCACTTCGATTCGCTCTAGGGTGATTCCGAATAATGGCGAAAGAATGGAAACTTCGATTTCCACCTCCTGGAGTTCCGCTGGACCCACAGGTTCGAATCGAGAATCCTCGAGCGCCGCCGCTCGCGCACAGTGCGCCACCACATGAATTAACGCACGATGGGAAGGAAGCTCGCCGACGCACCCGCGGAGACGCTGGCGCCGCCGGAGTGTGACGAACGCTCCGCCCGGCTGCCATAAAATCTCATCCGCGGGAAATTCTTCCAGCGATTCTCGCCGTTCGACCGCCAGTATCAGCGCCCGCCGTCCTATTTCCAGCAGCGTCTGCTTCTCGCGGCTACCGAGTGGGGACATCCTGGGGTTTCTCTTCCTGCTTCACCATCAATACGTTGCGCCGCCGCTGCTGGACCCGCGAATTGATTTGGCCCCAAAACATCTGGAAATAATGCACCGCCGAAGCGACCGCGCTCAGCACCACCAGCCACAGCAGCGTGTTTCCCAATCCCTTCAAGGCGGGGTGTTTCGCGGTCAAAATCACCGCGCACCCGGCTATCACCTGCAAAATCATTTTCGTCTTGCCCAAAGGCGACGCGGGGATCACCAGCCCTTCCACCGAAGCAATCTCCCGCAGCCCCGTCACGATGAATTCCCGGCCGATGATGATCACCACCATCCAGGCCGGCATCAAGCCCATCTGCACCAGCGAGATAAACGCCGCCGAAATCAGTAGTTTATCCGCGATCGGATCCAGCAAAATCCCGAGCGTCGTCACCTCCCGCCTTTTCCGCGCGATGTACCCGTCCATCACGTCCGTCGCCGCCGCCGCTAGCAAAATCAATACTCCAAGGACTTCGAAGTGAACCGGCAAACCCCAGAATTCCCAGTTGGGCTGGCGCGTCAACAGGACAACCACAAGGAGGGGAACGAAGAAGATCCGCAGAATCGTAAGGCTGTTCGGAAGGTTCATATCAGGCTCGGAAAGAACCTCAACTCGCCCCCCGGCGCTCTCGACGGAGGGCAAACTCACTATAGCCCCGCGATGTTGGTGAGTCAACGGTACGAAATTTCGGTCCGCAAACCGCGCGCCCAGCCCGCCCCGCGCCACCCTTGACCACAAAGCCAAATCATTGCCCTAGTAACTCTTACAAAACGCACTGCTGCAAACCTGTGCAAATTGCAAACCGCCGAATTAGCGCCAAATTCCAGCGGTAGATCCCGCTCTGGGCCCCCACCATCAAATTTAAATATATGCAGATAAAGGGCTTATGAGCCCATCGGCCCGCCCCGCCCGCCTCAAACTCGCCGGCGCGTCGCCCCTCCCCCCACATATCCCCCGCCCCTTTTCCACAGTGATTTCCACAGTCGATGGCCTTTGTGAATGGTCTGTAATCTCAGCCGGATCAAAGAAATGCGGGCAAATTGGCCCCATATTTTGCGAGCAGGAATTGACCAAAATTCACCTGGGTGTGGGACTTGTCTCGCGTGGTATCTCGCCCGCCCCGACGGCGAATTCTTCGAGTTGCCTCGCCAGCGACTGCGGCAATTCCGCTTCCAGCTCCATGCGATCCTCAACCACTTCGGAATGAATCACGCGGCCGCAAGCATGCACCAGCGACAAATGCCGCCCGTCGGAAAGAGGCACGCGCAGTTGCACGTGCACTAGCGGATCGCCCGGAAGCGCCGCGTCAATTTTCACGAGCAAATCCTCGAGCCCTGCGCCCGTCACCGCCGAAACAAAAGCCTTCTGCTCGTTGTGCCCGTTCGAGCGCAGCATCGCCGCCAAATCCTCTTCAGCCAATAGGTCGGTCTTATTCAGGACGTGCAGCCGCGGCCGGTCCTGCACGCCCAGATCCGCGAGCACCTTCAGCACCTCCGCGTCCTGCTCCGCATGATGCGGATTCGAAATATCCGTTACGTGCAGAATCAGCGCCGCCTCCTGCACCTCTTCGAGCGTGGCTCGAAACGCCGCGATCAAATCCGGCGGAAGGTCGCGCAAAAATCCCACCGTATCCGAAATCAGCACCCGCCGCCGCGACGGCAGCCGCACCGCCCGGATCGTTGGATCGAGCGTCGCGAACATCTGCGGCGACGTCAGCACCTCCGCATGCGTCAGCGTGTTGAAGAGCGTCGATTTCCCCGCGTTCGTGTATCCCACCAGCGCAATCATCCCCAGCGGAACCGCCTGCCGCGCGCTCCGCCGCGTGGCCCGTTGCTGCCGCACGGTTTCAATAGCCTGCTGAATTTTTCTCACTCGGTCGCGAATGCGCCGCCGGTCGGTTTCCAATTTCTGTTCGCCAGGCCCGCGCGTCCCAATCCCGCCGCCCAGCCGCGATAATTCTTCTCCGCGCCCGGTCAGTCGAGGCAGCAGGTAATTTAATTGCGCCAGCTCCACTTGCAATTGCCCTTCGCGCGACCGCGCGTGGCACGCAAAAATATCCAGAATCAGTTGCGTCCGGTCAATCACGCGGCAGCCCACGCCTTTTTCAAAATTGCGAAGCTGCCCCGGCGTCAAATCATGATCCACGATCACCAGCGGCGCGCGTTGCAGTTGCGCCTCCATGCGGATTTCCTCGAGCTTGCCCTTCCCTACGAGCGTCGCCGGATCGAGCGTCTCGCGCACCTGCAGCAGGCTGCCCGCGATGTAAGCCCCGGCGCTCTGCGCCAGTTCCTGCAATTCTTCGAGCGAATCGCGCCCCGTGGCCGTGGGATCCCCCGGCCGTCCGCGCGGTGATTTCTTCAGCCCCACGCCCACGAGCAAGACTCGTTCCCGATTGTCCATAGTTTGCGCGGTCTTCATCCGTGTGTAGGCCTTGGATGCGGGGTGTACGTGAGAAGAATTGTTTCCATCCGTCAACTCATTATACGCCGTTTGCGCACCCACGGCGAATCCGGCTCCTCCTGAGAGTAATTCACCCGCAAGAGCCCCCGCCGCCGCGCTTTTCAAACTCCCGTTCTTGTTGTTAAATGCGCTCTTGATTTGCAATCGAGGCGGACATGCGCCGAATCCTCGGAGTGCTAGTTCTCGCTCTTCTTATCGCAGGCCTTTGGGAACTTTCGCGCCCAGCCTCGCATTTCCTGCGTTCCCAAGCCTCCGTCAACCTCTATGATCCCAATCCCGCTCACCTCTGGAATCGCCTCCACTCGGTCCTCTTCATCCGCGAGGATCTTCCGGACACCGCTCGCCTCCCCGACGCGCTTGACCCGCCTCTCTGGCTCAACTCCAAATACCTGCTCGAAAAGCCCTCACACGAGCGCGTCCTCCGAATCCTCGACGAATTCTTGCAATCGCACGGCGAGAAGCTGATTCAGGATCCTGTCAAACGAGCCATCCTCACCCGCGATCTCTGGGCCGTCTTCGATTGGTCCGTCGAGCGAGAGGCCGAGCGTCCAGGCGAGCCCGAGTACCAAAAAGAAAAGCGCGAACTGCAAGTCCGCCTCGCCGAAATCTTGCGCCGCCTTTCGCTGACCTCAGCAGAAATCCGCTCGCTGCCTTCGAATTACGCGCTTGCAGTCGCCTCCGGCCAATTTGCCAAGGAATACGACCCCGCCCACCGCGATCGCCCGTTTCTGCCGCCTGACTTGTTTGAACCGAACAGCTCCTGGGTCGAGATTTACTCCGAAGCAGGCGAATTCGGTTCAAGCCAAATTGCCGAATCCCACGCGCAAGCCTTTTCCCGTTCCACCTTCTTCGTTTTCATGCACCTCCCGGCAGGCCGCAAAGCCACCTTCGAATATATCCGCTCTCTATGGGACTTCCCTCAGCCCTGGCTCTCGCGCCCCGACGACCCTCGTCACGAACAAGTCATCGTGAATCCACACCTGCCACAATTTCCCGCCGGCACGCAATTCGCCCTGGTTCGCCAGTTGATTCTCTTTGACAATCAAGGAACCCTCCTCGGCACTCCCATCACCGAAAGCGTACAGATTCGTGCGTATCGCAGTCTTCCGGCGGTCAGCGAGGAGTCGCTTCACAATGAGGCCAGTGCGCTCGCAGACAGCGGTCAGGATTTCTTCGAAATCAGGCTGAGCCGCCCCCAGCTCTTCTCCAACAGCGCCGGTGGGCTCAGGGCCACGGCCCCGAAAGAAAAAGAGTTCGCCATGTTCAATTCTTTCGGTGCCGACAAGATCGCTCCTTCCATCCGCCTCGATCGATATACACCAATCCTCGAACAATGTGCCGTATGCCATCACCCTCCCGGAATCAATTCCGTCAACAGCCGCCGCCACTTGTTGAAGCCCTATTGGCTCAATCACGATTACCCGGAGAGCGCCCCC
>Ga0187802_10000013_pt1 | contig 36305 bp, 23 predicted proteins | sample NC_wetland_sal_i_FD_130584 | JGI IMG/M metagenome (GOLD analysis project Ga0187802, IMG submission 130584) | Wetland sediment microbial communities from Neuse River Estuary, North Carolina, USA - Control_2 | ecosystem: Environmental > Aquatic > Freshwater > Wetlands > Sediment | place: USA... | reverse complement strand
TCGAGGACAATCTCGATTGGTGCGGCCAGGTTGATTGGATTGTGGAAGCCGTTGCCGAAAACCTGGAAATTAAGCGGGGCGTTTTCGCCCGCATTGAGTCGGTCCGCAAGCCCGGCACGATCGTGACGTCGAATACTTCCGGCCTGCCAATCCATCTCATCGCCGAGGGGCGTTCCGAGGATTTTCAGCAGCACTGGGCCGGCACGCATTTTTTCAATCCGCCGCGCTACATGAAATTGGTGGAGCTGATCCCGGGCCCAAAAACGCGGCCCGAGGTTCTCGAGTCGCTCAACGATGTTTGCGATTACCGGCTGGGCAAGGGCGTGGTGGTGGCCAAGGACACACCCAATTTTATCGCCAACCGCATCGGCACCTACTCGATGCTGAATGTGCTGCATCAGATGCAGGCGCTCGATCTCACGATTGAGGAAGTCGACGCGTGCACCGGCCCGGCCATCGGACAGCCCAAGTCCGCCACATTTCGCACCGCGGACATTGTCGGGCTCGACGTGCTGGTCCATGTGGTCCGCAATATCTACGACAACATTCCCAACGACGAATCGCGCGAAATGTGGCACGTCCCGGCGTTTATCGAGGAAATGCTGAAGCGAGGCTGGCTGGGAGAAAAAACGGGCGGCGGCTTTTACAAGCGCGTCAAAAAAGAGGGCGACAGGGAAATTTTATCGCTCGACTGGAAAACGCTGGAATACCGCCCGCGCCAGAAGGTCAAATTCGGCTCCATCGAAGGCGGCAAGGCGATCGAGGACACGCGCGAACGCCTGCGCGCGCTTGTCGCTCCGGCGCTTGACGGCAAAGGCGGCGACAAAGCCAATCGCTTCCTGTGGTCCTGCCTCAGCGAAAATTGCCTGTACGCCGCCCGCCGTGTGCCGGAAATAGCCAACTCGGTGGTCGATGTGGACCGCGCCATGCGCTGGGGATTCGCCTGGGAGCTGGGGCCATTCGAAGTGTGGGACGCCGTAGGTGTTGAAAAAATGGCCGCGGTGCTCGAGCGCGAAGGCAAGCAAGTCCCGCCGGTGGTCACACAGGTGCTCGCGTCGCCAAAGAAATCGTTCTACGAAACGGAGAAGGGAAGCACACGTTATTTCGATCTCGCGGCGCGCGGCTTTAAGCCCGTCCCGGAACCGCCCGGAATCATAATTTTGAAATCCTTGAAGGACCGCACGCCCGTCGTGCAATCCAATGCCGGCGCCAGCCTGATTGACCTCGGCGACGGCGTCGTGTGCTGCGAATTCCACTCCAAGATGAATTCCATCGGTGGCGATCTGGTGGCCATGATTCATGCAGGCGTGAATCGTGTGGGCACGGAATTCGAGGCCATGGTCATCGCCAACCAGGCCGTAAATTTTTCCGTAGGCGCGAATTTGATGCTCGTGCTGGTGACCGCCCAGGAGGGCGAATGGGACGATATCCACATGGCGGTGCGGCAATTTCAACGCTGCAACATGGCCATCAAGTATGCGCGTGGCCCGGTGGTCGCCGCTCCGCAGGGCCTCGCGCTTGGCGGCGGCTGCGAAATCGGCTTGCACTCCGCGCGCATTCAAGCCGCTGCCGAAGCGTATATCGGGTTGGTTGAGACGGGCGTCGGGCTCATTCCCGGCGGCGGCGGCACGAAAGAAATGCTCATTCGCGCGAACGAGCACTCCGCCGGAGGCGAAGAGCTCGATCTCTTCCACGCGCTCAAGCCAGTCTTTCAAAATATCGCCATGGCCAAAGTATCCACGAGCGGCGAGGAAGCCCGCTCGCTCGGTTATCTTCGACCCTCGGATTTCATTTCCATGAATCGCGACCGCCAGGTTGCCGACGCGAAGGAAACGGCGCTGGCCATGGTCCGGGCCGGCTACCATCCGCCCGCGCCCGCCGAAATCCGCGTCCTCGGCGAGGAATTTCTTGCCGCGGCCAAGCTAGCCATTCACGCGCTCGTGCGCGGCGAATTTGCCACGGAGCACGACGCCGTTGTCTCCCGCAAACTCGCCTACATTCTCGCCGGCGGCTCTATCACCGCGCCGCAGACCGTCCCCGAGCAATACGTGCTCGATCTCGAGCGCGAAGCCTTCGTCTCCCTCTGCGGCGAACGCAAGACGCAAGAGCGCATGGCCCACACGCTAAAAACCGGCAAGCCCCTGCGAAATTGATGACCCGCCGAGGATGGTTATCTCCGGCAAAGCTGGTGTCATTTCAGCTTAGAGCTTGGCGTAGGCCCACAATTTGCGCCGGCTAGGAGCCGAAGGAGCAATTCTCATGCCAGGGGGAGGAACAGGCTCCGCGCGCATCTCACAGCTTGACGGCCTGCGCGGTATCGCCATTCTTCTGGTCCTTGCCGTTCACTTCTTGAACGATTCCGAGCACGGCGCTTTTGGAAGTTTTCTCTACCGTTTTGGGTCTGCCTTCCGGCTGGGGTGGGCGGGGGTTGACCTGTTCTTTGTTCTTTCGGGATTTCTGATTGGGGGAATCCTTCTCGACGCCCGCGAGTCAACGAACTATTTCAGGGTTTTTTACACACGCCGCTTATTTCGCATCGTTCCGATCTACTACTCGTGGATCACTCTTTTTGTGATCGTGCAGCTGTCGGTTGGCGGTTGGCTCTCGCATCTGCTTCCGGCACAATCCTCCGACCTGCGTTTCGTTCCGCTGTTTTACTTGTTTCTCCAAAACTATTTCCAGGTTCCATTTGGCTCGCTGATTTGGGTCTGGCTCACTCCGACATGGTCCCTGGGAGTCGAAGAGCAGTTTTATATCGTGGCGCCGCCTCTGATCCGGTTCTTATCGATCAAGACATTGAAATTCGTCTTGCTTGCGACCATTTTCATCGCTCCGGTCCTCCGCTTGCTGGTCTTCTTCTTTGTGCCAGGCGGGCACGATGCGATTTACACCTGGATGCCCTGTCGCGCGGATTCCCTGGCGTTTGGAGTGGTCGCTGCCGTCGCTTGGCGTGATGGCAGCATTCGCCGATGGTACGATTCCCATCGCCGCTTCTTTTTTATTTCCATGGCCATTCTTGGGGCCGCTATACCAGTCTTCATCAAATGGAAGTTTGATCCCCACACGCTTGTGATGGGCTCTTTTGGTTATACGTGGCTGGCGGTATTTTTTGCGGGCCTGCTTCTGCTCTGCCTCCTGGAGCCCGATGGGCTCTGGGCCGGCTTCCTCCGGATGAGCTTCTTGCGAGAAATGGGCAAGCTATCCTATTGCATGTATATCATCCACCTGGCGGTGCTTAACCTTACCCATCGCGTCCTGCTCCATTCGCGGCCGCGCATTTACGACTTCCGCGGGGCCGCCGTCTCGTTCCTGGCGCTTTTCCTGACCTATGCGATTGCCAAAGTTTCCTGGATTTACTTGGAACATCCGCTGATCCGTCGCGGCCACGCTTTCACCTACCGATGACTGCGAGACTGGGTGTGGCAGAGGTTGATCTCAAGGGTGGAAGGAACGCACCCAATCCTTTCAACGGCGTAGGGGGCGAATTGTGCTTATGCGCCCTCGAAATATATGGCGAACGGGGATTTGGGCTCGAGATCGGCCGGCGACATACAAGTTGCGATCCCGCCGCAACTTTTTCTTTTCTGCCGGGTACCTATCCCTGGGGTTCGTTGCATCTAAGTTGCTCAGGTGAAGTATGTGCGGACCTCGAGGGGCCGGGGGGAATGTGATGCTTGTCTTGCTGGAACTTTTCCCGCCGATCCTGACAATAAATTCTGTATCCTCGTGGAGAACGATTCCCGGGGGAAACCCACGTTGAGAAGAGCGAAGAATAAAAATTAGGAGAGATGGATGATCCGCAATCTTGGATTGAAGTCGCTACTGACATTTGCACTGGCATTTGGATCTCTAGCCGCGCTCCCAGCTAAGGCGCAAACCGCGGCTTCCACGGCGACGGTCGCCGGCCCTGCCGCCTTGGGGCCGGTTTACGACATCACGAAGGAAATCACCATTCAGGGAAACATTCTTAAGGTCGAAGCGGCGACAGGCGGCAGCGCGTTGCTCGGCACCCACGTTCAAATCCAGACACCGGAAGGCGTCGTGGATACACATCTTGGCTCCGGCGCATTGGCCGCCTCGCAAGCGCTCGGCATCTACCCCGGCCAGAGCGTCAAGGTCACCGGCATGATGGCCACCGTCGACGGAAATTCCGTCCTGTTGGCCCGCGTGCTCACCACTCCGAATCACGTCTTCATTCTGCGCAACGAGTACGGCATTCCCGCTCGCTCCCTCCTGCCACGGAGCAATTCCTCCTCCGCGAACGCGACGAAAGGAGGCCTCTGATGCGATTCGGTTCGCCAGTACAAGAAACAGCGCGCCTCGCTATTTTCCTGGCACTCGGCGTCGCGGCGGCTCTTTCCATGACGGCTTGTGGCGGCGGGGGTAACAGCAGCAGTGTGACCCCGACTCCCACCGTGGGGGTTGTGATTTATCCCGGTGCACCATCTATTCCTGTCAGCACTGCCAACACTCCTTCGATCATCAATTTCACCGCCGCGGTTTACAACACCACGAACACGGCGGTCACGTGGACCGCCACGGGCGGTGGCTCCTTCAATGGCAGCACATTCACCGCTCCCATGACAGCCGGCAATGTCACCGTCACGGCCACATCGCAGGCAGATTCATCCGCGACTGCATCGGTCACCGTCGCGGTCGGAGCGCAGCAAGCGGTCAGCGTCAGTCCTGCCGCGCTCGCCGTCCTGGCGGGGGGAACGCAGACCTTCACCGCAGCTGCCGGCGGGGCAGCCGTCACGTGGTCTCTCATCGCGCCCGGGGGCGGGAATCCCGGCCTGATTGACCAGAATGGGAACTACACCGCTCCCCCAGCGCCGCCACCGGGCGGGGTTGTCACCGTGAAGGCGGCGACGGCCGGCGGATCAGGCGTCGCCAATGTGACCATCTTGTACTCGGATGCGACTCTCATGGCCAACCAACTTTATGCCTTTTCCTACTCCGGGGAAGATACGGCAGGGTTCCTCGCTGTCGCCGGCACCATCACATTTGACGGCAAAGGAGACGTTCTGGGCGGGGAGGAAGATGTCAATAGCGGCGCCGGAGTTGTCACGAACCAGATCACCGGCGGCACATATCAGGTGGGACCTGACGGCCGCACGCTGGCCTCCGTTACCACCAGCGCAGGCACGGTCACTTGGGAGATCACGCTGGTCTCCGCGCAGCATTCCCTGCTCGTTCGGTTCGATACGATTGCAACGGGCAGTGGGGCATTGGACGCGCAGAACCCAGCCTTGCTTTCGGTTTCTTCCCTCAACAACAACTTTTACTCTTTTGGGCTTTCGGGCATCAACATGAATGGCTTTCCGGAAGCCCTCGCCGGGAATTTATTCGACGTCGGCAATGGTGACTTCACCTCCGGAATCCTCGACGTGAATAACGCGGGAACAGTTACGCAATCCGACCAATCTCTCGCTGCTGAAATTAATATTCTCTCTTTCAACCCGAATACCGGCCGTGGCCTGATGACGATCACGAGCACCACGACAGGCACGCTCAACTTTGTCTTTTACATGGTGGACCAAACTCACTTGAAGCTCGTCGAAGTCGATATCGTCCCGGTCCTCGCGGGTGATTTCTTCATTGCGCCCAATTCCATCACGCTGGCATCCCTGCCGGCGAACACTACCTTTGCCTTCAGCACGGGCGGGAACGTCACGGGCGGGCCCTTCGGTGGTGCCGGCGCCTTTGTCTCCAACGGGACCGGCGGAATCACGGGCGGCACTCAGGACCTCAACGCGGCGGGTAAAATCTTTTCAGAGGCGCTTACAACCACGTCCACTTACAGCATCACTCCCGCGGCCACGAACCGCATTTTCCTCACCCTCGTGCATTCGAATAACACCTTCGAATATGGGGTCTATCTCACCTCTCTCGGCACGATGGAGATGATTGAGCTGGATGGCAACGTGGTCTCCGCCAGCGGGCTCGGCTACCAGCAGACATCCGCTGCCACTCCCCAGGGCACCTACGCGCTGAATCTTACAGGCGTCTCCGGGAGCAGCAACGGCAACGAGGAAGATATCAACGGCGCGATTTCCATTCCTGGGAATTCCACTCTGGGCGGATTCCTCGACATCAATAATGCCGGGACGATCCTCACTAACCTTCAACTTTCCGGCAGCACGATCGCCAACGTGGCCACATTTGGACGCGGAACCCTGATCCTGCGGTCCGGGCAACCGACACCTTCAACGTTCAACATGGCCTATTACGTGGTGAGCGGCCAAACCGTGCTGGTCGTCGAGACAGATAGCCAGCGCGTTCTGATCGGGACGTTGCCCAACCAGTTCTAGACGATTGATTCGCCGCAAGCTTCTTCCGGGCTCCGGATTCGGCGGGGCCCGGAAGAAATTCTCCTTCTCGAAATCCACATTATCTGCCGCTCACTCATAAACGCCACGCGCGTCTAAAAACGCGAGTTCGTCTTTTCACAACGACCCGTGTGCGAGTTCAACTCCATCTGCCCACATTCAATTTTGCCTAATTCGTGCACAGTTATTTTCGCGCTGCGCAATCACGGCCTTGATTTCGGAGTTCAGTGCCGATAGCATCGAACGCTTTCGCCCGTGCATAGATCGTCGTCAAGGATTTGTCGCGGATCGGATGTACCGCCTAGGGGTGTGAAATGAGACTTCCATCGAGTCGCCGCTGCTGCTTGCCGGTTCTTGTGGCCGCCGGCATGTTTTTGCTCTTCCTCTGGACGCACTCCGCTCGCGGAGAGGGCGGCGAACCGCGCTACTTCGCCATTATCAATGCGCGCATCGTCACGGTGGCCGGCCCGCCCATCGAGAAGGGAACTGTCGTGATCGCCCGCGGATTGATTCAAGCTGTGGGGACAAGTGTCGCAATCCCGCCGGAAGCCTGGGTGATTGACGGCGCAGGACTCACAGTTTATCCCGGCCTAATTGACGCAGGAACAGACCTTGGCCTGCCGAAGCCGGAGGGGACGGACGAAGCCGCCCGCGCAGACCGCCCGCGTCCAGGCGCTCCGCCGGCTGGCGAAATTGCCTCGGGTCCGCAGGACCGTCCTGCCACGACGCCGTGGCGCGTCGCCGCGGATGAAATCAAGACTAGCGACAAACGGATTGCCGCGTGGCGCAACGCAGGATTCACGACCACGCTTTCCCTGCCCGCTGGCGGCATATTCCCCGGCCAGGGTAGCGTGCTCAACCTAGCCGGCGAACGCGCCGGCGACTTCGTTGTGAAGCCCGACGCCGCACTTCCGGTTTCCCTCAAGGGGCTGGGTGGCTTTTTTTCGTTTCCAGGATCGCTCATGGGGACAGTTGCCTACGTGCGGCAAGTCTACGATGACGCGAGGTGGTTCGCGCAAGCCGAGCCGATCTCCGAAGCGAACCCCGGCAAATCCGAGCGGCTTCCCTACGATCGCACCGAGCGCGTGATCAACGGCACTCTGGAACGCAAGGAAATCGTCCTGCTTTCCGCGAACAATTCGGTTGAGATTCTTCGCGCATTGCGTCTTGCCGCGGAATGGAAAGTTCCCGCCGTGCTTTTCGGCGGGCAGGAGGGCTACGATGTGGCGGGCGCGATCGCCACAAGCAAAATTGCCGTGCTCGTCAATTTAAAATGGCCGGAGCGCGCCAAGGACGCGGATCCGGAAGCCGAGCAGACTTTGCGCGAGCTTCGCTTCCGCGACCGTGCGTCCTCCACTCCGGCGGCGCTCGCAAAAGCGGGCGCGAAATTCGCGTTCTACTCCGGTGGACTTGCCGCGCCCAAGGATATTTTCAAGAGTGTCCGAAAGGCAATGGAAGCAGGCCTGGCCCCCGAAGCGGCCTTGCGCGCTTTCACGATGGATGCGGCGGAAATCCTGGGCGTGAGCGAGCGGCTGGGAACGATCGAGCCGGGCAAGATCGCGAATGTGGTTGTGGCGGATGGCGACATCTTCAATGAAAAGGCAAAAGTGAAGGACGTGTTTATCGACGGCCGCTGGTTCGAAATTCATGAGGAGGCGCCGCCCGATAAGCCCGCTGAGAAGAAGCCCGAGCGCGTCGAAGAAGCGGCGACTGTCGATGGAGAGGTGAGCCGATGAGGCGCGCGATAGCTTCCGCGATTTTCCTTGCTTTCGCGCTCGCGCCATGTCCCGCGCGAGGGCAGAGCTCGAACGTCTTATTCATCCAGAACGCGACGATTCTCACCATCACCCACGGCAATATCGAGCACGGTTCGATCCTCATTCGTGACGGAAAAATTGCAGCGGTGGGCACGGATTTGAAAGCGCCCGAAGGCGCCACCGTGATTGACGCCGCCGGCGAATTCGTCATGCCCGGCATCATTGATTGCCATTCGCACATTGCGGTGGACGGCAACGTGAATGAAGGCGCTCCGGCGGTATCTTCGATGGTCAATATCGCCGACGTGCTGAATCCGGATAGCCGGAATATTTATCTCGATCTCGCGGGCGGCGTCACGACGGCCAACATCCTGCACGGCAGCGCGAACCCCATCGGAGGACAGACGGTGGTCATCAAGCTGCGCTGGGGAAAACCAGCGAGCGCTCTTCCGTTTGAGGGCGCGGTGCCCGGAATCAAATTCGCCCTCGGCGAAAATCCGAAACACTCGAATTTTGGGCCGCCGCCGGGCACCCCGCCACGGTATCCGGCCACGCGGCTGGGAGTCGAAGAGGTCATACGCCAGGCGTTCACCGAAGCGCGCGAGTACAAGAAAGAATGGGACGACTACAATCAGCGCAAATCCGCCGGCGAACAAAATCTGATTCCGCCGCGGCGCGATGAGAAACTCGAGCCGCTGGTCGAAGTTCTGGCAGGGAAGCGCTACGTCCATGCGCATTGCTACCGCGCCGATGAAATCCTGATGCTCCTCCGCGTGGCGCAGGAATTCGGATTCAAGGTGCGCACGCTCCAGCATGTTCTCGAGGGCTACAAGGTGGCGGATGAAATTGCCGCTTCCGGCGCGGGCGGGTCCACGTTTTCCGATTGGTGGGCGTATAAGATGGAAGCCTTCGATGCGATTCCCTACAACGCCGCCTTGATGCAGGAGCGCGGCGTGGTCGTCTCCATCAATTCCGACGATCCCGAGGAGGCGCGCCACTTGAATCAAGAAGCGGCCAAGAGCATCGAGTTCAGCGGTCTTTCTCCGAATGACGCGTTGAAACTCATCACCCTGAATCCCGCGATCCAGCTTGGCATTGATAAACGCGCCGGCTCGATTGACGTCGGCAAGGACGCGGACCTGGCGATTTACGATCTCGACCCGCTCAGCGTCTATGCCGTGGTGCAGAAAACCCTGATTGACGGCCAGGTTTATTTCGATCGCCAGCGCGACATCGCCCAGCGCCCGGAACTCGAAAAAGAAAAGCAAGCCTTGCTCGATAAGGAAAAGAAGGCGGCCGAGGAGGAGAAGAAGCCGGAGGAGAAGCCAGGAAAGAATGAGGAGAAGAAGCCGGGAGAGAAAAAGAGGCCTCCCAAAAACGGAGATGCGCAGGAAAACCTCGAAGGAGCCGGCCGATGAACTGGGCGACTCGGTCGAATTTCGTTGCAGCAAAGAAATTGCTCGGCCAATTTACCGCGCTGCTCCTCGCAGCTTTATTGGCATTCCCGGCATGGGCGCAACCCGCTCCCTCCGTTTATGCCATCAAAGGCGCGAAAATTTACACTTTAGCCGGGCCGGCGATTGAGAACGGCACGGTGATCATCCACGACGGAAAAATTGCCGCGGTAGGCGCGAGCGTGGAAATTCCCGCGGGCGCACAAGTGATCGATGCGACGGGCCTCGAAGTCTATCCCGGGCTCTTCGATCCCGTCACTCAGCTTGGCCTGAGCGAGGTTGGCGCGGTTTCCGCCACGGTGGACGTGAGCGAGTTGGGTGACTTCAATCCCGAGCTCGTGGCCGCGACAGCCGTGAATCCCGCGAGCGCGCACATCCCGGTCACACGCGCGAGTGGCATCACTCACGTAATCGCCGCGCCAGGAGCGCCCGGATTTGAAGTGGACAAAGGCGGCGTAATTTCCGGGCAGGCATCGGCATTTTCGCTTTCGGGATGGACGTTTGATGAGATGCAAATCAGCCGGTCCGTAGCCATGGTCATCAATTGGCCCACGATTCAGACCCGCACGTTTGATTTCGGAACCTTCAGCTACAAGGAAAAACCATACGCCGACGCGAAAAGAGAATACGACAAGTCGGTGAACGATTTGGGCGACTGGCTGGACCGCGCTCGCCATTACGCGCAAGCAAAGGAAAAAGGCTCGCCCGCTCTCTACGAGCGCGACCTGAAACTCGAATCGCTCGTGCCGGTCGTCAAAGGCACGCTGCCTGTTCTAGTGATCGCGGGTGAAGCCCGCTACATCCGCGCCGCCGTGGAATTCTGCGCGAAACAAAATCTCAACATGATCCTTGCCGATGGCTCGCAGGCCTGGAAGGTGAAAGATCTTCTCAAGGAAAAAAAGATCCCGGTGATCCTCGGCCCCACCGAGCGCGTCCCCGATGAACAAGATGACCCCTACGACAAGCCGATGACCCAACCGGCGGAGCTGCACGCAGCGGGCATTCCAATTGCCTTCTCGAGTTTCGGTTTTTCATTTTCCCGGCGCCTCTCGCAATTTGCCGGCACCGCCGTTGCGTACGGTTTGCCGCATGACGAGGCCCTGAAAGCCGTGACGCTCAACGCAGCCCAGATGTTCGGCCTAGGCGACCGGCTCGGAACCATCGAGGCGGGCAAAATCGCCAACCTGATCGTGACGAACGGCGACCCGCTCGAAATTCGTACCCAAGTGAAATATCTTTTCATTAAAGGCGAGCTCACCAGCACCGACAATCGCCATCGCGATCTCTACGAGCAATACCGCAAACGCCCCGAGCCCGCGCATTAGAATCGCGGCGCCGGTCCGCAAACGCTGACCCGGCCGCGAGATTTCAGTACCGGAACGGAAGTCCCATCCGCCTTCGCGCTGGCGCCCATCTTGATACACGCCAAGCACATCTTCCGCCCGTCTTTTATTGCGCATTTTCGCTTTTGCACAATTGTTCCCCGCCAGTACCAAAGTACCATTGCCGCAATTTGTCACCGCCTATGAAAATTGAAATGGAAGGGAGAAATTGTCCCTGGCCTGGGGGCGGCTGACTGCCGTACACGACAATGGCGCCATTGACCAAAGACACTCTCGAAATTGCAAATCCCGCCGGTGAATCTGTTGTTTCGCAGTCAACTAATCAAGCAAAAAACGCTTCCGGTCATATGCGCTCCGACGCCGTCTCGCTCGAAGTATCCGTCCGGGTTCATGGCTCGAAAGTAAAAGACATCGTGCTCGGAACCACGCCGCATACCGAACCCTTCGAAGAGCAGACCATCACGATGATCATTTTCCCTCAGGGCGCGGTCCTGAAAATGATCACGCCCGTGAATTCCGGACAAATGCTCGTGCTCACGAATTTGAAATCGCGGCAGGACGCGATCTGCCGCGTCATCAAAGTCCGCCCAAACGCAAATCTCGCGGCCTACGTCGAAGTAGAATTCACGAACCGGCAGCCCGGATATTGGGGCGTTAATTTTCCCTCCGACGGGCCTGCAACTGTCGCCAAAGTCGCGCCCGCTGTCGAGGAGCCGCCTGCGGCATCCGAAACTCCGAAACCGTCGCAGGACGTTTCCTGGGCTCCCGCGCCACCTCCCATTGCTCCGGCGCCCAAGCCGCTCGATGCGAACCCTGTTCCGAGCGAAGTGAAACCAGTTGTCACTCGGCCGCAGACCTTCACTCCTCCTGCCAAGCCTGAGCCATCTTTCATTTCCATCGGTTCGCAGGAAGAGGTGCAGCCTGCGGCGTCAGCAACGGCGACAATCAAGCCGGGCTCGTCGCGCGAGGGCCTGCACGAAAACTTCGCCCCCTTCGCTCCGAAGAGCCCCTCGGCGACCGAAGTCCCGCCCCCGCCTCCCGCATCGCTTTCGATGCCCGAGCTGCGAGGCGACGCGGAGGGCGGGCCAGTGGACTCCGTGGCAGCGCTTGAAATTTCTCCCGCGCAAGAGCAGGAAATTCTGGCAGCCGCGAACCCATCGCCGTCGCTCGCTCCCTCAACCGAAAGCTCGCATAGCACGTTTGGAAGTTTCGCAGGCGGCGGGACTTTAGTTGCAGCCCGATCCACCTCGTCCGAATCCTTTGGCATGAACTTGGATTCGGGAGAAGCAGCGTCGATAAGCCAGAACGCGGCGTCTGGAAAGAATTGGATTTTGATAGCGGCATGCGTTGGTTTGCTCATCGCCGGATCGGTTGCCGGACTCTTTTATTTCCGAAGTCATGCCGCAAAGAGCAGCCCCGCCGCTGCGCATCCAGCAGCCGCAACGGCGACACAATCTTCGCCGGCAGTACAGCCGCCCGTCGCGGGCGATGCTGTTCAGCCAGCAAACGTCAATACAGCCGGGAACGTGGCGACGAATCCCTCGGATCATCAGGTGAGTGCCGCAAACGTCCCACTGGCTCCAGTCAATGCGACGAATCCTGCGAAGCCCCAGCCCGCGGGAGCCGCAAAGCAGGCCGCGCCGAAGGTGACGACCGACATGGTGGCACAGGCACTGAATGCGCATCCAACTTCATCCCTGCGCGCGGATGCCGGCTCAGCCGATGCCCCTTCGCTCGACGATGACTCAACGCCGGCGCCGCCGCAGCCGGACGCGCTTCCCGGAATTTCCACCTCGAATAACATTGCGAACCTGACGCCCCCCACGATTCAACCGGAGGGTCCCGTTAAAATCGGTGGAAACGTCAAGGAGCCGCGCCTGGTTTCATCCGTCGCCCCTGCTTATCCCATCGGAGCGATACAAGCTGGCGTCCAGGGCGACGTCGTGATTCAGACGACCATAGACAAAGATGGGAAAGTCGTGCAGATGCATGTCGTCTCCGGCCCTGCCATGCTGCGCCAGTCTGCTCTCGATGCGCTTCGCCGGTGGAAATATGAGCCATCCATGCTGGATGGCCAGCCCGTGGCCGTGCAGATGGAGGTAACAGTCAAGTTCCGCCGTTAACGACTCCGCCCCTCCTTCGGAGAACCCGCGTACGTTCGCCGCGGGCACAGCCTACCCGCCTTGCTGAGGCTTTTTCATCCTCTCCCGCATCCAATGGTAATATTGATATGCATAATTCTTTTCTGAATGGGCCGAGGTGAGCCATGCGAGAAGCTGTAATTGTTAGTTCGGTGCGGACAGCGGTGGGCAAATCTTCGAAAGGAACGCTGCGCGCCACGCGGCCGGATGATCTGGCCGCTGTCGTGATCAAGGAAGCAGTCGCGCGGGCAAAGGGCCTGGATGCGAAAGAGATCGAGGATGTAATTCTTGGCTGCGCCATCCCCGAAGCCGAGCAGGGCATGAACGTCGCGCGCATCGCCTCGCTGCGCGCAGGCTTGCCGGTGGACGCTTCCGCGATGACCATTAATCGCTTCTGCTCCTCGGGTCTTCAGGCCATCGCCCTCGCCGCCCAGCGCATCATGGCCGGGCAGGGTGATGTGGCCGTCGCCGGCGGCGCCGAATCGATGAGCATGGTTCCCATGGGCGGCAACAAAGTCTCGCCGAATCCCTGGTTGATGGACCATTATCCCGACGCCTATCTCGGCATGGGATTGACGGCCGAAAACCTGGCGAAGAAATACGGCATCTCGCGCGAGCAGGCGGATGAATTTTCGCTCGCCAGCCACAAGAAAGCTCTCGCGGCGATTGCTGCCGGGAAATTCAAGGATGAAATCGTGCCGGTGGAAGTGAGCTACACGGTTCTTGAGAATGGCGCGAACGGCTCCTCGAATGGCACGAAGCCCAAGACCACGAAAGTGATTTTCGACACGGACGAAGGCCCGCGCGCCGATACTTCCCTCGAGGCTTTGGCAAAGCTGAAGCCCGTCTTTCACGCGCGCGGGACCGTGACGGCTGGGAACAGCTCGCAGACGAGCGATGGCGCGGCGGCCTCCGTGGTAATGAGCGCCGAGCGCGCTCGCGCCCTGGGATTGAAACCGCTCGCGCGGTTTCTGGCCTTTGCGACGGCGGGTTGTCCCCCGGAGGAGATGGGCATCGGCCCTGTATTCGCCATTCCGAAAGCGCTCAAGATCGCAGGCTTGACGCTCGATCAAATTGACGTCATCGAGCTCAACGAAGCCTTTGCCGCGCAGGCTCTCAGCGTCATGAAGGTTGCCGGCCTCGATCCTGCACGCGTCAACGTGAATGGCGGGGCCGTTGCGCTTGGCCATCCGCTCGGCTGCACCGGAGCGAAGCTCACCGCGACGATTTTGCGCGAGCTCGAACGGCGCAACGGGCGCTACGGGCTGGTGACGATGTGCGTCGGCGGAGGCATGGGCGCCGCCGGAATTTTCGAGCGCGTGGCGTAACCTCAACCGCGCTTTGATTTTCTTAGCCGAGGATGTGCTCATGCGCCCTCGACCATCACGCTTCGAGTGTAGACCAGCGGGCAAGCTCCTGCGGGTCCGTCAGCATTTCCTAAATTGCTTCCACCGGCGCGCGCAATTCGATTTTCTTTTCGAGCTTGCGCGATTTCGATTTGGTTTCCATTAAGGTTCCTCCTCGATTGAAGTTTTCGCAGGCGCGCTACTGGAATTCCCCGCGGGAGCTGGGAAGAGCGCGGCAAGCCGTTCGACCGCCGCACCCAATTGAGGTTCGAACTTCGCCGCCTCGTTCGCCGCGAGCTTCCATGTGAAACAGCGCACGCCCACGACGCGCTGTGGCCCCATCGAGAATCCCTTCAGCTCGAGCGTCCCGCCGATTTCTTCCCACGAAAGGGCGACTTCCCATTTTGTGGTTGTGAGCACGCGTCCGGTCAGCTTCCCCGAATCGCCAAGATCGAGTTGCACCTTTTCGCCCGTTTTTCCAATCGAACCTGACTTGACAAGCCACCGCGATAGTTTCGCTGGATCGAGAAAATAAGGAAGAAGCTGCTCGTACGCGAATGAGGCGGGTCGGATAACGAACAGGATTGTCCTTTTTCGCCCGAAATAATTCTCCAGATAGTGTTTCAGAATCGCGAGCGACATTAGCCAGCCGGAAGCAGTGCCTTCATACTCCTCGTTCCACTGCGCATCTTCCCGAAAGCCGGATTGAATCAGCCGCACCACAGTCGAGCCGCCCCGCCGCTCGATGCGCACCTCGAAGATTCCTGGCCTGTCCTGCGGCGGGTCCCAGCCCAGCACGAACAGACTCCCAGGAACGGCATCGAGAGCCTTGAATGGCAGCACGTAGCCGAACTCGTCAAAGAACCAGGTGATCGTTCCGCCTGGTTTCGCCTCGCCGGCCGCGCGGTCCACAAACCATTGCGCGATTTTTTCGGGATCGGCCCAGGCCTCCCAGGCTTGTTGCGGTGTCGCTGAAGTTTCGATCTCCGCACGAATCATGCGGCCCGTGTGCTCGAATTTCTTCTCCTCGTCCATGTTCATTGGGCTCCTTCGCCGTCCTCTTCCTGCGGTGACGGCGGAATTGGATAACACCCGAGAAGCAAGCGATACGGCCGGCCGGGCCTGGCAGTCCCGTCGGCCAAAGTGCTGGGCGATGCAAATCGCCCGATTGCATCCACGATGGCGTGCCGCAACTCAGCGGCAAATTGCGCGCGTTGTTCCGCGCTCTCGAAGCGCAGTTCGGAGCTGACCGAGAGCGTCGCGAGCCGCTTATTTTGTTGCGCAGCCTCGCGGCTCGCGCGGCCGAGTTCGGATTGCCCGAGCGACAGCAGTCCGAAAAGATACGCGGCGCTGAAAGCGTCTTCCGCTTGCTCCCGCGGCAGGCCGAGGCGTCCGAGCAAATCCGGAGAAAGAATGTAGCCTTGCGCGGTGGCGCGGAAACGCCGCTCGATCATGTTGCGCCGACGACGGTTCCCGGCGCGCTCGAGGAAGCGCGCGCGCGCCAACTCCCGGACGTGATAATTCACCTTCTGGCGGGGAAGGTGGAGCCGGCGAGCGAGACCTGCGGCGGAATCGGGCTCGCGCAGCGCGTCGAGGATGCGCAGGCGCAGCGGGTGCAGCAGCGCCGCCGCCCGCGGCATTTCCGCGACGAGATCCCACGGCGCCTGTGGAGAACTGCCTTGGGCTGCTTGGGCCATGAGCGCATTTCATAATGGACAATATACATTGTCAAGACAAATTATTTTGTCCAAATGATACAGCAGATTCTCCGGCTGCGCGCAATCGGATCGTACCGGCTCGCTTCGGCGAAGACCTCTGGAGCACTCGGAAGGGACAATCGGATTGGCGGCGCGGAATCCAGGCGCTCTCAGGCGCCTGGACTCCAGCCCCGGTTTTCACGCTTGGCTCAGCACGTCGTTCCGGAGACCGATTTCTAATCCCGGTTTCGGGATTAGAATTGCCCGTAAGCCATTGAAAACATTAGAGCGCGACCCGTTCTAATCCGCACAAAACGACCCCTCCGGACACCCCGTCGCACGCCGCTTGTCGACTCACCGCCCCGGCCACGCATCGAACAGATTCGTCGCGTCCACGGACCCGAGCCCCGTAGCCAAGTCGTAGCCGACCGTGGCGCGGTAAGCGGGCCTTGGGTGCTCGTCGGACTTCGAAAGCTCGCCAATGTCCGTTGTATCCGCCCCGAAGCAATCGTAGAAATTCCCATCGCTGGGATTTTGCCCGCAGGGAATGATCATGTCGCCGCGCGTGATGTCATTAAAGACGCAAGACTTTGCAGGAAGAACTCCGTTCGTCCTGCTTGCGTCGCACGCCGTCGCTCCTTGCTGCTGGAACTGCTGGGCTGCGAGTTTGTAGTAAACGTGGTTGGCGTTGCCCTGCCGACCATGCTTCTGATTAATCAGGGCTTGAATTCCCGCCATCGCTGGCGAGGAAAACGACGTGCCTCCGCCGCCTTCGAGGATCGCGTCGTTCTGCGCCGTGCAGGGTGCGCCGCCCTGGGCCACGTCCGAGAAGCATTCAACGTAGAAGCTTCCCCACGCGCCGTTGCTGGCGAAAAACGAAAGATCCGGCTGATCGCGAAGCCCGTCATTCGGAATCCCAGGCACGCCGGTTTGATAAGAAGGCTTGGGATTGCCCTTGCAAGTCCCGCTGACGACGCCCGGGATCGAAGGCGTGCCAGTGAAGCAAGTGCTGGGGCCGCCGCTGCCGCTGACGTCAATGAGAAAATTCTCGCCCGTGGTCGAATTGCAGAATCCCGAAGGGCCGTAGGATTGTGTGAAGCTGCCGTTTACCGGATCGCTGAAAATGAGCTGGCTCGTGCAGCCGTCGTTCCAGGGAATTTCAGGAATGTAAGAGAGCGCCGATTGTTTGGTTACCGGATCGTTTGTGGCGCTCCAATAGCGGCTGACGGGAATGCCGTTGACATCGGAATTGTACTGCGCCATGAAATCCGTGCCGCCGACATCCACAGCGTAGGCGGAAGCCGTATTGTCGCCACTGTTGATGCCCAAAATCGCGTAGTTCGTCGGTTCCACCGGAGCGCATTCATCCGCGCCAGTGTCGCCCTGAGCGATAAAGAAAGTGGTTCCTTCGGCCGTGGCCAGTTGCGCCTCGCGATTTTCCAGTGCAACTTCCGCGCTGCCGCTAATGGTTTCGCAAAGCCCATAGCTATCCGAGATGATGTCCGGCGGTTCAAAATCGATGAGGCCCAGAATTGCGAGGTCGAGTCCCATGGTGGTCGCTGAATTCCCGCACGCCGCGAGCTCGACATTGGCGTCCGGAGCCGCTGCGCTGACCCACTCGGCATCCAGGTCCGCTTCCACTTCGTCGCCATTCTGGCCGGGATTCGTGCACCCCGGATAAATCTGACGGAAATTGCCTTCCCTAAACTTATCCATGGCGAAAGTCTTGCGGAACGTGGCCCAGTCGCTGGGATTGGCCAGGTTGGAATCCTCGACCACGGCAACGGTGACGCCCTTGCCTGTAAAGCCCCGCGACCAAAGCGGGAGCAGGTCATAGATGGTTGCAAAATCGTAAGGCCCAAGCGTGTGGAATGTTTGGCCTTGAAACAACACGTTGAAATGCGGATGCCACGTATTGCTGGCGTGGTCGAAGGTCACGGGCCCGAGCCGGATCGAGTGCGCCTTGGGAAAAAAGTCGTGCAGCGACGTCACGCCCTGAATGGCGGGCGCGAGCGCAGCCGGTATCTGCGGGTCCCTGACGTTGGCGATGTGCTTCGCGCCATTGGCCAGCACCAGATTATGCAATTCCGTGTGGAACGCCTCGCGAACATTCGCAGCATTGCCGGAAAAATCGATCACGCCCACATTCGCGTAATAGTGGTCGATGGTGAAGCCGTGAGAAACCAGCCAACGCTCGATGGTTTCCTCGTCCTGTTTTGCGACGCCGAAGCGCGCGCCCAGTTGCTGTGGCGTCAGCCACTGGTGATACTGGGGCGACGCCGGATTGTGCATGGCCTCAATCAACTCCGCGAGACGTGCTTCGGCCTCCGGCGTGCGCTTCAGCGCCAGGAGCAGATGATCCAGTTGCATGCTATCGGCGATAGGACCGCGATCGTTCCGAGGGTCGAGCGCCGGGCCTGGTGTATTGCCTTCCAGAATTACGAGCTGAGTTTCAATAATCGCCCCGGTGATGGCGGGCTTGGCGCTTTGAGCGCGAGCTGAGGTTGAGCAAAAACCGAGCGAGATCAGGCATAGAATAAAGATGCGTGTACGCATAGTTAGAACCTCGCTATTTCGTTGGGAAGATTTTTGTGCTTCCCCCTCAGGCGCCGCCCCAACGCCGACGGAAGCAAAGCTGGCAAATGATAGAGAGGGGCGGCACCGGTGTCAAGCAAAGGGTAATGTCCTAGATCCGCTCAAAGCGGGCTCCATAGGGCGTCTCGCGCGTGTCCCGGCAATCGCCAATTCCATCAAACAGAAATCGAGCCATGTCACATAAAATAAGCCACTTACAAAATTTCAATCGCCAACTTTTCCCCTCTTTCCTGCCGCCGACCGCCCATGGCTGGAACCCGCCGAGAATCGGTTCACGGCCAATTTAGGACATTGCCAAGCAAAGCGGAGTCAAACAACCCGTCGAGCAGGCCCTCCCTGACCGGATTGCCTCGCGGGCCATTCGCGGTTAAGATTGCGCTTGCCGCAGGTTCCTGCGACTCGCTCACTCGGAAAAAGAATGGCCCCGACAGCCTGGCATTTTGCTTTCGCAAGCAATATGAATCGAGCGCAAATGAAGTCGCGCGCGGGCGAAATTCTGGAAGAGAAGCCCGGCCGGCTCGAGAATTACGAGCTCGTCTTCAATAAGAAGGTTCGCGGCGGAACGGCGGGCGCCAATATTCGCCCCGCTCCGGGCAAAGCCGTCCTCGGCATTCTTTACAAAATCAACGAATCGGCCTTCCGGAATCTCGATAGGTTCGAAGGCGCCCCGCAGCATTACCGGCGGATCGAAGTGATGGTCCAAGACGAGCGAGGCGAACCCATCGCGGCCCAGGCGTTTATCGCGACGAAAGTCGAAAAGGGGCTGCGCCCGGCTCGTCACTATTTGAAGGTGATCTTGGACGGCGCAACCGAGCATGGCCTGCCGACCGAATACGTGGAGACAATCAAGGCTGCCGCCTCCTCCGATTAGGCCATTGCATCTGAAACAAATGAGAGAGACAATCAGATTTTATTGACCCCCGAAAAACAGGAGGCGAGCACATCATGGCCACGGCACCAGTATCGCAAACGCTCAATCGCGGCGGCTCATTCTTGCTCTCAAATGTTACACCCGAGGATGTTTTCACTCCGGCGGACCTTACCGACGACCAACGTCTGATTGGCCGGACCGCCGCGGAATTTGTCGAGAAGGAAGTGGTGCCCCTCATCCCCGAGCTCGAAGCGCACAAGCCGGGCCTGATGGCGCAGACGCTCAAGAAGGCGGGCGAAATCGGCCTGCTCGGCGGCGGCATCCCGGAAGCCTACGGCGGCTCGGGCCTCGACAAGGTTTCCGCCACGGTGCTTGCCGAAGGATTATCGGCCTACGCTTCGTTCGGCGTTTCGCACGGCGGCCATGCTGGAATCGGCACAGTGCCCATCGTCTATTTCGGCACCGAGGAACAGAAGAAAAAATATCTGCCTCGAATCGCATCCGGCGAATTGCTCTCCTGCTATTGCCTCTCGGAGCCGCAGGCGGGCTCCGATTCACTCGCGGCCCGAACCCGCGCCGTGCTTTCGCCCGACGGAAAGAACTGGATCCTGAACGGCCAGAAGATGTGGATCACCAACGGCGGTTTTGCCGACGTATACGTGGTCTTCGCAAAGGTGGACGGCGAGAAATTCTCCTGCTTCATCGTGGAGCGCGGCACGCCCGGTTTTACCGCGGGCGCCGAGGAAAAAAAGATGGGCATCAAGGGAAGCTCCACGACGCCGATCTTTTTTGAAAATGCCCCGGTGCCGAAGGAAAACCTGCTTCACGAAATCGGCCGCGGCCATATCGTCGCTTTCAACACGCTCAACGTGGGCCGCTTCTCCCTGGGCGCCTATTGCCTGGGCGGCGGCAAAAAAGCTCTCGCAGATTCCTCGAAATATGCGAAGGAACGGACCGCCTTCGGCAAACCGCTATGCGAATTCGGGCTGATCAAAACGAAGCTCGGTGAAATGGCCGTCCGTCTCTACGCCGTCGAGTCCATGATTTACCGCTCGGCGGGAATGATCGAGGCGGGCGTGGCAAGCCCGGGTTCCGTCACGGACAAGACCCAGCAAGCCATGCAGGTGCTCGAGGAATACGCCATCGAAAGCTCCATCAGCAAGGTTGCCGGCAGCGAAACGCTCGATTATTGCGTGGATGAGGGTGTGCAGATTTTCGGCGGCTACGGCTTCCATGAGGATTATCCGGTGGCCCGCGCCTATCGCGATAGCCGAGTCAACCGCATCTTCGAGGGCACCAACGAAATCAATCGCATGCTCATCATCCAGATGCTCATGAAGCGGGCGATGGGCGGCATTCTGCCGCTGATTCCCGCGGCTATGAAGCTGGCAGACGAAGTCCTGGCCGGGCCATCGTTCGAGGAACCCCCTGCCGGCGCCTTCGCCGAGGAGGAGCGCTCGCTGGCACAGGCAAAGAAAATTTTCCTTTTGGCTTCCGGAACCGCGGTGCAGAAATTCCGCGAGAAGCTTGCCGAGCAGCAGGAAATCGTCGCATCCCTCGCAAACGTGGTGATGGATATCTACGCCATGGAGTCCTCGCTGCGGCGCGCTCAAAAGGCAATCGCTGCGCGCGGCCAGGCGGCCAGCGTGATGGGAGACGCCGCCCGCGCGTATATCTACGACGCGATGGATCGAATCGAAAAGGAAGCGCGCACGGCGCTGGCGGCAACGGCGGATGGCGATACGCTGGTCACGCAACTCGCCGTCCTGCGCCGCTTCGCAAAGCACAGCCCGGTGGATACGATTGCGCTGCGCCGCCGCGTGGCGGACGCCGTGCTTGCACAAGACCGTTATCCATTCGAAGGCCGCTGAGCCAAAAGCTTCAGGCGAAAGAAAACAAAACCTTGCAGGCGCACAGCCTAAAAGTGGCGCCAAAATTCGTCATGGTAGATGTATGGATGTGAACCATTTCGTTAGCCTGCTTGGGGAAACTCTTTTCTCTTTTTCCGATTATCTCAATTCGGGAATTTGACAGCCGCCCTGTTTTCAGCAGCTTACAGCCCGACCCTTTGGCCTCCCTCATGCATCTATTGAAAGTGAGGTTAGGCGAAGAACATGAAGAATGTCTTGGGAGCAGTAACCACGTTTGTTTCTGGGGTCGTAGAAAAAGCAAAGATTCGCAAGGGCTTGGTCTTGGGGCTGGCGATTTTATTCATCCTGCAGCTCTATTTCGTTCGGGAACTTCTTGCCGCTGAACTTCTTTTCGGGCTGGGCTTCGCGGTTTTGCTCGCACTGGGTGGGATTTTCTATCTCGTGGGTGCAATCGGCGAACGGGGATTGGATTGGGCGGAAGCCGGTGTCCGCGTGATTGGGGACTCGGCCCGCCGTGGCTACAACAGCCTGGAAGAAATCAGTAGAAAGCCATTCCGCCATCCACGTTCAGAGTCTGCCCAGTAATCGCACTCGACTGATCGGAAACCAGAAACAGGGCCGCGGCAGCAATCTCCTCCGCTGTCTGCGGCCTGCCCTGCAAGATTCCGTTGAGCATTTGCTGGAATAGCGCCTTATCATCCGCCTGAAAATATTCCGCGAGACTGCGGCCCAGCTCCTGCGACATTTTCGTTTCAGGCACAGGGCCGGGGCTAAGCGCATTCACGCGCACGCCTTTGCGCGCGGCCTCGGCCGCCAGGGTGTGCGTCAGGCCGATCAGGCCGGCCTTGGAAGCGGCATAAGGACTATTCAATTGGAAGGCGGCTTTGGCTGCCACGCTCGTAATGTTTAGGATCGAGCCCGATCCGCGCTCGTACATCTCCGGCAGCACCAACCGCGAAAGCATGAACGGCGCGCGCAGATTTACCGCCATCACCTCATCCCATTGATGCGCGAGGATTTTGTCGGCGGGCAGCACCGGGCCATAAATGCCTGCGTTGTTCACCAGAATGTGAACCGCGCCGAAAGCCTTGCGCGCCGCGCTGACGATTTTTTCGCATTCGGGCTCGCGCGAGACGTCCGCGGCCACCGCCGCTGCTTTGCCGCCCGCATCCTGAATTTCCAACGCGACCTGCTGAATCTCCCGGTCTGTTCGCGCCGTTATAACGACTGAGGCTCCTTGCGACGCAAATTTTAGCGCGATGGCGCGCCCTATTCCGCGGCCTCCGCCCGTGACCAGCGCAGCTTGTCCCTTAAGCAGCATCCTGTTTCCTCCCGAACTCCCCACCCCATCGGAACGAATTCTGCATCATAACATCGAGGCGATGGAGCGCAGGTTCAGACCATGGCGCGGAAATCACATCCCCAACAAACTGGCGGGAAAGGGACAGGTTCAGGTAAAATACACTGGTTTGTGGAGACCGATTTGACCCTTACTCATATTCAAGGGACCACCAACGGCGCCAAAACGCTCGTGCGCGTGCGCCCGCGCGGCTTTTGCGCCGGCGTGGTGCGCGCGGTTGACATCGTGGAACTGGCGCTCGAAGCCTACGGGCGCCCCGTCTTCGTTCACCATGAAATCGTTCACAACCGATACGTGGTGGACCAGTTGCGCCGCCGCGGCGCGATTTTCGTTGAGACCATCGAGGAAGTGCCCGAGGGCGCCGTCCTCGTTTTTAGCGCTCACGGCGTTCCCCCGCGCGTGCGCGACGAAGCGCAGGAGCGAAAGCTTCGAGTGATTGACGCCACCTGCCCCCTGGTGACGAAAGTACATCTCGAAGCGCTGAAATTTGCGCGTGAGGGCCGTACACTGATTCTTATCGGCCACCGCGATCATCAGGAAATTGTGGGCACTTCGGGAGAGGCGCCAGACCAGACAGTGGTCGTCGGCAGCGTCGAGGAGGTAGATTCGCTCGAAGTCCCGGACGCGAGCCGGCTCGCCTTTCTCACCCAGACGACGCTTTCGCTCTATGACACGCAGGAAATCGTGGCGCGCCTCCGGCAGCGCTTCCCGGCAATCGTCGGGCCGGCTTCGGACGACATTTGCTATGCCACGCAAAACCGGCAGGAAGCCGTGGAGGCTTTGACGCGCGAAGTGGAGCTCATCCTTGTGGTGGGCTCCGCCAACAGCTCGAATTCAAATCGGCTGGTGGAAGTGGCCAAGCGCGCGGGCGTGGCTTCCCGGTTGATTGAAGATGCAAACGATATCGACGCATCATGGGTCGAAGGCGTGAAGACACTCGGGCTGACCGCGGGCGCTTCGGCACCGGAGATTCTTGTCGAGCAAGTGAGCCAGCGCCTCTCGAGCTTTGGCTTTACGAACCATCGCGATCTCGATTTGATTCGCGAAGATGTGCGCTTCACACTGCCGCCGGAGCTAGCGGCCCGGCAGGGCGGAGTTGCGCGCTGAAGCGGATCTGACCGGGCGGGAGAATATCTAATCCAGGGAGCCTATGCGTGGCGGTGAAAATCGTCCGCCAGCCGAATAAGATTGCCCTTCTGGGCGCGCCCACAAGCGCGGCTGCCATGTCGCTGGGGCACGAAGGCGCGCCAGTCGCTCTGCGGACCGCTGGAATTGTTGACCGGCTCCGCACCATCGGCTATGAAGTTACTGACCTTGGCGACGATCCCCCTCAGCTTTACAAGCCGGACGAAGAAAGTCCCCGTGCTCGAAATCTGCCGAGGATTCTCGCCGCGATCGAGGCGCTGAAACCCCGAGTCGAACAAGCCGTCAAGTCCGGAGCGCTGCCGCTGATCCTGAGCGGTGATTGCTCGATTGCGCTCGCCACCGTGGCAGGCGTGCGCCGCTATTTCCGCAATGCTGGAATGATTTATATGGACGGTGACGCGGACCTCAACACCCCGGCGAGCACGCCCTCTGGTTGCGTGGATGGCATGGTGGTTTCTCACTTGAGCGGCCGCGGCGCAGCCGAACTTGTTCGTTTCTGGGGTGAGCCTCCATTGGTGCGCGAGCCGGATCTCGCGCTTTTCGGCGTAAGCCGTCTCGACCCGCCCGAGCGGGAAGTGCTCGAGCGCTCGCCACTTCGGCGGTATCTTTCGGCCGACGTGAAGCGCATGGGTGCCCAGGCGGCGGCCCAGGCGGCGGTTGAACGAATTCACAGCAGCTCGCACGAATTCATTCTGCACTTCGACGTGGACGTAATCTCCGATTTTCAGGCCACGAATTATCCGGGTTCGGGGGGACTGAGCCTCGATGAAGTTCGCCAAGCGCTGCTGATTTTCGCACAGCAGAAACATCTCGCGGCTATCGAAGTCACCGCCTACAATCCCACGAAGGACACGGATGGCTCCGGCGCAAAGCTCCTCGTCGATCTGGTTGCGGAGATTCTCGAAAGCCGCCTTGAGAGTCTGAAGGTCGCTGTTGCCGTTGGGGCCGCGCCCGAGCAAGCCGCCGCCAGTGCGGCTGCAAGCCAATCCTTTTCGCCTGCTCCCTCTGATTCCCCTGGAACATCGTCGTCTGCTGCCTCTTCAGCTGCGCTCGCTGAACCCGGGCCTTCCGCTGTGGCGGCGGGTGAAGCGTGGTCCTCGGATTCGCTTGAGGAAGAATCCGGAGCGGAAGCTTCCACGGCGAAGACCGCGCCGGAAGGCTCCTCAGACGAGCCGGAAGGACCAAAATCCTAGCACTGTCCACTCTCTCAGGTTGCGATGGGTCGTTCCCCCGCGAACCAGACCAATGACCTTGCGCCCCTCGGTAATCATCTTCGATGTAGATGGCGTCCTGGTGGACACGCGTGGATCGTTTCAGCGCACCACGCTCGAGACCGTCCGGTTCTTCACGGGAAAGGGTGTCACAAGCGCAGAGCTGCATCGGTGGAAGAATCGCCCAGGTTTCAATGATGATTGGAAGCTGTCACACGCCTGGGTGCGCTCTCTGGGAGGAGATTTCGAATATGAAGAGGTGAAGCGCAAGTTCGTCGAACTTTACTGGGGCGAGAACGGCAAGGGAAATGTGTCGGCGGAAAAATGGCTCCTCCCACACGCGAGCTTGCGGCGCTTGGGAGCCGTGGCCGAACTGGCCATCTTCACTGGCCGCATCCGGCGCGAGCTCGATTACACGCTTGACCGGTGGAAAGTTCGGCAGTTTTTCCGCCGCATCGTCACCGTTGAAAGTGTTGCGCGCCCAAAACCGGATCCGGAAGGCCTACTAAGCATCCTTCAGGGGCGAAATTGCGCACTGGCGCTCTACGTGGGAGACAATGTTGATGACGCACTTGCAGCACGAAAGGCGGGTATCCCCTTCGTGGGCGTCTTGCCTCGACGGAGCGAGGAGCGCCGCCATCGTGGTACTCGCCTTAGGAAGCTCGGAGCCGAAGCGATCCTCGGTGAAATCAGCGAGTTGGAGAAATGGTTAGCGCGGAAGCGGCCCGTGCTCTGAAGTCCTAGGACCTCCTTCCCAATCCCGCTCGGGACTTTCCGGTAGTACTAAAAAGGACACCAGTACCATTGTCCGAACCAGCCTTACCCCTCATATTCACTATCAGAGGCGGGGCACCAGCCCCACACTGTGGCTATGAATGCCAACACGCGAACTGCGGCTGCCCGGGCTTTTGTACGCAGCCTCAACATCCTGCTCAAATTCGCCCGCATGTATGATTTCGGCCACCCGCGCACAGCCAAACAATATGAAACTGCCTGGACCGAGTTACGCACAGCGTTAGGCGACACGGAAGCCGGTTTGCTGCTTTCCGTTTCCGGCGATCAGCTTCTCTTGGACGGCATGGCTCTCGAATCCGCCGCGGCGGAAAAGAGCTTTGCGCGGATGCTTTCGGCTGCGGGCATTGCCAGCATTCACTTTTCTCCCAAGGTTACCCAGGCCAGCCTGGCGCGATTTGCGCGAGGGTTCCCGACGGGCACGGGTTCGAAGCCTGCGGCGTTGGTCGAACAACTCAAGGCTGCCCTTCAGGGCGACCCAAATATTCACGTCAATGAGGTTTGTTTCGTTCCAGCCGATTCCTCGATAGCGAAGTCCTCGGTGGCGGCCCACATTACATCGCGCACACTGGGAATGGATTCCGCAGCGGCCAACGAACTCTTCAATGACCCCGAGAAACTTCTTCAACTCATCGTGGCGGCGGAGGGGACGAAGGGATCTGGAGGGCCGGGAGGCGGGGGGCCGGGTGGAGGGGGACCAGGAGGGGGTGGCCCTGGCGGTGGCGGAAATGGACCTGCGGGCGGCGGCTATGGCCCGGGGGGTGGTTATGGACCAGGTGACGGCTCAGGAGCAGGCGGCGCAAATGTTCCCGGTGTCGGTGGGTCAGGCGCTGGATTTTACTCGGGCGGATCGAATTGGCCCGGTGCAGGCGGTCCCGCTGTTGAGGGCGGAGTTGGCCCGGTGAGCGGCGCTGGCGCGCCAGCAGGCGGCGGGTCGAGCACATGGAACATTGTAGGCGGAAGCGGGGGGGGGACACCACTGGCCCCGGACGCGGGGGGATTCTGGCTCAATCAGGCGGGATCGGGGGGGCAAGCCTCTGGTTCCGAGAGTGGGACAGGTGGAGTTGGTGGCGCCGTGCCGGTTGGCACTGCACAGAATTATACAGCGGGGGTACCAGGGGGGAGCGGAGCGCCGGGCACCGGCGACGCAGGCACCTGGAACATCATTGGCGGGAGCGGCGGGGGAGCGCCCCTAGACCCCAATGCTGGCGGCTTTTGGTTGAACAAGGGTGACGGTGGTGGCTCCGGTTTTGGCACAAGCAGCACGACAAGCGCGTCTGGTTCGGCCGGAAGCGGACCCGGTGGCACTCCTGGCGTCGGCGGAGGTTCGGGCTCAGGATTCCCCGGTGCGGGCGGTCCGGGAGGCCCCACGGACGCCGGCACCAACAAGCGCATCTGGAGAGTGCCGCAAAATACCGGCGGCGAAGTCGAGCCCGGATTGCCCAGCCGCTGGGGTACGGCAACTGCTGGAATCCGCGGCAGCCGTTCCGCAAGAGCGGCTGCAGGACAAGGCTCGATGGCTGTTGAGACGGGGCTGATGACGTTGCAGGAGGATGAGCTCCAGGGAATTCTTCAGGTTTTGGCGCAGATTGCGCGGACCGGCGAACAATCGAAAGACAAGCTCGATCCCAATGCGTTCCAATCGCGGCTCTCGACTTTGCCGCGGCGCGCGCGATTCACCATCAGCCAGGCGCTCTCCGCGCTCGCCGCGCAGGCGCCCAATGAATCCTCGGACCGGCCAACGCTGCTGAAACTCGCAGAACACATCGCCATCCGGTTCGCTCTTGAAAGCTACGAGCGCGGCGACATCGAAGTGAATTCCGTGCGCCAGCTGCTGGATGAAATGAACACGGAACTGGATGGCCTGCGCAAAATTCTGGGCGTATACGAAGAGAAAATGGCGCGCGCGGGTATCGCCGTGCAGTCACACGTGGACCTGCTGGCGCAGCAATTCTGGACGGAAGTAACGGAAGAAAAGAAGAGATCGGTGCTCGAGTCGGCCGACGCCTGGTGCGTTCCCCCGGCGAAGGTGCGGGAATTCGTGGAAGGCCTGCAAGCCAAGGAAGAAAGGGAAGCGGCCGAAAAGATACTCCGCAATTACGCGAACTGCATCAACGATAAACATGATGAACATCGCCGCCAAGCAGCAACGGGTCTTGCGGAACTTGCCTCTCTCTATGCCAAAGCCGATGAACGCATGTTCATCGAGACGATTCGCCAGGTCGGCGTGCAGCTTGCCGAAGAGCGGGATTCCGAAATGCAGAGTCTTGTGGGCGCGGCATTCGTCCGGCTCTCGCAAGAAGCGACCAAGAAGCGCTCCTACACGGCAATCCAGCGCTCCGTCGAGCTGATTGACTACATCGAAGGTGAGCGGCCCGGCCTCGGAAAAACACTTCGCCCGAGAATCGCCGTGGAAGACCGGCTGCCGGAGTTCATCGAGGAATCGCTGAAAGTGGGAGAACTGCCGGACGGGCTTGCCGACCTCTTGCGCCGGATGCCGCAGCCAGCGTCCGAGCAACTGGCGTCGCGTTTCAGCCGCTCCGGGTTCCGCGAGGATTGCGAGCTTCTGGTTTCCATGATGAGCGTCCTTGGGCCTGAAGGCCTGGAGCATCTGCGCCGACAACTTCTCGAGGGGAAACCGAACGAAGCGATTGACGCCGTGGGCATCCTCGCGAGAGTCGATCTGGAGATGCTCGAACGCGTATTGCCCGATCGGATGAGGGATTGGAAGCGAACGGCTCACGACCGCGTGGTTCGGCAGATCGCTTCTAGCGGCGCGCCGGAGCGCGGGCGCCTCCTGCTGGAATTATTCGACGACCTGGATGCGCTGATTCGGCCTCTGGCGGTGGATGAAATCGGCATGAGCGGCGAACAATCCGCCGACATGCGCTTGCTGCGATTGGCCGAGGGAGATTTGCCGAGCGATGGGACCGAGTATTTGCGTCTGAAGGCCATCGAGGCGCTCGGCCGTCTGCGCACTGCCGGCGCCGAAGCTGTGCTGCGGAAAGTAGCGGAGACGCGCAAGACTTTCCGCTGGGCGAATCAGAGTGAATTGCGTCTAGTGGCCGTGCAGGCGATGGAGAAAATTGACCCCGAATGGGTGCGCAGCTTCATCCCGCGCAGCGGGCTGAGCATTGCGGAATTTTCTATTGAACCGCTCGACGCTGATCCGGAATCCTCCGCCATTCGCCAGCGGCGCTATCCGCGTTTGCGGCTCGAGCGATCTTTGCCGGGGACGACGACGAATCTGAAGGAAAATTGCCGCCTGGATATTCCGGAAATGACGCTGGGAGGCGGAGTGGCAATCTGCGAGCAGAGCCTCCACCCCGGCAGCATTGTGGGCATGCGGCTAAACCCGGCTCAGAAGTCCGTGAAGGCACAGACAATCGTTCGGGACGCGAATACGCAGGCGCGGGCATTCGAAGTTGTCGACATTGACCTCGAGGAGCGCGCCAAGCTTCGCAAGTTGCTGGTGCAACTGGGCAACGTGATGAAGCAGACCACGCCAAAGGAACGCAGCAAGCGGACCACACGCACGATTTTGTCCAATCCTGCGTAGGCTTCCGGCAAGAGCCCCGATAGATTTATTCCCTTCGTGGCAAAAATGCATTCGCTTTCGAGGATGACCTGCATCGCATGGCGCGCAGTGATCCGACTTTCAATCCAGCCGCCGCGAGCACACCGAAGCAAGCTATGCAAATCAGCAATGAGCGCGCGGCACTCATCCTCATGCTCTCGCGGCCGGCGATGACTAGAGCGGCCGTAAGCAGGCAGGAAACGAAGACAACGATGCGCGGTGACCAGCCACGGGCGAGGAGCAAATCGTGCGCAACTATCTCTTCCGTGTCTTTGATAAATTGGGGATATCGAGCCGCGTCGAATTGGTGCTCTATTGCCTTCAATTTCGGCAGAGCTCTCCGCGCAGTATGGCGAGCTGACGAAGAAACTCCTGAGTCGCAGCTTGCTGGCCTCACGCAATCCCAGCTACTTCTTCGCGATGGCGGCCTGGATCTTGGGGATCACGGCGCGAACCGAAGGCGCCGCCGGGCCATTCGGATCGAGCTTCAAGTAAGTCTGAAATTCGTTGATGGCGCCCTGCCCGTCACCCTTCTTCAGCATGATTTGCGCCATCAACCAATGCGCCAGCGGGAAATCCGGCTGCGCAGCAATGGTCTTTGCAACTTGCGGCTCGGCATCCTGCCAGCGCCCTTGCGAGAAGCACGCGAAACCAAGCTCGTAGTGAGGCGCGGCCCCTTCCGCCGGCTCTGGAACTAACTGAAAGCCTTGCTTGAGAGCCTTCTCAGCTCCCACATAATCCTTTTCTTGATTTAAAGTTGCGCCCAATTGGAAGTACGCGTCCGCCTCATTGGGGTCGAGCTGGATCGCCTTCTGGAGGGCACCCTGGGCATCCTGCCATTTTTTTTGCTGGTTGTAAGCCGCTCCCAGCATGGCGTAGGCCTGAGGATATTGGGCGTATAGCTCGATCGCCTTCTTCAAGTGCCCAACGCCCTCATCGAGATCATGATTCTGGAGCGACTGCGTCGCCTTGTCGAATTCCTTCTTCGCCGGCCCGGGTATGGCCAGAGCCGCAGCCGAGATCGGAGCTCCTGCCACCGCAGCCGGCGGCGCGCGGCTCGGGTCCGGCTTTAGGGTAATGTCCCCGTACCAAGTGGAAGAATTCTGCAGATCCACCCTCGCTCTTGCTTCAAGATAGCCGGCCGCTTTGATTCGAATCAAGTAGATGTTATGGCCTTGTGGCACGAAACGGCATTTGCCGGCGCTGTCTGTTTGCCCCTCGTCCAGCATCTCCGTATTTTCCAAATCCATCTCGCATAGTGATCCCTGCGGAGCGGGCGAACCATCCGGCGCTCGGACTTGCACCTGGATTTGCATGGGGGCTTCCGACTGCGCCGCTCGTGCGCTGGACGGTAAGACCACAATTGCCAGCAACAGGGCAGCAATCAATTTACAGACTGCATTCATGGATTTGCACCTCTCTTGCCTGGCTATCATAATGTCAAGAATACTCTTAGAGCAAGTAATTCCGGCCAGACCAGCCACTGCGGGAAGTCCATGTGTCGGTTATTATCGCCCCTGGATCACAGCTTGAATCTTGGGGATGACGGCGCCAACCGAGGGAGCCGCCGGTCCATTAGGGTCGAGCTTCAAGTAAGTTTGAAACTCGTTGATGGCGCCCTGGCCATCCCCCTTCTTGAGCATGATTTGCGCCATCAACCAATGCGCGAGTGCGAAGTCTGGCTGCGCGGAGATGGCTTTCGTAACCTCGGGCTCGGCGTTCTGCCAGCGGCCTTGCGAGAAGTGTGCGTAGGCAAGCTCATATTGGGCCCCGGCGCCTTCCGGCGGCTCTGGGTCCAATTGAAAGCCTTGCTTGAGAGCCTTCTCAGCACCCGCATAATCCTTTTCTCGATTCAGCGTTGCGCCCAACTGGATGTACGCACCCGCCCCCTTGGGATCGAGCTGAATCGCCTTTTGGAGGGCGTCTTGGGCGTCCTTCCATTTTTTTTGCTGATTATAAGCCGCTCCCAGCATGGCGTAGGCTTGAGGGAACTGATCGTGAAGCTCGATGGCTTTCTTGAGGTGGCTGATCCCGCCTTCGAGATCCTGGCTCAGCAACGATTGCTGGCCTAATTCATATTCCTTGCGAGCTGGTTCCGGCACGGAAAGATCAATGGTCGAAACCGTCGGGCCCGTGGCACCTTTCGGAGATGCTGGCGGCGCTGGCGGCGTCGTTTCAGGCTTCGGCCTCAAGACCAAAAACGCCATGCCGGTGGGCGTATTTTGAATATCGACAGCCACGACAGCATCGAAGTATCCCGCCTGCTTGGCTCGAACAAGGTAGATTGCCTGCCCTGGCGGAGAGAAGTTGCATCTTCCAGAGCTATCTGTTTGATCCTGCGTGACCATCTCAGTGTTCTGAAGCTCCAATTCAACAAGAACGCCATTGGGAGCCGCTGAACCGTCAGGAAGGCGCACTTGAACCGAAATGTGCGAGTTACCCATAGGCTTGCCACCTCCCCCTGTGCAGCGGCATGGTCCGGAATCAGCAAAACCGCAGACACGGGAAGAAGAAGCAACCACACCAGAGGTCTGTTCATGGGGCCACCCCCGCGAGTCGATTGGCGGGATTATGACAAAAAAAAAGGGGGAAGCGCAAGGCGCTCCCCCCTTCGGGTTAGTGAGTTTGTTAGAACTCAAGTCTCATGAAGAGCCGACAGTTGAACGGCGCCTGAATGCCGTTACCCTGATATGCGTTGGACCCGAGGATGTTCCGCGGCTTTAGATAGTCCGCGTTTGGAGTACCGAACGACAGGTCAATGTCCTCGTTGATGTACTCAATCCGCTTGGTGTTGGCAATGTTGAAGAGATCAGCACCAAAGCGGAGATGGAATCGTTCCGTCATGTTCCACAGATAATCCACGTGTCCGCTGACAGTCCCGGTCGTAGGCGTGCGTCCAAGCGCGCCGCGAACCCCGATTGGGATTTCACCGTTGTTGAGATAAACGGGGTGCGACGCCAGCTCCGTAATCGGAGTGCCTGTTGCGAGCTGGACGCCGGTGCCCAACGTCAGGTTCTTCAGCATGCCATGATCGAAGACGTAGCTGAAGTAGCCGTTCGCCACCTGCTGCCGGTCCTGGTTCAAGAGACCAGGCGTAAATTGCCCGCCGAGCTGGTTGAAGTTGCCGGGCGTGAAATCGAAGAGCGAACTGATGCCCGGGTCCGACTGGCCGTTGTCATTGCGGAACGCCCCCTCGAAGTTGCCGTACACTTTCGAGATTGTGTAATTCGCACGCAACTGCCAGTTGTGGGAGAACGACTTATTGACCTCCATCACCACCGCCCAGTACTTGTGAATCGGGTCAACAAAGCCGTCCGGGATGCCATCAGGAACGACGCTGCCCTCCGGCTGGCCGTTGACGCCAAGCCCGCTTGCAATGAAGCAAGCAGCGTTGTTCCCTTGTGAGTCGAATATTGGCTGGCTGAAACTGTTTGTGGGGAAGTTAAAGGCCGGCACGTCGCTCGTAGGTATCGGGCCGGTGGTCGGGCTCCCTGGCGCCAAGCATTGAGAAGGGATCACCGACGCATCTGGGAAACTATTGACCCCACCTATGACGCTGGGATGCGCCGAAGTGAAGTCGAATTCCTGCACGTTGGTGTAGATATCCTGAGTCTTGTGTGGATTCGTTATGGTGAACTGCTGAGTGATGCCGGAGTTTGCGGCTTCCGGAGGGATGCCGCCCTCATCCTCAACGATTCTCCTGAGGCTGCGGTGCATGTATCTCGCGCTGAGGACGACGCCGTGCGAGAACTCATGCTCGAAGCCCATCACGTATTCGTCCTCATATGTCAGCCTGGTCGCGTGGTGAATTGCTTCCAAGCTTTCGGTTGAGCCGAATATCGGGAGATTGAGGCCGGGAAGGCTCGAGGTACCCGGTGCATTATTCAAGAGATGGGCAGCATCCACGATGGGAGTCACTGTGCCGAACGAATTAATTGTGGCAACTCTATTCCCTGCCTCAGGACCTGTTGTCGGAACTGTGTAGGCAGGAACCAGAGCCATGTAAAACAGGTCGAGTTCGTTAGTCAAGGACCGCTCCGCCAGGTCGAGCGGCAGGTTGTAGTTATAACGGCCAAAGCTAAACGAGAACTTGGTCCTGCGGTCACCCCAAGGATCCACGATCACGCCGAGAGCAGGAGACCAGTTGTCCGTGAACGTGTAATGTACGGGCATTCCCGGACTCAACCCTGCGCCAAGCAAGCGCTCCTGCTGCCAGCGGAGGCCCGCATTCACGGTCACATATTTGTTGATGGTCCAACTATCGTTCCCGTAGCCGGAGTGATTCCTTCCGGTTGTGTTGAAGTGTTTGAACCCATCGGCAGAGACGCCGAACTCGCTACGGAGCAGCTCGAGCGCCACGGGCTGCATACCCAGCCCCGGGACGGGCAACAATGCGCACAGTGCGTCGCTGGTAGCGCTGGCTTTGGTCGCGCAACCGGGCACGATGTCGAGGTTCCACTCGTAGTTAGCGAAGGTATTGGCTGGGGTGCTGATTGGGGGCTGCCCAATTGTTTGAGTGGCCCACGGGCAAGTCGTAGTGGTACCTACTGTGGTGCATTGGAAGCCGAAACCGGCAGCCTGGTTGTCCTGGTTGATGGCAGGAGCGACAATCGCCGGACCGGAGTTGGCGCGACCGCCGTCGTAGTAGGGGCGAGTGTAACCATACCCGATGTCGATGGCATGCTGGCCCCAGAAATTTACAATCTTTGATGTGTTGATATGGGCGCCATAACTTTCGTCATCGGTATTTTCCGTGAAGCCCTTGCCAATGGAAGTAAACTGCCCCTCTTGGACATTTGGCGCGACTGTCCCGGTAAAGTTCTGTGCACCACTCGGGCAAAAGCCCGCGCCTCCCGAAACTCCAGCGCAAGTCTGAGTCTGATCAATGATTCGGGAATCGTTATTGTCGTAGCCGCTCTCTGTGAACTTGTTGTGCTGCCAAGTGGCGTCGATGTTGAGGATCCAGGTTGGAGAAAGTGTCCCATTGTACCGTGCCACCACGTCGCGGTTCCCGAAATCCAGCTTGCTATAGTCGGTGGTGTTCGGGAAGCCGGTAATCCCCTGAGTGTAGCGAGCCCACGGGGCTGAGTTGGAGTAGGTGGGGTCGCCGAAGACGGATCCTTCCAGCGTGTTCTTGTCGTTGATCTTGAAGGTGAGCTTGGCGGCATAGTTGTAGCTTATCTCCCGGTTTTGCTGGTCTCCGAGTGCAAAGTTGCCCTCGAGAGGCGGAGAAATTCCCTTGATTTGTACCCACGAAGGATCGAACGACCCGAAGAAGAACAGCTTGTCTTTTCCGGCCACGGGAACCGGGCCGCCGATTTCTCCCGAGGCATCAAAGTTGGCGTCGTGTATCACCTTGCCGAACGGGTTTGCCAGGTTGTAATCATCGACGTTCAGCCGCTGGGCCTCAAAGTCATACGGCTGGCCATAGCCGGCGAGCGCTCCGTGATACTGGTTGCCGCCGGACTTGGTTACGATCTGGACGACTCCACCCGTGGCGCCGCCGTATTGCGACTGGATGCTGCCAGTCTTTACCTGCACTTCCTTGATGAACGTGAGGTTGATGCCCGTACCGACTGAGCCATACACGCGGGAATACAGCCCCAATCCGCCGAAGGCCGTATCCGTGATGCTCACGCCGTCGGCGATGTAAAGGTTCTCAAGGCCCGTGGCGCCGCCAATCGAAGGATTCGCAGCACCAGTGCCACCGCCGCTCACAACGCCGGGAGCCAGGTAGAAGAGGCCCGCGACGCCGCGCTGCACAGGGAGCTTATTGTAGAAGTCGTCGTTCAAGTTCGTGGCGACTGCGGTGGAGGTAGTGTCCACCGTGACAGCCGATGCGACGACCTCAACCGTTGAAGTGATGCTACCGGGTTCCAACTGAACGCGGATGGCCGAAACGCGTCCGACGTTAATCGTCACGTCCGGCACTTCCGCAGCCCGAAATCCCTTCATCTCGATCCTGACCTTGTACGTGCCAGGAATCAGGTCTTGGAAAATGAATACTCCCAATCCATTTGTTGTTTGATTCTGGTTTCCAAATGGGCCGGTCAGCGTCACAGACGCGCCGACTATCGCGCCGCCGGTAGTATCAACGACTGTGCCGTTTAGTGTGCCCTTGGCTGCCGATTCCTGCGCAGATGCGCATGGCGCAAAGGCCACCACAACGGCCAGCACTAGTACTCCAAAAAGCATCCATCTGCTCTTATTCATTAGAGCTCCTCGCATCTTCGTGTTTGGGATTACCCACCATACCCAGCGAGCCCCCCATGGACAACACACCCAGGACAACGCCGTGACGCAAGGAGATGCAATCGGATATCCTAACATCACTAGATATAACGCTTTATAATTCATATACATACATAGGAGGCTATGCTCGAAGATACAATTTGTGGAATTTTCGTTTGAGGTAGGATATGGAAAACGATATATATGTGTGACTCAGCGACGACAAGGAAGCCCTCGGCGGGTCCCCTTGGCGAAGGCGGGATCTTGGGGCTCCCGGAGGTTAGGACTACTCCTTCGAGGTCGGGGCAGGATGCAGAGAGCCTGAGGTCTTCATCAACTCTTGCCCTTTCTTCTCGAAATCATCGCCATTACGGGCGTCACCAATGCGTCGATAATAGGAGGCAAGAGTCAGGTAGATAGGACCATTCGGGGATTTCAATTTTATTGCAGATTGCAGAAGGTTGATTGCGTCCTGGGTGCTTCCCGTCTTATCCAGCGCCTCAGCCAAGCGCAAAATCGTCTCTTCTTCCGTGTCACCCGTGATGGGGATCTGGCGTGCCAGTTGCGCGATAGCGGGAAACGCG
>Ga0187802_10000011_pt1 | contig 36679 bp, 31 predicted proteins | sample NC_wetland_sal_i_FD_130584 | JGI IMG/M metagenome (GOLD analysis project Ga0187802, IMG submission 130584) | Wetland sediment microbial communities from Neuse River Estuary, North Carolina, USA - Control_2 | ecosystem: Environmental > Aquatic > Freshwater > Wetlands > Sediment | place: USA... | reverse complement strand
GACGATCAGCCCTTTCGCGATATCACGGCGACAATGATGGTTAGCGCCCATGGCGGACTGCTGCAAATGACGCCCAAGGTCAAGCGCGGCCAGACGCTCTTGTTGGTTAATTGTGTGACTGATGAGGAGCGGAAATGCCGCGTGGTGTACGTCGAATCGAAGCGCCGGACGAAAAAGGTGGGCGTTGAATTCACGGATTTGAAGGGCGATTTCTGGCATGTGTATACTCCGATCGTAGAAACGAAAGCCCCGGCAGCCAGCGAAAACACAGAGGAAGAATCGAAGCTCCGCTCGTAAGTGTCTCGCTGTTTCAGGTGGCACTCTCAGTAACAATTTAAACAGGCAGGCGATGACGAATTATTTGGCTTGAAGGGCCGGCAATCCTTTGCTGGTTTGCTTATTGAGATATAGCGCTTTATCGGCTTCATTCATCATGTCCTGAAGCGATTTATCCCACTCGTATTCTTTCCAGCCGACGGAGAAGCCGACCGGTATCCGCTGCCCGTCCACGTTCACTTCGATGGATTCGAGGCGCTCGAGGACCGATGGGACTTGCGACGAATCGCACTCGGTGAGCAAAAGCATGAATTCATCGCCGCCAAGGCGCGCGGCTGTGTCTGCTTCTCGGACTGCCTTCGTGAGGCGATCGGCAAATTCTTTCAAGACCAAGTCGCCGGCGGCGTGGCCGAAGCGGTCGTTGATCTGCTTGAAATTGTCCAGGTCAAACAAGACCAGTGTAAGGGCATAGCCTTTTCGCTGGGCCCGGCCAATTTCCGCTTTCAGCGTGCGCTCGGCAAATCGCCTGTTATAGAGGCCCGTGAGCGGGTCCACGAGCGCGAGATTGCGCCAGAGCACTGATTTTGTCTGCCTTTCGGCAAGATCGAGGCGAAGCCTGTTAATCAACAATTTTTCGTAGCTCAGATAGCAGGCGAAAAGCAGGATGAGAGAAATCAGCCCGGAGACTGCCTGGAGTATCTCGGATCCAAAACCGGCTCTTCTTTCTTGCAAAATGGCGGGGAGGGCCAGGGAAGCGATGGCGCCCGTGAGGAGGAGCATGACGAAAACGGAGAAGCCCCAAGTCCACCACTCGCGCCGCTGCAAGTCGCGAAGGCGGGCGAGATACTCCGCGGGACTCGCGTTCGTTGTCACATTGCCAGGTTGTGGCTGACTGGCGTTCATGAATTTCAAATGGGGCTGCTTTCGAGCCTGACCTTCCGCAAGGTTAGCTTTGTTCTCTTAGTTCCGTCAATTGGGGCTGTTCGGCGAGTTCTTAATTGATACTGATAGCTGGCATGGACTTGGAGCGAATTTTTGGGGCGAGTGCAGGTCGAGTTGCTGGAACCTGTTGTGAGAACAGCACTTAACCAGGGTACGTGCGTGGTTTGGGGAGTACTACTGCTCTATTGTGGGAAACAATGCGCTGTACCAAACTTGTAGCCATGGAGCGGAAATGATCGCCGCACTCATTCTCGTGATGTCAGTGGCAGCCATCGCGCAATTTGCCGTGGCGCAATGGAGATCCATGTGGGTTACGGTAGCAGCGCAACCCCTTTCGAACTCCGTGCTGGCGGCCACAGGGATTGCGGGCAATGCGATCGGGGCGCACGACTTCGAGCTCCTGGTTCAAACCTCCGAACAATTGTGTCCTTCGGCAGGGGAGCGAAATGTGTGGTTGCGCGAGGTGCGAATTTATTATCGAATGATTCGGGCACTCGATAGCATGTGTGCCAAGCAACTCACCGGGTTGTCTTCCTGGGCGCAACGCGAAATGAAGACATGTTCCAGATACGCTGCCGCAGTTTTGGATCAGCGCTTGAATTCCAATATGGCCTACGCTTCGGAAGTTCGCAGCTTCTAGTAATCCTCTCCCGCATCTCCGCCGCTTGAAAATCCCTCTCACTCGTTCGCTTTGGCGTCCGAAATCCCGATTGCTGCGGAATGCTACCCTCTGCCGCGCTCGGCGAGATATACGCCGAGCAGGATGAGGGCGCCTCCCGCAAGAAGTTGGCGTGTGGGAACTTCAGCAAGGAACGCGCGGGCTACCAGCAGCGCGCCGATGGGCTGAAGGTAATTCACGGCGGCGACGCGCGAAGCCTCCATAAAGCGCAGAACCCAATAGAAGAGGGTATAGGCGGCGACGGAACTGATCGCCGCCATGTAAAACAACCCGACCCAGCCCATCCAGCTCACGCTTCCCCAGTCCAAATGAATGGCCTGGCGAATCGTGAATGGGAGGAGCAAGAGCGAACTGGCAACGAGATTCACCGTGTTCATGGAGATGGAGTCGTATTGCCGCGCGACTCTTTTGCCGAGAACCACGTAACACGCGAAGGAAGTGGTGGCGAGGAGCGTGAGAAGGTCTCCGGCGAGGGTTGCCGAATGGCGGATATCCAGTCCCTGCTCGGTGGCTAGGATGGAGACGCCTGCGCAGGCGATCGTCATGCCCGAAATTTTCGCCGCCGTAAGAGATTCGAGTTTCAAGAAGTGCGCGAAAACGAGAACGATAATGGGGCCCATGGCGAGAATCATGGCCGAATGCCCGGAAGTGGTGAAGCTGAGGCCAATGGTGAAGAAAAGCTGATTCAGGCACAGAAAAAAACCAAGGTAAGAAAGAGTCCAGAGGTCGCGAGCCCGCAGCGGAGCGCGGCTCCGATTGAGGAAATAGAAAGGGAGAATAATGAGGGCGGCGAGCTGAATTCGAAAGGTGCCCAGCGTCAGGCCGTCCATGAAGCGGAGGGCTGTTTTTCCGGCGACATAATTGAAGGACCACATTGAGAGAAGGCCCGCGAACGCCAGAAAAATAATGAAAAGGCCGGGGCGACGGGAAGCGGTGGTTGAATTTGGATGGGAGGCGGAATTCAAGTTTTACTCGAGGACCTCGCGGCGGCGAGTGAGGGATTCGATGCGGTCGATGCACGGCATGTAGCCGATGCCGGGCGCAGAGGGGACGCGAATCGTTCCCTGTCTCGAAACCTCCACTTCCGGTTGAATAATGTCCGCTCGCCAGTAGCGACGGCTGGCCGACACGTCGCCGGGCAGCGAAAAATTCTCGAGCGTGGACATGGCGATATTGTGAGCGCGGCCGACGCCCGATTCGAGCATGCCGCCGCACCAGACGGGGACCGCCTTTGACTGGCAGAGATCGTGAATGCGGCGCGCCGGCGTGTGGCCTCCGACGCGGCCAAGCTTGATATTGATAATGCGGCAGGCGCCGGTCTCGATGGCGGCGCGGGCATGCTCGACACCGTGAATGCACTCATCGAGACAGATGGGGGTATCGAGCTGGCGCTGAAGCTGGACGTGGGAGTAGATGTCGTCCCAGCCGAGCGGCTGCTCGATCATGATGAGATAGAAAGCGTCGAGCTGCTTGAGATGCGCAGCGTCGGCGAGCGTGTAAGCGGAATTCGCGTCCACCATCAGCCGGATGCGGGGAAACCGTTCGCGCAGGGCGCGGACCGGCTCTATGTCCCAACCGGGCTTGATTTTGATTTTGATGCGCTGATAGCCGGCAGCCAGCTCGATTTCGACTTTGGCGACCAGCTCGGCGATCGTGGACTGGATGCCGATCGAGACGCCGCAAGAAATTTCCTCCCGTGTGCCGCCCAGGTGCTTTGCGAGAGGCAGATTCTTTTGCTTGGCTTCGGCATCCCAGAGAGCGATTTCGAGACCGGCCTTGGCCATATTGTGGCCGCGGACGCGCGCGAGCAGATCCCAGACCTGGGCTGCGGAGGAGATTTCACTCCCCTGAAGCATGGGCCACAGGTAGTCGCGGAGAATGTGCCAGGCCGTTTCGACGGTTTCATAGCAGTAGTAAGGGTCCTCGCCGGCCGTGGATTCGCCCCAGCCTATGACGCCGTCCACGTCCGCCTCGAGGAGGAGGATGCGGCGGAGCGTGGTGGTATCGAAGCTGGTTTGGAAGGGGTGAACCAGCGGAAGGTGAATTTCGCGCAGCGTCAGTTTGCGAAGGCGCATGGGGACCGTCTGGCTTTCACTCCTCCCGGAAAACTTCGAGACGCAGGCCCGCGATCGATTCGCGTGGCTCGAGAATGTATTGGCTCGAATCGCCTTGCGTTTCGATCCCCGTGGCGACGTAGCCTTTTTGGAACCACCGCTGAAATTCCTCACGCGCAGACGATTGGATGCGCAGGCCGGCGGTGCGGTCTTTCTTTTTGAGCTCCGCCAAATTTGACGGAAAGGAGATGCGTGCAGCCGCGGCATTGGGCGGGGGCGCATTGTCCGCCAGCACGCTTTTCACGCGCTCGGAATCGAGCCACCATTCGGCGACCAGGCGGTCCGTGGGCAACCCATCGTGCAGGGGGCTATTCGTGAGGCCATAGCAATCCGGCAAGTAGCGGCGGACGACGGCGCCCAGGCGCGAGAGATTGAAGCGCGCATTTTTCAGCTCGAGCGGATCGAAGGTCCATTCCACAAGTGGGATACCGCGCTTGAGAGCATCGTGGCGCTGAAAGAGTTTCAGGCGCCGGGCCACGCCGCGATTCTGAAATTCAGGGAGCACGGCGGTCATATGGGAATGAAGGAAGCGCTGCGCATCGCGCAGACCGGCGAGCGCCAGGGTGAAACCGACCATGCGTCCTGCGTCAAAAGCGCCAAGCACCTGCCCGCCTGAGTGGCGGGCCACCACGAAAATCGCAGCGGGGACGGTGATGTCTTCGCCCCAGGTGAGCCGCTCGAGGCGGACACACTCGTCATACTCTGCAAGCGAGTAGCAATGGCGGACTTCGATCTCAGCGGCCACGGTGTGCACCTAGCGGGCTCCGGCGGCATTTGCGGATTTCGACTCGTTCCATAATTCTTCCATGCGCGCGCGGGGCAAATCGGCGAGGCGATGGCCCTCGCGCGCAGCGGCGGCTTCCATGTAGTGGAAGCGCCGCTTGAATTTGCGATTGGCTTTCTTCAGCGCGATTTCGGGATCGACGCCGAGAAAGCGCGCGATATTCACGGCGACGAAAAGCAGGTCGCCGGTTTCCTCTTCGAGGTGATGCAAGGCGGCGGGCGCTTCAGTTCCGGCAGGGCTTGCGCCTGCCGCCGGGAGAGCCTTGAGCAGCTCCTGCTTTTCTTCGTCAAGCTTCTCAAGGATGCTTGAGAGATGATTCCAATCGAAGCCGATGCGGGAGGCGCGGCTTGTCAATTGGGAGGCTTCGAGCACCGCGGGGAGAGAGCGTGGAACGCCGGAGAGGATGGAATCTTCCGCGTCGTCCGCGGGGAGGGGCGACGAACTTGCGGAATTCCCTTCTCCGGTGCGTTCGGCCGCTTTGAGCTGCTCCCAGTTCTTCAGGACGTCGGCGGAGGTGACAGCCTTCACGGCGCCGAATACATGCGGATGGCGGCGAACCATTTTCGTGTGCACGGATTCGATGACGTCGGAAATCGTGAACCGGCTGTCCTCTTCCGCGACGATGGAGTGAAAGACCACCTGGAGGAGCAAGTCGCCCAGCTCGGAGGCGAATTCCCGCGCGGTGCCGGATTCCATGGCCTCAAGAACTTCGTAGGTTTCCTCGATCAGGAATTTTCGCAGCGATTCGTGCGTCTGCTCGCGGTCCCAGGGACAGCCGCCCGGAGCGCGCAGGCGCGCCTGGAGACCGACGAGCTTCGCGAACCATTTGCCGGCAGCGCGGTCCCGGCTGTTGAGCGGGATTTCCACGGAAGGCGCGCGGTGCTTTTTCGGCTGCGCCTTGCTGCGAGCTTTTCCGGAGTGTTTGCGACGAGAGGGCACGGAACGTTCTCTGGCTCCTGAAGGACAGGCCAATGTACGGTAGGGGATGAAAATTGACAAGGGAGAGGTGCAAGGAAAGAAAATTCAATGCTGGCAGGGCGGGCGGCTTGTGATGGCCGGGAGCGGATGTTAGACTTTCTGTTCACTGCTTCAGGGCAAGAAAGAGAGAGCGTTCCGTGGCTGACCCCAAGCCGGAAGAGACATTCAAGGTAATCGACCGCCGACATTTCACCGAGCAGGGGGATTTGCGCCAGGAAGTGGTTGAGCAGGAGAAGCGCGAGGAAGAGGCGGCGGCGAAGAAGGCGGCGACTACTCAAGCGAAAACGCCGGCCAAGACGCCCCCCAGCCCACCGGCCGCGGCGAAGACAGCAACGCCCGCGCCGGGGTCGCAAATCATCGGCGGCGGTCCCGCGCCTGCGGATGCGGCCGAGGAAACAACGGAGGCGGCGGGAGGAACGCAGGAATCGTCGCACAGCTTCCAGATGCTGATCGATTTCTTGACGCGCAATGCGGCGGCGATGCTCGGCGGTATGGCGGACCCGCGCACGGGACAGGCGTTTGTGGATCTGGAAGGCGCGCGCGAGGTGATTGACATGCTCGATGCCCTGCGAGAAAAGACGCGCGGCAATCTCTCAAAGGCCGACGACGATTTATTGATCGAAGTGCTGGGCAGCCTGAAGCTGACGTTCATGGAAATTTCCAAGGCCGCGACGGAAGCCATGGCGAAGAAGGCGGGGCAGAAGAAGTGACGTGCGGCCGGCGCCGCGCGATTGCAATTCTTGATTGACCGCATTCGCGAACTGCCCCTACAAAAGACCACGAACGGATAGTATCCTTCCCTCGAATTCATGGGATCACTCCAACTGACGGTCTTGGGATCGGGAACTTCGATGGGCGTGCCGACGCTGGGATGCCACTGCGCGGTGTGCGATTCGAAGGATCCGCTCGATAAGCGCACACGGCCCTCCGTGCTGCTTTCCTATGGCGGCCGCAACGTGGTGATTGATACCACGCCAGATTTCCGTTTTCAGGCCATGCGCGCCAGGCTCGAACGCCTAGACGCAATTCTCTACACCCACGCGCATGCGGACCATATTCTCGGGCTGGATGACATTCGTCCCTACAATTTGAAGCAGAAGGGCCGCGTGCCGATTTATGCGACGGAGGAGACGCTCGGGACGCTGCGGCGGACGTTTGCGTATATTTTCGACGACACCCCGACGGAGAGTTCCCTGCCGGGCGTGGAACTGCATACGATTGAGGGGCCTTTTGAATTGTTCGGATTGAAATTCGTGCCAATTCCAGCGATGCACGGGCCGACAGCCGTGATGGGGTTCCGGTTCGGCAATGCGGCATATCTCACCGATTTCAGCGCCGTGCCCGCCAGCTCGAGAGCGCTGCTCGGCGGCCTCGATCATTTCTTGCTGGATGCGCTGCGTTACGTGCCGCATCCGATGCATTCGACGGTGGAGCAGTCGCTGAAGCTGGTGGCGGAATTGCGGCCGAAACATGCGTGGTTCACGCACATCTGCCACGACCTGGCGCATGCGCAGACGAACGCGAAGTTGCCGGAGAATGCGCGGCTGGCCTATGACGGTTTGCAATTCGAGGTGGAAATCTGATGGCGCTGGCCGTGGTGCGAGCGGTGCAGGAATGGGTGGAGCGATTTGGCGCAGCCCGCAAGGCGGCCGTGCTGACCATCGGCAATTTCGATGGCGTGCACCTGGGTCATCAGCGAATTTTGGCGGGCGTGCTCGAGCGGGCGCGCGCGCTGGATATGATGGCTGCGGTGCTGACGTTTTATCCGCCCCCGGCGCGCGTTCTGAGGCCGTCGGCGGCCCCTGCTCTTCTCGAGACGCTCGAACAGCGGCTGGCGGGATTCGATGCGGCCGGGATGGATGCAGCGCTCGTGATGCAATTCGACGCGGCGCTTGCGAACATGAGCGCGGAAGATTTTGTGCGGCTGTATCTCGTCGAGACCTTGCGGGCGGGAGCGGTATTTGTGGGCGGAAATTTCCGATTTGGCCACCGGCAAACGGGGGATGTGAAACTGCTGGAAGAGTTCGGGCGGCGATGGAATTTCGAGGTGCACGTTGTGGCGCCGGTGGTTGTCGAGGGAATTGTGGTGTCGAGCACCGCGATTCGCCAGGCTTTGCGCGAGGGCCGCGTCGAAGATGCCGCACGGCTGCTAGGGCGGCCCTTCGCGCTCTCGGGGCAGATTCGGCCGGGGACGGGCCAAGGGCGGAAGCTGATCGTACCGACACTGAATCTTGCAACCGAGCAGGAATGTCTGCCGCAGGATGGCGTGTACGCTACCGAGACGGTGGTCGAGGGGAAAACATACCGCTCGGCGACGAACATCGGCGTGCGGCCGACGTTCGCCGGGAAACGGCTGGCAACCGAGTCTCACCTCATCGAATTCTCGCGCGATTTGACGGGCGGGCCGATGCAGATTTGCTTTCACGTGCGTTTGAGGGATGAACAGAAGTTCAGCGGGCCAGACGCGCTGCGCGAACAAGTGCTGAAGGATATCGAGCGCGCGAAGGAATATTTTGTGCACAAGAAACGATCCGGCGCAGGTGCTCCGCGACAGTGAAGCGCAACCCGCCAAACATCGTCACATCCACTTGGTAAGAGAGACATCCGCAGTGAAACCAGCAAAAGGGTAAGAATTTAAAAAGATAAGAATCAGGCGGAAGCGTTGCGCGGCTTCAGCTGGCGCTGGCAATCCGTGCAGATGCCGCCGATTTCGGTGCGGCTGACGGTGATCGAAATGTTGCAATCGTTGGCGATCTGTTTTTTCAGCTCCTCGTAGAGCTGGCTTTCGACTTCGCGGACCTTGCCGCAGCGCAGGCAGGCAACGTGGATATGGTCGCGCGGGCCGTGGCTCTCATAGAAGTGGCGATCGCCGCGGAGGTGGAGCAAGTCGAGCTCGTCAATCAGGCCGTGGCGTTTGAGAAGATCTATGGTGCGGTAGACCGTGACCCGAGTGATGTTGGCGTCGATTTTCTGCGCGCGCTCGAGGATTTCACCGGCGTCGAGATGCCGCTGCGCCTTCTCCATCACCTGGAGGAGCACGCGGCGCTGGCGGGTGAGACGGATACCGCGGGCGCTCAGTTCGCTCTGGAGGTGGCCCGGCGGCTCGTGCACGTTGATGCGTTCACCAGTCGAGACGCGATGTGCGGGCGTGGCGGACATGGTCGGATGCTCAAGCGGCATTATAGCAAAAACGGCGTCCGTCGTAGGTCGGCGCACCGACTGGATTCCCCGGCAGGATGGACGGCCGTGAAAATTGTATTAGTGGCTTTGAATGAGCCTCAAGATGTCGCTGTACATCACGAAAGCGATTATTCCCAGCAGGAAGACGAGACCGACCTGAACGAATCGCTCCTTGACGGCGATGCTAAGGTCGCGCCGCAGAGCGCCTTCGATGGACAGCAGCAGGACGTGGCCTCCATCGAGAATCGGAATCGGGAGAAGGTTCAGCAGGCCGAGATTGAGGCTGATGATGGCCATCAACTCAAGCAGCCGCATCGGGCCACCCTTGGCCGCGCGGCCGGACTCGCGGGCGATGCCCACAACACCCTGAAGTTCGCGGATCGAGACTTTGCCGGTAAGCAGGCCGCCGAGGACGCCCTCGATCTGGCGCATAACGGCGAGAGTGGCAAAACCGGCATCTTTGATCGCGGGAACGAAACCCTGGCGGAGGTAGTCATTATCCGTGCGGGGCGCGACGCCAATTTGCCAGACCGAGCCGCCCTCCTGATCCATCCCGTGCGTGGGGGTAATCGTCAGCGGAAACTCCTCGCCGCCCCGGCGAATCAGGAATTGAATGGGCTGCCCATCCGACTGGTGCACACCTTCGACAAGCTGCTCCCAGGTGATCACTGGTTTGCCATTCATGGCGAGAATAGTGTCGCCCGATTTCATGCCGGCCTTTTCCGCCGGAAAGCCGATAGCGATCTCGTCCGCCACGGGAGGCATCGCCGGGTAGCCGACGATGTCGGATGCATCGAGCTTTTCAGGAACCTTCACAGTGAAGGTTTTCTCGGCGCCATCCCGCAGGACGGTAATGGAGAGCGAATCTCCGGGCTTGGCTTTGCCTGATTCCGTGAAGACTCTGTCCCACGTGGGGGTTTTTACGCTGTTCACTTGGATAATGCGGTCATTGGGCTGAATATCGGACACGCCAGCGGCAGTCTTGGGAACCGCCACGACGTTTGGAACCTGGCGCAAATACGTGGGGGTGGGAATGCCCACGAGCCAGAAGATGCCCCAGAAAATTGCGAAGGCGAGAATAATGTTCATGGTGGGCCCGGCGATGGCGATGAGCACGCGGACCCAGCGGGGTTTGGAGAGAAACTCGTAGGGAGCGCCGGTACGTTCTTCAATCGGGTTGTCACCCGCCATGCGAACGTAGCCGCCGAAGGGGAGCGCGCTCAGGCGATAGTCGGTGTCGCCGCGCTTGAACCCCGCGAGACGCGGGCCGAATCCGAGAGAGAAAACCTCCACGCGAACACCGGAGAGTTTGGCGGCAATGAAGTGTCCCCATTCGTGGACGAAAATCATGATGCCAAGAACGACGGTGACGGAAACGACTGCAATGAGGGTATCTTGAAAATGTTGTGCCATGGAGCCTCTATTATAAGTGAAAGCGCGGCGCCGAGCGAACGGGCCAGGCTAATTTCGACGCGCGACTTCTTCGCGAGCCAGACGGCGCGCCTCGCCATCCGCCGCCAGCACGTCATCAATCGTGCGCATCGCACCACGTGAGGTGCGTTCGAGCACCCGCTCGATCACGGCCGCGATCCCCAGAAACGGCAGCCGGCGCTCGAGAAACGCAGCCACGGCCACCTCATCGGCTGCATTCAAAGCGCACGGCCATGCGCCGCCCTGCCGGAGGGCTTCTTTTGCCAGCGCGAGGCACGGAAACTTCCGCTCGGGGACATCCTCGAACTCAAGCTTGCGCAACGAGGTCCAATCAAGCTCACATCCGTTCGACGGGACCCGCTCCGGATAGGTTAGCGCATATTGGATAGGCATGCGCATGTCCGTTGGACCGAGCTGTGCCAGAATAGAACCATCCACGAATTCCACCATCGAATGAATTGTTGATTGCGGGTGAATGACCACCTGGATTTTCTCGAGATCCATGCCGAAGAGCCAGCGCGCCTCGATCACTTCAAACCCCTTATTCATGAGCGTCGCGGAATCTATGGTGATACGCTGGCCCATCTTCCAATTTGGATGCGCCAGGGCCTGCTTGGGTGTCACCTTCGCGAGCTGCGAGACCGGCGTTTTGCGAAACGGGCCGCCCGAGGCGGTCAGGACCAGGCGCTTCACTTCCCTGCCCTCTCCGGCGCGCAGGCACTGGTGGATGGCGTTGTGCTCGCTATCCACCGGAAGCAAGGCGACGCCATGGCGCTTCACAGCAGCCATGACTACCTCGCCGGCCGCGACGAGAACTTCCTTGTTGGCGAGCGCGATGTGCTTGCCCTGTTCGATGGCTTTGTAGGTGGCGGGAAGTCCGACAACACCGACGGTGGCGGAAACGACGGTTTCCACGTCTGGGTGCGTCGCAACGCGCTCGAGGCCTTCGGCACCGAAAAGAATTTCAGGCTGTGCTGAATTCTTCTGCCGGCCTCGCTGCTTCGTGATGGCCTCGCACAGCTCGCGAGCCCCTGCTTCAGTGCCCACGGCGACAAGTTTCGGGCTATGACGGGCGACCTGTTCGGCGGCCACCGCAATATTCGAGCCGGCCGCAAGCGCGACAACTTCGAAGCGGCCGGGCAACGCGTCAACGACGGCGAGGCTCTGGCGCCCGATCGAGCCGGTGGACCCTAGGATTGCGATGCGATTCATGCAGCCTCGATATTATAGATGTTTGTACGAATTTGCGAATCGCGAGCGAGGCTGGGCGTTCCCATTAGGGGCAGCCCTGACGGGAATTTCCGCTGAATCGCCCCACCGAATTCGCGCATCCGATATGTTCGCAACGCAAGAATCGCCGGGCCCGGAGGTGCGCATCCATGATCCGACTTATGCGGATACGAGGATTCGCGGTTGTTTTGATGTGGCTCACGTATTGCTTGCTTCCCTCCACTGCTTCCGCGCAGGATTCGACTTCCAAGGATGAAATTCCCATTGAGCGCTGCGACCGTCTCCCGGTCGTGAAGGTCCACGCCGCCGGCAAGGACATGAATTTCCTGCTGGACACGGCGGCCACCACGCTGCTGAATTTGAAATCGTTCTCGGGCGGGCGCTTGAAGGAAGTTCATATCGCTTCGTGGACGGGAACGGCAGCGACGAGCGCGCGCGAAGTTTCGCTCGACGAGCTTGTGCTCGGAAAACATCACCTGCGGAACGTCAAGTTGCCGGCCATTGACCTGAGCCCGATCGGAAAAGCTTGCGGCGGGCCGATTGACGGCATCCTCGGCATGGACGTGCTCGACCAGATGGGCGTGACGATTGACCTGAAGCGCCGCGTGGCTTCGATGGGTCCGGACAACGTTGACGCCAACGCCACCTACGCTGCGATGGAAGATTCCATGGAACCGTGCATGGTGGCGTTCAACAAAGGCGACGGGGCCGAATTCGAGAAATGTCTCGATCCGGAAGTGGTGATGTATACGCCGCACGGCGAGTTCGGTGGACGGCAGCAGGTGATGGCTTACATGCAGGAGCGGTTTTTCAAGTATGCGCCCAACCTCGTTTACTCGACTCGGTTGCGCGAGGCGCGAATGTTCGGCGACGCGCTTTGGTACTCCTACGATTACACGCTCGATACGCCAGTCGAGCACCGCACGGGGCACGGCATGTCCATGTGCCGCAAGGGCGACGGCCGCTGGCGAATTTTGAACATGCACAATTCTTCCGTCGAGTCGGCCCCGGCCGCTTCCAAAGATGCGAAAGCCGGGGCGAATCCAGGCGTCGGGAGCAATATCCCATAAATTTTTCATGCGCCTTATTGACGCCCGAGTAATTGGTAGGCAGCCCAAACGACGGGAGCGGCGAGGATGAGGCTGTCGATGCGGTCGAGCACACCGCCGTGGCCGGGGAGCAGAGTGCCGGAGTCTTTCACGGCAGCGCCGCGCTTGTAGGCGGATTCGATGAGATCGCCCATCTGGCCGGCGATATTGCCGAGCGCGGCGATGGCGAGCAGCGCGAGCGCGTCCAACTGCATCCAGCGCGCGAACAGGACGCCCACGATGAGCGAGGCGAGGAGATTGCCGAGCGCGCCTTCCCAGGTTTTTTGGGGGCTCAGCGCCGGGGCCATGGGGATGCGGCCGAGCGAGCGGCCGACAAAGTAGGCGAGCATGTCGCCGGCCCAGATCAGGCAGAGGGTGAAGAGCACGAGGTGGTGGCCGACGCGCTCGATTTCATTCAAACGCACGAGATAGCTGAACGGCAGCGCGATGAAGAGCAGCCCTGCGCTGCTGATGGCCATCGCCGGGAGGACGTCCTGCAATGGCCTCCGCGTGGCCAGCCCTATCGCGACGCATCCAAATAAAAAAACGAGCAAGACCGCCTCGAGCGAAACCATTCCGCCCGCTGCGTCGCGGATGAGCGAGAGTCCGCCCGCAATCGCGTGTGTTTCGACCATGCCCACTGAATATTGGGAATAGAAAATCAACGCGGCGCAGAACGTCGTCCATTTGGGAAAGGCGCGCAGGCCGAGGTGCGAACCCAAGCCGAAAAATTCGAAGAGCGCGAGAATAGCGACGAGCGCCGCAGCCGCCGCCGTCGCCGCAGGCGGTCCCCACCAGACGAGCGCGACAACGAGCGGAATCAGGGCCACGGAAGTGAGGATGCGCAGCAACATGCCGCGTCAGCCTCGCGCCTTGGCGGAGGCGGCCCGCTCGCGCGGCGCGCCCAAGCCGCCGTAGCGTCGCTCGCGCTTCTGGAAATCCACGAGAGCTTCGAGCAGGCGGGCGCGGGAAAAATCGGGCCAGAGCGTCTCGGTAACGTAGATTTCGGCGTAGGCGATCTGCCAAAGGAGGAAGTTGCTGACGCGCATTTCGCCGCTCGTGCGGATGAGCAGATCGGGATCGGGCAGCCCGGCGGTGTAGAGGTGGTCGGAGATGGTTTGCTCGTCTGCGTGAAAGGCAGAGAGGCCGTTCGCGCGCACGTGGTCGAGGACGGCGTTGAAGGCGTCCACCAGTTCGGCGCGGCCGCCGTAATTCAGCGCGACAACGAGCTTCATGCCGGTATTGCGCGCGGTGAGCTTCATGCCGTGCTCGAGGTCTTTGCGGATGGCGTCCGGGAGGTCGGCGGAGCGGCCGATGATGAGCAGGCGGATATTGTTCTTGTGGATCGAGGGCAGCTCGCGCTTCAGATATTCGCGCAGCAGGCGCATCAGGAAATCGACTTCGGCTTGCGGGCGGCGCCAATTTTCGAGCGAGAAGGCGTAGAGCGTGAGGCAGGGCACTTTCAGGCGCGCGCTGGTCTCGATCACTTCGCGCGCGGCTTTCACTCCGGCGCGGTGGCCAGCGACGCGCGGGAGGTGGCGACGCTCCGCCCATCGGCCGTTGCCGTCCATGATGACGGCGAGGTGCTCGGGCAAGCGCTTCAGGTCGAGTTTTTCGAGAAGCTCGGCTTCCTCGCGGTTGGCAGGTTTTAAGAGGTCGGTTGCTTTCACTCGAAGTCGCTCGGGGAGTGCCCGCGGGGCAAAGTAGCACGGGCTGTGGCGGGTGACAAGCGAGGAGTACTTTGGCGGCGCCCGCTCCCGGCAAGCCTGAGATGGAATCCCGCGCGGCACACCGCGTTGACTTGGCGATGCGCGCGGCCTAAGATGAGCGGCACTCATGCCGGAAACACAGTCGCCTATAGGCCGCACAATCTCTCACTACCGCGTCATCGAGAAACTTGGCGGCGGAGGCATGGGCGTTGTCTATAAGGCCGAGGATACGGAGCTTGGCCGCTTTGTGGCGCTGAAATTCCTGCCGGATGATGTAGCCAGCGACACGCAGGCCCTCGAACGATTTCGCCGCGAGGCGCGTGCCGCCTCCGCACTGAATCATCCCAACATCTGCACGATTTACGAAATTGGCCAGCAGGATGGCCACCCGTTCATTGTGATGGAGTATCTGGATGGGGCCACGCTGAAGCACTTGATCACCGGCAAACCGATGGAGATGGACCGCCTGCTCGAAGTCGGGATCGAGGTGGCGGATGCTCTGGACGCCGCGCACGCGGAACGCATCGTTCACCGGGACATCAAGCCCGCGAATATTTTCGTGACCAAGCGCGGCCACGCGAAAATCCTCGATTTCGGCCTCGCAAAAGTTAGCGGCAACGGCAAGCCGAATCTCCCCGGGGATGCCTCCGTGACGCAGGGCGTGCAGGAAATGCTGCTCACCAGCCCCGGCACGGCGCTGGGCACAGTCGCCTACATGTCGCCCGAGCAAGTGCGCGGGCAGGCCCTCGATCCGCGGACGGATCTTTTCAGCTTCGGCGTGGTGATCTACGAGATGGCCACGGGCACGCTGCCCTTTCGCGGAGAAACTTCCGCGGTGATTTCGGAGGCGACTTTGAATCGCGCTCCGATCTCGCCCGTGCGGCTGAATCCGGACCTGCCGGCGAAGCTCGAGGAGGTCATCAGCAAGGCGCTCGAGAAGGACCGCGACCTGCGCTACCACAGCGCCGCGGACATGCGCGCGGATTTGAAACGCCTGAAACGCGACAGCGACACGAGCCGCTCGGCAGCGTATCGGACGGTAGCCGCGGAGGAATCTTCCGCCAGAATGCCGACTTCATCGATGTCTGCGGCGGCGCAGGAATCCTCGGGCGCGAGGTCCGCGATGCCGGGCGTCGCGCAGGCGGGGGCCGAGACGCTAAGCTCTTCGCATGGGACATCAGGGAGCATGTCCGGACGCGAGCGATGGTACGCGCCGGGCCCCGCTGCGCCAGTCGGGGTAAAGTATCTGCCGTGGGGGCTTGTCGCAGTCTTGGCCATCGGCTTGGCCGTGTCGCTACTGGCGCTGCGGCAGGCGTCGAATCCGGGTGCGCGGAGGGCCGTGGAACTCACGATGTTGGTTCCCTCGGACCAGCAGCTCGATTTGGTGGATGGACCTGCGGTGGTGATTTCCCCCGATGGCCAGCGAATGGCCTACGTCACGCGGAGCGGCGGATCAGGGGAGGGGCGGCTGTATGTGCGCGAAATGGACAACGGGGCTGCCGTGCTGCTCGATGGTGCGGGCACCGCTGCCGCGCCATTTTTTTCTCCGGACAGCCAGTGGATCGGGTTTTTCGGCGATGGGAAATTGAAGAAGGTCTCGGTGCGCGGCGGGGCGCCCATTACATTGTGCGACGTCACCGGGTATCGCGGGGGAGATTGGGGTGATGACGGCACAATTATCTTCCCAAACCAATTCACGAGCGCGCTCTACCGGATTGCAGCGGCAGGAGGAACGCCCTCGGCAGCCACACACCTGGATGCGGCGCGTTCGCAGATCACCCACCGGTGGCCGCAATTTCTTCCGGGCGGCAAGGCGGTGCTCTTCACTGCGTCGGCGGACAATAATTTTTTCGGGCATTCCACCGTGGAAGCGGCGGCTCTCGATACGGGCGTGCCGAAGGTACTGGTGGAGAATGCGTATTTTGGGCGCTACCTTCCGGCAGGCTACCTGGCATATGTGTCGCAAGGGACGGTCTTCGTCGCACCATTCGACGCGCAAGCGTTGAAGTTGACGGGGACGGCGATTCCGGTCCTTCAGGGAGTCGATTCGGATATTACCAACGGTGGCGCGCAGCTCAGCATCTCGAAAAACGGCACGGCCGTTTATCTGTCGGGCGGGGGCATTTCTCATAACCTGAACGTGGCGCTGGTGGATCGCAAGGGCAACGCTTCGGTACTGCTGACCAATGAGCCCGATGCCGCCTCGCCGCGCTTCTCGCCCGACGGGAAGCGTCTCGCATTTCAGAAGGGCACCGGCAGCATCTGGATCTACGACCTGGTGCGGGGAGTCAGTTCCGCGCTAACCATGGGAAGTACGGGTGCCATGTATCCCGCCTGGACTCCCAACGCCGATCGAGTGGCCTATTCGCATCCTCATAGCACGCCAAAAGGCTCGGGGCAGGCTATTTACTGGAAACGCTCCGACGGAACTGGTGATGAAGAGCTTTTGGCTCCGGAAGACGTATTGAATGCCTACCCGTCCTCCTGGTCACCGGACGGCAAGGTACTGGTCTTCGATCGCCTCTCGGAAAAGGATGGGAAGTGCTGTGAGATTTGGACGTTGACCGTGGGCGCAAATGGCAAAGCGGAGCAACTAAGACCAGTACCCGGAGTGGGGCATGGTGGCGGGGCTTCGTTTTCTCCGGACGGGCGATGGCTGGCGTACGTCTCCGATGAATCCGGGTTGCCGCAGATTTATGTGGTGCCCTTTCCCGGCCCAGGAGGCAAATGGCAAGTCTCGACAGACGGCGGGATAGAACCACGGTGGTCGAAAACCGGGCATGAACTTTTCTATGCCCAGGGGGCCACGCTGATCACAGTTCCTTATTCTGTGGAAAAGAATTCATTCCAACCTGGCAAACCCCAGGTGCTCTTCGCGGACCGCTTGGAGATGAGGGTTCCGTTCAGGTCCTACGACGTAACGCCCGATGGACAGCACTTCGTGATCTTCCAATTTCCTGGCGGCAAAATGACCGCGGCATCTCAGCCGACCGTGGTCCTGAACTGGCTTGAGCAGGTCCGGCAAGTGGTGGCTGCAGGGCAAAACGACGGGGGCAAGTGAACGGCACGGCGCTGCCCAGTGCAACGATCTTCAATCCGATTCATGCTTCTGCCTGCGGGCTCGTTGGCAACTCGTAAGAGCGCAGCCAGGATTGGCTGCGCCACTTATACCCCCAAACCTTAGCGCGCTTACAATATTCGCCGGGCTGATTCGTCTCCATATCTAGATGGGCAGAGCGCAAGACGCGGATTGGATGACCATCGAGCAAGATCGGCGGATTTCGGAGACCGTCCTGCGCGAGCGCGGGCGGCTGCGGAATTTCATTCGCAAGCGCGTGGGCGACACGAGCGAGGCGGAGGACATTCTTCAGGATGTCTTCTTCGAGCTGGTGGAAGCCTACCGGATGATGAAGCCGGTCGAACACGCGACGGCGTGGATGTTCACCGTCGCGCGGAACCGGATTACGGATTTTTTTCGCGCGCGGAAGCCGCAGGTTTCAACGCAGGAGCCGGTGGCATCGGCGGAGGATGGGGCTGAGCTGGTCTTTGAGGATCTGCTTCCCTCCCCCGACGCGGGACCGGAGGCGGCTTACGCGCGGCAGGTGCTGCTGGAGGAGATTGACGCTGCGCTCGAGGAATTGCCGGAGGAGCAGCGGGAAGTGTTTATCGCGCACGAAATGGAGGGGCGCAGCTTCAAGGAGCTGGCTGCCGAAACCGGGCTGAGCGTGAATACTTTGCTTTCGCGCAAGCACTACGCGGTGATGCACCTGCGCGAGCGGCTCACGGCCATCTACGACGAATTCAGGAGTGAGAGAGGACAAGAACGATGAAAGGTAAATGGATATTGAGAGGGCTCAAGATCGCTGTCTTTGTGGTGCTGGGGCTCTTGGTGTTTGGATATTTGGTGATGAGCCTGTGGAACTGGCTGATGCCCGCGCTGTTTGGCTTGCATGTGATTACGTTCTGGCAGGCGCTGGGGCTGCTGGTGCTGAGCAAGATTCTCTTCGGCGGGTTCCGAGGCCGGGGCGCGGGGATGCATTGGCGGCGGCGCATGATGGAACGCTGGGAGCAGATGACGCCCGAGGAACGTGAGAAATTCCGGCAAGGCATGGGCGGGCGTTGTCGCGGATTCCGTCCGCCGGAGACGCAACCGAAATCGTGATTCGTCGCGGAAAAGCTTTTTCGCAGCAGGTAATTGCATACGGCTGGCAAGGAGACGTTAGATGAAAAAAGTATATATCGGAGTCGGAGCGGCAGTTGCAGTCCTGGTGGTCGGAGGGTTGGTTGCAGCGCGCGCCCATGCCCGGTATATGGGGATGGGACATCATGGGGGACACATGTTCGAACGCGGATTGGCAATTATGGCTTGGAAGCTGGATTTGACGGATGCGCAGCGGCAGCAAGTGAGAACAATGGCCAAGGCGGAGTGGCCGGAGATCGAGCCGTCGCTTCAAAAGCTGGCCGATGGACAGAAACAGATGCTGGCTGCGACGCAGGGCGGGACGTTTGACGAGACGAAAGTGAGGGCGATTGCGGACCAGCAGGCACAGACCATTTCGGACTTGCTCGTTACGAAGGAGCGATTTGTATCGCAGGTCTGCTCGAACGTGCTGACCTCCGAGCAGCGCACGAAGGCCGATGCGATGCGGCAAGAATGGACGCAACGCATGGACAAATTCCTGCAAGAGCATGCAGCGGAGCCGGAGAGCGTCGGCAAGTAGGCAGGCCTGAACGGAGGCGCGCTCTACAAGCCGATTTTTCGGGTTCGCGTTCGGGTGAGGGTAGCTCGTAAGAGCACAGACAGGAGTGTCTGTGCCACAGAGAAAAAGGGGCTGGCGATTGCGCCAGCCCCTTCCTTTTTCTCTTGGGGCCGCAGCGTTTGCCGCACTGGAACGCACCAGGGCGACGGCCGCGGCTTTGGAACGTTTGAGCGTCTAGTGCACTCTGCTGCCGGGCCAACTTCTGATCAGGTTGAACACATCCACGCTGCCCATACCTGTGGCGAAGTCATATCCCTTCTTCGTGCCGTAGGCCGGCTCGTAAGAATTGTTCGAGACGGATAGGACTCCGTTTGTGGCGCCGTCCAGGAAGCAATTGAACGTACCAATCACTCCGCCTTCGGCGTTGGTCAAGGGGAGGCAATTCACGGTCATATCGCCCAAGGTCACGTCATGGTAAATGCAGAGCGGGTTGACGTTCGCGCCCAAGTTGGAATTGCATGCCGACTCGGGGAGGAACAGGTTCTGGAGGAAGTTCAGCGTGTAATAAACGGGGGTGGGGTTGCCGTCATATCTTGTTCCCACGGACTCGTTGATCAAAGCCTGAACACCGGCCATGATCGGCGCATCGAAAGAAGTCCCGCCGGCTCCGGCCCAGACCTCCGGGTGGCCAGCGGTGCACGCCGAGCCGCCGAAGTTCGGGTCGGAATAGCAGAACACGAAATAGTGGCCCCAGAATCCGTTGGACGCGAACATGGAAATATCCGGAATGTCGCGCACACCGTCATGGGGAATCCCGGCGGCGAGATATTGGTACAAAGGCTTTGGATTGCCTTTGCAAGTGCCGCCGACAACTCCAAAGATGGCCGGAGCGCCGGAGAAGCAACTGCTGGCCCCGCCACTGCCGGCCGCAACAATCAGGAAATTTTCACCGAAGGGGCTGTTGCAGAAGCCGTCAGGTCCGTAGGGCGTAGCATAGCCGACGAAGGAGGTCACGATCGTGCCGGCACAAGAATCGTCCCACGGAATTTCCGGAATGTAGCTCTTGGCGGAGTTGAAGAACGGGCCGTTGGTGGTGTTCCAATAGGTGGAGTTTTCGTTCAAGTAGGTATCCGCGAAGTCAGTCCCGCCGACGGCTGTTGCATACCATGTGGCTGCGAAGCTGTTTACGTTTAGACCGCTGAGGGCAGCCGGTGCGAACTGATCGGTGGTGTCTCCACCAGCGTCACCCGCGGAAACATAGATGGAGACGCCGCGCAAGACGGCCAGGAGGAAGAGCTGGTTGTTATAGACGTTGAAGCTCGCTCCCTGCTGGCTCTCCGAGCCGCCGTAGCTGATGGAGATGATGCCGGGAGGAGGAGGAGGCGCGGTGAGCAAGTTTTGAATGGCGATGAAGCCGCCAAAGTTGGTGTTCGTGTCGGCGCAGGAAGCGACGATGATGGCGGCACCGGGAGCGGAGGCGCTGGCCCACTCCATATCCACGGCGGCTTCGCCATCGTCCGGATTCACGCCGGGATTGGCACAGTTGCTGCCAAAGGCATTTACTGGCTGAGGATTGAGGGATGTGAGCGAGCCGCTGGGAAACCGCGTATTGAGGCCGAAGGCCGCGCGGAAATCCAGCCAGTCCTGTGCGGAATAGATATTGGTGTCTTCCACCACCACGATGGATTGTCCCCTGCCGGAAAGGCCGGCCTTATAAGCGGGATTGAAATCGTAGATGGTGGCCAAATCGCCGGGCACCAGAGCGAGCGGGAAATTGGGGTTGCCGGTGTTGAATTGCTTACGTGCCTCAATGTTCGTGCGCGGGCGGAAGTCGTTCATGGAAATGACGCCATGAACGGCGGGAGCCAGGGCGGCCGGAATCTGGGGATCCCGGATGTTGGCGATGTGCAGCGCGCCCTTCACCTGGAGACTATGAATCTCGGTGTGGAATGCTTCGCGAATGGAGCTGGCAGGGCCGGAGAAATCAATCACGCTGTTCGCTCGATAGACGACGTTGACGGTGAAGCCGTGCGATTCGAGCCAGGCGCTGACGGTTTTGATGTCATCCTCCGACGGGCCAAAGCGCTGCTCGATTGCGGCCACGGAGAGCCACTGGTGGTATTCCGGGGCGCTGGAGTCGTGGAGCCGCTCGACCAATGCAGCGGCGTCCGCCTCCTGCGCCGGGGACATCTTCATCTGTAGAAACATGTGCGACAACTGGAGACTGTCGGAAACGGGGCCCATATCACGACCGGTGAGAACTTCCGGCCGCGTGTTGCCGGCCAGGGTGACGAGTCGTGACTCATCGATTTTCTGCGTAATCAAGGCGCGAGAGGCCGCGCTCGATTGCGCAAAGGCCGGGACGCTGTTGATCAAGAGCAGCGCCACGACACTGCTTAAGGCCAAAACTAAAGCTGTTTTTCGCGACATAGATACCGCTCCTTTTTACATGATGTTGTCGAGTGAAGCGCGACGAACGACGAGGCTACACCGTTGAAAACCGTGCGACTGCGGAGCTTTGAAAGGCGGCGCGAGCTTGTATAGCCGGCCGGGCGAGAAGTAGCCCTTGTGCGCTGGAGAAAGACGCCGTACGCAGGAAATCGTCGTCCGGTATCCGGTTCCCAGGCTGGCCCCATCAGTCCTGTTTTCGCGCCCTGTGTGCAGAGAAATCCCCAAGAATCCGAGACTTGCCCGCCCGGGCTTGGAGCAATATCGATTCCAAAAAGCCTGCGTGGCGCTGGTGAGGGCTCGAGCCGAGATGTTGCAAAGACTGGTCTTAGCCGTGGCGATTCCTGGCTGGAAGCTCCGTCAAAAAAATAATGGGCAATTCTTTGAACACAAGTGGCCATCCGTTTCAGTAGATATTTTTGTGACTGTCTACTAGCCGGCATAGTAATGAGATCGAGCGATGAAGCTCCGTGTTTGTCGCAATGGGCTGAATTCACCACTGGCACCGTCAACCGCCGAGGCCGGCGGCGCTGGGTTGTGTGAGCGTGGCGTAAGCGAGGACTACGGTGAGGATGATGACGATGATGCTGACGGCCCAGGCGACGATGTTGAAGCCGAAAGTGTTGACATAGTCTCCCATGAGATCGCGGCGGTTGATGAGCAACAGGATGAAAATCAGAACCACCGGCAGCCACACGCCATTCGCCACTTGCGAGAGAACCAAAATTTTGAAGAGCGGCGCTTTCGGGATGAGGATGATGCCGGCGCCGACGACAATCAGTCCGGCATAGAGCGAATAAAAGGCGGGGGCTTCCTTGAATTTGTTGTCGATTCCGGCTTCGAAGCCGAGGCCCTCGCAGATCACGTGGGCGGTCGAGAGCGGGAGGATGGAGGCGGCGAACAGCGAAGCGTTGAGGAGGCCGAAGGCAAAGAGGCTGCCGGCCCATTTCCCGGCAAGGGGGATGAGGGCTTTGGCGGCTTCGGCGGCGTCAGTGATGTTGGTGAGGCCCTTGGCGTTCAGCGTGGCGGCGCAGCAAACGATGATGAAGAAGACGATCACCATGCAGGAAATACTGCCGACGAGGACGTCCCATTTGGCGTGCTTGTACTGGCGCGGGCCGACTTTCTTTTCGACGTAGCCTGCCTGGAGATAGAAAAATTGCCAGGGCGCAATGGTGGTGCCGATGAGCGCCGTGAGCATCAGGAGATAATTGGCATTCATGTGGAGTGAGGGTAGAACGGTTTCCTTGGCGGCAAAGAGCCAGTCAGGCTTTGCAAGGAAGGCGGACGCGACATAGGAAATATAGAAGGCGCAGGCCACGAGAAAAATCTTTTCGACGATGCGATAGCTGCCGTAAACGACCAAAAGCCAGACCAGGAAGGCGGCTACAGGAACAGCGATATATTTGCTGATATGGAGGACTTCGCTTGCTGCCGCGATACCGGCGAATTCGGCGACGGTATTGCCGAGATCCACGGCCAGAGCCGCGACCATGACAAAGAAAGTGGAGCGGAAGCCGAATTCCTCGCGGATCAGATCGGAGAGGCCTTTGCCGGTTACCACGCCCATGCGCGCGCACATTTCCTCGCTGACGTACAGCGCAATCGTCATGGGGATGAGCGACCAGAGCAAGGTATAGCCGAATTGGGCGCCGGCGGTGGTGTAAACGGTGATGCCCCCGGCATCGTTATCCACATTCGAAGTGATGAGGCCGGGGCCTACGACGGCGAGAAACACGGCCAGGCGCTTGCGCGTAATGCGCGTGCGGCGGCCGAACTCCTTGCCGCGGGCCTTCCAGTCCGCAAAGGTGCGCTCAATTGTGACCCAGGTGTTCATAGTTTGGCGTGCATCCGGCTGACGATATCGTCCACGGTGATGGCGCCGATGGGACGGCCATCGGCATCCACGACCGTGAGGCTGCGCAGATTGTATTTGTCGAAAATCTCGAAAACTTCCTTTTCATCCGTTTCGGCGCGAACGGAGAGGACCGGCTCGAATTTGATTTCGTCGAGGCGTTGCTCGGAATTGGTGAGCAGGAGGCGGGCGATGGGGACGGTGCCGGCGAGAGCCGCGTCGCGATTGATGAGGACCACGTTATCGAGTTGGTCTGGCGAAATTTCATTGAAGCGGATGTAGTCCACCACTTCGCCGCGTGTGGCGTCCTCGCCGACGACGACCAGTTCCGTGTTCATCATTCCGCCGGCGGTGTTTTCGTCGTAGCGCATCAGCGCCTGGACTTCCGTGGCTTCCTGCTTATCCATTTCGTCCATCACTTCTTTGGAGGTCTCGGCCGGGAGGCTGGCCATGATGTCGGCCGCTTCGTCGGGGTTCATTTCTTCGAGGATGTCAGCCGCCTTCTCGGGGTCGAGTTTTTCGACTACTTGAGTCTGAAGGCGCTTATCGAGCTCGGCGATGGCTTCAGCGGCGGATTCTTCATCGAGCGAATCGATGATGGATTGGCGCTCGGCGGGCGAGAGCTCTTCCATGATTTCGGCGAGGTCGGCGGGGTGCAGGGCAGCGAGCTTGTTGCTCGACATGCGCAGTTTCACGCGGCGGAGCGGATTCGATTCGATCAAATTGACGAACTCCCAGCGGATGGTGCGCGGCGGGAGCTTTTCCTGGATGCGCCGGATGGCCATTGGGGGGACAAGCCCCTGAAGGAGGCGGCGCACGGCGCCGGCGAGACCGACATCCACTTGCGTGATGCGCATCTCGACATTGCCGTTGGTGCGCTGCTCAGCGAGGTCAATGTCATTGATGCGAACAACCTTTCGGCCGTTGGTGTCGATGATTTGCTGGTCGAGGAGGTCTTTTTGGACGGCGAGCCAGGCTTCATTCGGGCGGTAGAGCTCGAGAGCCGATTCGTCCGTTGTGAGGCGCACGCGGCCAGGCTCGACTTCCGCGATCTGATCGTAACGGGCGATGAGGGGGCGATACTGTCCTCGGCCCAGGAGCAGGCGCGAGACGCGGTTGGGCTGATCCGCGGGCTCGACAAACATCTCTTTCACGCGGCCGACGAAATGGCCGAGGGAGTCATAGGTCTCGGCGCCGATGATTTCAGTGGCGTGCAGCATCGTGGTACTCCTTGCAAACCGGGCACGGCTTGCCGCGCCCTGACCGGGCGAAATGCCCTGACCGAGTGAAATGAATTAGACCCGGCCCCAGCCAAAAAAAATTGCCCGAAGCCGGGGCTGAGCCTCCGGCTTCGGGCAGAGTGAAATCGCCCAGGAATTACCTCAAGCCGGGCCGCGCCTCCCTGCTCCCCCCGATCATGGAGGAGCAGCGATTCAACATGGCCGGGAAGGTCATCCAGCCGAAGCGGGCGCTGGCTGATTGCTCGCCTCTGCCCTGTCGGGTCCAGTGCAGGGCCGCGGGATTACTTCCGGGTTCCGAATTGGACGAAACGTCCATTTAGTCCAAAACTATGAGTCGAACACTCTAGTTAAGAGCAGACGGAAAGTTTGTCAAGCGAAGAGTGAGCCTTTAGCGAGAATTTTGCGCGCGAAAGAGCATATTTCGAGGGGTGCGGCCGCGGCGCCGGCAATCGGCAACGTAAACATCCCAATAGGTGCCGCGGATATAGTCGTGAGGGGCGAAACCGAGGGAGCGGGCGGCGCGATCGATGGCTTGCGGGGCGCCTTCGAGTTCGAGGAAAACGCCAGCGGGTGTTTCATCGAGGTCCAGATGGAGGCGCGGGAGCTTGAAACTGGTGCGGTATTTCTCGTAGCGGAAGGCCGGACGGAGACCCAGGGAGCGTAGTAGGCGGGGCCAGCGGGTCTGGTCGCGGACGATTAGCTCCCGCTCGAGCCGTTCCTTGTAACGCCGTCGGAGTGATTTACCTCCTTGGCGAGGGGGCGGGGCTTTGGAGGTGAGGATGGCTTGGGAGGGGGGGCGTCCGAGGGGGGAGCCGGGGGGTGCGGGGGTCTCGAGCCGTACGCGCAGGAGGCGTCCACAGCGGCGGAAACTTGCGCCTGGCGTGTCGTAGAGCGTGTTCTGCTCGAGGATGCGCCCGCGAAATGGGCGAGCGAGCTTCCGGAGACGGCGCAGGAGCGAGGGCAGGTCGGCGATCCGCAGCTTGATTTCAACTTCGCGGTTGGTGGCTTTGGGCATGAGCGAGCGCGAGTATAGCTTACCGGCAGCGCAAGGGCTCCGGCATCAAACGAGTGTGTATTCGGTGAGATGGCAGCAAGGGGCGAACCCCAGCCGGGTATAGACGCCCTTGCCGTCCTCGGAGGACTGCAAAACCGCGGTCGAGATTCCCTGCTGCCGGGCTTCATCGAGCGCGGCCCATGTGAGCGCGGAGCCGAAGCCCCGGCGACGAAACGCCCGCTTGGTGGCCACGGAATAGACACCCGCGATCCCTCCAGCGCTGGGATCAACGAACAACTCGCTGCAAGAAACCGGGCTCCCATTCACGCAGCCCACAAAGAGGACCATGGGGCAGCGAGGATCGAGCAGAACCGGAGTGGCCGCGCTGTAGAACAACAGCACCGTGGGGTCCGGCGGCTCCCAATTCGCCGCGAAGACGGTGGCAAAAGCGGCGATTTGCTCTGGAGTAGAGACCCGGCAGATTTTCAATTCTTCTGGCCCATCCATTTTCGGCGGCAGGTTGCGCAGCTCCAGGAACATGCCCAGTTCGGACTCGGCGGCCGCAAGTCCATGCTGGCGCAGCCGGGCTTCCAGATTGAGCGGGCGCGAGCCGGGGCCAACCCACCAGGCGAACGGGCGTTTCGCGGCGCGAAAGTGTTGAATGATTTCGGCAATTCTGCGGTCTGCATCCGATTCGGGAAAACGGGCGCGGGCGATTTTGTTAAAGGTGTCCGAGGGCACCCCGGAATCCACCAGCAGAATGTCTTCCTGGTCCAGGACCGCCATTCCAGAAAGCAAGCGCTGGAGAAACGAAATATGCCCATGCAGATTCGATTCCAGGGCCGCCTGTGGAGGCGTGAGAGAACTGCAAATCACATTCGAGGGCACTTGGAATGCTCCGCCACGATTATGCCATGAGAGGATTTCGGCGCCGTTCGGGATTGCCCGGCCCCCTGCACTCGGAGGTTGCCAAAGGAGCAAGCGAGCCATCATAATCGCTTTCCTGCCGAGCAATTGCGCGCGCACATGGCCGAACCGACAACTCCGTTGATGCAGCAGTATCTGGCGGTGAAGAAACACCACCCGGGGGCGCTGCTGCTTTTCCGGCTGGGAGATTTCTACGAGCTGTTCTATGACGACGCGATCCTCGCGTCGCGCCTGCTGCAAATCACGCTCACCTCGAGGAACAAGGAAAAAGGGCAGGCCGTGCCCATGTGCGGCGTTCCCTATCACGCCGCGGAAAATTATATTGCGCGACTCATCCGCGCGGGACACAAGGTGGCTATCTGCGAGCAGATGGAAGAGCCGGGGCCGGGCAAAAAACTCGTGCGGCGGGAAGTGATCCGCGTGCTGACGCCGGGAACGGCGACCGGGGTGGGCCTCGTCGAAGCCAAGGAAAATAATTTTTTGGCGGCCGTGGCGAGGGGCGCCGGAGCCAGTGCCGCCGCGAGCGTTGGCGGAAGAGCGGCGGGACGCGGGGCGGAAGCGGCGATCGGGCTCGCGTATGTGGACCTATCGACGGGCGAATTCCGCGCGACGGAATTTGCCGGAGAGAGAGCGGAAGCTCGGTTGCGGGATGAGCTAGGAATCTTGCGCCCGCGGGAAATTCTGCTTTCGCGGCCGGTGACGCTCTTCCCCGTTCCAGTGGCGAACGAGATGGATGGATTGGGAGCGGTTGAGACGCGGCTCGATGAGTACATTTTCGAAAGCAATTACGCGGCGCGCTCGCTCGAGCAGCAATTCCGTGTGGCGGGACTCGAAGGCTTTGGCTTGAGCGGGCATGCGCAGGCGACGGCGGCAGCCGGGGCGATTGTTCATTACTTGCGTGAGACTTCGGCGATTGGCGCGCGAAAACCGGAGGATGCGGCGATCGTTCCTTCCCTGCGGCCTTCGGGCACGGGGCTCGAGCACCTGTCAGGGGTCACGTATTACGAGCAGCAGGACGCCATGATTCTCGATGCCGTGACCGCGAGAAATTTGGAGCTGGTCGAGCCATCGTCAGGGGACGACGAACGCGCCACTCTGCTCGCGGCCGTGGATGAGACGGCTACGGGGATGGGGGCGCGGCTTTTGCGCTCGTGGGTTCTGCGACCGGAGATCTTGCTCGCGGAGATCGAAGCGCGGCTCGATGCGGTGGCGGAGTTGAAGTCGCGGACGGTCGAGCGCGAGGAAATTCGCAAAGAGCTTGAGGGCATTCTCGATCTCGAGCGCTTGACCAGCCGCGTGACTCTGGGAGTGGCGACGCCGCGGGATTTGCTGGCGTTGCGCGGCTCACTCGAAAGGATTCCTGCCGTTCGAGGATATTTGACGGACGAGGCCGGCGGCCACGCGGCTGCCGGACGTCTCGCGGAATTGCGCGAGCAAATGGACGAGATGACGGACGTGCGCGAGATGATCGCGCGCGGAATAGCGGACGATCCGCCGGCGATGGCCAATGAAGCGGGCGTGATACGGCGCGGCTTCAACGCGGAGCTCGATGAGCTGCGCGACATCATGAAGCAGGGGCGGCAGATTATCGCCGGGATGGAGGAGCGCGAGCGGAAGCGCACCGGGATCGCTTCGCTCAAGATTCGCTACAACCAGGTGTTTGGCTACTACATCGAGATTTCGAAACCGAATCTGCACCTCGCCCCCGCGGACTATGAGCGGAAACAGACGCTTGTGAATGCGGAGCGCTTCACTTCGACCGAGCTGAAAGAATACGAACGGAAGGTGCTCTCCGCGGAAGTGCGCGTGCTCGAAATCGAGCGGCGCCTTTACGGCGAAATGCGCGAGGCGATTGCGCGCGAAGCCGGGCGGCTTCGAAAATCAGCGGCAGCCATTGCGCAGCTCGACGTGCTGGTGAGTTTTGCACGCATTGCGGCGGCGAGGAATTACGCGCGTCCGGAATTTACCGAGTCGAGAACGCCGGAGAAGGGCGCGGCGAAGAGGAAACGCGGAGTGATGTTGATTGCGGGCGGACGTCATCCGGTGATCGAGCGGTTGGTGGAGGAGCGCGGCGAACGGTTTGTTCCGAATGACTTGTATCTCGATGACGAATCGCAATTCCTGCTCATCATTACCGGCCCCAATATGGGCGGGAAATCCACCTACTTGCGGCAGGCGGCGCTGATTTCGATTTTGGCACAGATGGGGTCGTTCGTGCCCGCGGCGCAAGCGAAGCTGCCGATTCTGGACAGGATTTTCACGCGCATCGGGGCATCCGATAATTTGGCGCGCGGGCGTTCCACATTCCTGGTGGAGATGAGCGAAGTGGCGGCCATTCTGAACACGGCGACTGCGGCGAGCCTGGTACTGCTCGACGAAGTGGGGCGCGGGACTTCGACCTTCGATGGGCTTTCGATCGCCTGGGCGGTGGTGGAATCGCTGCACGCAGGGGCGCGGCCGAGGACGCTCTTTGCCACGCACTATCACGAGTTGACAGAGCTCGAGCAATTACTGCCGGGCGTGAAAAACGTGCACGTGACCGTCGAAGAGGCCGGCAGCGAAATCGTTTTCTTGCGGCGCGTCGAGCCGGGAAGCGCGGATAAGAGCTATGGCATTGAAGTGGCGCGGCTCGCGGGGTTGCCAGCGAATGTGATTGCGCGGGCGCGGGAGATTTTGCGGCGGCACGAGCAGAGCGAAGACAAGCTGACGGAAGAACTTTCGCCCGGAGCTTTGCCGGGAAACGTGGTGCGCATGCCGGAGCAGAAGAGCTTTGCGGCCATTGATGAATCGGTGCTGGATGCGTTACGGCGGGCGGAGCTCGATGAATTGACTCCGCTCGAGGCGCTGAATTTGCTGGCCGCGCTACAGAAGCAGTTGGAGTAACGGCGGGGAGGGGATTTTTCGCATGCGGCGTGATACGAGAACCGCTTCGCTAATGAGTGCTTAGCTGTCCGAACTCGGGACTGCTGGAATTTGGCTTGTAGTTCGTCGGAGCACAGACAGGAGTGTCTGTGCCACTCGAGGCGAGGAATGCGCGTGTTGGGGATGATGTCGGGAACTTCGGCGGATGGGATTGATGCGGCGCTGGTTCGCATTTCGGGGGCGCCGCCTTCGATTTCGGCGAAGATCGAGAAGCATCATCATGTTCGCTTCCCTGCGCGCTTGCGGGAGGCAATTTTGCGGCTGGCCAATGGGGCAAACACCACAACGGGCGAGATCAGCGAGCTCAATTTTGTTTTGGGCGAGGAATTTGCGGACGCGGCGATGGCGGCTTGCCGGCGGTGGCGGGTGCCGATTGCGAAAATCGATTTGATCGGGTCGCATGGGCAGACGATTTTTCATCAAGGCGTGGCTTCTAGAGGAAAAGGGACTCGGCGCGTGGCATCCACATTACAAATCGGAGAGCCGAGCCTAATCGCCGAGCGCACGGGCATCACGACAATCGGTGACTTCCGCCCGGCGGATATGGCGGCAAGAGGACAGGGCGCGCCACTCGTTCCATTTGTGGATTACCTGCTTTACCGGGACGCGAAGCGCGGGCGCGCGGCGCTGAATATTGGCGGGATCGCGAACGTGACCGTGATTCCGGCCGGCGCGCGCGCGAAGGACGTGTTCGCGTTCGATACCGGGCCGGGAAACATGATTGTGGACGCGCTGGTCGAGCGGTTCACGCGCGGGAGGCGGCACTACGATGGAGGCGCGCGAATGGCGCTTAGCGGCAAGCTGGTTCCGGAACTGCTCGACAAAATGATGCGCGAGCCGTATTTGCGGAAGCCGCCGCCAAAAACGGCAGGGCGCGAGGAATTTGGGCTGGCCTACGCCGAGAAGATACGTGCGTGGGGAAAGCGCCATCGCGCGCGACCGGAGGATTTGTTGCGCACGGCGACCGTATTCACTTCTCTATCGATCGCGGACGCCTTTCACAGATTTGTTTCTCCGCGCGCGTGTGTGAATGAACTGATTGTAGCGGGAGGCGGTGCGCGGAACCCGCTGATGATGGCGCAGCTTGCGGCGTGCCTACCGGGCATCGTAATGATGGAGGCTGGGCGCTTCGGCGTGGCGGCGGAGGCGAAGGAAGCGTTCGCGTTTGCCGTGCTGGCGTACGAGGCGTATCACGGGCGCGCCAATAATTTGCCGTCGGCCACCGGCGCACGGCATGCCGCGGTTCTCGGCAAGCTGATCCGCGGGCGGGCACGGTAGGATGCGCGGGGCGCGGGCCGGGCTGATCCTTTTCCTCGTTTTTCTTTCCGCGGGATGTTCCTCGAATCGAACCGGCGCCGAACCCGGGACGATCAATTTTTTGATCGAGGCCATGCCCACAAATCTCGATCCGCGCATCGGGACGGACGCTTACTCGGCGCACCTGGATGGGCTGATTTTTTCGAGCCTCGTCGCGCACGACGCCCGGATGGACATCATTCCGGACCTGGCGGAGCGCTGGGAGACGCCTGACCCGCTGACGTATGTGTTTCATCTGCGGCCGGGCGTCAAATTTCACGATGAGCGGCCACTCACTTCGGCGGACGTGAAGTACACCTTTGACTCGATATTGACCGGCGGCTTGAGGACCACTAAGCGTGGCGCATTCAGGATGGTGACGGCCGTCGAGGCGCCCGATGAATTGACCGTCGTGTTTCATCTGCGCGAGCCGTATGCGTCATTCTTATGGAATTTGACACGGCCGGGCGTGGGCATCGTCCCCCGCGGGGCTGGGCTGGAAGTTGCGCAGCATCCGATTGGGACAGGGCCGTATCGATTCGTAAGCATGAAGACGGATGAGGAAATCGTCCTGGACCGCAATCCCGAGTACTTTGGCGCCGCTTCCGGAGGCGCCGCGATTCCCTCGAGCGGCACGAGGATCGAGCGGTTGCGGTTCAGGATTGTGCCCGACGCGATCGTGCGGGCGCTCGAGCTGCGCAAGGGGTCGGCGGATGCGGAAATCAATTCGCTGACGCCGGACATGGTCGTAGCGCTCGGCAAGGAACCCGGAATCGTGGTGGACGAGCAGCCCGGTACGCCGCTAACCTACGTGGCATTCAATTTCGAGGATCCCGTCCTGGCGCATCGCGAGGTGCGCCAGGCGCTTGCCTACGCCACGGACCGCGCGGGGATCATTCGCTATTTGCTGCGCGGACAGGCGCGCGCCGCGTCGAGCCTGCTGCCGCCGAACCACTGGGCCTTTGACGCCGATGTGAAGCAATACGATTTCGATCCGGCGCGCGCGGAGCAATTACTCGACGCGGCGGGATACCGGCGCGGCGCGAATGGCGTGCGGATTCGGCTGACGCTCAAGGCCTCGACGGATGAATCGACGCGCCTCTTTGCGGCGGTGCTCGCGGACCAATGGAAGCGCGTGGGCGTGGCGCTGGAGCTGAAGTCACTCGAGTTCGCGACATTTTATTCCGATATCACGCGCGGCAGCTTCCAGCTCTACACGGGCCGGTGGGTCGGCGGGAATAGCGATCCGGACATGTTCGAGTACGTCTTCAGCTCGAAGAAGGTGCCGCCGGAGGGCGCGAATCGCGGCCATTACCGGAATCCGGAGCTCGATGCCCTGCTCGACCGCGCGCGCGTCGAGATGGACCGCGAGAAGCGCAAGGCGATTCTTTGGGAAGTGCAGAAGATTGTCGCCGAGGACGAGCCCTACATCAATTTGTGGTACCCGGACAATGTCTGCGTGCACGGCGCGCGGCTCGAAGAAGTGGAAATCCCCCCCGGCGGCGATTACGAATTCCTGGCGGGCGCCCGGGTGAAGTAGTGCGGCTGCGATTTGTTTTGATCCCCACTCCAATCCGTGGAAACACACACCAGCGTCCCGGGTCTTCAGTGAATCCCCCGAAAGCTATGTAGAATGGCAGAGCGCAAAATCGAAATTGCGCGAAGTTCTAATGGGGAGGGGATGATGACTGCATTTCGCGCTGGGTCGGGAGATGACGAGTTGAAAGAGTACGCCGCAAAAATGCGGGGACGGCTGCCGGGCGGGCTGGGGATGCTGCTTCTTCTCGTGTTGGCCGCGATTCTTGTATATGCGTCCGTGGCGTACGTGCCTGCTGGGCATGTGGGCGTGCTGACGCTCTTCGGGCGCGTCACGGGCGACGTGCTGCCGGAGGGCACGCATTTCGTGAACCCGTTCAAGGGCAACAACGTGATGTCGATTCGCACGGAAGAGCTGAAGGAAACGGCGAGCGTGCCGTCGGATGAAGGCCTCGTGATGACGCTCGATACTTCCCTGCTCTTCCGGCTGAACCCGGAGAAGGCCGCCGATGTGTTTCAGAAGATCGGGCCGAATTTCGTGGAGGTGGTGGTCGAGCCCACGCTGCGGTCGTCCATTCGCTCGGTGACGGCTTCGCACAGCGCCAATGCGCTTTACACCGGCGGCCGCGAGCAGGTGGCCGAGCAAATTTACAAGGAACTCGCGAGCCAGCTGAGCGGCAAGGGCATCGAAGTGCAGAATATTTTGCTGCGCGATATCCAGCTGCCGCAGATGCTGAAGACGTCGATCGAAGCAAAGCAGCAAGCTGAGCAGGACGCGCTGCGCATGGCTTTCGTGCTGCAAAAGGAAAAGCAGGAAGCGGACCGCAAGCGCATCGAAGCGCAAGGCATTCGCGATTTTCAGCAGACGGTCTCGCAGGGCATCAGCCAGCAATTGCTCGAATGGAAAGGCATCGAGGCCACCGAGCGCCTGGCCAACAGCACCAACGCGAAAGTGGTGCTCATCGGGAACACAAAGAACGGCCTGCCCCTGATTTTGGAGCCAAAATAATACCTGGCGAGGGAGTGATTTCATCTGCAGGCTGCGCCAATTGATCTCGATCGGGGCGGAAGGTTACCTCCATTGGCACACGGACAGGGACCGATTTGCCATCGGCGTCCATCGCGGGCTTGAATTCCCAAGCCTGCACGGCCTCGACGGCTTGTTCATCGAGCCCGTAGCCCAGTCCCTTTTCGACCTTGATCTGGATGACGCGACCGTCGGCTGTGATTGTTGCAAGTAAGATCACGGTTCCTTGTACTTTCTTCGCGTTTGCTTCAGACGAGTATTCGGCGCGCGGGCAGTGAATACAGAGTGGGTAGCTAACCCCTCCCTGCCCTGGGATTGCCGCTTTGTTTTCAGGCAGGATCGCATCAAGCGGCAGTTGCACATGCGAGTCGATTTCCTTAGCAAGTGGGATTTTGCCCACCACGGGATGAACCGGGGCAATTGCCACGGAAGCTTGGTCGTCAAATCCCAATACCTCGTTGGCGTCAACTGTTACACCTATTCCATTTTCAGCGGGGCGGTAAGTCCCTCCGATTATGGCGTCGGCACCGAGTGATATTGCCACGCACACTTTCTCCGATTGAGTGCCAATTCTGCCCTCCGAAAGAGAATTGTACGCCTCGATTTGTGCCGAAAATTCGCTGCGGTCGATCACTTTGAGAGGGTACCCTACTTCGTTGAAGGCAAGCGAAAGTCGGTCAGCCAGCCATGCCGAAAATGGCGTCCATGTTTTGTCAGGACCGCTAAAATCCGTGACAACAATTTTCTTGTGGCCAGCTTTAATAAGTTCCATGGCAATGACATGCGCGATGGAATTGAATCCGACGAGCGGCCCGGCCGGCAATGTCGCTTTGTCTGATGGATGGTTCTGCGGCTGAATTTGTGCGAACGCTGGACCATGGCTCGCTGCAAAGAGTGCGAAGCAAAAGGCAGAGGTGAGAAAGAATCTCAAGAAACCCTCCGTAGCGGGGAGGATTGATTGCTGGCCAGCGGCATGGAACGCGCCGCCATACACCGATGGTAGATACCACTACGAGGTAAGTCAATGCGGGAATGGCAGCCGTGAAACAGCGCTAGCGATTGAGGGCAGCCTGGATCTCGGATTCGGGCAGGGCGCCTTCGCGGACGATGGTCCAGTCGTCGCCGCTGATGCGCACGATGGTGGAGGCGAGGATGGCGCCGGTATCGCCCGAATCGAGAATGAGAGGCAGGCGGTCGCCGAGCTGCTTTTGGATCTGCTGCGCGTTGGTGCAGGAAGGAAAGCCCGAAAGATTGGCGCTCGTGCCGGTGATGGGGCCGCCGGTGGATTCGATCAGCGCGGTCGCGATACACGAATCGGGCCAGCGAAGAGCGACGCGGCCGGTATTACCCGTCACTTTGAGCGGCAGTCGATGCGTGGCTTCGACCACTAGCGTCAGCGCGCCGGGCCAAAATTTATTCGCGAGCACCAGGTAAGCGTCCGGGATATCGCGGACCAGCGTGACGGATTGCTCGATGGAACTCACAAGAATGGGCAGCGCCCGCGTTTCCGGGCGGCCTTTGATGCGGAAAACTTCTTCGATGGCAGCGAGGTTGAAAGGATCGGCCGAGAGCGCGTAGAACGTGTCGGTGGGCACGCCGACGACGTGGCCGCGCCGGATGATGCCGGCGGCGTAGTCAACCACCCTCTGCTCCGGCGCTTCGGCTGAGATTTTCAGGACTTCGACAGGCAAATTTTTGCTCGCGGCGGGTTACGCCCCAGGTTCTAAGGCAAGCTACCACAGCGGATGCAAGGGACGCAAGATTTTAGCCTACTTGCCCCGATTTCTATTCGGCGATCGCTTCCTCACAAAGCCTCTTTCGCCCCTCGGTCGCCCCAAACGGCGGCGCCATAAGACTCGACCGCGGCCATTCCCACTGGTTTACGGCGGCGGACGCGTTTGTTAGGCTTGCGAGATGGCTGAACGCGTGGATGCGGGCGAGCGCGGGTCATCCCCTGGTGATTTGAGGAGGCCGGCGGACGGATCGCCAGCCGACATCGTCACCAGCCGCGACAACAAGTGGCTGAAGAAATTTCGCGCGGCGCTCCGTGGGACAGGGCCGGCCGCGGGCGAGCCAATTGGCGTCGAGGGCCCGAAGCTGATTGAGGACGCGGTGCGGTCAGGCCTCGAGACCGAAGCGCTTCTGGTCAGCGATTCGGGCGAGCGCGAGCTCGAGCGCATCCTGCGCGCGGCCAAAGAGAGCGAAGCGGGAATTCCGCGGTCGCGGATCTTGCGCACCACCGAGAAGCTGTTCGCGGGCGTCGCGGGAACAGAGACCCCGCAGGGCGTGGCCGCGCTCTTTCGCCAGCCCGCGTGGGGATTCGAGGACGTCTTGCGCGGCGCTCCCATGCCTGACGGCGCCCTGCGCGGCGAGCCTGCGCTCGTGGCCGTGATGGCCGGCGTGCAGGATCCCGGCAACGCGGGGACGATCGTGCGATCGGCCGAGGCCTTTGGCGCGACGGGCGTGGTAGCAGCGCGCGGCACAGCGGACCCCTGGTCGCCCAAAGCGCTCCGTGCGTCAGCGGGATCGGCGCTGCGGTTGCCCTTGCTTCGCGGCGTGGCGATTCCGGTCCTGCTAGCGCAACTGAAAATGGCGCGCGTGAAGATTTACGCAGCCAGCGCAAAGCCGGGCGACGCCGCCCCCATCGGCCAGACGAGCGCCGATTTGCGCGAGCCCGCGGCGATATTCATCGGCAGCGAGGGCGCGGGATTGCCGCCGGAAGTGCTGCACGCGGCGGACGCGGTGATCTCGATCCCGATCAGCCCGGCGGTCGAGTCGTTGAATGCCGGCGTGGCCGCCTCACTCGTCCTATATGAAGCGTCGCGACAAAGAAGGAAGGAATAGTGGGATTATTCCGCGCAATGGAAGCGAAGGAAGAGCCGCAAGCGGGCCGGCCGCTCGCCGACCGCATGCGCCCGCAAACGCTCGATGAATTCATCGGGCAGGAAGAATTGCTCGGGCCCGGCAAGCCGCTGCGAACGCAGATCGAGCGCGACGATTTAAGCTCGATGCTCCTCTGGGGGCCTCCCGGCTGCGGGAAAACCACGCTCGCGCGCATTATCGCCCGGCAGACGCGCTCCGAATTCATTCCCTTCAGCGCGGTGCTCGCCGGAATCAAGGAAATCAAGGACGTGATGGCGCAGGCGGAGCGCCCGCGCCAGTACGGCAAGCGCACCATCGTATTCGTGGATGAAGTCCACCGCTTCAATCGCGCCCAGCAGGATGCTTTCCTGCCTCACGTGGAGGCCGGCAATATTCTGCTGATCGGCGCGACCACCGAAAACCCCTCCTTCGAAGTAATCGCCCCGCTGCTCTCGCGCAT
>Ga0187802_10000010_pt1 | contig 37035 bp, 37 predicted proteins | sample NC_wetland_sal_i_FD_130584 | JGI IMG/M metagenome (GOLD analysis project Ga0187802, IMG submission 130584) | Wetland sediment microbial communities from Neuse River Estuary, North Carolina, USA - Control_2 | ecosystem: Environmental > Aquatic > Freshwater > Wetlands > Sediment | place: USA... | reverse complement strand
CCAAGCCTTGACACCCAAGCCTTGACACCCAAGCCTTGAAAAGGCGTTGACCAAGGCCCTGCCCAGGCCTTGAACTTGCTGACCTGCGTTCCGAAATGAGCTGCTCCGACAACGATTTGGCTGCGCGGTCGCGAAGCTATGGCGAGGACTCCCCCGCCTTTCGCTAGGGGGGGAATTCGGCTATTGGATAAGTGCCGCGGACGTGTTGAGGACAGGAATGGCAGTCGCCCAAACCAAACAATCGGCCCATAGCGCGCAAGGCTTGCTTCCGAGCGCAGATCTCGCGGCAAACCAGACCTCAGTCCCCGAATTTTCGAAAGAACAAGAGCTGCTCGCGCTCCGCCAGATGCTCTTGATCCGCCGGTTCGAGGAAAAGGCCGGCCAGATGTATGGCATGGGGCTGATTGGCGGTTTCTGTCACCTCTATATCGGCCAAGAAGCTATCGTGGTGGGCATGAAGCTCGCCATGCGCGATGGCGATCAGATGATCACCGGCTATCGCGATCACGGCCACATGCTCGCCAGCGGCATGGACCCGAAAGGCGTGATGGCGGAACTCACCGGGCGCCGCGGCGGCTATTCAAAGGGCAAGGGCGGCTCGATGCACATGTTCTCGCTGGAGAAGAAATTCTACGGCGGTCACGGCATCGTTGGCGCGCAGGTGCCGCTTGGCACAGGGCTCGCATTCGCCAACAAATATCGCGGCAGCAACGACGTCAGCCTGACCTATCTCGGCGACGGCGCGGCAAATCAAGGCCAGGTTTACGAAAGCTTCAACATGGCCGAGCTGTGGAAGCTGCCGGTCATCTACGTCATCGAAAACAATCGTTATGCGATGGGGACCTCGGTCGCGCGCTCCTCGGCACAGCCCGATCTTTCCAAACGCGGGGCTTCCTTCAACATCCCCGGCTCACAAGTCGACGGCATGGACGTCCGCGCGGTCAAAGCGGCGGCTGAACAGGCGCTCGCGTGGTGCCGCGCTGGAAAGGGCCCGATCATCCTGGAAATGCTGACCTATCGTTATCGCGGCCACTCAATGTCGGATCCGGCCAAGTACCGGACCAAGGAAGAAGTCGACAAAGTGCGCACCGAGCACGACCCGATCGAACAGGTGCGCAAACGACTGCTCGACAAGAAATGGGCGAGCGAGGATGACTTGAAGAAGATCGACGCCGCGGTCCGCACCATTATCAATGAGGCGTCCGAATTCGCCACCCACGATCCCGAACCCGATCCCGCCGAACTTTATACCGACGTCTATCACTGAAGTGCCATTGCCGCGACTTGATGTGAGCCGCCATGCCGACCGAAGTGTTGATGCCCGCGCTGTCGCCGACGATGGAGAAGGGCAATCTCGCCAAGTGGCTTAAGAAGGAAGGCGATCCGGTCAAGTCGGGCGATGTCATCGCGGAAATCGAAACCGACAAGGCCACCATGGAAGTCGAGGCGGTCGACGAGGGTACGCTCGGCAAAATCCTGGTGCCCGAAGGCACCGCCGACGTGGCCGTCAATACGCCGATCGCCATGATCCTCGCCGAAGGCGAAGACGCTGCGGTGCTCAAGGACGGCAAACAAGCATCCGCCAAGCAGGTCAAGGCCGAGCAGCCGTCGCGTCAGGAGAAGGCCGCCGCATCCGCGCCGCCGGCGCAAAAACCACAAGCAGCACAGCAAGCACAGGCGCCGGCACCGACCGGCACCGCCAAGCCGCCATCGGCCGAGATCATGCCGGAGCCGGAAGTGCCCGAAGGCACCGAGCTCGTGTCTATGACCATGCGCGAAGCGTTGCGCGACGCCATGGCCGAAGAAATGCGGCGTGATCCCGACGTCTTCGTCATGGGCGAGGAAGTCGCCGAATATCAAGGCGCATACAAAGTCACGCAGGGACTGTTGGACGAATTCGGCGCGCGGCGTGTCATCGACACGCCGATCACTGAACATGGCTTTGCCGGCGTCGGCATCGGCGCGGCGCTGGCCGGATTGAAACCGGTCGTCGAATTCATGACCTTCAACTTCGCCATGCAGGCGATGGATCAGCTCATCAACTCGGCGGCAAAAACCCAGTACATGTCCGGCGGACAGGTCAGAGTCTCGATCGTATTCCGCGGTCCGAACGGACCGGCTTCGCGCGTCGCCGCGCAGCACAGCCAGGATTATTCGGCCTGGTACTCGCACATCCCCGGCTTGAAAGTGATCGCTCCATCCAATGCCGCCGACGCCAAGGGCCTGCTTAAGGCCGCGATCCGCGATCCCAATCCGGTGATCTTTCTCGAAAACGAAATCCTCTACGGTCATTCCTCGCTGGTGCCAAAGCTCGCCGATTACGTGCTGCCGATCGGCCGCGCGCGTGTGGTACGCCCCGGTAAGGACGTTACGATCGTCGCCTGGTCGATGGGAATGAGCTACGCGCTCAAGGCGGCGGAGGATCTGGCCAAGGAGAATATCGAGGCCGAGCTGATCGATTTGCGCACGCTCAAGCCGATGGACATCGACACGATCGTCGAGTCGGTGAAAAAGACCGGGCGGCTTGTTACCGTCGAGGAAGGCTGGAAGCAATCGGGCGTCGGCGCCGAGATCGCCGCGCGCGTGATGGAAGACGCATTCGATTATCTCGATGCTCCCGTGACCCGCGTCTGCGGCAAGGACGTGCCGATGCCTTATGCCGCAAATTTGGAAAAGCTCGCGCTGCCGTCGGTCGCCGAAGTCATCGAGGCGACCAAGGCAGTTTGCTACCGGTAACTCGGTGAAACTGGCGCGCCATGCCCATCAATATCCTGATGCCCGCCCTGTCGCCCACGATGGAAAAGGGCAACCTTGCCAAGTGGCTCAAGAAAGAGGGCGACCCGGTCAAGACCGGCGATGTGATCGCCGAGATCGAGACCGACAAGGCGACGATGGAATACGAGGCTATCGAGGACGGCACGCTGGCCAAGATCGTGGTGCCGGAAGGCACCAATGATGTCCTGGTCAATCAGCTCATCGCCGTCTTGGCTCAGGAAGGCGAGGATGTGAAGGCCGCCGCTGCGGCCGCGGCGAAAGCCGGTCCAGCGGCGAAGACGCCGAGTGCGGTGGAACCGGCGCCAAAGCCGGCGCAACCGGCCGCATCCTCGGTTGCTCAGGAGGCAAAAGCTCGGCCGGCTGCGCCACCACCGCCGGCTCCATCAGTGCCGCGGCGCAACGGAGGCGAGCCAGCCCGGACCAATGACCGTGGTTCAGTTGCGACCACAGCTCCCGCCGCGGGGCGCATTTTCTCCTCGCCGCTGGCGCGCCGGCTCGCCAAAGAGGCGGACATAGAAATCGGCCGTATCCAGGGTTCAGGTCCGCATGGCCGCGTCGTCGCCCGCGATATCGCAGCGGCGCGTGAAGGCCATGGCTTGCGTGCGCCCGCTGCCGCTCCTGCCAGCGGTCCCGCTCCCATGATCGCGCCGGCGATGACCGATCCGCAAATCCGCGCGCTCTATGAGGATGGCAGCTACGAGGTCGTGCCGCACGACGGCATGCGTCGCACCATCGCGGCGCGACTCACCGCCTCGGTGCAGACGATCCCGCATTTTTATCTCACCGTCGATTGCGACATCGGCAAACTCCTGGAAGCGCGCGAGGAAATCAACGCCACGGCGCCGAAGGACAAAGATGGCAAGCCCGTCTACAAACTCTCGGTCAATGATTTCGTCATCAAAGCCTTGGCGTTGGCGCTAAAGCGCATTCCCGACGCCAATGTCAGCTGGACCGAAGCCGGCATGCTCAAACATAAGCATTCCGATATCGGCGTAGCAGTGGCGATGCCGAATGGCTTGATCACGCCGATCATCCGCAACGCCGAGAGCAAATCGCTGTCGACGATTTCAAACGAGATGCGCGAACTCGCAAGCCGGGCGCGGGCGCGCAAACTCAAGCCGCAGGAATATCAGGGCGGCACCACGGCGATTTCGAACCTCGGCATGTACGGCATCAAGGATTTCACGGCCGTGATCAACCCGCCGCATGCCACGATTCTCGCGGTCGGCGCCGGCGAGGAGCGCGCGGTGGTGCGCAACGGCAAGATCGAAGCCGCCCATATCATGAGCGTCACCATGTCCTGCGATCATCGCGCCGTCGACGGCGTGCTTGGCGCAGAGCTAATCGGCGTGTTCAAAGCGCTGATCGAAAACCCAGTGATGATGCTGGTGTAATCCAGGACGGTTTAGCGCGGGTCGAGACCCTTGGAGCGGAACACAGCGGCCGCTTCCGGCGAACGCAAACTACCGATCAGCGCTTTCCCGGTTTCGGCATTCTTGCTCCCTGTCATGACCGCGGCGACGAATTCCGTGACTACGTTCAGATCACCGGGGAGGAAGCCGACGATTTCGACGCCGGATACGTGCAGCAATTCAGGTTTTTGCTGAACCGCAAGTTCAGCCTCGCCGGTCAAAAGCAGTTCGGCGGAAAAACCGCCGGCCGGCGGATATTTGGTCTTCGGCTTCATTTGCTCGGCGATGCCCATGCGCTCGAGCAGTTTGGCGAAATAGACTCCGCTGGCGCCGCCCGCCGACGGCTCGCTATAGGCGATCGATTTTGCGTTGAGCAGTGTTTGCTTTAGAGCCGCGGGAGTGGAGATATCCGGCTTCGGGGCGCCCGCCTTGACGGCAATGGCGACGCCCGACCCGGCCAGTGTCACATCCGTGCCCGATAGAATTTTTCGCTGCTTGTGCAACGTATCGATACCGGCCCGGCTGAGGATCAGGACGTCGGTTCGCTCGCCGGCCTCGATGCGCGCGACCAGCATCGGCGCGGTGCCCCAGGTGACGGCAAGCCTGCTGCCATTTTGTTTTTCGAATTTCCGGAACAATTCCTCGGCGGCGCTGCGCACGCCGATGCTGCTGTAAACACTTAGTTGGCTCATCGTCAACGATCCTTGTTGCATCGATTTATATCGCGTGCGAATGAGCGTGCGAAACAGAAATCGGGGTCACGGCCGATATGGAAGACTTCATCGCCGGCTACCGCCGCTTTCGCGCCGGCACTTGGCGCAACGAACGCGCCCGCTTCGACAAGTTGAGCAAATTCGGACAGGAGCCGCCCGCGCTGGTGATCGGTTGTTCGGATAGCCGGACCGATCCACAAATGGTCTTTAATGCGGCCCCGGGCGAACTCTTCGTCATCCGCAATGTCGCTAATCTCGTGCCGCGCTACGGGCCGGATGATCAGCCGCACGGGATCAGCGCCGCAATCGAATTTGCGGTGCGGGCCCTCAATGTGCCCCAGATCATCGTGATGGGGCACGCAATGTGCGGCGGCATTCAGGCGCTTCTGAACGGTCCGCCCGCCGAAGTTTCCGATTTCGTCGGTCAATGGGTGCGTATCGCCGAACCGGCGCGGCTGCGCGCCATGGCGGCGCCAGCGGAGCGCCGGCAAGATGTTTGCGAGCACGAATCGGTCCGGCTTTCGCTCGACAATCTGATGACCTTCCCATGGATCGCAACGGCGATCAGCGCCGGGAGGCTCAAGCTTCACGGCTGCTTTTTTGATATCCGTTCTGGTATTTTGGAGCGGCTCGGCGGCGATGGCATTTTTCGCGCTATAGCGGATTGAATTCTCCTACAATCAATGGGGGGCTTGGTTCGCTTCGCGCCCATGTCTAAGTCACATGTCTAAATCGCATGTCTGAATCAACGGAGCCCAAGCACCGCCCGCGACGACAGCGAAGATGCTCGATAAGGTCCGACGCAGTTGCGTTTTGGCGAGGAATGAATGGCTGACACGAACTACGACATTATCATCATCGGTTCAGGACCAGGAGGCTACGTCACTGCCATCCGGGCTGCGCAGCTTGGATTCAAGACGGCCATTGTCGAGCGCGATTATCTCGGCGGCATTTGCCTCAACTGGGGTTGCATCCCGACCAAGGCGCTCCTGCGCTCGGCGGAGATTTTGCACTATTTGCGGCACGCCAAGGATTATGGACTGGCGGCCGGCGAGGTGACCTATGATCCCTCCGCTGTCGTCAAACGCTCGCGCGCCGTCGCCAAGCGGCTCAACGACGGCGTCGGCTTCCTCATGAAGAAGAACAAGGTTGCCGTGATCTGGGGCGAGGCCGCGATCGACGGGCCCGGCAAAGTCACCGTAAAGGCCGGTCGCGGCGAAGCGCCCAAGGGCGCGCTCGGCGCCGGTGCCTATGCGGCCAAGCACATCATTATCGCGACCGGCGCGCGCCCACGCGTGTTGCCCGGCATTGAGCCCGACAAGAAACTGGTGTGGACCTATTTCGAAGCCATGGTGCCGGATCGAATACCGAAATCGCTCCTTGTTATCGGCTCGGGCGCGATCGGCATCGAATTCGCTTCCTTCTACTGCACGCTCGGCGCGGAGGTGACCGTGGTCGAGGTGTTGCCGCAAATCCTGCCCGTCGAGGATGCCGAGATCGCCGCCTTTGCGCGCAAGAGCTTCGAAAAACAAGGCATCAAGATCTTCACCGGCGCCAAAGTGACAAAGCTCGATAAAAAATCGGACAGCGTCACCGCGACGGTCGATGACGGCAAGGGCGGGATACAAACGCTCGCGTTCGAGCGTGTCATCTCAGCAGTCGGAGTCGTCGGCAATATCGAGAACCTCGGCTTGGAAAAGCTCGGAGTGAAAACCGACCGCGGCGCCATTGTCATCGATGGGATGTGCAAAACCAACGTACCGGGACTCTATGCCATCGGCGATGTCGCCGGTCCGCCGCTTTTGGCGCACAAAGCCGAGCATGAAGGCGTGATTTGCGTCGAGGCCATCAAGGGCCTGCATCCGCATCCGATGGACAAGCTCTTAATTCCCGGATGCACGTATTGTTCGCCGCAGATCGCTTCGGTTGGGCTCACCGAACAAGCCGCCAAAGACAAAAAGCTCGAGATTCGCGTCGGCCGCTTCCCATTCGTCGGTAACGGCAAGGCAATCGCGCTCGGCGAGGATCAGGGGCTGGTCAAGGTGATCTTTGACAAGAAAACCGGTCAGCTCTTGGGCGCGCACATGGTCGGTGCCGAGGTTACCGAACTTATCCAGGGTTATGTGATCGCGATGAACCTCGAGACCACCGAAGAAGAGCTGATGCACACCGTTTTCCCGCATCCGACGCTGTCGGAGATGATGAAGGAAGCGGTATTGGACGCCTATGGACGGGTGCTAAATATCTAAACCAATCCAGCCATCGGCTTCACCGCCTCGCTGCCAGGGAATACAGACTGCGCCAATGCCCTTTCATCTGCGCGCAGGTGGTCGCGCAACACGCCCTTGAGTACAGCGCGCAGATCGGTCGTCGGCTTGAGATCGCGATCCTGGTAGAGATTCGCCGGCTTTAATCCAGGCCAATTGGCAATCACGCGCCCGCCTTTGAGAGCACCGCCGATCAAAAGCGCCACGGTCGCGGTGCCGTGGTCGGTGCCGTCGGTGCCGTTGATGCGGGCGGTACGGCCGAATTCGGTTGCGAGCGCGACCACGGTCTCGCGCCAGGCCGGGCCCATATTGCTCTTGATCGCGCTCAGCGCCTCGTCCAGCGCGCCAAGCAATTGCGACAACCGGCCCTGCGCGATGCCTTCGTTGAAATGGGTATCCCAGCCGTCGAGCGCGAGCGCGCCGACGCGCGGCCCATCGGATTGCGCCAGGAACTTTGCAGCGGTACCCGCCGCTTCGGAAAAGTAAGCACGAACTTGTCCAGGACCGGGCGCGGCGGGCTTTTGCGCGGTGCCGGGCTGTTCTACGGCTGCCGCGAGCTTAAAATTGTCTTCAAGAACACCGGCGAGTCTGGCATCGCAATCGCGATAGAGAGCGAGAAGCCGCTGCACGGTATCTTCGCTCGCCGGCAGCACCCGCTGCGGCGACCACGACAAGACCGGCGCGGGACCGCGCACCACGAGCGGAGTTACCGGTCCGACCGCGAACAATTTGCTGCCCTTCGGATCGACGCGTCCCCCTGGCGTCAGGCCGGCCAGCGCGCGATTAAGCCAGCCGCTCTCGCTTGCGCCGGGCTTTGGTAATCCGCTCTCCAACAGATCCTGGCCATCGAAATGCGAGCGCTCGCGATAGGGCGTGGCGCTGGCATGAACGACGATGGCTTCTTTTGCCTCAAACATGCGGTGCAGGTTTGGCATCGCCGGATTGAGCGCAAAGAAGTCATCGAGCTTGAGCGCCGGCAGCTTGCCATCGAGCGTCAGCGCATTGTCGCCGCGCAGCGCGAGCCAATCCGGATCGCCGACCGGCGCTACTGTCGCAAGTCCGTCCAGTGCGCCGCGGAGAATGACTGTGAGAAAACGCGGATCGCGGCCTTCGGCGCGGGCAAGCTTCGGCAAATGCGCCCAGGCGAATAGCGTTCCCGAGGCAAGCACTAGTTCGCGGCGCGAGGGTGCATGCAGTCTCATTGTCATCTCCGCAGAAACTCGGGCGCCATGACCAGCAGCGCCAAGGCCTGGCTGCGGCTTTCGGCGCGCGCCACGGTCTCACGCGTCTGCGGCGAGGCGAGGGGGCCAAGCCCGCTCTCAAGAAGTTCCAGCGGCTCGGCGCGTGAGGCGCGTCCGGCAAATTCGGTGGCGATATCGATGCGCCGCGCTATGCCGTCGACCCACGCCGCTTCATTGTCCGAATAACCGTTCGGCGCCGGCGGCCGCCATAGCGGCGCGCCGAGCGCCACTTGCGCATTCATGATGCGGCCGATCGGAATGTCCGCCGCAGTTCCAGTGAGGCGAATGACGCCAGCAATCCATTCCGCCGGCGGTTTGAGCTTTTGTCGCGGCGCGGTCCACGATTCCTCGGCCGTCACCAATGTTTTCGCTACTTGCTTCAAGTCGCCATCGGTGTCGAGAAACACTTTTGCCAGTTTGGTCACAAGCGACGGCGGCGGATCGTCAGCGACAAAATGCCGAGCGAGCTTTTCGCCGATGTGCTGCGCTGTCGCCGGATGCCGCGCCAAATCAGCGAGCACGGCACGGCCCTGATCGAGGCCGCCTTCGGCGTAACGCTTGCCGAGCACGACCTGATTGCCCGGCTCATGGAAACGTCGAACGAAGACAAATTCGCCGCCATGGACCGGCTCCTCGGGACGCAGCCAGGTCCAACCGGTGAGGACTTTGGCGAAGTTGGTCACATCGGCTTGGCTATAGCCGCTGCGAACGCCGAGCGTGTGCAATTCGAGCGTTTCGCGCGCGAGATTCTCATTAAGGCCCTTGTCCTGGTTGATGCCGGCAATCGAGTCCGCACCCATCGACTGCACATTGTCGAGGTAGAGCAGCATCGCAGGGTGACTTTCCACGGCCTGCAAAAGATCGGCGAAACGGCCGAGCGCGTGCGGCCGGATGGCTTCGCGCTCGTAGGCGCCGACCATGGCGGCGTCTTTGTCGGCGGAAACGCAGAAGTGGTTCGACCAGAACCAGACCAGTCGCTCGACCAGGCCGATCTCGGCGTTGGCAGCGGCGTCAAAGCGCGCTTTGGCCTCGCTCAGAATGATCTGTTGCGGCAGCGGCGGCTTCTGGGCGGGCGTGCCGCTCTCAGCGCCGGACAATTTGGCCATTTGCGAAGCGACCTCGGCTTCGCCGCTTGCGGTCGCTTGCTTTTGCTGGCGTGACGCAAGCTTCTGCTCGGCGCGGCGCTCAGCGCGAAAATCGAAAACCTGGCGCGCCGCCTCAGAGCTCGACATCAGATTTGGCGCGTCAAGCCGGCCGGCACCTGGCCGTTCAACATCGGCTAACAGCGCGCCGCGGGGATCGGTTGCAACCGCGGCGATCGCATCGCCAACCGGACCAAAGCCGAACCTGTGGAGGCCGAGCGCCGCTGCGGCTTTTCCGGAACTCAGCCCGCTCTTTGCACTCATGGAATCGTCTAGAACGCGTCGCGCGCCCCACGCTCCATCAACAGACTCTCATTATGGCAAAAGTTGCGGCGCCTAAGGGAAAAACTGCAAGGAAAACATTACGATCCGTTCATCTCCTGGTCGCTACGGCGGGCGGCTTGCGGCACCCAAAGCGCAGCCGTAAGTATCGTCTGCGGGCCGATTGTCCGCGCAGGGGAATTCGCAGGGAACCTGTCTGGCGATGGCCATATTGATCGATACCGTTGCCAAACAAGGCCGCCCGCGTCATCCGGAAAAGGCGCATCGGCCGGATCAACCCGTCTTGGCCAAGCCTGATTGGATCCGTGTCAAGGCGCCGGTCTCGGCCGGCTACCTCGAGACACAGCGGATCGTTCGCGAACACGATCTGCACACCGTATGCGAAGAGGCCAGCTGCCCAAATATCGGCGAGTGCTGGGAGGCCAAGCACGCGACTTTCATGATCATGGGCGACACCTGCACGCGGGCTTGCGCATTCTGCAACGTCAAAACCGGCCTGCCGGGTCCGCTCGATCCCGGTGAGCCCGAGCACGTCGCCGCTGCGACCGCAAAGCTTGGGCTGACGCACGTTGTCGTCACCTCGGTTGATCGCGACGATCTTGACGATGGCGGAGCGGCGCATTTTGCCGCGGTCATTCGCGCCATTCGGGCGCACTGCTCGGATACCACGATTGAAGTCCTGACGCCGGATTTTCTGCGCAAAGCGGGCGCGGCTGAAATCGTGGTCGTTGCTCGTCCCGACGTCTTCAATCACAATTTGGAGACGGTTCCATCCAAATACGTCAGCGTGCGGCCAGGAGCGCGATACTTCGCCTCGATCCGCCTGTTGCAACGCGTCAAAGAAATCGATCCTGAGATTTTCACGAAGTCAGGGATCATGGTCGGGCTCGGCGAACAGCGCAACGAAGTCTTGCAAGTCATGGACGATTTGCGCGCCGCCGATGTCGACTTTCTAACCATCGGGCAATATTTGCAGCCCTCGCGCAAACATCACCCGGTGCTGCGTTTCGTACCGCCTGACGAGTTCAAGGAACTCACGGCGATCGCCTATGCGAAGGGCTTTTCGATGGTTGCGGCGAGTCCGCTGACACGCTCGTCACATCACGCTGGCGATGATTTTGCTCGGCTGAAGGCGCTACGGACCTTGCATCGATAATGCCGCAGTTCTCGACCAAGCGGCATGTTCAGCATTCCGCGTCCGACATGTTCGAGCTCGTTGCCGAGGTCGAACGTTATCCCGAGTTCGTCCCGTTGTGCCGGTCGCTTCGCGTGCGCAAGCGATCGGCGGCAGCAGACGGCCGGGAGATCATTATCGCCGACATGACAGTTGCCTATAAGCTTATCTACGAAACGTTCACGAGCCGCGTAACGCTCGATCGTGCCGGGCTTGAAATCCTCGTCGAATACCTCGAAGGACCGTTCCGAAAAATGAACAACCGCTGGAGATTTCATCCGGCGGGGCAGGGCGTCTGCGACGTCGAGTTTTTCATCAGCTATGAATTCCGCAGCCGCACGCTTGGTCTTTTGATGGGGGCGATGTTCGACGCCGCTTTTCGCCGATTTTCGGCGGCATTTGAACGGCGTGCCGATCAAATCTATGGCGCCCAGGCCGGTTAGGTTGCCCGCCGGGCCCGAGGTTTTTGTTCAGCAAGGCGCGACAAAAGCGCGAGCGCTTCCAAGGCGGAGAGTTCGCGCACGCGTTCACGTCCGATATTGCCGAACAGGCGCCGCCGCGCCAGCATCTTGCCGTCGCGGCTGGCGGCTGCGAAATGCACGAGGCCGACAGGCTTTGCCCTGGTGCCGCCGCTCGGACCGGCAATGCCGGTGATCGAGACCGCACAATCCACGCTCGATCGTTGCAGTGCGCCTTTAGCCATGGCGGCGGCGGTCTCCCCGCTCACCGCGCCGTAGCGGCGAAGTGTAGCCGTCGGAACGCCAAGCAGCTTTTGTTTCGCCCCGTTCGAATAAGCGACGAAACTGCATTCGAATACGTCGGAAGATCCGGCAATCGCAGTGAGCGCTGCAGCGACAAGCCCTCCGGTACAGGATTCCGCGGTGGCCACGCGCATATCCCGTGCCCGATACAGATCGAGTAGACGCTTGGCGCGCTCGCGCAGGGCGCGCCCGCTCATTCGGCGCTCCAGGGCAACCGGATCGTTGCGGTTGCCATGGCAAAAATTCCCTCGCCGCGGCCGGTAAAGCCGAGCTTTTCGCTGGTGGTGGCTTTAACGGCCACGCGGTCGATTGCGACATCGGCAATATCGGCGATGCGCGCGCGCATGGCGTCCCGATGCGGTGAAATCCGCGGCGCTTCGCAAACGACGGTCACGTCGAGATGCGCGATCACGCCGCCCCGTTTGCGGACGCGCTCGCAAGCGAAAGCGAGAAAACGGTCCGAGGCGGCGCCCTTCCATTGCGGATCGCTCGGCGGAAAATGCGCTCCAATATCGCCTTCGGCGAGAGCACCAAGAATCGCATCGACGAGCGCATGGAGCGCGACGTCGGCGTCGGAATGACCCGTCACGCCGCGCGAATGCGGGATTCGTATCCCGGCAAGCATCACATGATCGCCCTCGGCGAATGCATGCACGTCAAATCCATTGCCGGTCCGCACGTCCGAAAGTGCTGCAAGCCGCGCCATCTCGGCGCGGACAAAATCATCAGTGGTGGTCACTTTCAAGTTGGCGACTTCGCCTTCAAAAACGCTGACGCGCTGACCCGCCCATTCGGCTAGCGCCGCATCATCGGTGAAGCTTTCGTGTCGCGCCGCCGCCGCGCGGCGATGCGCCTCGAGGATCAGATGGAAAGTAAAAGCTTGCGGCGTTTGCACGATCCGCAGGCTGCTGCGATCGAGCGTCTCGGTTACTGCGGCGCTGTCGTCGATGGATTTCACGGTATCCGCAAGCGCGATACCCGGAACCGCCGCGCCGCAAGTCTGACCGGCGCCGATGGCGCGGTCGATCAGCGCGGCACTGACGAAGGGACGGGCGGCATCATGGATAAGAACGAGTCCGGGGCTGCGAGACGCCAGGGCTTCCAGCCCTGCGAGGACCGACGCTTGCCGCGTAGCGCCGCCGGCGACCGGCGGCAACAGATCTTTGAGACCGGCAATCGCGTCCTGATAAGCATCCCGGTCGTTCGGATTGATCACTGCCTGCACGAAATCGATGCGCGGGTGCGCCAGAAAGGCACGCAGCGTCGCGCGGATCATCGGCTCGCCGCCAATGGGCCGGTATTGCTTGGGAGTGTTAGCTCCAGCGCGCTCACCGCGTCCCGCCGCAACGATAACGGCCGCTACCGGTTCGCTCATCAGACACCTTGCTTCGACTTGCCTTGCTTTATCGCATGTCCTTGGGGCAACGAATGCTTTTGCAGGCAGCTTGGGTGAATTCGGAGCGGTGGACAGGGGCATTAATATTGCACTGCAACACTTGCACCGAAGCAAGATTTGGCTAAACTCTATGCAACGATCTGATCTCGCCTAATTCGTGTGCAGGAGCGCCGGCGTTCCGCATGTTTAATATGCGAATATGGCTTAACTTTATGAGGCTGCAAGGGTTTTCCCTACGCCGCAGTCCGACCCTCGGCAGCGGGTAGATGAGCGCGGTTGAACCTTTGCCGGCCGGAACGCCGGCGGACGCCGTCCTCAACGCTTTGCCGCATCCCGTTATCGTCGTTGCCGCTGACGGCAAAGTGGTCGACGCCAACGCCGCGGCGGAAGCCTTCTTTGAAGTTTCGCTGCCGCTGTTGCGGCGTCACCTCCTGCGCGAACTGGTCCCATTCGGCAGCCCGCTGCTGCTGTTGGTCGAGCAGGTGCGCAGGCGCGGCGCCGCCGTGAACGAATACAAAGTCGATCTCGGCACGCCGCGTAACCCCGGCGACCGGTTGGTTGATTTGCATGTTGCACCGTTGCCGGAGCAGCGGGATTACGTCGTCGTGATGCTGCAAGAGCGCACGATCGCCGACAAAATGGACCGCCAGCTCACGCATCGTGGTGCAGCGCGTTCGGTGATTGCGCTTGCCGCCATGCTCGCCCATGAAATCAAAAATCCGCTGTCGGGCATTCGCGGCGCGGCGCAACTGCTTGAACAATCGGCGGACGACGACGATCGAGCGCTGACGCGGCTGATCTGCGAGGAGGCGGATCGCATCGTCAAGCTCGTCGACCGTATGGAAGTGTTCAGCGATGAACGACCTGTCGAACGCGAACCGATCAATATCCATGTGGTGCTCGATCATGTGAAGCGCTTGGCGCAATCTGGCTTCGCGCGACACATCAAGTTCGTCGAGGATTATGACCCGTCGTTGCCGCCGGTCCTCGCCAACCGTGATCATCTCGTTCAGGTATTCTTAAACCTGGTCAAAAACGCCGCCGAAGCGATCGGCGAAACTGCAAGCGCCGGCGAAATCGCGCTATCGACGGCGTTTCGACCTGGTGTTCGCCTGTCGCTGCCGGGAACAAATGCGCGCATTTCTCTGCCGCTCGAATTCTGCGTCAGGGACAATGGACCGGGCGTGCCCGATGAATTGATGCCGCACCTATTCGATCCCTTCGTCACCACCAAGCCGACGGGCTCGGGGCTCGGGCTTGCGCTGGTGGCGAAAATCGTCGGCGATCATGGCGGCATCATCGAATGCGAGTCGCAGCCGCGACGCACTGTGTTTCGTATCCTCATGCCGAAATACGCCGCGACTTCGAGCGGCGAGGGCGGCCGGCCGGAGAGCCGCGCACCAGCGCAAGGGAATCATTGATGCCCGAAGGCAGCATTCTTGTCGCGGACGACGACGCGGCAATCCGGACCGTGCTTAACCAGGCGCTGTCGCGCGCCGGCTATGAAGTGCGCTCTACAGGCAATGCCGCGACGCTGTGGCGCTGGATCAGCCAAGGCGACGGCGACTTGATCATCAGCGATGTGCTTTTGCCTGACGAAAGCGCCTTCGATTTGTTGCCGCGTATCAAGAAAGCGCGACCCGACCTGCCGATCATCGTAATGAGCGCGCAAAACACCTTCATGACCGCTATTCGCGCGTCGGAGCGCGGCGCCTACGAGTATCTGCCCAAACCGTTTGATCTCAAAGAACTGATAGCGATCGTCGGCCGCGCACTGTCAGAGCCGAAAGAAAAAACCCGCCCCGCGCCGAAATCTGAAGATTTCGAGTCCATCCCGCTGGTCGGCCGTTCGCCGGCGATGCAGGAAATCTATCGCGTGTTGGCGCGGCTGATGCAGACCGATTTAACAGTCATGATTTCAGGAGAATCCGGCACCGGCAAAGAGCTGGTCGCGCGCGCCTTGCATGACTATGGCAAACGCCGCAATGGTCCATTTGTCGCAATAAACATGGCGGCGATCCCCCGCGATTTGATCGAATCCGAGCTGTTCGGTCATGAGAAGGGCGCCTTCACCGGCGCCAATACGCGCAGCTCAGGCCGTTTCGAGCAGGCCGAGGGCGGCACGCTGTTTCTCGACGAGATCGGCGACATGCCGATGGAAGCCCAGACGCGGCTTCTGCGCGTGTTGCAGCAAGGCGAGTACACCACCGTCGGCGGCCGCACGCCGATCAAAGCCGATGTGCGCATCATCGCGGCGACCAATAAGGATTTGCGGCAGCTCATCCAGCAAGGCCTGTTCCGCGAGGATTTGTTCTTCCGGCTCAATGTCGTGCCACTGCGGCTGCCGCCGTTACGTGAGCGCAGCGAAGATATTCCCGACCTGATCCGGCATTTCTTCGCCGTGGTGGAGCGCGAGGGCTTGCCGCCCAAGCAGCTCGATCAGGCCGCGCTCGATCGGCTCAAGCGGCATCGCTGGCCGGGTAATGTCCGGGAATTGGAGAATTTGGCGCGCCGGCTAGCCGCGCTTTACCCGCAGGAGACGATCACCGCAGCCGTCATCGATGCTGAATTATCGCAGCCGGCTTTGGCTGCGCCCGGAGAGAGCCGTGGCGGCGATGAGAATCTGTCGAACGCGGTCGAGCGCTATCTTGCAAGATATTTTGCCGGGTTCGACGGCGATTTGCCTCCGCCCGGCCTTTATCACCGCATTCTGCGCGAGGTCGAAGGGCCGCTGGTCTCCGCCGCACTGGCCGCAACCCGCGGCAATCAGATCCGCGCCGCTGATCTTCTTGGCGTGAATCGCAACACTTTGCGCAAGAAAATCCGCGATTTAGACATCCAAATCTACCGCACTGGAAGCGGCTAAACTGGGCCACTGTTTTCGTGCCGCGGGTTGGCGGATCGCCCCGTTATTGTCGCAATCGGGCAACATTGTTGTATAAAAGCATCACTGCGGGGTTGGGTGGGCGACATTTCATTGCTCATCCGGTCGGTTTTCCACCCCAGGGGCAGGCTCCGGACCTTTTGACATGGCGACCGTTGACCAAGTAGCCGCGCTGGACCCGGCGGGCATTACGCCTGTGCCGTTCGCGTCCCGGCTGATTGGAGCCTGCGCCGTCGGCGTGGCGCTGCTATTGGCGACCGCAACCTTCCTGGTGCTTGCCGGCCTCACGCCAATTGCGCCCGTGGATTCTGTAGTCAGAGCGCTGTTGCTGGGCAATGTCGTCACCGGACTGCTCTTGCTCGGTATTATCGGACGCGAGGTCTGGAAGGTCGTGCAAGCGCGTCGTCGCGGTCGGGCAGGATCGCGCCTTCACGTTCAAATCGTCGGGCTGTTCGCCGTCATAGCGGCGGTGCCGACCGTGCTTGTCTCCGTGGTCGCCAGCACAACGCTCGATCGTAGTCTCGACCGCTTCTTTTCCACTCGCACGCGGGCGATGATCGAACAATCGATGATCGTCGCCAACGCTTACATGAGCGAGCACGCCGATGCGATACGCGGCGACCTCTTGGCAATGGCTTACGATCTCGGTCGCGCCAAGTCGATTTTTGATTCCGATCGCGATCAATTTCAGAAAATCGTCAGCGCGCAGGCTGCCGGACGTAACCTCTCTGCGGCGATCCTCCTCAAATCCGACGGATCGACCGTTGATAAGGCCGGCGTGACAGTCGACAAGAAAGTCGTGCTGCCGTCGCCTGACCTGCTCGCGGAAGTCAATGAAACTGAGCCTCGGGTCGCGCTCATTCCCGAAGACAATCATCTCGCTGCTGTGGTCAAGCTGCGCGGCTATGACGACATGTATTTGTACGGCGCCCGCATGCTCGATCCTCGGGTGGTGGCGCAGTTGCGCGCCACGCAAGAAAGCGTCGGCGAATTCGCCAATCTCGAAGCCCGCCGTCTCGGCATCCAGATCGCCTTCGGGCTGATGTTCGCGGTCATCGCGCTCATTGTGCTGCTCTCGTCGGCGTGGATCGGCTTGGATTTTGCCAATCGCCTAGTTGCTCCCATTCGTCGTTTGATCGGCGCCGCAAATGTGGTGTCGACGGGCAATCTGGACATTCAGGTCCCAGTGCGCCGCTCGGAAGGCGATCTCGCCCGATTGGGAGAGACCTTCAACAAGATGACACACGAATTGCGTACGCAGCATGAAGACATCGTACGCGCGCGCGACCTTATCGACAGCCGGCGCCGTTTTACCGAAGCGGTGCTTGCCGGCGCTAGCGCCGGCGTCATCGGAGTCAATGCCGAGGGACGTATCTCGATACTCAATCGCTCTGCGGAGCGGTTGATGGGACGATCCGAAGTAGAAGTTCTAGGTCTGCCGCTTGCGCAGGTTGCGCCTGAACTTGCGGAAATCTTCGAAGCGGCGCGCACGGGCAACCAGCGGCTCGTTCAAAAACAATTGGCGCTGACGCGTGACGGGCAGGAGCGAAATTATTCCGTGCGCGTCACCAGCGAGCAGGCTACCGAGGCCGAGCATGGTTACGTGATCACGATCGACGATATCACCGAACTGGTGCTTGCGCAGCGTTCCTCGGCATGGGCCGACATCGCTCGGCGCATCGCGCATGAGATCAAGAACCCGCTGACGCCGATTCAGCTTTCGGCCGAACGGCTGCGCCGCAAATACAGCAAAACGATCTCCGACGATCCGGCTGTGTTCGAGCAGTGCACCGAAACGATCGTGCGCCAGGTCGACGATATCAAGCGGATGGTGGACGAGTTTTCGCGTTTCGCGCGGATGCCGAAAGCCGTGGTCGGGGATGAAGACGTCGCCGACACCGTGCGCCAAGTGGTGTTCCTGCTGCGTGTCGCTCATCCCGACATCGACTTGAACGTTGAACTCGAGACCGAGGCGATGCCAGCCCGCTTTGATCGGCGGCTGATCTCGCAGGCCCTGACGAATATCATCAAGAATGCAACCGAAGCGATCGGCGCGGTGCCGCCCGCGGAACTCGGGCGTGGCCGGATCGCCGTGCGCGCGCAGCGCGACGGCAAAGACGTCATCATTGATGTGGTCGACAACGGTATCGGCCTGCCGAAAGAGAACCGCGCCCGCCTGCTCGAACCCTACGTGACCACTCGGGAAAAGGGGACCGGCCTCGGCCTCGCCATCGTTGGTCGCATTTTGGAGGAGCATGGCGGACGTCTCGAACTGCGCGACGCGACGGAGAAGATCGCAGGCACCCGCGGCGCGTGGATGCAACTGCGATTTACTGCCGAGCGCGTCTCCGAAATAACTTCCGAACAGCCGCCGCTCGAAGCGCGCGCCGCGGCGGAATAATGCAAAGGCAATAGGGCGACGGTCACAGCATGGCATCCGATATCCTGATCGTCGACGATGAGGCGGATATCCGTGAGCTGGTCGCGGGCATTCTGCAGGACGAGGGCCATGGCACCCGCACGGCCCGCGACAGCGACGAGGCGCTTGCCGCCGTGGTTGCGCGCCGGCCCAATCTCGTTTTTCTCGATATTTGGCTTCAAGGCAGCCGGCTTGATGGTTTGCAGCTGCTCGACAGCCTCAAGCAGCAGCATTCCGAACTGCCGATCGTCATGATTTCGGGCCATGGTAATATCGAAACCGCAGTGTCCGCGATCAAGCGCGGCGCATATGATTTCATCGAAAAGCCGTTCAAGGCCGATCGGCTGATACTGGTCGCCGAACGCGCGCTCGAGAATTCGCGGCTTAAGCGCGAGGTGCGGCAGCTCCAGCAATTCGCCCCTCTGGCCGCCACACTGGTTGGACATTCGCCGACGGTCAATCAATTACGCCAGACAATCGAGAAGGTGGCGCCGACGAATAGCCGTGTTCTCATTGTCGGCCCGTCCGGCAGCGGCAAAGAGCTTGCGGCGCGAACTATTCACGCTCATTCGGCGCGCGCCAACGCACCCTTCGTGGTGATCAACGCTGCCGCGATTACGCCCGAGCATATGGAAACCGAGTTATTCGGGATTGAGGGCGGCAACGGCACGATGAGTCGTAAAGTCGGAGCGCTTGAGGAAGCGCATGGCGGCACTTTGTTCATCGATGAAATTGCCGACATGCCACGCGAAACGCAGAATAAAATCTTGCGTGTCCTGGTCGATCAAACTTTCCAGCGGGTCGGCGGCAGCACGAAAGTCACAGTGGATGTGCGGATCGTGTCGTCGACCAGTCGCAACATCGAGGCGGACATCGGCTCCGGCAAATTCCGAGAAGATCTCTATCACCGCCTCTCGGTCGTCCCCATTCGCGTACCGGGATTGGCCGAACGGCGGGAGGATATTCCCGGGCTCGTTGAATTTTTCATGACCCAGATTTCGCAGACTACCGGCCTGCCTAAGCGCACCGTCGGGGCCGATGCGCTGGCGGTATTGCAGTCGCACGATTGGCCCGGAAATGTGCGCCAGCTCCGCAACAATGTGGAACGGTTGATGATTCTTGCCGGCGGCGAGCCCCAAGCCGTGATCACCGCGTCGATGCTGCCGCAGGATGTCGGCTCGATGATTCCGAATATGCCAAACGGCAATGGCGGCGAACATCTGATGAGCCTCGCCTTGCGCGAGGCACGCGAAGTGTTCGAGCGCGAATATCTATTGGCTCAGATCAACCGTTTCGGCGGCAATATTTCACGCACCGCCGAATTCGTCGGAATGGAGCGCTCTGCGCTCCATCGCAAGCTGAAAGCGCTCGGGATTGATTGATATCAGATGTTGGATGTCAGAGATCAGATGTCTGAATATAGCCGGTTCTGATATTTGACTTTTGACTTCTGACCTCTGATCTCCGACATCTGACCTCCCATGTCCCGCATCGCTTACGTCAATGGCCGTTATCTGCCGTTTCAAGACGCCAAAGTTCACGTCGAGGATCGCGGCTATCAGTTCGGTGATGGCGTGTATGAAGTATGCGAGGTGAGGGGTGGCCGCCTCATCGACGAGCGGCGACATCTTGAACGGCTTAAACGCTCGCTTGGCGAATTGCGCATTCGCATGCCGGTGTCTGTGCGCGCGCTTGGCGTCATCATGCGCGAAGTGGTCGCTCGCAATCGCGTCGACTACGGGATTGTCTATCTACAGATCACGCGAGGCGTCGCACGCCGCGATCACGCTTTTCCATCGCGACAGGTGCGGCCGAGCGTGGTGGTCACGGCACGCGCACTCAACAAAGCTCGCAACGAGGCTCTCGCTGAACAAGGAATAGCCGTGGTGACGGTGCCGGATAATCGCTGGGGCCGCGTGGACATCAAGACGATTGGACTATTGCCTAACGTGCTGGCGCGACAAGGGGCGCTGGAGCAGGGCGCGCGTGACGCTTGGTTCGTCAATGCGCATGGCATGGTGACGGAGGCTTCTTCGGCCAATGTCTGGATCGTAACGTCGACCGGATCGTTGATCACCCGGCACGCGGACAACGCGATTTTGCGAGGCATCACCCGTACTGTTTTATTCGATGCCATAAAGGCGCAAAGCCTGACCGTCGAGGAGCGAGCGTTTACGCTGGAGGAGGCCTACGGCGCGCGCGAGGCTTTTATTACGTCGGCAAGCCAGATTGTGCTGCCGGTCGTACGGGTAGACGACCGGACAATCGGCGACGGCAAGCCCGGTCCGGTGGCAATCGCGCTTAGGCGCGCCTACCACCGTTATGCCGAGGCCGGATAAAGCTAAAGGCCGCCTTGAACTTGGGCTTGCATCGCTGCCCGCCGCGCCCTCTAATAGTCATGCCGGCCAGCAGTTTGGCCCGGTTCTGCGGGACGAAAGCAGAGGCAAAAAACGTTTGTAGAAGGCCAAGAAAATACCGTGGGGCAGGGGCTCGCGGCACAAAGAACGGGACAACGGCCATGGCAGCCGACCGCGCACAAAATCTTCAAGACACTTTTCTCAATCACGTCCGCAAAAACAAAATCCCACTCACCATTTTCTTGGTGAATGGCGTGAAACTCCAGGGCGTCGTCACGTGGTTTGATAATTTCTGCGTGCTGTTGCGTCGCGACGGGCATTCGCAGCTAGTTTATAAGCACGCCATCTCAACCATTATGCCGGGCCACCCGGTACAGCTGTTCGAAGGCGCCGAGGAAGCGCCTTCCGGGGAATAGATTCGATTGGAGCCGCACCGCCGCGACACGCGCCTGTCGGCGCCGCAACGGTCCGCTCCAGCGGCGACGGACAGGCGCGGAGAAGGTGCAAGCACCGGCCGGGCGTTGGTCATCGAGCCAATCCTGCGCCGAACCGCGATGATCGCGGGCGAGCGAAAGCCGGCTGCAAAGCTCGATGAAGCGATCGGGCTTGCCCGCGCCATCGATCTCGACGTCGAACAATCCGGCATCGTCACGCTCAATGCGCTGCGGCCGGCAACTTTTCTCGGCAAGGGCAAGGTCGAGGAGATTTCCGGTCTCGTCAAAAGCTTCGACGCCGGCATCGTGGTAATGGATTGCGCGCTGTCGCCGGTGCAGCAGCGCAATCTGGAAAAATCGTGGAATGCGAAAGTCCTGGATCGCACCGGCTTGATCCTGGAGATTTTCGGCCGACGCGCCCGCACCCGTGAAGGCGCGCTGCAGGTCGAGCATGCGCATTTAACTTACCAAAAAAGCAGGTTGGTTCGTTCCTGGACCCACCTCGAGCGCCAGCGCGGCGGTTTTGGTTTCGTCGGCGGGCCTGGCGAAACCCAGCTCGAAGCCGACCGCCGCATGATCGACGAGCGGCTTGCCAAGATCGAAAGCGAGCTCGCGACGGTGAAGCGCACCCGCGCGCTGCATCGGGTCAGTCGAAGGCGCGTGCCTTATCCGATTGTTGCATTGGTCGGCTATACCAATGCGGGCAAATCGACCTTGTTCAATCGCATGACGCAGGCGAGCGTTTTGTCTGCGGATATGCTATTTGCGACGCTCGACCCGACGCTGCGCGCAGTCGCGCTGCCGCATGGCGCGCGCATCATCCTGTCCGACACGGTCGGTTTTATCTCCGATTTACCGACTATGTTGATCGCCGCGTTCCGTGCCACCCTCGAGGAGGTCATCGAGGCGGACGTGATTCTGCACGTGCGTGACGTTTCTCATGAGGACGCCGAAGCGCAATTGCGCGACGTCGAGAAAATCCTGCACGAGCTCGGCATCGAGCCGCGTAAGGAGGCCAATGACCGGCGTGCACTGCTCGAGGTGTGGAATAAAATCGACCGGCTCGACCCCGCAGCCCGCGAACGTCTCGCAAACATTGTCGAACGGCGTGCGCCGGCCGATCGGCCGGTATTGGTTTCGGCAACCACGGGGGAGGGGCTTGAGGATCTGGCGGAGCTCATCGAGACGCGGCTTGCCGCTAACCGCGAGGTCATCGAACTTCGGCTCGATCCGGCCGACGGGGCAGGCATTAGCTGGCTTCACCGCCATACCGAAGTCCTCAACAAGTCGATCGATGAAAACGGCGTGATTACGATGACCGTTCGTGCCGATCCCGACAAGGCGGCAAGGCTCAGGGCCAGGTTCTCTATCCCGCCAGCGGTCACGCATGGGCATTAATCGGAGACTTATTCGGCCGCCTTCGCTTCATTCCAAAGCGCGTCCATTTCGGCCAAGCTTGCCTCTTGCGGGGCTTTACCGCGGGCCGCGAGTGAACGTTCTATCGCCGCAAAACGCCGTTCGAATTTTAGATTGGTCCGCCGCAGCACCGCTTCGGGGTCCGCATCGAGATGACGCGCGAGGTTAACCACGACAAACAACAGATCGCCAACCTCGCCCCCGGTGGCGGCCTTGTTCATTTCGGCGCGATCGAGCTCGGCTTCGATCTCATCGGTTTCCTCGCGAATTTTCTGCAACACCGCGCGGGGATCGTTCCAGTCAAATCCAACTTTGCTTGCTTTCACCTGCAGTTTGAGGGCGCGGGATAGAGCAGGGAGCGCGACCGGGACCCCAGCGAGCGCACCGGTCTGGCCGGTTTTGTTCGCGGCCTTTTCCTCCGCTTTAATACGTTCCCATAGCCCTTCGACAGCGCGCGGGGTCCGCGACGTTTCGTCGGCAAAAACGTGAGGGTGTCGGCGGATGAGCTTCTCGGTGATCGCTTGCACCACGTCGCCAAAATCGAAGGCGCCCTGTTCTTCCGCCATACGGGCGTGGAAAACGACCTGAAGCAAAAGGTCGCCAAGCTCGTCCTTGAGATCAGCGAGATCGTCGCGTGCAATCGCGTCGGCGACCTCATAGGCTTCTTCCAGGGTGTAGGGCGCGATGGTCGAAAAATTCTGCGCCAAATCCCAAGGACAGCCGGTTTCCGGGTTGCGTAGCGCCGCCATGATCTCGAGAAGGCGCCCGATGTCGCGTGAAGGGTCCATCGCTGAAATTCCTGATACAGTCCTCGCGATCACGCTATCGATCGAAAGGTGCGCGGACGCTATCAGAGTTGAAAAATCCCCGCGAGCGCCGCCATGCCCGTTTCAGCCTATCTTCGCGCCATTGTCCTGCTGATTGCCGCGGCGGCCGCCCTGTTCGGTTCGGCCGGCAGCCTCGCCATTCCGACCTTTTGGCTTTATTGGGCAATCCTCGCCGCTGTTTTTGTCGCCGCTTTCGCGCTGCTTGATCGCGGGCTTCTCCAAGAACGTATGCGGCCTGGCGGCAGACCGACTCCGCTCGGGCTGCGCCTATTGAACGTTGTCCTGCTGACGCATTGGATCATGGCCGGGGTTGATCGCGGCCGCTTGCATTGGAGCGACAGCGTACCGTTGTGGCTGCAAGCGCTCGGGCTGTTCATCATCGTTGCGGCCTATGGACTGGTGTTCTGGGCTATGCTGGTCAATCGCTTCTTCTCTTCGGTCGTACGTATCCAGTCTGACCGAGGACAACACGTGATCACGAGCGGGCCATATGCTTTCGTCCGACATCCAGGCTACAGCGCCGGGATCTTGATCTTGGCGGCCAGCGGCGTCGCGCTCGGTTCATGGCTCGCCGCCGCATTTCTCGTGGTGGTCAGTTCCCCATTCCTTTTTTATCGCGTGATCAACGAGGATCGCGTGCTGCGGACCCGATTGGACGGCTATGCCGACTATGCGCACCGTGTGCGCTGGAGGTTGGTTCCCGGGATTTGGTGATTGCGAGCAGGGCGTTATACGGCCTTGTGAAGTCCGCACGCGAATATCTAATTCGCATAAGAGATATTATGGAACATTCTCGATTAGGGCTGGTTTATGAGGCTTCCGCGACCGTTAGCCTCATGCCGTCGAAAGCAGGTGTCACACGCGCCGGCAGCTTGCCGCGGAGCACGTCGTAATCGAGATCGGCGTGGAGATTGGTAAGGACCGCGCGCCGCGGTTTGATGCGCTCGATCCAGCGCAGCGCGTCACTGACGGAAAAATGGCTTGGATGCGGGGTGTAGCGAAGGGCGTCGACGATCCAGACGTCGAGTGCGCTTAGCGCATCGAGGCTCGATGATGGGATGCCGCTGAGGTCGCAGGAATAAGCGAGCCCTGCGAACCGAAATCCCAGCGAATTAATGTCGCCATGCTCCTGCAAGAAAGGCAGCACCGTGACCGGTCCGCCCTTCCCGGTCACGGTCACTGGCACTCCGGCGGTCAGGTGGTGCTCGGTCACGATCGGCGGATAGCCGCTTCCTGGAGGCGACTGGAAGCAATAGGCGAACCTGCTGCGCATCATCGCAGCGGTGCTCTCGTCAAGGTAAACGTCCACGCGTTGGTGGCGCTTGATGAACAGCGAGCGCAGATCGTCGATGCCGTGGGTGTGGTCGGCGTGTTCGTGCGTATAGAACACGCCATCGAGCCAATCGACGTCGGCATCGAGCAGCTGCTCGCGCAAATCGGGCGAGGTGTCGACGAGAACGCGGGTGACGCCGTCGGTCGCGCGCCGCTCGACCAACAACGATGTCCGTCGTCGCCGGTTTTTAGGGTTGTTCGGATCGCATTGGCCCCAGCCCAAGGCCGGCCGCGGTACACCACCTGAAAAACCACAGCCAAGAATTGTGAAATCCAGTATCATCGAGGTGCCGCCGGCGCTTGCTGGGTGGCTGCCGACTGCACGAGCGCCGGAGATGGCACTTTGGCGAACAGGCGATAGAAGTTGGCCGTGCTCTGCTTGGCGATCGTATCAAGTGAAACGCCGCGGACCTCGGCCAGTACTTTTGCAGTCTCGACCACAAAGGCCGGTTCGTTTCGCTTGCCGCGATATTTCCCGGGCGCCAGATAGGGCGCATCGGTCTCGACCAGAATGCGATCCGCCGGCAGCTTGGCCGCGATCGCCCGCAGATGTTCAGAATTCTTGAAGGTCAAGATGCCGGTAAAAGAAATAAAGTGGCCAAGCGCCACCGCGCGACGCGCGAGCTCGCGTCCGCCGGTAAAACAATGGAGCACGGCGGCAAACGCGCCCTTCCCTGTTTCTTCTTCCAGAATGCGCGCAGTATCGTCGTCGGCTTCACGCGAATGGATGACAAGAGGAAGGCCGGTTTCTCGCGCCGCGCCGATATGCGTGCGAAACCCCCGCTCCTGCGCCGCGCGCGGCGAATTGTTATAATGGTAATCAAGGCCGGCTTCGCCGATCGCCACGACTTTTTCAGCGCGGCTGCACGCTACGAGCTCGGCCAGGCCGATGTCCGCTTCTTCATGCGCGCAATGCGGATGCGTGCCGATGGAGCAATAAACGTCGGGAAAGCGCTCCGCTATCGTGAGCAATGCAGCTTGGCGCCGCACGCGCGTCGAGATGGTGACAATGCGGTCGACTCCGGCGGCGCGGGCGCGTGCCACCACCGCATCGAGCTCGTTGGCGAAGTCGGGAAAATCGAGATGGCAATGGCTGTCGATCAGCATTTGCGTTCTATTGCGCCGCTTCGCCTGCGGGCTCGACATAGCGCGGAAAAACTGCAGTCGGCGCTGGAAGCTTTGCGCCAATAGCAATGCGGTGCTTTCCGCCAAGGTCAGCGAAACACCGCTCGGCTTCCGGAACTGCCAGAAGATCAAGCAATTTCCCGGCCGAGGCCGGCATGAACGGCTGTATCAATATCGACACCTGTCGCAGCACTTCCGCGGTCACATAAAGCACCGTGCCCTGGCGCTGTGGATCGGTCTTGGCGAGCGCCCAGGGCGCTTCGCCGGCAAAATAGCGGTTCGCCTCCGCCACGATCGCCCAAATGGCATTGAGCACTTGGTGTAATTGCTGCGTCGTCATCGCGTCGCGTGCCTTGTCAATTAAGGCATCGGCGGCAGCAAGCAGCGTTTGGTCGCTGGCTTGGAACACACCCGGCTTCGGCAGCACGCCGCCGAGGGCGCGCGCCACCATCGTCAGTGAGCGCTGCGCCAGATTGCCGAGATCATTGGCGAGATCGGCGTTGATGCGCGCTACGATCGCCTCGTGGCTGTAATTGCCGTCCTGCCCGAACGGCACTTCACGCAATAGGAAATAGCGCAACGAGTCGACACCGTAGGCGTCGGCCAGCGCAAAAGGATCGATGACATTGCCGACCGACTTCGACATTTTCTCGCCGCGGTTGAATAGAAAACCGTGCGAAAAGATGCGGCGCGGCACGTCAATACCCGCCGACATCAGAAAAGCCGGCCAGTACACGGCGTGAAAGCGCACGATATCCTTGCCGATCACGTGCAGATCGGCCGGCCAGTATTTCTTAAATTTTTCGCTTGCGGTATCGGGAAAACCGACGGCGGTGATGTAATTCGTCAGCGCGTCGACCCACACATACATGATGTGCTTCGGATTGCCCGGAACTTTTATGCCCCAGTCGAATGTGGTTCGCGACAGCGAGAGGTCCTGTAGCCCACCGCGGACGAAGGTCGCGACCTCGTTTAGCCGCTCCCGGGGCAGCACGAAGTCCGGAACGCGGCGGTACAGATCGAGCAGCTTGTCTGCGTATTTGGAAAGCCTGAAAAAGTAACTCTCCTCTTCCACCCATTCGACCGGCGTGCCATGTGGGCCAAGCCGCTGGCCTTTATCGTCGAGCCGGGTCTCGCTCTCGGCGTAATAGGCCTCGTCGCGCACGGAATACCAGCCCGAATATTTATCGAGATAAATGTCGCTGGCGGCTTCCATCCGCTCCCAGATCGCTTCCGAGGAGCGGTAATGGCGCGCCTCCGTGGTGCGAATGAATTCATCGTTCGAGCAGTTGAACTTCTTCACCATGGCCTGAAAGCGCGGCACGTTGCGCTCAACCAATTGACGCGGTGTCAAATTTTCCTTGGCCGCAGTCTGCAGCATCTTGATGCCATGCTCGTCAGTACCGGTGAGAAAGAAGACGTCGCGGCCGTCGAGCCGCATGAATCGCGCGATAGCGTCGGTGGCGATTGCCTCGTAGGCATGCCCGATATGCGGCGCACCGTTCGGATAGGCGATCGCAGTGGTGATGTAATACGGATTGCCAGCCGGCTGCTTAGTCATGAGGGTTGGTTATCAACCGCGCGTGGCCTCGGCAAGCAGGCCGAAAACATTGAAGACCAAGGGCTTCCGCTCGAGATTATAGGTCTCGACATCGCGCGCTGCGGCATTGATGTGCTCAGAGGCCTCGGCGAGGCGGTTAAGGTGCGCCAAGTCACCGCGGCCGCCGTGAAGCCGCTGCGAGAGCCAGCCATTGACGGTGTCGAGAAACGCCGCCAGCGGTTGCGGATCGGTTCCGGCTAATGCATCGCCGAGCGCGTGCAAGTCGGTGGGATCGACTGCCGGCAGGCGCGCCAGGAGATCGAGCGCCTGTTGGCGAAGGAGCAAAGCGTCCTCGTCGAGCAAAGTCAGCGCGCGAGCAACTGAGCCATCGGAGCCGGCAGCAGCAGCTGCAATTTCGGGATCGTCGGGCTCAACTCCCGCCGCTGTGGCAAGGGCGGCGGCGACGTCCTCCCGCACCAACGGGCGAAGTGAGATGATGCGACAACGCGACCGCAGCGTTGGGGGCACGCGCGCAGTGGAATGAGCAATGAGCAGGAGCAGTCCACGCTGGGGCGGTTCCTCGAGCACCTTCAAAAGCGCATTGGCGCCCGAGCGGTTGAGATCATCGACCGCATCGATAATCGCAATCCGCCAACCTCCCTCGCCGGCCGTCGAGCCGAAGAACGGCACCGTGCGGCGGATATCGTCCACCGCGATCTGATTGCGCAACACACCCCGCTCGTTGACGGTCCGTTCGATAACGAGAAGATCCGGCTGCGCCTGTGCGACAATGCGCCGGGCCACCGGACTTGCGGGATCGACCTCGAGCGAGACCGCGACTTGCACGTCCGTCGCGCTGGGATCGGGATGGCTGAGAATGAAGCGCGCAATGCGATAAGCGAGCGTGGCCTTGCCGATTCCTTTCGGCCCGGTAATGAGGATGCCGTGCGGCATACGACCCGCGCGATAGGCGGCCAGCAACGCCACTTCGGCCGCGGCGTGACCGAACAGCACCGCGGTCTCGCGCGGGTGCAGGGCCTCGTCGGTATCGTCGTCGTCCTGCTGGGACATGGTATTCTGCCCAGCTAGGCCTTCGCGGTTGCGGGTTCGTCAAGACGCCGAACCGCCGGCGGCTGCAGCCGAGATTCCACCGCTTGCCAAATTGCGTTAGCCACGACCTCCTTGGAGGCGCTAGCGTCGATCACCACACAGCGATCAGGTTCGCGCGCCGCAACGGCCAGATAAGCGTCACGCAGCCTTTCGTGGAATTCGGCGCCCTCCCCTTCAAAGCGGTCCGCCTGGGCGTTGCCGCGGCGCAGCTTTGCTCGCTCCAGGCCGGCTTGAACCGGTAGGTCGAGTAGCACCGTCAGGTCGGGAGAAAGCTCTCCCACCGAGACGCGTTCAAGCACGTTGATCAGTTTCTGATCGACCTGACCGAGAATGCCTTGGTAGACGCGCGTCGAATCCGCAAATCGGTCGCAAACGACCCATTTACCGGATCGCAGCGCCGGCAGGATCGTGCACTGCACGTGATCGTCACGAGCGGCCGCGAACAGCATGGCTTCGACGTCGGCGCCGAGCGGCTTTGCCGCGCCCGTCAGCAGCACGTGGCGAATGATCTCCGCCCCCGGCGAGCCGCCGGGTTCTCGGGTCAACCGAACGGCAAGTCCATAGGACTCCAGACGCAGCGACAGCATCGCCGCCTGAGTGGACTTGCCCGTCCCTTCGCCGCCCTCAAAGGTGATGAATTTGCCTCGCATGCCAGAAATCTCAGCGCATTTCTGTATAATTACAACAGGTCTATACCTTTTAAGATCAGTGAGTTACTTGATTTTTCTACAACGACAAGCGAAGGCGGGCGCCGGCTTCCGCCAGCAATATAGTCACCGCGGCGGCAACGCGCACGCACCGACCAGGTTCAGAGCTTACTCACGCCGGCGCGCAATACTCCGATCATGAGCTCGGTGGCGCCATCCATCGCCCGTTGCGACATGCTACCCCGGCCGACATCATCCGCCGCCTGCAGCGGCAGTTCGAGAGCGAGGTTTTCGCCTCGCCACACCTTGAGTTTGCCGATCAGTTGTCCCTTCGTGATCGGTGCGGGGACCGGGCCCGTATAGACGATCCGGGCCAGCAAACGCTGGCTGTTATTCCGCGGCACCATCACCCGTATGATGCCGGGCGCGATGAGCGGCACATAGCTTTTGTCGCCACCAAACACTTTGGCGTCGCCTACCGTCTGCCCTTCGGCAAACAAAACTCGCGCTTGAAAGTCGTGGAAGCCGAATTCCAATAATTTCTTGGCCTCATCGGCGCGTTCTTTGTCCGATTTTGCGCCCGTGACGACGACAATCAGCCGGAAATTGTCCTGCACGGCTGAACCGACCAAATTGAATCCAGCCTCCGAGGTCTCGCCGGTCTTGAGGCCATCGGCACCGATACCCATGCCGAGCAACGGATTGCGGTTCTGCTGATGAATATTGTTCCAGGTGAAATCACGCTGACTGAAATACGGGTAGAAGTCCGGATAGGTATGAATGATATGGCGGGCCAATTCCGCCATTTCTCGCGCGGTCACACGCAAATTCGGATCAGAATAGCCGGTGGAATTGGTAAAGGTCGAAGTTTCGAGGCCTATCGCGCGAGCGCGTTGGGTGAGCATCTGGCCGAAGCTCGCTTCATTTCCAGCAAGCGCCTCGGCGACCGCGATACAGGCATCGTTGGCGGAATCGACAACGATGCCTTGGAGCAAATCCGACACCTTCACCCGGCTGTGAATGGCGGCAAACATCGTCGAGCCGTGCGATGGCGCCCCGCCCTTTCGCCATGCATTTTCGCTGATAATGTATTCGTCATCGGGTTTGACCCGGCCCTGCTTGATCTCATTGAACAGGAATTCAAGGGTCATCAGCTTGGCGAGGCTTGCCGGTGCAATCGGCTGATCGCCGTTCTTCTCGTACAAGATACTGTCACTGTCAGCGTCGAGCAGGACTGCCGCGGGTACGCTGCTCTGAAACCCCTCCTCTTTCTTGCCCGACCCAACGGGTGCGGCCCCGGCACCCAGAGCGGCGGCGAACAGCACCGCCACACAGCCAATAGCAGCCAGCGCGCGGACAATCGTCCGGTTTTGCCTCCTCACATTCGTTCTACGCGAGCTTTCCGTCACGCTAGAGACTCCGACGATGTCCCAATTATTGTCGCGCAAAGATCTGCCGCAAAACAGACCCTTGGTCCGCGATCAATCCGCCGCGGGGACTTAAACCAGTGTTTGATAATATCAGCTCAGTAAAGCCCGCGGCCGGTGAGAAATTCGTCCGAGCCGCTGTCTGTTGACGAAATCGCGGTCGCATAGGTCAGAGTAGCGCTCCGCGGCAATGACGCTGTCGTGGAGACGCTGGCGAGCCGGGTGCGGGGCGCCGCCGTCATTGCGACCGGGACGATACGGAGCGCGGCAAGTTTTGTCGTGCCCGGTGCGGGAGCCGGCTCATCCTGGCGCAATGTCGCCTCAAGCACCCGATCATCCGAGCCCTCGATCGGAGCTGGGCCGACATATTCCACCCGCACCCAGGCCGTTCCGCTCACCGTGAAGCCCAACAGATAGGCTGCCCGCTTTGAAACATCGATGATCCGGTTACTGGCATAGGGCCCGCGATCATTGACGCGCACAGCCAGCGAGCGGCCATTGCTCAAATTCGTCACCCGCACATAGCTCGGCAGCGGCAGCGTCGGATGCGCCGCAGTAATGGCCTCGGCGTCGAAAATTTCGCCGTTTGCGGTGGAGCGGCCATGAAAATCCGAGCCGTACCACGACGCCACGCCATCGGCTCGATAATAGGGATTGTCCTGGGGGACATAGACTCGGCCAGCCACAATGTAGGGCGAGCCGACCCGATAGACGCCGCCGCCTTTCGGCACGGGGGCTCCGGGTTCAATCAGGCGGGCGCTCGGCTCGACCCCATAGCGCGGATCGATATGGCTGTTATTGGCACAATTTGCCAAGGAAATACAAATGGTAGCGCAAGCCGCAACCGGCCAAAACCGTCCCCACGCCGAGCTTGCCCGACCCCGCATCATCCCCCATCCCGTAGCGGGAACTATCGAATTCGAGCATGGTCAGATTGTGGCGAAAATGGGCAAGCGCGACTGGTGTAGTGAACGGATCATTTCAACCAAGCTCAGTTTCGCTCACTCAACACGCGCCGAGTGATTGCGCAGACGAAATCTCTCCGGTTGGCGAAGGCGCCGCTGGACGTTGCGGCATCGACCCTGGCGAAATAATTAGTTTTGCCGATATAGCTTGAGCGCTCGCGAATTGTGCCGTGTTACGCGGGTTAGCGTCGGAAGGGTGGCCGAGTGGTTTAAGGCACCGGTCTTGAAAACCGGCAGGGGGCTTTGCTCTCTCGTGAGTTCGAATCTCACCCCTTCCGCCATTTTTCGCCTCCGCACGCATTCGCCGCCATTCGCCATTATCCTCTACACTTTTCAGACCATCCACGACTGCGGTGTCCGACAGCGGACATGCACGGTTTGTACGATGACCACGCGGTAGCAGCGATGCCAGATGCAGGAAGTTTTGACAAAGTTTCACAAACGAACACAAACGCGGGACCCCTCTAGCCGGCATTTGTCAGAGCTTGCCGACCGAGATTAGTGATGTTGTACAGCGTCGCGTTCGAGTTAACTGCGTGTTTCGTAACGTATCGCTTTTCAACTAAGCGAGCGAGGCCGACACCATAGGCTGATGCTCTCACAGTGCGGCCGCGCTCTCCCGCCGCTCGCAAAGCTTTCAGAAACCAAATCTCATCCCTGGTTAAATCGGCGGTCATAGCGGCCTCGCGGTACGCAGATTACGCTCCCAGTACGCGCATTAACAGAGTGGGTCGCCAGCCACCTCTGGCAATTTGGCTCTCAAACAAACGGTATCGCGACGTTAAAAATCTGTCGCCGCGAGTTCGTAGAAACCCTTGCGCTTTTGGTTAAACGCCTTTGTGGCCGCTGCGTAGATCGCCGCCCGATTGTTGTCGAAAGCGAGAAGCAAGCTCGCCTCATCGCGTGCCACGGCCGGTTGCAGCCGTCTGAGCGCGTCTTCCGAAACGAAGAACGACCATTCCATCGCGCTGTCATGTCCCCAGAACCGAACGGCGCGTCGGGTCGGATCAAAAACTCGGCTTTGGTTCGGAAAGTTGAGCATGGTTAGAGCGCTTCGTCACGCGGCGGCGGAAATCTAGCACTTGCGCGGGCCCTCGGCATCCCCGGGCTCCGTCTTCGCATGTGGGATTATTTTCGGCCGGCCGCGGCCGAAACCGCGCCTTTGAGTTCTAGAATCTTGAACATGGTCAACTCGCTTGCCGTGCCCACTCAATTCGCCATTTCGGTCCGCGCGGGGGTCCGATTTCTCGGGAATCGCTGTCCGTCAAGCCGAATTCGGACGCTGCGAGATGAGCTCATTACGAGACGGCTTTGGCGCTTTTTTTGAAACGAAAAAGCTGAAAGCCCTGTTCGTTAATCGCCTTTTCGATGTCGTCTCGCGCGATTTTATACGGCGGGTCTTGATTCGGCGCGATAGCGCCCACTGCCCGCCACGGCTTGAACTGGCCCGGCAGCTTAGTGCCGACCAAATCGCCACCAAACGCCCGCAGGTCGGGATTCGCCTCGGACTTGAAGATGAAAATCCGCATCGCGCCGCCACTCCTGCGGTTGCTGCTCTCGTCGCTATCGAACGAATCTTGTGACATTGGAACCTACCGACGCCGGAACTGGTTGCGCTGTGGAGCGCGGCTAAGCGTTCCGGCTCGCTCATCCTTGTGCCGAAATATCAATCGCCCCTTCTCCAGATCGTACGGCGATACTTCAACCGTCACGCGGTCGCCCGCGAGCGTCTTGATCCGGTTCTTTTTCATTCTGCCGGCGGTGTAGGCAATGAGGCGATGTCCATTATCGAGTTCAATGCGGTATCGGGCGTCCGGCAATATCTCGGTGACGAGGCCCTCGAATTCCAAGAGTTCTTCCTTCGGCACGTTATGATCCTTTTATTTGTCCAGTCCGAGGGTGCGGGCTTTGAGTAGCGTCGCGCTGCGACTTTGCGTTGCGATGCAAAAAGGCAACTGAATCGATGCCCCTCGAGGGGGACCCATTGGGTGGCTGCCGGCGATCTTGCTTGCGCGCCTGACCGCCGTGGTGCCAGTGCCGTTCACCGGTATCGACAGTTGATCGGGTCGAAAAGTGCCGAGCGGCGGACCCATGCTTGGACGGCCGGGGATCGGCGTGTCGAGCGCTCACCGGGATTGACATATGGATGAGTTTTTCGATGTCGCGCAGGAATGCGATCTCTTGGCCGTCGCACAGCGAGATCGCGATACCTTGTGCGCCCGCCCGCGCGGTGCGACCGATGCGATGCACATAGGTTTCCGGCACGTTCGGCACATCGTAATTCACGACATGACTGATGCCGTCGACATCGATGCCGCGCGCGGCAATATCGGTCGCGACGAGCATCCTGACTTCGCCCTTGCGAAACGCTGCGAGAACGCGTTCGCGCTGACCTTGCGATTTGTTGCCATGGATCGCGTCGGCGGCTATGCCGGCGTGGCGGAGGTTACGCGCGACCTTGTCCGCGCCGTGCTTAGTTCGTGTGAAGATTAAGCACCGGTCGATCGTTTCACGCCGCAACACGTCGACGAGGATCGCCGTCTTCGCGGGTCGGTCGACGCGAATGACGCGTTGTTCGACACGTTCGGCCGTTGCGGCTACCGGCGCCACTGCAACCTTGATGGGGTCACGCAACATGTGTGCGGCCAACTCAGCGATAGCCCCGGGCATGGTTGCCGAAAACATCAGCGTCTGCCGTCGGATTGGGAGCTTGGCAACGATCTTACGGATGTCGTGGATAAATCCCATGTCGAGCATCCGATCGGCCTCGTCGAGCACAAGACATTCGACGCCGTCGAGACGCACTGCATTTGTTTTGACCAGATCAAGTAGGCGGCCCGGCGTTGCAACAAGGACATCGACACCGCTGAGCATTGCTCGGACCTGCGCGCCCATCGATACGCCGCCGATCGCCAACGCAGTCCTGATGCGCAGATGTCGCCCGTAGGTGCGAAAACTGTCGAGGATTTGACTAGAGAGCTCCCGCGTCGGGCTAAGCACGAGGACGCGGCAACTCTTGCGCACCGGCGGCCGAGGATCAGCGGCGAGAGCGTGGAGCAGCGGCAGCGCGAAAGCGGCCGTCTTGCCGGTTCCAGTCTGAGCAATTCCGATCACGTCGCGGCGTGACAGGACGACGGGAATTGTCAATTCCTGGATCGGAGTTGCAGTGGTGTATTTTTCTTCTGCGATTGCACGCGTGATCGCTTCGTTAAGGCCGAAGCCGTCAAATGAGGTCAATGAATAAGCTTTCTGTTTGTGCGCCAAAGCGCGGGCCGCCGCGCGAGGCACTGCCGTCCGCGTGGCGAAGTGATGCAAGACACCCCGCGCGATTAGGTGTCAAATTGTAAGGGTTAAGCGAACCAGAAACCTTTTGACGGGGATCCGTCCACGCGGCTCGCAACAGCCGATTCGGCTAGCATCCATATGGGGCATGGATGTGTTCATTTCAAGGCGCCTATCACCTCCGGCCCGGTGGCGGCTCGTTTCATCCAGCAGTGCGCTGCTGGATGGGGCTTTCATTCATAAATCGTAAATCTTCCTTCGTGGTTCTACAACGAATAACAAAAAACAAACTCCAGACATTGCTATCACGCCGAGCGTAATAAAAAAGGTTTCCATCGCTTACATGCCCCAATGTCGAACGTTGAGGATGATTGTGCCTACCGATGGCAGTAGCTGCCTGTTATTGAGCGGCGACGTCGGTGGATCGCCGTTTTGCTAGCAGCCCTCAGGGGGAAATGGTCCCAGCCTGTCTTAGGTTGAATTTACTGGGGCGCTTTATTCGTTCGAATAGCAAGGACAATCTCTGCTTTTCGCAACTGTGCTCCAACTAGCGCAACGAATTCCTGCCGCCTCATGGGATTGCCCAGGGCCTTTGGCGAGCCTCTTTCAGCATGCTGGGCTAAGTCGCCCACCTCACTGACGAGCCGATCATCGCGCAAACGCGCCTGCCGTCATGGTATCGAGCTGAATTGTTAGTTCAGCGATGAATCTGGCAAGCCACTCGACGGACTCTACGGAAGCATCAGTACGAAATTTCAATTGTCCTAATATGGTCCACGCTCGGCCGGCGATCAGCGGCCAAGCCGCTCACCAAAAACGAGGCGAGGCGGATCGCGACGAACTGCGTTACGTCTGAAATTCGGGGCTAAGCGGAGGCGTCGCTAACGGCGCGAGCTCCAGCGCCCGCGATCGATAATACCGAGGTACAGCTACCTGACCCTGATATTGACCGCAGACTCTTTCCCTCGATTGCTCTCAATCTCGTATTCGACCGTTTGTCCCTCGTTGAGTGAACGCAGCCCCGCCCGCTCAACGGCGGAGATATGGACGAACACATCTTTGCCACCGCCATCTGACGGTTGAATAAATCCATATCCCTTTGTCGGATTGAACCACTTCACGGTACCTGTAGCCATTTCCGTCTCCAATGCTGACAGCGCACAATACGGCTCGCGCCCGACCAGGACAAGGACCGCGATGGGTCTGCGGCGGCAAGGCCCACCGATAAGATCGGGCAAATAGTGTAAGCCATGGGCTGTCTTTTTCGATCCAACCAACTTTTCGGTCTTCGAAACCCATTGCCGGCCATGTGTGAGCTGCTCGGACGGGCGCCACGGTTTTTTGGCCTCGGAGCGAGGAACACTTTTTGCACGTATTTAGGGTGCTCTCATAACTACCGATCCGGTCACTGCGCCGGCAAAGGATGGCAAATGCAATGGAGAGCTACTGCAGTAATTTTGGCGGCCGTTTTTGGCCAGACTGATATAGGCCTGGCCGCTGGCGCTATAGCGGTCGGTCACCCCCCTGATGTGGCAAAGCATGGCATCTCGATGGGGTTTTCGACGAACCGCGATACGATCGATGACGCGAAGGCGCGCTCGATGATCCTGTGCAAAAACAGCGGGACACTGATTTCGAGCATTCTTTGCCAGGTTGTAGCAACATTCGAAAACAAGTGCGTCGCAGTGGCGATTGATCCGCAAGTGCAAACGCCCGGCTTTGGTTGGGCCGTTGCCGACACTGAGCAAGCGTCCAAAACCAATGCGCTGTCCAATTGTCAGGCGACAGCGGGTCCGACCCGTCGAAACGCCTGCAAAATTACTGATAGCTATTGTGACGGGTCAGCAAGAAACACCCAAGGTGGACATTAGCGCCCGGGGCCCTTTCGTCACACGCTCGCACCAATATCGCCGTCGTAGACTCGCCGACGGTTAATCTCACGAAAAGAAACAAGCCGTCGCCGACTTTCGTCCCAAAGCGCGAATCGCACGCATTGGAAGCTCTCAATCAAAGTAAGTCGGTTCACGAGGCGAAGTTCGGGATGCTCGCGCAGAATCCGGGGCAGACGATAATAGGGGATACGGCTGCACAGGTGATGGACATGATG